>JGI24724J26744_10002378_pt1 | contig 12544 bp, 14 predicted proteins | sample Cruoilmetagenom7_FD_26744 | JGI IMG/M metagenome (IMG submission 26744)
TCTGTCACCATCACATTCCAGTCGCCGCTCTTCCATCCTGCAAAGTCAACAGAATATTGGGTGCAAAATCATTGTAAAATTCAAATGCGAAGATGCCTACTACCATATTTGTACTAGTTCAATGCTCCGCGTCTGCGTGCCTGCCTCTGTGCCGGCCCGGCTTCCCTTACCTCGGTTCATCTTGGCTCCACCGAAAAACCCCGCACTCCTTCTTCTTTCGCGCACTTCCCCTTCACTTCANGCGANGCTGCATTCCTACTTTCTCAGAAGTGCTGTTTCCTGCGATTTTCCGTCGAAGAAATCCTTACTTTGACATTNTTGCTTCGGTCTCCACAGGAAAAGAAACCCTTGAGGACACGAGAGAAAACGGGCACTACATATGACTTGTATTGTGGGACTANTTGACAAAGGCAATGTCCTGATAGGAGCAGACAGCATCGCGTCAAACTATCAGAACACATGGGTACTACGCAATCGCAAGGTCTTCCGTCGCGGCGTCTACATCATGGGTTTCACAGGCTCACCCCGCATGCAACAACTTATCATGTACGCCGGGGAAGACCCACCTCGCCCACCCCAGAAAAAAACCGACCTCCACCGATTTCTCTGTATGGATTGGGTCAACTGGGTACGAGAAATTTACAAGTCCGGCGGAATCTTGCGCACGCAAGAAGGAGTAGAAAGCGCAGGCAGTTTCCTTGTCGCCACGCAAGGTCGCCTTTTTCATGTGGAATCCGATTTCCAAGTCGGCGAATCGGCGTGTGGTTTCGACGCGGTGGGATCAGGCGACGAAGTTGCGCTCGGTTCTCTTTTCACTTCCAAAGACATGCCCCCTCGCAAACGCATCCACACCGCCCTGGCTGCTGCTGAACAATGGTGCGAAGGAGTAGGCCGCCCTTTTCGTATTCTCACTCTTTCTCCCCCACAAGAAAAAAAGACTCCTCCTTCTTCCCCTACTACAACGGAGTAACCGGCCCCACCAACAATAAAAAACCAGTACCCACTGCNGAAGCATCAGCAAACACAAAGAACCCACAGAGGATCTCCATCCGCCTCTTCACACCGGCAATCCGATAGACAGGAAAGAGGAAACCAGGCGCAATGACGAGGTAAAGAGCGACAAAACCAGAGATCTCCAGAAAAAACCACGCTGCTCAGNAAACACAAAAAAACGGAAACACGACAGCGAACCACCAATACCTCAGGTGTCCCAAGGCGTGCTGTCTCTTTCCAGGTGCACATAACAAGGAGTCGAAATATGACATGCATCGTTGGACTCATTGAGAACAGTACTGTATTCATGGGGGCCGACAGCATGGCCTCCACCGGATACAATTCGTATGTGCGCCGCGACCGCAAAATCTTCTGGCGAAACAGTTATTTGATCGGTTTCACCACTTCATACCGTATGGGACAGCTTCTCATGTATGCCGGCGACGATCCGCCGGCACCACCGCGCAAAAAAGCTGACCTTCACCGTTTCATGTGTGTGGACTGGGTAAACTGGGTACGCAAGATCTACAAGGAAGGTGGTTTTCTGCGTACCCAAGACGGCACGGAGATCGGAGGGCAGTTCCTTGTCGCGGTCGAGCAGAGGCTCTTTCGCATCGGATCAGATTTTCAAGTGATGGAATCAGCCTGCTCATTTGATGCCGTGGGATCAGGCCAAGAGGTTGCGCTCGGCTCCTTGTTTACTTCAAAGGACATGCCTTCTCAGCAACGCATCCACACTGCCCTTGCCGCAGCCGAACAATGGTGCAAAGGAGTCGGTCGCCCTTTTTATATCCTGAACACTGGGCAATCCTCAGGGGCCGTCACACATTCCAGAAAAAACACAAACAGCCCAAAAAAACCCACGAGCCAGAAAAAAAGGACAAGNAAACAANCTTCTCAGAACGAAAAAGTNGTCTCTTCTGCCAAGAAACAANATCCTGATCCCTGAAAAAAGACTTCTTTCCTCGTCATTANCCCCAATGTCCTCTTCTCCTCATGGCGACAAAACGATAGCGTCTAGAGTGCAACTCTCTCTCAAAAGAAGGTGAAACATATGGAAGGTCCTGAGCCGGCCATCGTCACGCATGGAAACGTGCTCCCTGCACACGTGAATTACGCTGTAGAAAAAATCACCGGCGTTTATCGTCTCGCACCCCGACCTCTTCTCTTCACGTCCATTCGCCTTGTGCACGAAGCCAATCGAAAAAATGATCGTCCTTGTATTGCAGAGGCAACCCTTGACGCAAGCGGGCAACAAGTGCGCGGACATGTAGCAGCCGCCACCATGCCTGAAGCAATCGACTTGCTCGAAGAACGCGTGAGCCGGCAAATAAGGAACCTACACGAACGGGCCATTGCCCTCGAACGGCGACCTCCAGTCGGAAAAAGACAACAGCCAAACGAGTGGCGCCGCAGCAATATGCCGAATCAACGGCCAAACTTTTTTGACCGTGAAGCAGCAGACAGGGAACTCCTTCGGCGGAAAAGCTTCGCGATGCACGGCATGACTCCGGACGAAGCAGCCTTCGATATGGAAATGCTCGACCACGATTTCTATCTCTTCACCAACATCAATACTGACGAAGAAAACGTTATCGTGCGTCAGGGGAAAGAACCTTACGAGTTGCTCCAGCTTCGCGCGAAGGATAAGAGTCTTGATGCTTCTGCAGTGAAAGTTCAAGCTTCGGACATCACTCCCCCAGAAACCGACATTGACACTGCAACTACTCTCCTCGACGAGTCTTCTGGGCCTTTCTTGTTCTTTCTCAACAAAGACACGGGACGGGGAAACCTGATTTACCGACGGTATGACGGCCATTACGGCTTAATTACCCCCGGCAAAGAATAAACCCAAGACTTCCCTCCGCCTCGGCGGAGGGAAGTGCTCCATCGAGCGCCCTCTCCCGATATATTCGGCTACCCTGAATAACGCTCGAACACACCTCGTTTCAGATTTACCTTGTTTTCGCTACAGAAGCCCAAAAAAGACAGTCCGAGCACGTTCTTGCTACGCTTTTCTCGTTCTCGCCATTTCTCCAAAAACATAGAAAATTCATCGCGAAAACTCATAGTGCCACAGAAATCGGGAACAATAGACTTCGAGAACAAGAAAAATCACGAATCGTGCTCCAAAAACAAAAAAAACTCCCCGTAACCAGCTTTTATCTGCGATGTCTCTATTTTTGCAGCCAAAATGCACTGCGAGCGCGATATCCACAACTCTCACAGGGGGAAAGATGCGAAAACGCCAACGAGTAAAGCGCATAGGAGCGCTTTTTCTCTTGTTCAGCCTTGTCTTCACTGCCTGTAGCGACGACGACGATCAAAGCAACGGGGCACAACCTCAAAACGGAAACCAAGACCAAGCAGACAGCACACTGAAGGAAGTGAAAAGGAAAGGGAAGCTCACCTGTGGAACCGAAGGCTCCGTTCCCGGCTTCAGCACGGTGAACAGCGACGGAGACCATGAGGGTTTCGACGTGGATTTCTGCAAGGCAATTGCAGCAGCAGTGCTCGGAGATCCTGAAAAAGTCGAATACCGCGAACTCACCGCTTCGAACCGATTCACCTTGTTGCAGGCATCCGAAGTTGATGTTTTGATCCGCAACACCACCTGGACAGCAAAACGAGACGGGGCAGAAAGCGGAAACTTCGCGGCAACCACTTTTTATGACAGCCAAGGCATCATGGTCCATACAGGAGAATTCAAGACGGTCGAAGACCTCGACAATAGCTCCATTTGTCTGATCTCTGGAACCACAACCGAAGCCAACATCGCAGCCTACTTTGCGGCCAAAAACCTCAAATTCGATCCGCGTTCTTACGAAAACAGTGACAGTGCACAAGAGGCCTTCCAAAGCGGAAGCTGCGACGCGTGGAGTGCCGACCGTTCCCGTTTGGTCGGCGTGCAAAAAAACTGGCTACCTGAACCCGGAGCTCTCACCATCCTCGACGATGTCCTGTCGAAAGAACCGCTCGGGCCAGTCACACGTGACGGAGACACCCAGTGGTCCGACATTGTAAACTGGGTCGTTTTCGCCACGATCAATGCCGAAGAGCTGGGCATCACGCAAGAAAATGTCGACGACATGATAGCGGGTAGCAAGGATTCCGAGGTGCAGCGCTTCCTCGGTATCGAAGTTGACGGAACAATATTCAATCCGAAGCTTGGTCTTCCGACCGATTTCAATGCTCAAGTCATCAGAGCAGTCGGGAACTACAGCGAAATCTACAAGCGGAATATTGGCCATTCTGGCCTGGAACGGGGTCTCAACAACCTCTGGACAGCAGAACCAAGAGGACTCCTCTACAGTCCGCCTTATATCTAGAAAACGCAACCAAGATTTCTCCGCATTCTTGAAAATTATATTGACATGACCTCATCCTCCGGTACGCACCCCCCGCCATGGCGCAATGTCCGGGTCTTGCGCGCCGGAGGACAGACCTTTTTTCTTCTTACAGTTGGCACGCTCATCTGGTTTTTTCTCTCCAATTTAAGCCAGAACCTCAATGACCAAAACCTGCCAACCGGCTGGGACTATCTCGAACAACCCACCAATTTCCGCATCTCTGGAGCAGAAGATTTTCGCCCCACCCAGCCTGTCTGGAAGGCCCTTCTCATCGGGCTAAAAAACACGGCGCTCGTATCTTTCGCGGGAATTGTACTGGCAAGCGTGCTCGGGCTCTTCCTCGGCATGGGACGACTCTCAAACAACTGGCTCATCCGCAAAGCCGTCGGGTTTTACACGGAAACAATCCGCAATATCCCGCTCCTTGTCCTCATTATCTTCTTGTATTTTGCGATTATTCTCCGGCTTCCCAATATTAAAGAACCCTTCATCCTCTTTGACACTGTGGTCGTATCACAGCGAGGTATCTGGCTTCCCTGGACAGAAGGAGACGCAATCTTTTGGGGAGCAGTTCTTCTCGCTGCGACAGCAGCAGGAATCACGGCCCTCTGGCGCACAAAACGCAGCGAACAAACCGGGATACCGCACCACCGCGTGCTCTACGGCGCAGGGGCCTTCGTTTTTTTGACCATTGCGGGCTACTTTCTCATGGGCAGCCCGGTTTCTCTCACCCTGCCCGAACACTCCGGGAGACATGTCGACGGCGGCATAAAAGTACTGAGCGAATATCTTGCACTGCTCCTTGGGCTTACTCTTTATACCGCCAGCCATATCGGCGAAATCATCCGGGGAAGCATACAGGCCGTACCAAAAGGACAGTCTGAAGCGGCAAACACCCTGGCGCTCAGCGCCTTCCATCGCATGCGCTTCGTTGTGCTCCCACAAGCCGCACGCATCATGCTCCCACTTCTAACAAACCAATACTTGAATCTAGTGAAAAACTCCTCGCTCGCGGTCGCCATCGGCTACATGGAAATCACGCAAATCACACGCCTCGTCATGAACCAGGGGAATCCTGGAGTACCAAATATCGCGCTCCTCATGCTGTTTTACCTGGTATTCTCCCTCTGCATATCGGCGCTCACAAATGTTTTGAACCAGCGTCTGCAATACGTGGGGCACTGATGGCTGCTATACAACCATCACCATCAAGCAACGATCTACAACCACCATATACGCGCACCACACCTCTCAGCTGGGCCCTGCAAAACCTCTTCAACAACTGGTACAACACAGTATTTACTCTTTTTTTCGGGGTCATACTCAGCTACGCCGCATACCGGGGTCTGCGTTTCTTCTTTGTCACTGCCCGCTGGGAAATTGTCGAAACCAACCTCACTAATCTCATGGTCGGACAGTTTCCCCGAAACGAGCTCGAACGTGTCTGGGCCGCGCTCTTCCTGCTCGGCGGGAGCGGCGGGTTCATCGCAGGTCAAGCAAAACAGCTCTCCACGCAAGATCCCACATCCCCCCCGCCCAGTCCAGGGCGCGAACAAATCCTCGATTTCGTGCGCCGCGCCTGGCCCTTCACCATTCTNGTGCTCTTTCTCTTGNGGCTCTCTCGCAGCACGACAATAATGTTGCTTATACTTGCGCTCGTCGCCCTCACNGGAGCAGGGCGTCTCATCGGCGCAAGAATCCCCGGAGCTTCCCCCAAACGCATCACCATTTTTGCCCTGGCAACCGCCTGCGCCACCTTGCTGCTACTCCTCTTCAATGGACCTCCATCACAAGAATGGGGCGGCCTTCTTCTGACCGTTTTTCTGTCAACGGTCAGCATTCTCGCTTCTTTTCCCCTCGGCATCCTGCTCGCGCTCGGACGCCGCTCAAGCCTGCCTGCTATCCGGTTCGTATGTGTTGGGTATATCGAAGTGATCCGGGGTGTTCCCCTTATCACCCTGCTTCTGCTCTCCACAATCTTGAAACTCTTCCTCCCCCCAAACAGTTTCGACCCCAATGACATCACACGAGCAGCAGTCGTTCTCGCTCTCTTCACAGCAGCCTACGTCGCAGAGATCATGCGCGGCGGATTCCAGGCAATCCCACAAGGCCAAATCGAAGCTGCCCAGGCACTCGGTCTCGTCCCGATACAAACAATCCGCCTGATCGGGCTCCCACAAGCAATACGGAAAGTCGTNCCTGCCCTTGTCGGGCAATTTATCAGCCTTTTAAAAGACACTTCCCTCNTTTCAATTATCGGCCTGAGTGACATCTTGAAAGTGTCACGAAGCTTCACCTCCCAAGACGACTTCGTCGGCAAGGGACTGACTGCCGAAACTCTCGCAGCCGCCTGTCTCGTTTATTGGGCACTCTGTTTCACCATGTCCAAAGAAAGCAAACGGCTTGAAGAACGTCTTGGAGTGGGAGAAAGATGACATGGGCGACAAGGAAAANGAGACGACGCTGCCCGGTCCTTTCCCACTCCAAGGAAAAAAACCTCTGCAGAAAGACAATCAGCACATGTCCCAGCCAACATCGGGGAACACTCCCACGAACACCCCCATGATTGTCTGCGAAGGCATTTATAAATGGTTCGATGATTTTTGTGCCCTTCGCAATGTGCACCTCACTGTCGCACGCCAAGAAGTCATTGTCATCCTTGGACCATCCGGCTCAGGAAAATCAACACTAATTCGCACCATGAACCGGCTTGAAAAGCACGACAAAGGCCGCATCCTCATAGACGGGACCGAACTCACCGACGACATACGCAAAATCCAAGAAGTGCGCAGAGAAGTCGGCATGGTATTTCAGCAATTCAACCTGTTCCCCCACTTGACAGTCCTTGACAACATCACACTTGCCCCACGTCATGTGCGGCGTATGCCAAAAAAAGATGCCGAAGCACAGGCAATAGAACTACTCACTCGCGTACAAATACCCCAACAAGCGCACAAGTATCCAGGGCAACTCTCAGGCGGTCAGCAACAGCGCGTCGCCATAGCGAGAGCTCTCGCCATGGAGCCCAAAGTGATGCTGTTCGACGAACCTACGTCTGCGCTCGACCCAGAGATGATCAAAGAAGTACTCGACGTCATCACAGACCTGGCAGAATCAGGAATGACAATGATCGTCGTCTCCCATGAAATGGGGTTTGCCCGCGCTGCCGCCAACAGAGTCGTTTTCATGGATGCTGGGGAAATTGTCGAGGTCAACACTCCAGACCGCTTCTTTTCACAGCCACAAGAGGAACGCGCGAAAACTTTCCTATCCCAAATTCTCTAGACAAGTCGTATTCTCTGAACCGGCCATCACCACAGTTGGCGTTGGACTATCCCCACTTTTCAAAAAACGTCCGCGGAGACTGTGCACCCGAAAAGCCCTACTGCATTCAAAATCGGTCTGATCCGGCACGTCTCGAAAACAGGGCCAAACGAGCAAAAGACAAGANAGAGGAGGCCGCTGATGAGTACGGGAGCCGAAGCCGTTGCAACAGCTTTACAGGCTGCCGGCGTAAAACTGGCATTTGGCCTTCCCGGAGCGCACAATCTTGCCCTGTGGCCTGCATGTGCCACTGCAGGGATACGCATTGTGGGCACCCGACACGAACAAGGCAGCGTTTACGCCGCTGACGGATATGCCAGAGTCACCCGGCAAGTGGGAATAGTTTTTGCCACTACAGGCCCAGGAGCGACAAACACCCTCACCGGAGTAGGCGAAGCCTGGGCAGCAAAAAGCCCCCTTCTCGTGATTGTCACCAATATTTCCACCCAAGTGCGGCAAGAAAACGTGTACCGAGGAGCACTTCACGAATGCTCCGACCAATCTGGAATATTCGCGCCTCTCACCAAACATCTTTTTATCGTGACAAACCCTGACAAAATTTCCTCTACGATCTCTCATGCCATCACAATCGCCGAAACTGCACCCCAAGGGCCTGTGTACCTGGAAATCCCCACGAATTTTCTCCTCGAAAAAACCACGCTCCCAGAAAAAACCTGGCAGTCCTCCCGCCTCAGAAAAACTGCAGAAACAAAAAAACCAAACAGCCCCCGCTCCACAGCCGCCTCGACAACCTCCTCTTACGACCTCACCAAGAACGTCTCCAAGAATCTGTCCGACGACGTCTCCAATAGCATCTCCAACAACGTCTGCAATGACTTTCCCAGTGACCTCTCCAATAAAATCGACGACTGTCTCGCGCTGATGGAAGCCTCCGAACGGCCGCTCATTTGGATAGGAGGAGGCGCACGCGAATGCGGCTCTGCCGTGGCAACACTCGCCGAAAAACTCCACGCACCCGTTCTCGCAACACACCAAGCACGATGCGTGCTTCCCGCCTCACACGAGCTGCTTGTCACAATCCCGCCACACGAACCAATCGTGACCGACCTCGTTACGCACGCCGATCTTGCCATTGTGATCGGGAGTGACCTTGACCAAATGATGACGCAAAACTGGGCACTGCCGCTGCCTCGCATCAGAGCAGCAATCAATATTGATGAAGCAGACGCCCGCAAAAACTACGAGATGGACCTTGTACTCTGCGGTGACGCCAACTTGCTCACGCAGACTCTCGCAACACGCGTCACAGCAAAAAACCCCACCAACTGGCCTCCAGACCTGCGCGCCTTAGCAGATAGAGCAAAAGAAGCGTTGGCCCGTCATACAGATACAGCTTCAGCAATGCGTTTTATCGAAAACACAGAACGTGCAATCCCCGAGGATTGTCTTCTCCTCACAGACATGGCCATTTGCGGATACTGGATACTCGGATACCATCGTCCTCCTCTCCAAGGAGCGATGTTTTCTTCTCTTCCCTGGGGCACTCTCGGCTGGGCACTTCCCGCTGCTATTGGCGCGGCACTCGGCACAAAACACAAGCATCCCGTTGTAGTATTTTGCGGAGACGGCGGTTTTCTTTTTTGTCTTGCTGAACTCGCCGTTTTAAAAGAAGAACATCTTCCCGTCACTGTTGTTGTCTTCGACAACGGTGGCTATGGGATGTTGCGTGCGACACCAAACGGCAACACTACCGCCACAGAACTACGACAACCCGACATCGCCCGACTTTCTCGCGCGTTCGAGTTACGCACACGCGAAGCCACAGGAGTCGAAGCTCAATACAGCGTGGCTTTAGCCGAAGCAGTGCGCTCGGGAGAACCGAACGTCCTGCATGTCATAAGTGATCTTCACCCCCCTCGCACCACATCGCCTTATTGGCCTTTACGATAAACAGCAGAAGGCTTCCCTACACCCCAAAACCACACTTCGGATCCCCACAGATCTGGGATAAGTCTTGCCGTTTTCCCAGGTAACAGTTGGGATTATGCATTATTGACAGCGCGCCTTCGGTCACAAACAACCCAACCCCACAACCCAACCCCAGGGCGACAACCCGATCCCGCACCCAACCCCAACCAACCAGGCCCGACCCCACAACCCGACAAACCGGCCCCACAACCTACCCAGCGACCCCGCAAACCGGCCCCACAAACCATGGGTGCACCCACAACCAACCACCGGAACCGCACCCCAACCAACCAGGCCCGACCCCACAACCCCACAAACCGGCCCCACAACCCCACAAACCGGCCCCACAACCTACCCAGCGACCCCGCAAACCGACCCCACAAACCATGGGTGCACCCACCGCAACCAACCACCGAAACCGCACCCATAGGTTCCCAAAACCTGGAACTGAAGCCAGGCCCAAATGGCGCATGCAACAGTTTTCAAACACACACCAGACAGAAGAACGAATAGCGCAACCGACAACCAACAACTCTCACCGACAACCGGCGAGTCGTGCACATGGGGACTACAACTTGGGGGAGGGGCGATGAAGGGAACGAATAGTGGGGGAGCACTAACGGGGGGATCGAGGTCCTGGCTCATGCTCGGCACTGTGGGATATTTACTATCGTGTTATTCCGCATCGTCCGCACGGGAAGAATCGCCAAGCTCGACTCGCAGAATTCGACAGCACAGGTATTTTTTCCCCCAGTTGTGGTGTGTGTCAGGGCACCTCTCGGCGAATGCAGCATCTGTTGGAAAATCTGGAGTATGGGAAACAGCCACATTACCTGGGCTTCTCTCAGAACCCCAGGAACAAAAGGGAAGAAGCGCACGGGAGCAGCACGGGGGAGAAGCACGGAAAGGTAACCTACAAGACGTAGCCTATAAAATCGACGCGCTTTCCATCGCTCTCTTCGACTTGTGAGCAGTTCTCTCTCACGCCGACCAAGAAACCCCCGCAACAAAAACAGAGATATTTGGTCGTTTTCCGTTCTCTGATTGGGGTCTCCATGCGTGACACAAACGAACAGAGGGTCGTAGAAGACAGCCCTGTGAGCAGGCCGCTTCCCTCCTGGAGGGATACGGTTTCGAGCGTGCTTCTCATCTTGGAAGAAGCCATTTCGCATGCAGAACAGGCCATCGCATGCGAAGAGACGTCAGATACTCAAGAAAAGGAATATACAGATATTTCAGAAAAAGCTGCTACCCTCGCAAACTTGTCAGAAACACTGAGAAAAAAGAAAGAAGAAGCTTTGGCAGAACTCAACACTTACCTCGAAGAAGAGGCGATAGCAGCAAATATTCCGGTCGAACAGTATTTGCGNATTGCACACCATCTTCCAAAGGAAGAAGAAGCCAGACTAGGGTGAAAAAAGCAGCCGTCACCTTGCGCAAGCAGTCACAAGAAAGCGTCTGGAAAAGACCCTCATGAGCACCGACACTCCACTCTCTCCTACATCCAAACACCATCGCTTCTTTGCTGCGTTTTATAACAGAAGTATGGCCCGTACAGAGCGAACAGTTCTCTCTAAAATTCGCAAAGAACTGCTGTCTGAGATCCCTTCCGACGTGGAAAGGGTCATAGAAATCGGGGCAGGCACAGGAGTGAACCTGCAGCACTATCCAGAAACTGTGACCCAGGTTGAGCTTGTCGAACCCGACCAGCATATGGCGAAACGTATCTCTCCCCGATCAGGCCATCACGACAATGTACATGTAGCACCGGCTGAATCCCTGCCCTTCCCCGATAATTCATGCAAAGTCCTCATCGCCACTCTTGTGCTCTGCACTGTTGACAATCCTGCCAAGNCGCTGGCAGAAGCGAATCGAGTCCTCGAACCTGGAGGTCTTTTNCTCTTCCACGAGCATGTCCGTTCGCCGCAGGAAAAAACAGCAAAATGGCAGCAACGCGTCGAACCTTTCTGGTCCCGTGTCGCAGCAGGATGCTGCCTTACCCGTGATACAGCGTCCACGATCGCTGACGCCGGCTTTTCCATCACCAGACTCGAAGCAAAACGTATCCCTGGACCACCAATTTTGCGCGACTGGATCACTGGCAGTGCGGTGTCTTAATTCTCTCCCTACTCAGCCTAAAACAGACAGAGAAGTCTGGGAATACACAGAAAAAGCCTGTTAACAAAGAACAGAAAATTCACATTACTCACGTAATTTANATGAGCTTTACTGGTTATATGAGCTTTACTGGCTGCCGGGAGACGACACCCCTACGACACGCTTGATAGATTCTGCGGCTTCTTGTAACGCTTGTTGCTCCGCGTCGGGCACACCACCTTTGTCCGCAAAAATGGCAAGATCCCGCACCATAGACTCAAAAGAGGCGAGAGAAACGTGGAACTCTGCGATAGATAGGTCTGCATCAGCAAGTAAGCCATCATATAAAGAGATGCGCCCTTTCAGCAGGGTGGTACGCGCTTGGAAAAAAGCCAGCAAGGCAGCAGACATCTCATTTTTCACACGCACGCGCAACAGGCTCATAGTATTTCCCGCGCCATCACGAATTCTCTCTTCTCCCCATTCATCCCAAACCTCCAGAAAAGCATCTGACGTTTGAGCCTCGATCGTACGATCAACAAGGAGCGCGAGAGCATCTCCACGTGACGACTCCTCATTCACACGCACAAAAAAAGTGGTGAGTGCAAGGATCACTGAAACCCACAGAAGGACCAGTATGACAAAAGGCAAAAAACGATCATTCGGCAGAAAACCAAGAGGGACCCCATCAGAGGCCTTCGCTGCTTCAGAAGGAATTTCGCCAGGCAAAGGCGCCCAAAGAACAAGGCTCGTCCCTCGCGCTGCACTTCCTGGCAAATCCATTTTCGCCAAGAGTATTTCTCCCTGAGGAGGACATTCCGCTCCCTCTAAGACAGCAGTATTCTTCTTCT
>JGI24724J26744_10002379_pt1 | contig 12537 bp, 9 predicted proteins | sample Cruoilmetagenom7_FD_26744 | JGI IMG/M metagenome (IMG submission 26744)
GAGCACTTGGTAAAAATAGCTGATTTGAGGAAAGGCTGGAAGAAATCAGAGAGGAACGCGTGGGTAAAAAAGCATCGTCGTCAATTATTGCATGGGAAAATCAAGGAAGTTATAGCGTCAATTTGTAAAGTATGCAGAGGCTATGTTGCTGCTTCGGTCTTTTTATAAATCTGGCCGATGGGATATGTTAAAAAATATTATCTATTCAACCAGTTATGTTCCGGTCGCATAGAGGGATTATTTTGGAACGCGCCCTAATATCATATCTATTTATTATCCCATTTTAATGCCTCAAATCTTTCACGCGCTTAACCTTCCCCAAAAAATTTTCATTTTATCATAAAAGACAGTGTGTCAAAGCATGATTTAAGATGACCCGGAAAGCCTTATTATTTACATAAAATTACCTTTGCAGCATACTTAAAAAAAAGGCTGCGAATTGGCATCAATATATAAAGTTGAAGTTGTACTTATATTATATATGTACAGAGCATTTAAAACGACTGATTAATAAAATGGAACAAACATAACAGCATTAACTGTTGAATTTTTAAATAGTTGAGGTAAAATCTCCAAAACTGTGTTAAGTATAGATAAACTTCAATGAAAGTTAAATTAAGAAATGGAGTATAATATAAAAAGTGCGCCTATTATACCAAAAAACATTTATTAGTTTGGCATCTGCTTTTATAGTGCAAAGTATTATAATCGCATTTTTTTTTAGAAGTTCCTGTTCAATTGCATGTGACATAGCCGTTGTTTCAGCAAAAGTGTCATCAGATGGAAAGCCATTTATCTGGAAAAACAGAGATTTTTCACTATCTATGAATGAACAGGTAATGTTTTTTAAAGGCGCATATCCTCATGTTGGTGGATATATCATTGTTTATAATTTTGATGAACAAATGTATTGGAACACTGGAATAAAAAATAATCCTTCAGGCGGTTTAAATGAGGCTGGTTTTGCAATTGCTAATGCAGCAGCATATGAAACAGTTTTTTGGAATGAAATTATAAATATCGATACAGACATAATAAGAAAAGCACTTATTGAATGTATAACTATAGATGATTTTGAAAAACTTTTGAAAAACTGGCATATAAATAACGATGACAGGGCTATAAGCTCTAATTTTGTCGTTATAGATGCATACGGCGGGGCTGCGCTGTATGAATGCTGGACAGGTTTTGTACCTACTTTCAATAATAGAATGCTTTATGAAAAATTTGATGCAAATACAGCAGTTGCTGAAGATACTGGAAAGTTTCTAGGATTTATAAACAGAACCAATGATAATCAGCATATGAATAGTGGAAATGGTAAAGAGCGTAAACAACGTGCCTATAAATTGATGTATGATTTAAAAAGCCAAAACAGATTAAATTATCAAACTGTTATGCAAATTGTGGCAAAAGACGTTGTGGCAGGTAAAACAAGGAATTACAATCCTGGTTCAATGAATAATTACAGTACAACATATTGTATCAGTCGCGCTCAGACAAGGCTTGGTATGGTAGCAACAAGTGTGTCTGCCGGCTCTGATTCCAGATTATCTACTTTCTGGTGTAACCTTGGTGAGCCTTCTATTGGAGTGTTTACTCCTTATTTCCCATATACAAATGATGTATCATATTATGCCTGGGCAGATCAGTTGAATGAAGCTGGAGAACCTGTTGATGAAAGTGATGCAAGCCTTTTGAACATAGCTATTTCCAACAGAAAAACATATGATAAATTAATTTATCACAGCAATGAAGGCAGCAACAGCGGAATGAAAGATAAAAAAATCAATAAACTTGAACTTTTGAAAGTCCAACAATGGACGTATTTGATTGAAAACATGATAATTGAGGAATATAAAAAATATTTGGTATTTATGAATGATAATCCAAAAGATATAACAAAAAAAAAATTTAAAGAATTTTCTGATTATTGTGCACAATATGCTTATGTAAACTATACACATGGATCTGCTGATTTTGTTGAATGGACATTTGATACCCATTCAACTCTTCTTTCAGGTGAAAGTACTGACATAATAACTGATAATCCAGTTGTAAGGTCAACAAGCCCGCGTGATTCAGATGAATATGTTCCGGTGGATGAAAGAATAACAATAACATTTAGCAAGCCAATGAATTATTCTCTAATAAGCAGTTCTACTTTTTCTCTTTATGATGGTTTTAGTTATATTGACGGACAGGTAATTTATAATGATTCGACAAATACAGCTATTTTTATACCAAAAGAAAATTTGGCCTATGCAACGGTTTATACAGCCACAATATCAAAAAATATTGAAGATTGGGCTGGAAATCCAAAAGGAGAAGACCATATATTATCGTTTACAACATCTCCTATATGGTTTAAAAGATTTTATGATACATATGGCGAAATACCGCCTGTTGTTCCAAACGGCAGGTAAACATACATATTTTAAACCAACGGTGTCCAAAATTAGTTCTCAAAAATCCGCGTAAACTACCCTTAAACTGCCTACAGCTACCCGTTATAAAGCTTGATTAAAATGTTGCTGCGTAACCATCGGATAAACTTTATAGACCGTTTTGTGAATAGCTTCCTTTGCAAATAAATCTGAACTAATGCTTTGCCAAATTAAAAGTGATTTTTCAAAAAAACCCTTAACCTGATTTTGTCGTTTCATGCCCCCCCCTTTTTTTAAGGGAGGGCATTTATCTTACGCAAAACCAATTTTCAATCAAACAACTTCAATCAAACAACAATGGATACTTAAGTTTTTCTACTCTATTTCTATGGCAATATCATCTATATACCAGCCAAAGTCCTGCTTTGGAGTATCAAAGATTAATGTAGTTTCCGTTAAATCTTCGTGATAAAATGAAATTCTGATATTTTCCCCTTCATAAGCAGTAAGATTAATATGTGCGTGGTGCCACACAGGCGTAAAAGATGAAATTGTTTTAAGGGTAGTCCAGCCTGACCAGGACTTGTTATAAGTACTTATCTGAACATGTCCTTTATCTAAAGATGAGTAGGAAAAAAATTGTTTGAACCGAAGTGCAATTTCTTGTCCATCTTCCAATAAAGGCAGTTCAATCATTGAGCTTGTTAAACGGGCGTTCCGTCCAAAAGGATATTTATCATCCAGGATGGTAGCTGCACAGTTAACGCCTTCATATGCGCTATCAGGACCGCGCGATGGTTCACCTATTTGCCAGATATAGTTATCAGCATGCCAATTTGTACTTCCTGATTCAAAATTATCAAATCCTGTAAATACAGGAATTTTCTGTTTTATTATTTTAACATCGTCAATATACCAGCCTTCTTTTACAGGTTTTCTCTGGGGTTCAAATATGGAATCTGGTATAGTATCTTTATGATAAAAAGCTATCATAATTTTTTTGCCTGCAAATGGAGTCAGATTAACTCTATCCTGACGCCATAAAGGAGTACTTAACTTAAATGCTACAAGAGTTTCCCAGTCTGTCCATTGTTCATTTTCAAAAATTTTTATTTGAATTACTCCTCTGTCAAGCGCTGAGTATAAAAAAATATGATGGAATTGCAAAAATATTTCTTCTCTGTATTCTGCTTGCTCAAGTTCAATTACAGGGCTTATAAAACGGCTGTCTGGCCCTTGGGGATAATTGCCATCCAAGATGGTAGCAGCACAATTTAAACCGCTATATGCTTTTTCAGGCCAGCTTAAAGGTTCTCCAATTTCCCATATTCCATTATCTGAGTGCCAATTGTTCCATCCTGATTCAAAGTCATAAAAACCTGTAAATACAGGAATTTGCTGCATTGTAATTTCAATATCATCAATATACCAGCCTGACCTTTGTATGGGATTATCCATGAAAATATCAGATTCAATTTTATCTTCATGAAAAAATCCTATACGAACAATTTTGTCAGCATACGGAGTAAGATCAATACGTTCATGATGCCATAAAACAGAGTATGATGAAAATGTTTTTAAATTAATCCATTCTGACCACGCTTTATTTTCATATAATTTGATTTGAATACTTGCCCTGTCGTTTATTGCATAATTGAAAAACTGTCTAAAGCGTAATATTATTTCCTGCCCTGCATTTATAGCATTGAGTCGAATTTTTGGGCTTATAAGACGGCTGTCTGGCCCTTGGGGATAATTGCCATCCAGGATAGTAGCAGCACAATTTAAACCGCTGTATGCTTTTTCAGGCCCGCTTAAAGGCACGCCAATCTCCCATACCCCATGATCTGAAAACCATTTATTCCAATCATTTTCAAAATTTTCTGTAAAAATAGAACTGAAGGTCATCTCAGGGTTATCAGAGGCATCAGCACCTTGCACATAATGCATATCAATAGAAGTTAAAATAACTAAAATACAAAAAAATACAATACTAAACTCTGATACTCTTTTCTTTAACTTAAACTTCATCAAATTCCTCCATGGCTATTGTGTTTATTAGGTTTTATAAATGTTTGATCAAAAAATGCCAGATTTGGCTTTATATAGTCAATAACAAAACCAAATACAAAAACAGTTATAGCGTTTATTGCAGTTAAAACGAGTTGGCCTTGAACCCAAATAAATGGTATAATATACATTTTTAAAAGCTAAAGTTTAAGGGTCAGTCTTTTAAAAAAAACAATAGCATATGTCGATATCAATTACCATATTAAAACCATTACTATTGCAGTTAAAAAATAAAATTCAAAAGCCATAGCCATAGCCATGGCCATTAATATTTTTGGCAAGCAATAATTTTAGCGCAATTTGACATTGACTTGATCTGCAGAAAAATTGTACATATTAAATTTTTAATATCTTAATTATCAAGGTTTTTTTACTGATGCATATCATACATGGAACATGGATTCCACAACCCATAGAAGAATACCTGCAAGAAGGTGCATTTTATCTATGGGTTGAAACCGATAAAACAGTTGGTAGAACAAAAAAGAGGGAGCATTCCAGAAGTTTGGCTAAAGATCGACTTGCACAATTTTTAAGCGATGAAATAGGTGTTAAACAAGTTGATTCTTTTAAGAAAATTGATGCCGGCATTTCTGCAAAGTATTTTATTTTACCTTCTGCACATAACCAGCCCTTGAAATCTTATGAACTAATGCAGTTTACAGGTGATGATCCTCCTGAAACTTTTGAGTTTAAGGCATGGGAAGTAAGTTGTTATCAGGTTCAGGCACTTGCTGTTTTCAATCTGTTGAAAAATATTTATTTCCTTTTTTCCAATTCGCGCTCAAACACGCTGTTAGGTTCTGATTTAGCATTTTGGTATCACTACACCCAATCGTTTAAAGAAATAATCCTGAAAGATAGATATATTCCTTCGCTCAGGTATCAGAAGCTGCCTTGTCCAAAAGATAAGCGCCGAAAAAACTATGATAAATTCAGAATTCATCCAACGTGGGAAATCATTTCCGACAAGTATGAAGCAAAAATCAAAGCATATGCTTCATGGATGCCTCAAATTTGCGTTTCTGGCACTCAAAAACCTATGGGTCAAAATATTTTTTTTGACAGATCAAGTTTGCTTCAACATTTTTCGGAAAATATGCTTCTTGCTATTATACAAAATACACAGATAACAAAAAAATACGAGAAACAAATTGAAGGAACATTTCTTTCTGACTGTATGCCTGACAGCATCTCTTCCATGCAGGATTACAGTAAATCTGCCAAAAGCAATGGAGATAGCTACTGGAAAACAGAAAATGCTCTTGAAGTATATAAAAACTGGAGACAGTGGAGCGAAAAATTACGTGAGCATTACACCAGCACTGTATTTGCATTCTGTTTTAAGCTTAAAGCTGCAGAATCCGAAAAAGATAACTGGAAAATATATTTCCAGCTTCAAGCCAAAAATGATCCATCTTTAAAAATTGATTTAGCTGACTACTGGCACATGGACAAAACCGCCAAAACACGCGTGAAGAAAGTATTTGGGAAAGATCTGGAAAAAAAAATTCTGCTGCACCTAGGGCAAGCTGCCAAAATATATCCTAAAATTTGGGAAGGTCTGGAAACTGATAAACCAACAGGAATTTGCTTAAACCTTGAAGAAGCCTTTGATTTTTTAAAAGAAAGTTCATGGATTTTACAGGAATCCGACTTTAAAGTAATTGTGCCGGCATGGTGGACACCTGAAGGCCGCAGAAAAGCAAAAATACGACTAAAAACATCATCCGAGAACCTAAAAAAAGCTACAGCAGCAGGTAAAAATTATTTTGGATTGGAGTCCATTCTTAAATACAGTTATGAACTTTCAATTGGCGGTGAGGTTGTCAGCGAAAAAGAATGGAATGATCTTGTAAATGCAAAAAGTCAGCTCGTTAAATTCCGGGGGCAATGGATAGAACTCGACCAGAAAAAAATGAACCAGATGCTTGAGTTCTGGCAAAATAATGCAAATGAAAAACCTGAAATAAATGTTTTAGAGTTGATAAAATTATCAGCTGATGAAGATAAATTTGAGTTCGACCATGATGATGTTTTAAAAGAAATGATGGCAAAACTTTGTGATAAAAGCAAATTTGAAGTTATTCCCAATCCTGACAAACTCAATGGAAAATTACGTGAATATCAAAAAAAAGGTGTTTCATGGCTCAGCTATCTGGAAAGTCTCAAATTAAATGGCTGCCTGGCTGATGATATGGGCCTGGGTAAAACAATCCAGGTGATTGCTCTTCTGATCTACGAACGGGAAAAAAAAGAAGCTGTTTTGCTGCCAACCCTTATAATTGTGCCAACTTCTGTTATAGGTAACTGGAATCGTGAAATCAACAAATTTGCACCTCATCTTAGCAGACTGATTCATCATGGAAGTAATCGATGCAAAATAGTAAAAGAATTTAAAGAAAAAGTCCAAAAATATAATACGGTTATCACTTCTTATGCACTGGCAAGGCGTGATGCCAAACTTTTCCAATCCTGTGAATGGGAACGAATCGTATTAGATGAAGCGCAAAATATCAAAAATCCAAAAGCCGCTCAGACAAAAGCAATTCTGAAAATAAAATCAAAATACCGTCTTGCTCTTACAGGAACACCAGTTGAAAACAGATTGATGGATTTGTGGTCTATATTCAATTTTTTGAATTCAGGATATTTGGAAACACAGGCAAAATTCAGAAAAGCATTTGAACTGCCCATCCAGAAAGAAAATAATGCTTTTAAAACGAAAATTTTGAAAAATCTTGTGGAACCTTTTATTTTACGACGCATGAAAACAGACAAAAACATCATTAAAGATTTACCTGACAAAGTTGAACAAAAAGTATATTGCACACTGTCAAAAGAACAAGCTTCTCTTTATGAGTCTGTTGTAAAAGACATTCTCGAGCAAATCGAGGAAACCGATGGAATCCAGCGTAAAGGTTTGATCTTATCGTCTCTGACAAAACTCAAGCAAATCTGCAATCACCCATCTCAATTTTTGCAAGATAACAGCGAATTTACAAAACAACGTTCCCATAAACTAAGCCGTTTAACTGAAATGATTGAAGAGGCCATTGAAAGCGGTGAAAGCCTGCTGATTTTCACCCAGTTCAAGGAAAGTGCCATAGAATTAGAGCAGTTTATCAAAAATGAGTTGAACTACAATACTTACCTTATTCACGGCAGCATTTCGCGCAAAAAAAGGGAACAAATGATTCAAAAATTTCAGGATCCGGAAACTGAACCATCAGTTTTTATTCTTTCTCTTAAAGCCGGTGGTGTGGGTATCACATTAACAAAAGCCAACCATGTTTTCCACTTTGACCGCTGGTGGAACCCTGCTGTTGAAGATCAGGCAACAGACCGTGCCTTTCGGATTGGACAGAAAAAAAATGTTTTTGTCCATAAATTTGTTTCAATGGGCACCCTGGAAGAACGGATAGATCAGATGATCGAAGAAAAAAAGAAAATTTCAGGGGCAATTATGGGCAGTGGTGAATCATGGTTAACTGAATTGGATAACGAATCATTTAAGGAGTTAATTGCTCTTAACAAAGAGGCAGTTTGGGAATAAGTAATCATGGCAAAATTCAGTAAAACATGGTGGGGTGAAAAATTTATCAATGCCCTGGAACAAATAATTGATTCTGGACGACTAAGCCGCGGAAGAACCTATGCCAGAACCGGAAGAATTTTAAATTTTCACCTGTCAGAAGACAAAATTACAGCAAAGGTTCGCGGCAAAAAAAATCCTTATTTTGGAGTTTATAAGGAGCCGAAATACAACACCAGTATCAAAATAAAACCCATTTTACAAAAAGAGTGGAAAACAGTAATCAAATTAATAGGTACCAAAGCAGGTTTTGTTTCTAAATTGCTGATAAATGAAATGCCTGAAAACATAGAAAATGCTTTTTCTGAATTAAATCTGCATTTGCTACCTCACAGCAGCAAGGATTTGATAACCAAATGTTCTTGTCCTGACTATGCCAATCCGTGCAAACATATTGCAGGTGTTTATTATCTTGTTGCATCTGAATTAGATCACGATCCGTTTTTGATGTTTAAACTCAGAGGACTTGCTAAACAGGATTTACTAAAAGAGCTGGGAAAAACATCACTTGGGAAAATACTGCTGCCGGAATTTGCAGACAAAAAAATCTGTATAGAAAATACAGAATCTTATTACACAAAACCACAAACTGAAAAAGTCGGTACTGTTAATTTTAAAAAGTTTTGGACCGGAAGCAAACAGCTTTCCAAACAACATATTAAGCCTGTATCAGAAACAGCCATAAATGCTGTTTTGATTAAAAAACAAGGTGATTATCCTTTGTTCTGGGATAAAGATAGTTCATTCATTGAAGCGATGGAAGATTTCTATCAGCGGGTTCGGGATAAAAACCGAAAGTTTTTATAGATCGTGCAAAACGCAATTTATCCAATTTCTGCGTTAGAAAATTAAGATGTTTTGAACATTTTAACTGGAGAAACAGACAAAAATGAAAATAGTACAGTTTTTTGATGACAATGGTATTTGTTTGGCAGTGGTAAAAAACAATACTTTATTGCCAGTTGATTTTGATGGTGACATGCTTGATTTTATTGAGCAGAAAAAAGAGCCTGCTTTTGATAAAACCAGAATTTTAACAGATCAGATAAAATTTGCACCGCCTGTTTTGCGCCCATCTAAAATAATTGCAATTGGCTTGAACTATAAAGACCATGCAAAAGAAAGCAAAGGGGCTATTCCTGAAACTCCTTTGTTGTTTTCCAAATTCCCAAGCAGTCTGGTTGGGCACAATGCCATGATTTCATGGAGCAACAGCATAACAAAAAAAGTCGATTTTGAGGCAGAGCTGGCTGTAATAATTGGAAAAAAAATATTTAATTGCCCCAGTGAAAAAGCATTGGGCGCTGTTTTTGGATATTCCTGTTCAAATGATGTGAGTGCCAGAGATCTGCAGTTTGGTGACAAACAATGGGTCAGGGGTAAATCTTTGGATACTTTTTGTCCTCTTGGCCCATGGATAGTAACAGCTGATGAAATTGAAGATCCAAATAATTTAGAGATAAAATGCTGGTTAAATGGAACTTTAATGCAAAAAAGCAATACAAGCCAAATGATTTTTTCTGTTGCCGAACTGATAAGTTTTTTATCACAACATTTTACATTATTACCAGGTGATGTAATATTAACAGGCACTCCTAGTGGTGTAGGAGTTTTTCGCACACCATCTGTATATTTAAAAAATAATGACAAAGTTGTTGTAGAAATCGAAAAAATTGGAAAACTTGTAAACACCTGCCACGTAAAAAATTTACAAAGCTTTGAAAATTCTACTTTATAGCAGCATTTTGATTTATATATACTATTGACCTTTCAGCTTTGGTAAAAGGAAGAACATAATGTTTTATCTGTATTGATAAATTATGCTTTATACTTTTATCTGACAAACACAGGTTTGAAAAGTCACTGGAAAGCAAGTGAGAGGATTCAATCTCTTTTTCAACTTTATCACCTTTCATGGCAAGCATTATACCATCCTGCATAAGCAATGGCAGAGCCATTTTAACAAAAAAATCAATAGATGTAACTGCACGACAAACAATAACATCAAAAGAATTTTTATAGGCCTGACTTGATTTAAGATCTTCAGCTCTTTTGTGTAGCGCATCTATCTGATCAAGTTTAAGGGTTCTTATAATATGCCGCAGAAAGTTTATTTTTTTGCGTGTAGCATCAATGAGCATGAAAGACAATGATGGCATAATAATTTTTAATGGTATTCCTGGAAATCCAGCGCCTGATCCAATATCTAAAATATATGAACCGTTTGGAATCATTGGGGCTATGGCCATTGAGTCTAAAAAATGTTTAACAGCAATATCAAAAGTGTCTGTAATCGCAGTCAGATTTTTTTTCCTGTTCCACGTGATCAGTTCTTCAGCATAAACTGCAAGCTGATCAGTTTGTTTACGATCAATTTGGATGCCAAAAACTTTTGCACCATCTTTTAATACTGAATCCCACCTGTCTGAGCCTGGTTCTATTTTATTTTTTGTCATGTTTATTAAAATCCATATATATTTCTATATCATTACCTCCACTTGATACGATTTCCGACATTGGATATTTTTTCCTGAAAACATGAATCATTGCTTGGTTTGTTCTTAATACTGTAGCTAAAAAACCTTTATAGTTATTTTCTTTTGCAATTTTTTCAAGCACATCAAGCAGATAGGATGCGATACCTTTATTTTGAAAATCCTCACGTATCACAAAAGCAACTTCTGCCCTGTCATCACTTTCTCTTGCATAGGATCCTATTGCCATTATTTCTTTGTGCCCTTGTTGCTGATAAAGACCGATTATGGACATATTTTTCCTGTAATCTACGTTTGACCACTGCTTTTGAACTACTTCATGAGAAAAAATTTGCATTTTGTAAAAAAACCTGTGAAAAATTGTCTCTTCCTGAAGGGAATAGAAAAAATTTCTATACGAGAATTCGTCTGAAGGCAAAAGTGGTCTGAACTCTATTGTCTTTCCATTCCTGATTTCATAAATACTTTTATACTCTTCCAAAAAAAGAAGATCATCCTGTGAAGGTGGAAGCTGATCTTCAAAAATATAGTGCCTTTTCCTGGCTACATTAATAAGCTCTTCGCGAAATTTAGGGTGGGCTATCTGAGCAAGTTCCATTACCCTTTGATATATTCCTTTTCCCTGAAGTTCTGCTATTCCATATTCTGTGATGATAAAGTTAACATCTCCCCTGGTTGTTGCAACACCTGCTCCTTCACTCAGGTGAGGAACAATACGCGATACCTTGCCATTTTGGGCAGTAGATGGCAGTGCTATAATGGAAAAACCTCCTTTGGACATGGCGCTTCCTCTTAAGAAATCAACCTGGTCTCCAATACCACTGTAAAATAAATAGCCAACAGAATCACTGCAGACCTGCCCGGTCAGATCAACCTCTAAAGCAGAACTGATTGAAATCAGGTTATCATTTTGTGCAATGATTGTAGGGTCATTAACAAATTCAGAAGACCTGAAGTAAAACATGGGATTATTGTCCACATAATTATAAATTTTATCAGATCCCATACATAAAGATGCAACAACACGGCCTGGAAGAAGGGTCTTTTTATTATTTGTAATAATTTTTTTTTCAAAAAGTTCCAAAAAACCATCAGTAATAAGTTGTGTATGAACTCCTAAATCCTTTTTATTGTTAAGATGACCTAAAATGGCATAAGGCAAATGTCCGAAACCTATTTGAAGAGTTGCGCCATCTTCAACCAGTTGAGACACGTAATGTCCAATTCTGCGCACAACTTCATCATCTTTGGCTTTTGGTAGTGCAACAACCAAAGGTTCTTCGTAAAAAACAAAAAAATCTATTTCATCAACATGCACAAAACTGTTCCCACTGGTTCTTGGCATTTTGGAATTAACCTGAGCTATAACCAGATTAGCATTTTTCATACCTGCTCTTGTTATGTCAACTGAAACCCCGAGGCTGCAGTATCCGAACCTGTCAGGGGGACTAACCTGAACAAGAGCCACATCAATGCCAATACGCTGAGTTGCAAACAGCTTTGGAATTTGTGACAAATAAGTTGGTATATAATCTATTTTACCTTCAAAAGCAGCTTTTCGCATTGTGTTGCTTATAAAAAAAAGTTTTAAGGAAAATCGTTTAAGAAATGATTCATCATCAACAAATTTTGAAAATGTTAATGACAGCATTTGATATACCATGATGTCTTGCAGACTCATGTCATTAACCATTGCTCTGATCAAATGCTGTGGTTCACCACATCCTGTACCGATAAAAACACGACTGCCTCTTTTTATTTTTGAAACAGCTTTGCTGGCAGTTACTAATTTGTGCGGACAATATTTGCTGAAATTCATTAAAAAGGCTCCTTATTTATTTTAATAAATATTAAATTTTTCAAAAAATTTAAATAAAACCAAATTATTTTTCATATGTTGTGCTTTTGAGCTAATTAATTTTAAAAAAAATATGATATTATGATATATTGTATAATAATATAAGAGAAAAAAAATAAATTTTTATGTTTA
>JGI24724J26744_10002381_pt1 | contig 12532 bp, 8 predicted proteins | sample Cruoilmetagenom7_FD_26744 | JGI IMG/M metagenome (IMG submission 26744)
TCGGGGAATAGGGGGTGGAACTCTATCATTGGGCCAATTTTATCCACGGCCATTTCGTCTGCATTATCGACGAAGAATACGCAGTGTGGGTTACCCATGTTTACGGCGCCGGGCCTTGCGAGGATGGGCGCATCAATGGGGCCGACTTTGACGTCGATGACATGGGTGTCCATATATTCTTTGAGAGGGATTTCATCCCACGCCAAACGTGGCTCGCCCATATCCACGGCGACTTGATGTTCACTTATACGAATGGTGTGTAACAAACCTGCATTCGTCTCGAGTGTTATTTCATCGCGCCCTGTCTCAGCCATCACTAGCCAAGGGATACAGCGTGATGCGTTGCCACAGGCATCCACTGCACTGCCGTCAGCATTCCAAATCTCCATGAATATATCAGCGTTCTCGGACTTAGGTGGGCGCATAACAATGATTTGATCTGCGCCCAACGCGCCCCCCAGCGCCCCCCCCAATGCATTCATAGGGCCATTTTTGGCGGCGGTCGCTTTGGCCAAGTCTGCCGTCATAGCAAAGCCCGGCTGTGTACGGGCGTCAAAAACCCCAAACCGATTGCCTGCGCCGTTCATAATGATAAATTTCATAGGCACGATATAGGGGGCATGTGACCATTGGGCAAGTGCAAGACTTCCCCACCATTTGACTCATGCGCCATTAGACTTGCACACCATTTATCTCTCTCATTGTGTCGTTGGTCGCATTCACAGTGGTTGGTCTCGTGGTTTGCGGTGCTGAGCGCAAACTTCTATTTATTACTGTGCGGGCGGCTAAACAAAACTTGTTGATATTAACAACCTTCAAATTGGCCGCTTTCGGGTAACCGACCTTCTCCCGGAGCGGTCAAGATTTTTCCAAAATCATTAACTTTTTTTTACGTTATTCTGGATTTACGTTATTTTGGGCGCCGAGTTGCTTTGATGCGAAAAACTTCATTCCATTGTTTTTCACCACCGGAGGAGTATTCCATCTCCAATTTCCAATCCCAACCGTTTTCTGTAGGCGGCATGAATGTAATCCGGCGCGGCGGTGATTGTTCCGGCGATACATAATTCATGACAATGTTCCCGTTCTCATCTTCCTTGGCGCGGATATGTGTGAAGCCCGGTAAATTAGACGCTGTCCAAGCGACTTCCCATCGTTTTTCATTGGGGTCATACATGCGTAGATTTGTACCGATATTACCGTTCTCCGGCATCCAGAAATCCTGAACGGCGATACCATTTCCTACGCAGGTAAAGTTCCACCTTGCGCCCGCAGTCTCGTTCCACGTTGTCCCGTCGGTTTGGCTGAGAGTCCATGTTTGAATATCCCAATCACCAATATAGCGGCCAAATTGTTCAATAGGGCCAGTAAGGCAGCCGCCGTTTTTCTCCATAGCCACAGATGTTAAGTTTGGTGTGTTTTTCTGAACTTCCATTTGGGCTTCTGTCTGGGGTTTAGGCGTACATCCGAGCAGGCTTGCCGTTAGAATTGTGGTAAATAGGATTTTCATGATGGTCTCCTGATTAGTGAGGGGCTGACCTTCTAATAATCTAAAGTGATTCTAGCGAATAAAAACCGGCCAAGAGCATCATAAACCTGCGGGTAGGTATTGCCATTGCCAAAACCTGCGCCAGTGGATGAGCTGAGAGGGGGCTCTTTATCAAATATATTGTTGACGCCCAAGCGCACGGTTGCATTTTCAAGACCTCGGTATGTTAGAGATAGATCAAAATAATCTACTGCACCCAAATGCTCGTCAAAAGACCCTATTGCGGCTCCTAAGCCAGCTTCCGCCTTAACATCGGCGAAATGTCGCCAACTCACCCGTGCATCTATATTATAGTCAGTTTGCCAATTCATACTGGCAATGTGCCGCCAACGTGGGTTGGGAGTGCCGCAACTATCGCCGTAAAACCCAATACAATTTTTTTTCGGGTCAGTTGGAAAAGATTGTTTGGCTAGCTCATATAAGTATGTGCCGGTAAGGGTAAAGCTAAGCCCTCCCAAATTTGCAGGTAATTCTGTGCTGTAATTGGCATTGATATCAATGCCAGATGTGAACAGTGAACCGGTATTGATATTGCTCGCTACGATAAAACCACTATTATTTACCCATAGGGAACCTGAAGCTGGATCTCTGTTGACTAAGTTGCAAAAAAATGGGTTCCCATCAAATACACAATTGTCGATCGATTGGATGGGGTTTGCTGTGCCGATAAAATTGTTAACAACAATATCAAAATAATCTACTGAGAGGGTGAACCCAGCAAGCGGGTCAGGCAGTTGGACAATTGCACCGACTGTAAATGTATTTGATTTTTCAGGGTTCAAATTAGGATTGCCGCCAAGGACTGCATTATATTGCCCTGCAGGATTATCCGCTATATTACCATATTGAGCCGCCGTGACTCCGGAATTGGCACATTGGGCAAATGTTGCACGGGGCATGGTGCCTGCACATGGGTCCCCAGTAGTGAAGCTGAAGAGCTCAGATGTTGTAGATTGAAACAATTCTATGGCATTGGCCACACGGATAGCTCTTTGGTACTGACCACGTAGCCGCAGCACATCATTGACCTGCCAAATACCGCCCGCTGCATAAATATTGGCACCACCTGACAATGAATTATCAGCATAACGGTAAGCACCTTTGAACATTAACTCTTTGGCAAAGGGTTTATTTTCCAACAAAGGCAGTTGCAGCTCACCGAAAATTTCCAGACTGTCAAACACACCGGAGAGCCCTGCCCGTTTCCCAATGCCAGCAATATCACCGCTCGTCATGCCCGCATCCGTAGTTAAACGGTAATCGTCTTTACGATACTCCCCGCCCAGGACAATTTCGGCCCCGGAAGATGTACCCGGCATTTGGATGCCGTAAGTACCAAGATTGCCTGCAATTGTCGCAAGTAAGACGGTTTGTTTATAACGCCCGCCTTGTTGGCTGTCGGCGCTTACATAATCAAGCGCTGCCTGCGTAACTCCGCCCGTTTGAAAGTAGTTAATCGGGACGCAATCAAGGTCTGTTCCGTCTAAAACGGAATAGCACACCGGGTTTCCGTTGACATCAGTTGTAGCCAAGAGAGCGTTTTGCATCCGGCTAATAGATAACCCATTTGCGTTGGTTTCTGATAAATCTGCTGCAGAAATTTGTGCAGATACATCGTATTCAAACCCGAGCAAGTTACGCAGCTCACCCCTAATACCAAGCAGTGCGCGGTGTGATTTATGATGTGTTTCACTACGTCTTGGGCCACCTTCCAGACTACGCCGTGCAACCAAAAGATCAGCGTTATCCGTTGGGCCAAACCCCCGATCAGTACAAATGATGTCACGCTGCTGGGCAGATAAAAATGGATTGTCACAGCTGATTAAACCTGTGTTGAAAAAATTCCCAGATGGGGCAATTTGCGAGATGGTACGGTCATCAGCATACATGAAATCTGCATAAATTTCGTCGCGAGCACCAATGTTGTAATGTGTGAAAATTCCGGCGTTATATCGTTCATCAGGGCGCTGAAAGAAATTTTCCGGGTTATAATTGTACAGAGGAACGGTAGGTAGTCCTGCGGCCCCAGTTAGCGACACTCTTTGGAAAGTGTTGCCCGTAACTGGGTCTATCGTAAATAGAAAGTTATTTACATCAAGGATGCCGTTAGTAAATGTTCCGCTTGGTGAGGTGAGGGTCCCATTACAAGAAATGAGACCGCCTGCATCTCGCCCACCGCCGATCGGGCAGCCTGAGTAATCCCGTGCGTCCTGACGTATCTCTTTTGCATCACGATACCCCATATATGCAGTAATATTGCCCTTACCATTTACAAAGTTATGGCCATAGATCAGGGTGAAATCTTTTAAAGTGCCATCGATCTGGCTAACTGTCATAGGGGCAGATAAATTATCTGATGCGGCAAGTATGTTTTGAATGTTTTTGTTGTTATTATTGTGTTGGTAGGCACCAATTTGTGCATCAAACCTGAGCCCCTCGAAGTCTCGTTCCATCTGAAAATTGACAACACCAGCTAAAGCATCAGACCCGTAAACGGCACCAGCGCCGCCCGTTAGGACATCTATATTCTTAACCAAAGCTGCAGGAATTTGGTTGAGATCCGCAGCAACTTGATTAACTGTACCTGATGCCATCCGCCGCCCATCTATCAGCACGAGAGTGCGCGCGGAGCCAAGTCCGCGTAAATTTACCGTGGCAATGCCGCTAGATCCGTTGGAAATATTCGATCCTTGCCCAGCAAAAACTTGCGGTAGCTCATTGATTAAATCTTCAACACGGGTCACCCCGCGCGTGGCAATATCTTCATTGCTTAGAGATGTGATTGGACTACTGGCCAGAAGGTTCGCTTGCTTGATGCGTGTGCCGGTTACAATAATTTCTCCGGCAACTTGCGCATTGGCGTAGTTTCCAGAGAACAGCGCAAACCCTGCCATGGCTAAACTAGCGCTAGCGGAACGCTTCAAGTATTTCCCGGTATCTTTCGACAAAACAGTTATCCCTTAATTTCTCTCAAGCTATCTCTCTTAAACGCGATTGCCGCCTGTTCTTAGGAACTTGTACATTCCGATAGAATTACGTTCGACAAATAACACGACTTTCGCGACGAATTACAATGTCATCGACAAACGTTCATGTATTTGCGACAAACGACGACGTTTAATCCATGCCTTTGTTTTAATAGGTATTATGACATAAACATGGTATGTACCATACACTATCATATAGTCAAAATGAGATAAACAAGTGAGCCTAAAAAGCTTTATAAATAAACATATAAGCACAAGAGCAAAAATAATGGCTGTTTTTACGGCCATTTTTTGGTCGGTATCACTCGTTACTCGNTATGTTTTGTTTGAGGGCTGGGACGGGCTAGCGGTTTTGATCTCGGGTGTTGCCGCTACGGTTCTTTTATGGGTTATTTCATCCCTNTTAAAAGATATGCCTCTCCTGATTATCTTGGTGCTTGGGCCTTTTATAGCTGTTTTTGTGGAGATATTTCATTGGGAACTTGTATCGCTCAGTTTTAATGGCCAGTTTTCGTGGCAGATGGAGCTGTTTGATGCTCGCAGATATGCCATTGGTGTATATATGTGGTCGTTGTTTTATCTGGTCTTGTTGCTGGGCTATTTTGCTATTTTTAATTATTTTCGGTTCATGCGTGAGGCTGAACTAAGTAGCGAAGCTCGTGTTCAGGCTCATAATGCGCAATTAGAAATGTTGCGTTATCAGATTAATCCGCACTTTTTGTTCAATACGTTGAATTCTGTTTCGGCATTGCTGCTTGATAATAAAAATGACCGTGCCGAACATATGATTGAGAATTTGAGTAATTTTTTACGGTTCTCTTTGGAAAATACGCCGCAAGCAAAAATACCTCTCGCAGCAGAATTTGATATCATAAAAGAGTATCTTGATATTGAAGAAATCCGTTTTTCCGAAAAACTGACGGCAGAATTTGATAATGACCCAGATACACTTGGCCTTTTGGTGCCAAGTTTAATATTACAGCCCGCCATTGAAAATGCGATTAAGCACGCCATTGCTCAGATGAAAAAAAATGGTAAAATCAAAATTTCATCGACAATAGCCAACCAAAAACTCGTTCTATGTGTATCCGACAATGGGCCTGGCTTTGACATTTCCCAGCCAATGAACGGCATTGGTTTGGCTAATATGCGTGAGCGTTTATCTGTCATTTACGGCGCAACAGCCAAGCTGGAAATTGCCAGCGATATAGGGCAGGGCGTCAAAATAACTATCACAATTCCTGTAGAAAGAGCATAGTATGATCAAAGTATTAATCGTCGATGATGAAGCCTTGGCCCTTCGGCGTCTGGAAATAAAGCTTGCGCGTTACGCTGATGTTGAGATCGTTGGCACTGCGAGGGACGGCGATGCTGCGGTGGCCGCCTTGTCCAGCCTGTCGCCAGATTTGGTGCTTTTGGATATCAATATGCCCGGTATGGACGGACTTGATGTGGCAGATTGCGCGGCGACACTAGATATAGATGTGATTTTTGTTACAGCCTTTAACCAATTTGCCGTGCAAGCGTTCGAGCGTAATGCACTGGATTATCTTTTAAAGCCGGTCAACCAAGATAGGCTTGAACAAGCGCTGGAACGTTACCGCAAGCACCAAAAGCGTAGTACGGCACTGGATAAAGTGGGTGAATTAAACTCTGTTTTAGCACAGTTGCGGGCACAAAATTTAGAAGATGTACCGTCGAAACCAGATACAGGTTTGTGGATTAAAGACAGGGGACGGAACCGAAAAATATCTTTGGAATCTATAGAATGGGTCGAAGCTTCACGGGATTATGTGACCGTGCATATGATTGATGGCCGCAGTCACTTTGTCCGCGATACCATGCACCATTTTGAATCTATGTTGGATCCGTCCTTATTCCAACGCATACACCGGTCTACCATAGTTAACATTTTAAAAGTCAAAGAAGTAAATATGCGCAAAAGCGTACAATATTTACTGCTGCACGGTGGTGCAGAGGTGCGTGTGGGCCGTGCCTATAAAGTACAAACCAGTCTTCGCCTCAAAGAAATTTTTATTAACTCGTAAGGAAAAACACGTCTTATGCATTCTGATTATAAAAAGAAATTACTCGTCGTTGGCGGTGGTTCGGCCGGTTGGATTACGGCCGCTTATCTAAACGGTGCCTTGAATGATCGGGGGCAGTCAAAAAATGTAGAAATTACCTTAGTAGAATCGCCGGACATTCCGCGTATTTCAGTTGGTGAGGCTACGATACCTTCGATCGGACATATTCTCGGGGTCATCGGCATCAACGAGCGTGAATTCATGAAGGCGACGGACGCGACATTTAAGCAGTCAATCAAATATGCCAACTGGCTCAACGGTAAGGGCGAGTTCTACCACCATCCGTTTTCGCGTTACCGCGCAGGCCCCATCGACCGCTCTGCCCAAAATTGGATTGGCTCTGACCGGAAAATACCGTTCACAGAAACCGTATCCGCCCAACCAATTATTTGCGAAATGGGTTTGGCACCGCAAATGCTCGGAGAATGGGACTTCGGACCCAAGCTGAAATACGCATTCCATATGAACGCCCAGAAATTCGCAGACTATTTACGGGATTTTTCGGTCGAACGCGGGGTGAAACATATATTGGCGAATGTTACAGATGTAGATGTGGGCGACAACGGACACATTCGCACGGTAACTACAGACACGGATCAAACTCTGGATGCTGATTTATTTGTCGATTGCACAGGCTTCTCTGCTCGTTTGATTGAAAAAGCGCTCGGCGTTGGGTTTAATGATTGTTCACAATATCTGCTCAGTGACCGCGCTTGTGTGATGCATATTCCTTACGAGGAGCATTTTCCGAGCGGGGTTAGGCCTTATACGACTGCAACGGCCCTTAAGGCTGGCTGGATTTGGGATATCCCCATGAGCACCCAACGCTCCATCGGCTATGTCCATGCCAGTAGTTATATTTCCAAAGACCAAGCCGAAGCCGAACTTCGTGCTTATGAAGGTGTGCACGCCAAAGACATGCCCGTGCGGTTTGTTGATTTCAAAGTTGGTTGTCGGGCGCAATCATGGAAGGCGAATTGCGTTGCTATTGGCCTTTCCGGTGGGTTCATTGAGCCGTTGGAATCTACGGGCATCTATCTGGCCGATTTAGCATCGGTGATGTTGGCAGAGCATTTCCCGTTTCATCCGCAAAGTATGGACGCTATGGCATTTCGGTTTAACCGGATCATGAGTAATCGTTTTTACGAAATTCTCGATTTTATCAATATGCACTATTGCCTGACACGCCGCACAGATACGGAGTTTTGGCGCGAAGTACAGAAGCCTGAACATATTACGGAGCGGTTGAAAGCCAAGCTNGATTTTTGGAAACTGAAACTCCCATCCGCCGTAGACTTTGAAGACCAGTTCTTTCCGGGGCAACCTTTCTCGACCGTTAAAGCGGGTGACACNCGCCCCCATGTGGATACTGCGGGTCTCTGGAACCATGAAAGTTATGAAGCTATCCTCTACGGTATGGACTTTCGCGGCCCCGAGTTCGACAAATTATTAGGTGATAACCGCCCGCCCGTACACATGCCAAATTACATGATACAGCGCCTGCAAGGGGCGCGNCAAAAACTACCCCCACATCATATCTGGCTTAACCGCGTCCTTGGTATGCAACAATATGAAATGGGGGCACGGCCACCTGGTTGGGTGTAGTACGTGCATTTCTCTCGACTTTCGTTAAAACGCCGCTTGACGTCAGGGAAATAGCGGTTTATGTCCCGCAAACTTGTTTTCAGGGCCAGTTTAGCTGTGCCCGTAAACGCGATTTGAATACTACTAAAGAATACTAAAGGACTTTGTCATGGCACGTCGTTGCGATCTTATGGGTACAGGCCCAATGAGCGGAAATAATGTTTCTCACTCTAAAGTGCGGACTAGACGCCGTTTTGAGCCAAATTTGTGCAATGTCACTTTGGCATCCGATATTTTGGGTCAAAAGTTCAAATTGCGCGTTACCGCAGCATCTTTGCGTACGGTTGACTTCAAAGGCGGTCTTGACGGCTTTTTGATGAACACCAAGAACGCAAAATTGACCGACAAAGCCAAAAAGATTAAACGTGCTTTGGTCAAAAAATCTGCAGAAGTTGAAGCAGTAGAAGCCGCCTAAAAAGCCGTTTCGGTTTTTACCGCGCTTTCGCGTACCTTTCATAACATATATTTGGACTAGATGAGTGTGGACGCATACCATGTTCACACGCATGTCAGATGCTCTCGCTTGTCCTGAGACTGGAAATCCCCTATATTATGTGCAAAGGGAAAAATTATGCACATAATTGGAATTATCATTGCTGTTGCCACCGCTATCTTTTGGGTGAGCCGTGCGGCGCGCGGGGTCAATGAAGTGGCGAGTGCGGCCAATACGCTGCGCAATATGCCGCGCCGTATGCACTTTAAAAATAAGGCCGGTAAGCGCGGTTTAGATTTAATTGATAACCCTGCAGAAGCCGCCACCATTCTTATGGTGAGCGTCGCTAAATTATCCAAATATGCAAATGAACATGAAGGTTTGATCAGTGGTGCATCCACCAGCCGTATTATTGCGACGCTAAAATCCTATATGAAAATATCAGCGGTTGAAGCGGATGAGCTGTTAACCCAAATGCGCTGGGTGGTGAAAGATTTATCACAGCCAGATACGGCCTTGGCGCCTATGACAAATGTACTATCCAAAGCGATTAACCGCGCAGAATCAGATGATCTGTCAGACATGCTCAGGAAAATATCCCATGCAGACGGTGAACCCAACAAAGAGCAACGCACCTTTATTGAAAAGGTACGCGAGCGTTTGGGGCTAGGGGCATAATGCCAAGTGTAAAACATTGGCCGCTCGTTGTGGCTGCGTTTTTGGTTGGCTGTGCCGATAATTCTCTACAAATGCCTGCCCTCCAATTACCAGAACCTGTGTCCAATAATGCGGTGGCTTATCACGCAGAGACGCAGACGGTGTATAGTTTTGCCGGATTGGGTGCGGGCAAGACTTGGCAGGATGTAACTGCCTCGGCTTATGCGTGTGATTTGGCGCAAAAATCTTGCGAAACTATTGCAAAATTACCTGACGGGGTAGGTCGGTTAGCATCTACGGCGCAAATAGTTGGGGATACAATTTATGTGTTCGGCGGGTATACGGTCGCAGAGGACGGGTCAGAAATTTCCATGCCTGAAGTTTGGGCTTATGATGTGAAGGCGCAAACCTACAGCCGTGCCGCTGATATGCCTGTGCCCGTGGATGATAGTGTGTCTCTGGTCTATCAAGACCGTTATATTTATCTGATTTCCGGTTGGCACAAAGATGATAATGTCGTCAATGTGCAGATATATGACACGCAAACAGATACTTGGCAGCCTGTGACAGATTGGCCCGGCGCGCCCGTATTTGGCCATGCAGGCGGCATTGTAGAGGGTGTGATGGTGGTGTGTGACGGTGTGCAGATTGTACCGCCTAAATCCTCGGACGCGCGGCGGACTTTTGAAGACATAAATGCCTGTTGGCGCGGCGATATTGACCGTGCTGACCCTAAAACCATTGCGTGGCGTAAATTACCGCAACTGCCGGGCAGGGGCAATTACCGTATGGCGGCTACGGGGTGGGCGAATGCAAATATGGTTATATTCGCAGGTGGCTCTGATAATCCTTATAATTACAACGGAATTGGTTATGACACCGTCCCTAGCAGCCCGAGCGCCCACGTTTGGGGCTATGACATCCCTGCTGATAAATATGTAGTCTTTGCAGACAAATCCGTCGCCACGATGGACCACCGCGCGCTCGTGCATTTAGGCGCTAGTAAATTTATGACTGTCGGAGGTATGGTGCAAAACCAAACCGTTACCGGCCAAGCTCATGCTTTTGAGATTAAACGCTAGTCGCTGTTGGGTGAAATCATGTTCAACAAGCCACGTGCCGTATTTTGGTCGAATTTGAAGCGGAATTTAAGGTATGCGCCTTTTTGGCTGTATTCTGCGGCTGAGAAATCACGGTCTGCATAGCCTTCGACATTATACCCCAAGCTCAGCCAGACATTGTCGACTGGCGAGACGCCAATGGACGGCCCGTAAGCATAGCTAAGTGTTTTAGAGCCTTGCCCGTACAGCACAGAGCCGTGCAGGCCAATGTCAACACGTTTCGTGATGTCAAAACGGGTTTCGGCGCCGACAAGATGGGAGAAACCGCTATTCGTCTTGCCTTCAAATTTGGTTTTCACATGCTTTACGCCGTAATGTCCTGCCAACTGCCAACGCTCATTTATCATGGTGTTGGCCGTCAAGTTATTGACAATTTTGGTGGTTTCCGCACCGGATAGGCTATCGTCATGGCTGACATCAAAACGGTTGAGTATCACCAGTTCATCACTGTTGCGCGGACGCCAAGCCGTGCCAATACGCCCGTCAATACGCGTCGATTTGCCAATTTGCCCGCTCGTAGCCCCGCCTGGATTATTTGTAGTGCCATTCCCACTTGTAGTGCCATTTCCACTTGTAATGCCAGTCCCACTCGTAGTGAAAGTGTCCTGATTTCGGAAATTTGCCCGCACTGCGCCTGCGAAGGAAAGCTTTTCGGACATTTCGCGGGCTGCGGCCACACTGGCAATTACAGATTCTGAAGATACAGCGTCGCGCACTTCAATACGTGTCGATAAGCTGGTGTGCACGGTGCGGTATCCAAGGCCGGCATAGCCAGCAAGGTAGGATTCGTTTGTTTCCAAACTTGATACGGCTGCATCCGGTGCCACCGTTTCAATTGTGCTTCCATCGCCAAATATGCGCCTATTTGTCAGGCCGAAAGAGGTGCTCCATTTTGGTGTGAGCTGGATTTGTTGATCAAGACCAATCGTAGCCCCCAAACGTCGTCCACTATCAGACGTGATCATATCTGTACCGGCGGACAGCTCGGTTCCGGCCCAAGGCTTATAATTAACGCCTATGGATGTGTTTTGTCCATTGCCGATACTCGTTCCATTGCTACTACTGAGGATATCGTGGCTGATACGTACACTGGCCTTGTCGGTGATGGTTTTTTCCACCGATAGACGGGTGCGTTGTGGGAAATCCCCAACATTACCTTTGCCGCCGAGCGGCTGCTCATGGCTCGCTTGGAAGGTGACACCGTGTTTTGGCAATGCAAAACGCCCACTAATGAGAGCGAGAATAGATTCCCTGTCATTACCGATAGTATTTTTATCTTTAACGGAGCGTATGCCGACAGAGCCGGATATTTTTTCGCTTTCTTGTGTAACGCTTACCTCTGACAGCATGCGCGAATTACCTGTGCCCAGATTGTCTTCTTTATACAGGCTGGCAACGACATTTCGAGAGCCGCGACGACCCGTTTCTTTGTCGACAAATTCATTAAATTTGTAATCCACATTAGCCCCATAGCGCCGCACATCACTTGTAGAGGTGNTGCGTTGGCTCAGGCCGTAACCTGCTTCTTCGGAGCGNACATAAGCGCCGATATTAAGCTTCTCACTGGTGTGGTTAATCTCTGCCAGATAAGCGTTGGCAGATTTATAATCGTCACCAGAATTTTGCTTAGAGCGGCTGGTGGCAAATTCACCGCGAAGTTCTGTGCCTGCCCCTAATTGCGCAATGATTTCTGCCCCGACCATGTCGGACTTACCGCCCGCCCCATTGCCGTTGCCGCCCTCGNGAACGAAGGTGGAGCCGATCTGCACGCGGCCATCCATGATCTGTTTCTGGATGCGACCGCCGTAGGATAAATTGCGTTCAGAATCGCTCGATGTCTCGTAATCAACCACGATAACATTGGGGTTAAAGCCACTGTCTGATACATCTACAGGCAAGCGGAAGATAATCTCACCAGTTAAATTATCCAGCGTATAGTCCAGATGGCGGATCAATTTTCTGCTTTCTAAAATGACATCTGGGCGCACGCGGTCACGGGTCTCAATGGTGATGATTTCCGAGTTGGCCAAGATAAATGTATTGGATAACTGGTA
>JGI24724J26744_10002382_pt1 | contig 12529 bp, 11 predicted proteins | sample Cruoilmetagenom7_FD_26744 | JGI IMG/M metagenome (IMG submission 26744)
TGGGGCACCAGGACGTCGTGGTGACTGTCGTTATGGCAATTACAGAGGCCATCATAACTATGGTCATAAGAATTGGAAGTACGGGAATTGGAAGCATGGCAAGCGGCACGGCAGGAAACATCATTCAGATCATCGTGGAAAAGGGAAATCAGGCCGATCCCACCGCAATCAAAGGCATTTTTAGCCAGGAAAAATTCCCTTTTGCTGACTTAAATTTGATGTTTTCAAAATCTCTCCCTCCATGCAAGAGCCCGCCTGCCTCAATGAGGTATGGCGGGCAAAAGCACCCATGTGTGATAGCCTCAGATTCATCCTTGTCACATCCGTCCAATTTGCCTATAATCTCTCTCAGAAGATGAATCATACCTTGACGATCTCGGAAAAAGTCTGCCTGCTGCGTTGCACTTCATCCTTCGTCACTGCGGAGTAGTTAAAAGTATGCCTCATTCCTCAGGACTTGTCAGCCTCTGGCTGATTCGCAGACTACCTGAAGGCTTTGTGAATCGTTCCACCCCTATGTTGTCTTTCTTATCCATTACAATAAGCATGATATTAATCGCGTCAAAGAAATAATGGCAAAAACATGTTGCATTACTAATCTCACTATAATATTTAAAGTAATGGATTTGCCGTGTGGAATGATCAAATGATAAGAAAGGAAGAGACAAATGAAAAAAACAGATAAGCGACAGGTTGAAAGGGACATTTCGCTGCCTTTGCCGTCTTCTTCGGATCTGAGGGGGAGGCAGTCCGTGAGAGCAACATTTAAGTTAACCGAAGAAGCCATCAATACTGTGAGTATCGTTGCCACGCATCTTGGAATTAAACAAAAATCACTTTTCGATCATTTGATTGAAGATGCCAGGTCTTTGGATTTAATTGCCAGCAAGGTCCAAACAGAGACTTTTGTCCAACTGAACCGCATTCAGAAAACTTATGTTCTCAGCCGGAAGACCATGACCTGCCTTGGAGAAGCATCCAGGAAGTTCAATGCTCCACGAGATGCTCTGGTTGAATATTCCATACAGCGGCTTTTGCCGATTATTATAGAAGAAAGGGAGAAGCATAAAAAGCGCAAAAAAGTTTTGGATGAGATAACGGAATATCTAAGGTTGGGCGAAAAAATATTTAAAGAATCCAATATGTTATTAGACGAGGAGGACCCGGTTTTAGACAAATTTGAGACTGCCGTTGCAGCTTGTCGTAACGCGCACAGAGACATTCGGGCTTTTGTTGAAAAGGGGAAAATCATTGAAGATTTTTAGCCTGGGATAGTATTTTTCCAGACAGGAAAAGTGTCAAATAATCATATCGAGCCCTGCCGCAAAGAAGGCTTTCCCTTCCTACCTAACGATTTTGGTTCTCCAAACAGTCCTCTAACCAGATGAAAATAAAAACAAACTATGGATATTCTCCGTGAAGGATGCATCTGGCACGGATTTTGAAGAGGTATGTTGAGTGGGCACTGGTTCATTAGTGAAAAAATAAACTTTGTGGGATTTGGAGGATCCTCCCATGGCGGAAAAGCCGACTTATGAAGAATTAGAGCAAAGGGTCAGGGAGTTGGAGAAAGAAGCCTCTAAACGAAATCAGACAGGGCATGAAGCGCTGAGGAAAAGTGAAGAACGGTTAGCACTTGCCCTGGAGGCTACCAGCGACGGTATTTGGGACTGGGATATAATAAATCAGCAGACATATGCTTCCCAACAGTGCAGTGAGATATTCGGAGTCAAAGAAGATGCAGATTCATCACAACCTTCAGAAACCTGGGCTTCTCGTATCCACCCGGATGATTACGATCGTGTAAGTCTTTGTTTGCAGGGACATCTTAAAGGAAGAGCACCCTTTGAGGTGGAATACCGGCATCGCCATGAAAACGGCACATACCGCTGGCAGAGTTCGCGAGGCATGGCGATATTTGATGAAAACGGCAATGCCATCCGAATGGTCGGCTCAATCCGGGATATTACCCAACGTAAAAGGTCCGAAGAAGAAAAGACAAGACTTGAAGCCCGGCTCCAGCAAGCCCAGAAAATCGAAGCTTTAGGTGCGCTTGCCGGTGGGGTTGCACATGATTTCAATAATCTGCTCACCGCAATTTTGGGAAATATTGAACTTTCTCAGATGTATGCCCGGCATGAGGAACGGATCAACAGAAATCTGTCCAAGGCCAAAAAGGCCTGTATTCGTGCAAAAGATTTGACCAGACAGTTTATTGCCTTTGCGAAAGGCGCTGATCCTGAAAAAAAGACCGGCTCTCTTGCAAAAATAATCCAGGACAGTTCCATTCTTGCTCTTTCGAGTTATAAGACAGAATGCGAGTTTTCATTTCCCGATGATCTTTGGCTGGTGGACTTTGATAACGAGCAGATCAGACAGGTTGTCAGTAACCTGGTTATCAATGCCAGTGAGGCCATGGAGGAGGAGGGGACCGTAACGGTAAGTGGTGAAAATGTTGAACCGAATTCAGAAATCTCGGATGATCCGGAGGCGGGAAAACAAGTCAGAATATCCATTCAGGATCACGGCAGGGGCATTCCCCGGGAAGTCCTGGACAAGATATTTGAGCCTTACTTCTCATCCAAGGAATCGGTGACTCAAAAGGGCCTCGGACTGGGCCTTTCCATTTGTTATTCGATAGTTGAAAAACACGATGGCCACATCGAGGTTGAATCCGAGGTGGGGACCGGCACAACATTCCATGTATATCTTCCTGCCTGCCTCTGAGGATGAACAAATTGACAGGGAACCTGCACAATTTTGAAAGGAAAAGAGTGCCGGACCGAAAAAACCCTATCCCGGTCTGGAAAACGGGTCTGGAAAACGTCCTTAAATACTTAAATATCTGTGCTTTTGAATAAAGTTAACTGGGCATACGCTTCATTCAAGTATTAGGGGTATAACTGCCTGATAATAATCATTCTTTCGCTTGTTTGTTGTTTTTCAATTTAGCATGCCCTAATCTATTAAAATTACGGCGATTTTCAAGAATTAGCTTGAGGTAACCGGATACCCAGTTAAAGTTATTTGATTATTTAAGGACGTTTTCTACATGGCACGAAAGCCAGGAGATCCACTCTCAGGATGACGGCTCGATCATTTTTGTGGCAGAGGTGGCAGGGGCGGACGAAATCAAGTTCTGGGTCATGAGCTGGGGACTGTCAAGCGACAACTCCAAATAAAAAGGGGCCAGCCTTTATTGACTAACCCCTTGATATTCATGTTGGTAGCGGGGGGCGGATTCGAACCACCGACCTTCGGGTTATGAGCCCGACGAGCTACCAGACTGCTCCACCCCGCGGCAATTTATTAATATATCTCTTCATTTCAAAACTGTCAAATAAAAATTGAGATGGACAGACGTTTTTAGCCTCACAATGCCAGATCATACGCCTTTATCTTTGCAATCAGAATGGGGCGACTGATCTCCAGGATTCTGGCAGCTTGAGACCTGTTGCCGTTGGTCAGCTTCAGGACTTTTTCAATCAGATCCCTCTCAAGCTTTTTAGAGGCCTTCTTAATGGAAAGGGTTTGATCGGACTCCCGCCTTGAAGGCGTTTTATGCGCCTGAACAATGTCTGAAGGCAGCTCGGCAGGCGTTATCCATCTTCCCGAGTTAAGCACGACCGCCCTTTCAATAACATTTTCGAGTTCCCTCACATTGCCCGGCCAGGAGTACCCCATAAGGATCGGCATTGCTTCCGAAGAAAGACCTTCAATATTCTTATTCAGTTTCTTATTATAAAGGTCTATGAAATAGCCCACGAGAATGGGGATGTCCCCCCGCCTTTCTCTCAATGACGGAACGTGGATGGCCATGACATTGATCCGGTAAAAAAGATCTTCCCTGAACCGGCCCTCTTTAACTTCTTCGTTCAAATCCCTTGCAGTGGCAGTAATGACCCTGACATCAATTTTTTTTGAGCCGACACCCCCCAAAGGAGAGACCTCTTCTTCCTGTAAAACGCGCAGGAGTTTTACCTGCAGCGGCAGAGAAAGTTCACCGATCTCATCCAGAAATATAGTGCCGCCGTCCGCTTCTCCAAACCGGCCCGGTTTATCTTGAACTGCACCCGTAAATGCACCTTTTCTATATCCAAACAATTCGCTTTCAAGGAGGTTTTCCGGGATACCCCCGCAGTTAATGGATACCAGCGGCTTTGATGACCTGGGGCCATTTGAATGCACGGCCCTGGCAACCAGTTCCTTGCCGGTTCCGCTTTCACCCGTAATGAGTACCGTGGTCTTGTGCTCGGCCACTTTGCTGACGAGATCAAAGACATTGGCCATGGCCTCACTTCTGGCCACAATATTTTCAAACGAATATTTCTTTTCGATCTCATCGATCCTGGTTTTCAGCCTCAAGTTTTCCTCTTTAAGCCCTTCCCGTTCCTCAGCCTTTTTCAGGGTCAAAAGCACCTCATCTGTTTTGAAAGGCTTTGAGATGTAATCATAGGCACCTTCTTTCATGGCTTCCACCGCCACATCAATGGTCCCGTAGGCAGACATCATAATGTAGGTTTTTTCAGGATGATTTTTTGCGGCATCCCTCAAAAAAGTCATTCCGTCCATGCGGGGCATCTTGATATCACAGAGGACAAAATCAAAATCAGACGCCTCCAGAAGATCGAGCCCTTCAACACCGTCTGCTGCACTTTCAGCAGTATAGCCTGCTTTTCCCAGCATCATTTCAAGCATGTGCCGCATATTTTCTTCATCGTCGATCACGAGCACGCGTTGTTGAGGCATATCCTATCTCCGCTTAGTCAATTACCACCCCTCAAAGGGGTGGCTTGAAATTTGACCCTATAAGGGTTTTTATCTGAATACTTTTCACCGCAGAGGCACAGAGACCACAGAGAGAATTTTATTATTGTTTGTCGGGAGACGACGACAAACAAAAAACAATCAGTTACTCGTTCACTGTTGATCCTACTGGCTGCTGGCATGAGTTGTTTATAGAGAATCGGCATCTCCCGATTCTCTATAATATCAGTCCACTCTGCGAACTCCGTGCCTCTAGCAACGCGGGCGGTGAATGACATGCTCTTTCTTACCCGCATAGCAAAGCTGGGACCACCTGCAAAGCAGATGTTTTAACCTCTTAATCAATGGTATGGACCTGCTTCTCTTCATAAAGGGGAATCTTGACAACGACCGTTGTGCCTTCTCCAGGTGTGCTTTCAGCAAAGATCTCTCCCCCCAATTCTTCTATGATACTGTAACATACCGACAAGCCAAGTCCGGTTCCCTTGCCGGGCTCTTTGGTTGTGTAAAAGGGATCAAAAATGCGGGCGAGTTCTTCCTGTTTGATGCCCGGTCCCCTATCCGCAAACCGAACTTCTATGGAATCTTCCCGGTTTTCGGTCTTTATGGTCAGGATGTTGGCCGAAACATTATCCTCCGTGAGCGCTTCTCCCATGGCATCGGCAGCATTCATGATAATATTAAGTAAAACCTGTTTTAACTGGTTAGGGTCCGCCCAGACCACATCCCTGGACGCTTCAAGGACCGGCTTCATCTGTAGATGGGCCATCATCGGCTGGGGATTAAGCATTTCCAGTGTTTCCGTAATCAACTCATGGACGTTCACCTGCTTGACAGCATCGCTTGAGGATCTGGAAAAGTCGAGAAGGTCTCTGATTATCTGATTGATTCGCGTAATCTCCGATTCCATACGATCCAGGAAATCCTGCCTTTCTTCCCTGTTCAAGTCGTTACCCTTAAGCAAGTCCAGGTAGCCCAGGACGATCCCAATGGGGTTGCCGATTTCATGTGCCACGCCGGTGGCCAGCCGACCTACGGATGCAAGTTTTTCAGACTTAATGATTTCGTCCTGGGCCTTTTTTAATTCCTGGTTGGCATTTTCAAGCGAGCGAATATACTCTTTCAGCTCCTTTTTATTCTGCTCCAGATGTTTGAGCATCACATTGAGGGAACGAAACAGCTGGCCTATTTCGTTCGGAGATGAATCCTCCATTGGCGGCACAGACTCCACGTCTTTGAATTCCTCTGTTATGTTCAGGAGTCCATGGATTGGCTTGACCACGGTTCGGGAAAGAAGATAGAGCCCGAACAGAACAAGGATGACTGTATTCAAAAAAATGTAGATGAGGACGACTCTTTCAGACTCCCGCAACCTTTGATACAGGGGCCTGAGATCTGCACCTATAGTGGCGACCCCCACAAGACGTCCTTCAACGAATACAGGCGCGGACATATTGACCTTTTCATGGGCAAGCCAGAACACGCCCCAGGCAGTTCCAAAAAAATCAAAGGAAAGTTTTCTCGTCGAAAAGCACTCCCTGGAAATGGACACAGCGCTTCTCTCCGCTTCCCCCCATGTTCCGGCGCTGAAAACCCGCCGGCCAAGTCCTTTGAGCAACATTGCCCCTGAAAAATCTCCTGAGTCCAGTAACCGGGCAACTTCAGTTTTGAAACGGGGATCTGCCCCAAGCTCTTCCCATGACCGGTCCCGGCACGCAATCTCATTACTCACTAATTGTTTCAGTGTATTGAGTAGCAATCGACCTGTTTGCAGCTTGGTTTCAATGATGTGTTTCTCTGCCAGTTTGATCATGGCGACGTTCATCAGGAGCATGGCAGACAATATCAGAAAGGCCAGATGGGCCATAACAGTTGTTCTTAAGCTGTGCAAAGGGAATCGCGACACAAGAACGCCCTCTATTGAAGTAACTGTGAATACCAGTTCATAAGCTCAGGCCCAAAAAAAAGGCAGGCCATTGCGCCCAAAGAAAGAAAGGGTCCAAACGGTATTCTAACCCGGAACCCTTTGCCGGCCATCAGGAGAAAGGCGATCCCGACAATGGCACCGACCAGAGAAGATATCAGCACAACCAAATACAATTGCCGCCAGCCCAGCCACGCACCGATCATAGCCAGGAGCTTTATGTCACCACCTCCCATCCCCTCTCTTCCAGTGATACGTTCATAGACAAATGCCACGAGAAAAAGCGACCCTCCGCCGGCAATGATCCCTATAAGCGAATCCAGCCACGAAATCGTACCGGGCATAAAAGAGGCTGCCAATCCCACAACAATCCCGGACAGGGAAAGGACATCGGGGATTATTTTGTGGTGAAGGTCAATAAAGCTGACTGTCACAAGGACGGAAGTGAACAGCAGGAAGAGAAAGTATTGATAACTTAGACCATATCTGATAAATAAGGCCACACTGAGTAATCCGGTCAGGGCCTCCACAAGCGGATAATGCCACGCCAGAGGATTGCTGCAATGTCTGCATTTACCCAGAAGGAGGAGGTAACTGATCAAGGGGATGTTGTCATAGAACCTGATCCTTTCACCACAATTGGGGCAGCTTGACGGTGGGCTGACAATAGACTTTTTAAGGGGAATGCGATAGATACATACGTTCATGAAACTCCCTAAGGAAAGCCCAAACAGGGCGGAATAAACAACCATAAACGAGCTTATTTCCATGTGAATGCTCCCCTGGATTTAAAATGGCAAGAAGTCGATCCACAGGCAAAGGCAAAAAAGCCCCTATTTTCTCCATTAATCCGGACAACCCGCAACAGCGTTTAATTAATCGCGTCAGCGATGTCCTGGGAAACGGCGGGCTGATTGCCTACCCTACGGATACATTTTACGGAATCGGATGTGACCTTTACAACAAAAAGGGGATACAGCTTATTTACCGGCTCAAAAACCGCCCCCTCAAAAAACCTTTCTCTTTCGTATGTGACGGTCTGAAAGAAATAAGCAGATACGCGATAGTCTCCAACTATGCTTATAAAACAATGAGGCGGCTCCTTCCCGGGCCTTACACCTTTGTCCTGGAAGGGACCCGGCTGGTACCGAAAATCATGCTTACCAAGAGGAAAACGGTGGGCATTCGGGTTCCGGACAATAAAATCTGTCTGGCTATTGTGCAAACATTCGGTCGCCCGATTATAAGCACCAGTGCAAGCTATGATGATCCGCATTCCATTCTGGAAGCCTACGAGTCCCATCTCGATGTTATCATTGACGGTGGGGTGCTTTTTCCAAGCCCTTCCAGCGTCGTATCTCTAATTGATGATATACCGGAAGTTATTCGAGAAGGGAAAGGTGATGTGAGTATCTTTGCCTAGGAGGCTGTCCGAGAATGCCCTTTTCCCCAAACTCTTCGCCTGCCTGTGCGTTGCACGCAGACAGGTCATGCCCAAAAAAATTATCCTCGGAATATCAACTATATGCCTGCCTGCCCTGTGAAATTCAGGATAGTGACAGCGCAGCGTATTTAACCAGTGTGGTGATTTTTTAGGGTATTCCTCGATTTTGAAAAAATTGCTATTCTCGGACAGCCTCCTAAGGGCTGCAAAAACCACCCCATTTATACTCTAACTGCGGTTTGATGCCCTGAAACACTTCGCTGACAGACCTGGCGGTTCCTTCAAGAAATGACTCCCATAATTCCATCCTTTTTTTCCTGGGATAGATCAGGGCGGCATCCCCCTCGATGTCTGCCATGCCCTTGGCAACATCAACGGCATCCTGAAAATTGCCCAGGACATCAACCAGCTCAAGCTCTTTGGCCCTTACTCCCGAAAAAACGCGGCCATCAGCTATTTGATTCACTTTCTCCAGGGGTAAATCCCTGCCATTGGCCACTGCCTTCACAAACTGGCCCTGGATGTCTGCGATCAAGGAATCAATAACCTCTCTATCTCTTTTGGTAAGCTCTCTATGAGGAGATCCGATATCTTTAAATTCCCCACTCTTCAGCACTTCAAACTGGATACCGATTTTTTCCAGAAGATCTTCAAACCGCATAAACTCCATAATAACACCGATGCTGCCGGTGATCGTGCCGGGATTGGCTACAATCTTATCTGCCGCCGCAGCAATATAATACCCACCGGATGCAGCGACTCCCCCCAGAGATGCAACAACACATTTGGTTTCCACCGTTTTACGGATTTCCCGGTAGATTTCCTGGGTTGGTCCCACTGCTCCGCCGGGGGAATTGATTCGCAAAACAATCGCTTTGACTCTCTTGTCTTTTCTGAATCTGATCAGTTGTGATGTGGTTTCATGGGCGTCGATGATGGCGCCGTCGATCGGGATCACACCGATTCTGTCGGAAAATGACAGCTCAGCAGACGGGTCAACCATTTTCAGGAAAAGAATCATGGATGTACCCAATATAAGGGCAATAACCCCAAGGATGACCAAAACTGTCAGTATCGGGCGTTTATTTTTTGCCATTGACGTTAGGGTTTATTTCTCGGATTCGGAATCAGGTTCTGAAGGATCATCCTCCCGTAATTCCATGCTTTCAGAGGCATCCTCTTCAGGCGCTGCTTCTTCAGAAGGGCCTTTGACTGTTTCATCCCGGATTTCCGGCTCCGATTGGGAAGCCTCAATTTCCTGAGATTCCGTGCTCCCGGAGACATCCTCTTCAGGTCCTGCTTCTCCAGAAGGGATTTCAACTGCTTCATCCCGGGTTTCCGATTCCGGTTCTGAAGCCTCAATTTCCTGAGATTCCATACTATCGGAAGGGATCTCTTCAGGCGGCGATTCTTCAGACAAGCTGTCTTCGACCCCCGCCTGTGGCCCGGTTTCAAGTTCGATCTCTTCAGATGTCTCTGTCTCCTGGGGTTCGGCACCCTCAATCGAGTCTACCTGCTGCTGCTGAAGGTTCATCATTTCTTCCCTCAGCAGTGTCCCCAAATTGGATGTGGCTTCCATGGGGTTGTCCAGATAGCTTTTGAAAATGTCTTTCTCGCTGGTTTCGTCCAGTTTTCGGATCGAAAGGCCTATTTTCTTATCCTTGCGCGATACATTCAGGACCTTCGCCTGAATCACGTCATCGACCTGGAACTGCGAAAGGGGATTCCCACGTCTATCTACAGAAATCTCAGAAATATGGACAAGACCTTCTATACCCTCTTCCAGTTCAACAAAGATGCCGAAATCCGTCACGTTGGTGACGGTGCCGGTTACCCGAGTGCCGGGCTTGTATCTTTCCGGAATTTCATCCCACGGATCCAATGTCAACTGTTTTATGCCGAGCGAGAAGCGTTCATTTTCTTTGTCAATACTCAATACAACTGCCTGCACTTCCTGGCCTTTTTTAAAAACCTCCGAGGGGTGCTTTATCCTTACGGTCCAGGAAATATCAGAAATGTGAACCAGGCCATCTATCCCTTCATCGATGCCGATAAAAATTCCGAAATCAGTAATGTTTTTTATCTTCCCCTCGATAACTGTCCCCTCAGGGTACTTTTCCTCAATGATATCCCATGGATTGGGTTCAACCTGTTTCAGTCCCAGGGAAATTCTTTTTCTTGTCACATCCAGGTTCAAGACCATGGCCTCTACATTATCCCCGACATTCACGATCTGAGAAGGGTGTCTGACCTTTCTGGTCCACGACATTTCAGACACATGAATCAGACCTTCAACCCCTTCTTCAACTTCCACAAATGCTCCGTAATCCGTAAGGCTTACAATACGGCCGCTGAGCCTTGTGCCAATGGGATATTTTTCTTCGGCATTACTCCATGGGTCTGATGCCAGTTGTTTTATCCCCAGGGATACCCTTTCTTTTTCTCTGTCAAAACTCAAGACCTTGACTTTAATCTCATCCCCAACCTGATGGATCTCAGAAGGATGTCCGACCCTGCCCCAGGACATATCCGTAATATGGACCAGGCCGTCAATGCCACCCAGATCAATAAATAACCCGTAATCTGTAATATTTTTGACCACTCCAGTAAGAACAGAGTTCTCCTCCAGGGAATTGAGTGTGTTTTCTCTCAAGGCCAATCGTTCTGATTCCAGAAGGGCTCGTCTGGAGAGAACAATGTTTCCGCGACGTTTGTTATATTTTACAATCTTGAACTCATGCTCCGTGCCCACCAGGGAGTCCATGTCCCTGACAGGTCTTAGATCAACCTGGGAACCGGGCAAAAAGGCCTGCAGGCCGATGTCAACGGAAAGACCTCCCTTAACCCGGGATAAGATTGTGCCTTTGATGACTCCGTCGTTTTCATAAATTTCTTTAATGTCATCCCAGATTTTAATCTTGGCCGCTTTTTCCTTTGAAAGAACAATGGCCCCTTCGTCATCTGCTCCCCGTTCCAGAAGGACTTCAACATTTGTCCCGACTTCTGCAGTCAGGTTGCCCTCTGGATCAATAAACTCTTCAATGGGAATTTGACCCTCTGATTTGTAACCAATATCAACTAAGACATATTCTTTGCCAACTTGAACGATTTCGCCTTTGATTACTTCGCCTTCCTGAATGCTCTTCAAGCTTTCTTCATATAATTTCATGAAGTTATCGCTGTCCGGAATTTCTTCTCCAGATGAATCTGAAGCGCCTTGTGCTGACAAACCTGAAGATTCACTGTTATCTGTGCCTGCCTCTGCGTTGAATGCTTGGCTTTCGGTTTCAAAGGTTGCCTCTTCACTTTCAGTCTTAATTGTTTCGTCTTTGGTTACTTCGTTTATTCCTTTTTCCATTGAGTTAAGTCCCCCTGATTTTTTCCCATTGATAAATCCCTAAACACTTTTTTTTATCAAATAAAATAATTAACTTCAACTCTTTATTTTATCAGAACCATACATTGATTTATTTTGTTTCAAGACAACTGAAAATTCTTTCAAGCACCAACTCTATGGATAACCCGGTTGAGTCAATTATGGTGGCATCCTCTGCAGGTTTCAGGGGAGCCAGAGCACGCGTTTCGTCCTGATGATCCCTTTTTTTCAGTTCCGCACTCACCAAAGCACTGGAAACAGATTCCCCCCGCAACAATCTCTCTTTAAACCTTCTCTCTGCTCTTGCATCGGCAGAGGCGGTAAGAAAAAACTTGTATTGAGCTCCGGGGAAGACAACTGTCCCCATGTCACGTCCCTCGGCCACAATATTGACCCCTCTGGCCATCTTACGCTGAAGATCAGTCATGGCCTCCCGCACTTCTTTGACTGCGGATGCTGTGGATGCGGCAATGTCTATCTCAGGGCTCCTTATTGCCATCGAAATATCTTCATGGTTCAGAAACAAGCGGGGTGTATCTTCACCGGTCTCGAAATAGAGGTCAAGGGACCTGCAAAGATCTCCCAGTCGCTCGCCGTTGCCAAGGCTGACGCCCTTTCTGTTTGCGGCAAGCGCCACTGCTCGGTACATTGCGCCTGTATCCAGATAGAGAAAGTTGATTTTTTTTGCCAGCAGACGACTGAGGGTACTTTTCCCGGAGCCGGCAGGGCCGTCAATGGTAATGATGCCGCGCATCTCTATTCCCAACGTCCTGATTTTACTTCACGATAACTAGTTGATATTTCGGGGTTGGTTCTAACTTCGGCCATGTTGTATTGCCTGCTGTTTACTATATTTAGCCGCATCTAATTCGCGGATACTGGTTTCTAGATGCCGGATGTTGGCAAAAAAGGAATAACTTCGTAATTTCTCAATAACTCCAGGTTGAGCCGTTGGGGTCTCTTTTTAGAAGCCCGCATCACAAATGACTTCAGCTATTATGCCCGCCAAACCTGGATT
>JGI24724J26744_10002384_pt1 | contig 12522 bp, 13 predicted proteins | sample Cruoilmetagenom7_FD_26744 | JGI IMG/M metagenome (IMG submission 26744)
CAATAAAGCTGAAAAATATATCGAGATTAGTGCGAGCTGCGTTTTTTGAAAAATCTAGTTATGGGTTCAAAGGACAATCAATTATATTTACGAATTCAAGAAAAAAGTGTGAATCGCTTACAGCTTATCTGCAAAATAAAGATATAAGAACAAAATCTTATCATTCAGGATTAACTAATGAAGAACGATTGATAATTGAAAAACAATTTCAAAACCAATCTATTGCAGCCGTTGTTGCGACGGCAGCATTGGCGGCAGGTGTAGACCTACCTGCAAAACAGGTTATTTTCGAATCGCTTTTGATGGGGTCAATGGAAAAATTAAAGATTTTGAACTACACCCCGATGAAGACAGATCGTTAACCGAATTTCTAGCTTTTATATCAATGTTTAATGAAGGCGTTGAAAAGACAGATATTTATAAATTTAATGATCACCTAATTAATGCCAACTATGAAATAGAAGGGTTTATGAATAAATTAATAAATAATCGTCTTATTCGACTAAGTAACGGTGTTCTATACAAAGCTACTTTTCTGGGTCAATCTGTTGCTAAATCTTTTTTAACCGTTAAGATGAGTCTGAGCATTATTGAAGAACTAAGAAAGAAAGAAAAAAAGATAATTGAAATCGTACTTGATTTAAAAAGTTTAAGAAACGTTTATCTCACTAAAAAAGTCGTCGCTGATTTATTAAAACATAGACCAGCAAAATATTCCTCCAATAATTTCTTTAGCGCAAGTGTAACGAGTTTCCTTGTAGCAGACAATATAAAAAAACAAAAAACCTTTTCTCGTGAAACCACTGATTTTTTTATAAATTGGACAAGAGATATATTTAATTGTCATTGTAAAGAAAATCCTTATTGTGATTGTGGTAGATTGAATCTTGAGAAAATAATTCTCTCACTAAGAACGGATGAAAACTTTAAGATTAATGAGATATGTGAGTATTTAGGTAAAAAATATGGGATTTTAGTATTTAAAGGCGATATTATAGGTTATTTAGAAAATGTCATCTATTCATTAGAGAGCATTCAAAATATGATGAAAGGATTATTAAATTTAGATGAGGAATATAAAGATGAGTTATCTAAAATCCCTGAATTAATTACAAAAATTAAGAATTGAAGAAATTTCACTCATAATATCTTTTTGCCATCGAAGATTGCAATTCAAACTCGCTTTTCAATGAGTCCCCCTCCACAAAATTCGCAAATTCTTTGGTTTTCTTCAGTAATTTCCTTTTTACAAAATGGACAATATTTAATATAAGGTAAATTCTTAGGAAATTTTGTCTGAATTAAGGGAGACTCATATTTTTCTTGGGAAGTCATTATTATAAATTTCGATGTAACTGTTAAGTTCACATTTTTACTAACTAAAGATATTTTATGTTTTCCTGATATAATATTTGAACGATTTGGGATAATTAAAACGAAATTATCTATTGTAGTTATATTTTCGTTATAAATTTTAGAGAGATCGTGATTATTATAAAAAACACCGTTTAATCTTACATGAAAACTATTAGGGAAGAGATCTACGTCATAAACTACAGTTCCATCTATTTTAATTATTAAACATTTTAATTCTTCCATTAAATTTCGTTTTATTGTTTCAAATTTTAAAGAAAATTCTATGTAATCCCCAATTATTTCTACTTTCATAAAGCTTTTTAACAAAAACGAAGGTACACGCAGAAAACACACCTTACTAAATTTATTTATTCTATATATGTTTTATAAAGAACCGTTTTAAAATATTTAACTAAGAAATAAAATAACATTTTTAGTAATTACTTGATTATAATAAAAATAAATATACGATAATTAATTACTTGATTAAATCGAAGATAAAAATAAAGAATTAATAAAACAAACTTCTAATTATATGATTTATACTATTTTTCTTTATCAGAGCCACACCAGTTTACTGATATACGATAAAAATTTTCAAGAGATTAATACTGGAAAAATGGAAATGTTTAGTTCATTTTTTTTAACTCTAAAATCTTTTGTTTCCGAACTAGTTCTTGACGGTTCAAAAGAATTAAAAAACATCGAGCTAGGCGAGTATACGGTTTTAATTACTTCGCTCTCTGATGTTAAAATTGATATGGTTATTATCGCTGATAAAGAAGATGCTAAAGCTATAAACAAATTAATACCTAAGATAATTAAATTACTTCAGAACTACGGGCAACTATTTCTTTCTTGGGATGGGAATAGCGAAAAACTTAAAATATTGGATCAACCACTTACTAAATTAGTATTAGCAAATGTAAAAGATGAGAAGAAAACTTTGCTTAAACGCCCTGAGCAGATTCTTAAATCAATATGGGTACATAAAAAGAAATTAACAGAAGAAGAGTTTGAAAATCTAATCCAAGAAAGAGATCTCTTGATTTATAATATAGAAAACGATGTTAATATCCCAAGTAAACTAGCGAAGGCTCAAACGGTTATAGAACTTTCAGAAAAGCTACAAGATGATAGCACATTTTTGAAATACCAAGGCGAGGTAAGCAGATTTAAAAATGAATTGAAGGATGCAAAGTTCAAATTGAATTATTATTTAAACAAGATCAAGACTTCGTTAAACGAAGCTATTGATAAATTAGGCAATAACCCCATTCATTTGGGAGATTTTAAAAATTCTTATCTAAATCTGTACTCATTTAGCACAAAATTAAAACTAGTAAAGGAAAACGGTTGGGAAATTTACCGTGAACTGGCAAGTAAGCTCATTGATAAAGATTCTTTGTCTGATCACGAACTCTCTGAAATCATTCAAACTTTATTAACTATGAGTACCAAAGTGGAGGATTATTTAAATTAAAAATTTTTATGAAGAAAACTGAGTACTTATTTTATGTGTAATTCTATAATATCGTTTTCTTTTACTTCGTAATCTAATCCCACTTTCTTCTTTTGCTGTCGAGCATCTTTACGAATTACTATCGCGTAATCGAAAGATTCAAAAAATTTATGGTGTATTTTTATAGCTACATCTCTTACCGTTGGTTGCATAGGCTCCTTATCCAAAACTAGAGGTTTGGTAGCAACGACCGATTTATTTTTTGTATAAACCTTTATTTTTTTTAAATGGTTTAAAATCACTTCCCCAAAATTATTGGGAATCACCTTCTTATTTACGCTTGTGCCAATTATTAGGGGAAATTTATTTGAATACGACTCTTCTAAGTTGTGGAATGTATTTTCTGTTAGCGATAGGTCTCCTTTTGTTCCCAGAACAATTGCTTTTTTATAAACTACGGAAGGATTTAAAGTATCGACAATGTGATTGAGAGTAATTTTTCCAAAAACCCTTACAATAGCATTTTGTATACCTCCTGCGTGGGTTATTTCTCTGATTCTCTCGGTCAATTCTTCAATGTTCTTGTTTTCTTTAGATTCACTTGTTAGATAGAATACTTGTATCTTATTGGCCCCCGTTTTTTCAATCGTAATTGGAGGAGGGGGAATATTGATTCGTATTTGTGATTTGTCTAACTCGCTTAAAAGTAAATCCATTTGCTCCTTATAATCTCGAGATAAATCGACGCAAAAACACAATAGATCAGACGCTCTTAATTGAGATATGATCTCTCTACCATTTCCTATTCCAATTGAAGCTCCTTCCATAATCGAAGGCATATCAACAATTTGATAGCGGATTTTATCATATTCATATATACCTATCTCCGGAATAGGAGTGAATTTACCAATCTTTTCTTTAGCAGCCCCCGTCAATAAATTTAATAAAGAAGTTTTTCCTACACCTGGAGTGTGAAAATCGCTTATTAATATTACTTGAATACCTTCCTTTTTAATCGAGAAAGGACTAACCAGTTTACTGATGCTTTTAATTCGTAATTTTTCCGAATCTTGTTCTCTCCTGAGTTTTGCAAGGCGAGATTTATTCAAAGCCACAATTTTTTCTGTAGATTTGTGTTTAGGAACTAGAGACAGAAATTCTTCAAGACATTTTATTTTCTCGTCTATAGAAGAAGCATCCAGATACTTATTGTATGCTGCTTGAGCTTCAGCCCCAATATTTGAGCTCATAGAAATAATACCTTTTTAAAATAAAAATGGTTTAAAGAATTGATCGAAATCTATCTTCCGTTTTTAATTTTAAATCTCCAATAATATCGTCGATTCTTGCTCCAAATTTCTTAAAGAATTTTTCTTTTTTTGAAAAAATATCATTAAGAGAATATCTATTAAGAAAATACGAATTAATTTCTTCTAGGTGTCTTTTAACGATCTCAGAGTCCGTTTCTTTTTCGGTAATAGCAAAAGAAATCAATGGTTGTTTATTTGATTCGTCATTTGGGAATGAAATTAATTCACAATAACAGACTAGTTTAAACGAGGCTAAAGAAATAACATTGATGTCATCTCCAAATACTTCGGTTGTGAAACTTTCAAGAGCAGAAAGAAATCCCGCCCTCAATTCTGGATCTAATCCCACTCCAGTATCTGAATCGTAATATCTTTTGTTTAGGATATTACGAATGCCTAAATTTATACCAAGTTCTAAAATAGCCATATTTTTAAAAATTTCTTAAAATTCTTTTAAAAATTCCCATTTGGATAAAATTTAATCCTAAGGTTATTAGGTCGTAGATATATTATATTTTTAACTGTTTAATAGGCTATTTTTTATTTCGTTTCTATATGATTTTTTCTTTTAGGAGACTGATCCATTTTGTCGTTTATAACTGCTTTTTGTACGCGGTAAATGTGTTTTGAAGCAAGAAACTGACAGTCATAGGACCTACACCTCCAGGATTTGGAGTAATCCACGAACATTTATCAAGGACTCCTTCAAAATCTACATCTCCAGATAACTTTCCATTTTCTCTCGAAATCCCTACATCGATAATTATTACGCCTTCTTTTACTTTTTCTTTAGTAATGAACTTTGATTTTCCTACGGCAACAATTAAAATATCAGCTTTTTTGGTATAACCATCTAAATTTTTTGTATAAGAGTGACAAACTGTAACTGTAGCGTTTCTTTTTAATAACATGAAGATTAAAGGTTTGCCAACTAAGTTAGAACGATTAATAAGAACAACATTTTTACCCTGTATTTCAATGTTGTAATGTTCCAGAAGCGTAATAATGCCTTTAGGAGTACAGGGTACAAAATCTTCGTTGTAATCGAACAATTTGCCCCGATTTATAGGATGCAACCCGTCAACATCTTTTATCGGATCGATTTGTTCAATAAATTCAGATGTATCGGGTCGTAAATCTCTTGGCAATGGTAATTGTAGAAGTATTCCATGAACAGATTTGTCTTTATTTAACCTCTCAATTTCATCTAACAATTTACTTCTTGTTATATTTTTGTCTAATTCGACCAGTATAGACCCTATTCCTATTTCAGAACAAGTCTTCCTTTTAATATTTATATACAATTTTGAAGCGGGGTCGTCTCCTACTAAAATTGCAGCTAATTTAGGAGTAATCCCATTCGTCTTAATAAAAGAAGATATTTTATCTTTTAATTCTAAATTTAATTTTAACGCCAATTCTTTTCCATTTAATATTTTTCCCATAATAATCTTGATGATAAATTTTATTTAAATAAAATATATGTTAAAGTAGGTTTTCAATAAAATAAATAGATATTATTATTTACTTATTAAAAATTTAAAAAATGTTTAAATTCTTCTTTTACGCCAATATAAATAAAATGCTACTATGCTAATTCCAAGGATTGATAGGACTATAATTAGCGTTATAAAGCTAAACTCAACCATAAAAATATCTTCGTTTAAAAGATCTAAGGAATTAAAACCATTAAGAATTTCAAAGGCATAATAAGAAGCGCAAATGGAAGAGAGTTTCTGATCATTTCCTTCAACATGGTCGCTAAAACCACCGTCTTGAAAGTTTTGATGGTTTAAAACCCAATTTACAGTTTCTATTTTATTCAATTCGTTACTATCTATGAGCCTAATTCCTTCGACGCAAAAATATGTGCTACTTAATAAGGAATTTTGGGCAAACTTGTCGGGTAAATATCCACCGAAATTTTCGAGATTATCAGGATCGCTTACATAAAACGATTTCAAATAATTCAAGGTGCTATTTTGATTTGTTAAATCACTAACATTTCCTAATTCTTTAACTAAATAAATGGCGTAATAAGTAGTAAGCAAGGTAGATGATAAAGTATGGTTTCCTCCATAACCACCATCAGTATTGTCGCACGATAACACCCAATTTTTATGAAGTATTTGATTCTCAACTGTTTCGTTGATTAAAGAAAATATGTTATATATATAGAAAGTCGAGATCAGATTTGCACTAGTAGATGTGTTAGTAGGGCTAAATCCACCCGTACTTTGAACCGTCTCATTTATATATTGGTAAATCTTATCGTGTAAATTTAAATCTAATGAATCTAGCTTTCCAAGGAAATCTAACGTACTTAAAAGGTAAAACAAGTCATGCATATCAATTTCTTCTTCGTTAAACATAGAAGTAATTTCATCTTCCAAATATTCTTCTAAAATTGGTTTATCTACTTTTTTAATTGCTTGTAAAAAACCTTCAATAAGATATACGTTATAAAAGTCTATAATTTCAATAGCGTTAGCAGTATCTTGTGTTGATATACCAAAACTCTCGTCACTATTATGGTTTTCGTAAAGAAAATCGACTATATGACTCTGTCGGGTTTTTGCTGATGCTATGGGAGCAATACACAACAAGAAGGTTATTATTAGCGTTAAAAACGTTAAACTCCGAAGTTTATATTTCAATTAAAAAAAAACCCCAATCTGGTTTTAACTAAATTTTAATTTTTTAAATATAACGTGAAATTAAAAATTAACGATATTTTGAGTTTCTAGTTAGATTAACTAATAAATTCATTTAAAAAACAATAAATATAATTCAGCGGATTAAATTTAATTTTAAAAGATTTCGCTGATATCCTTATAGAGAGCGTCACTGTTTCTCTGAAATTCTTCGAGCGTAACAAACAAACTCTGGAACGATGGTAAGCTTCCTAATATACTAGCGCCATTGAATATGGTAAATTGGAGGTTTTCAGGAACGAAGAATCTTGTCACTTCATCAGATGAGTTGTAAAAACCAGAAAATTCTCTAGCAGGAGCCGCATGTTTAATAATATCACGAGGTATCTCTGGTATATCGGTTGATTGAAAATTTTCGCCGCAATAAGGACAGAATACTGAATCATTATCTGCAATTGTTTTTTTACACTTAGTACAAATTCTAATTCCATCTACAAACTGTGTCTTCTTCTTTATGGGAAAGCTACCAATAGAAAGCTCTGGCAAAACGATTCTCCCTTTACAAGATGGACAGAATTCCTTACCATCAGATAGATCTACTAATACCCCACAATTTGGACAATTATCTTTTTGCTTTCGCGTTTTTCCCTTTGATTCCATTTTTTGAGTTTTAGAGGGTTGAACAATTTTAGGTTTAGGAATTTTTCCTAACTGGGGGATTAATTGACCTAATTCCAATCTCAACCTTTCTTCAAATCCCGAATATGAGAGATTACCACCTGCTATCATAATATGGGAGAGAAGGTCGCTCCAATAATATTTATCAATTCCTTGTAGACAGTTAATTACTGCTTGTGGAATATTTAGTATGTTGAAACCTAATAAACTGGGTTGAAATAATACCTCGGGAGCTTCATGGAAAATATAATTAGGAATTTCAATACTTGAACCGTCTGGCATGGAAAAATTAAAACTCTCGTTTAATTTGGGAGGATTATCGGGATTCAAAACGAAATAACAATTTTTCTCTTTAATTTCTTTAATTATCTCGTCAACAGCGCTGGACTCAATATTAATACCCTCCCTCATTAATAAATTCTTTAAATGCTGATTCACGTCAGTACCAGCTAAAGTTAATTTTTGAACTGATTGATCAACAATCTGACCACTTATAATCGGAGTGATCCACGTAACCCCATCACCGCTCTCAATTACCAACCCCGTCGTTAACCCTACGCTAAATAATGCTAAAACAGGTGTTGGAACCATTATTAAGCTTTTTACTCTATGAGTTTCGTATAAAACACGAGCAATATATTCTTTAGTTTCTCGCTGGAGAAATGGTGATTCAGTATATAACACTGGGTAATTAGAAAGATTTTTAATCCTTAATAATGAATAGAAGATGTAATTTAAAATCTCGTAATAATCGTTCCAATCCATGATCGCCCCCCTTTCGATAGGATGCTTTATTTTAAGGACACCTCTCATTTTAACGACATCATTGCCTATATATATATTTCGAGCGCTTACATCGACCATAACAGCTTTATATTTCTCAGTGCCCGTGATTGTAGGAAAAACATACCTAGGACTTGGTTCTCCAGCAAATCCTATCTTTGTATAAGCTGAACCTAAGTCGACTATAATTGGAGTTCCTGGAAGGGGTATTGCCATAATTTATTAATTTTTTTTTTCTTTTATTTACTTCTATATAAATTTCCAAATTTAATTATTGGGATAATAATATAATAAAATGATTTTCTTTAATTAAATAATTTTTCCAAAAGAGGAAGTATTAATTAGAATATCTTAATAGATGATCTTCTATTCTTTTAGATATTTAAATAATCTTTTGATAATTGATTGTTTAGTAATTAAACCAATTAATTGATTATCGTAATTTACAACAGCTATTCGCTCAACTTTGTGTTTAATCATTTTTTCCAAGGCGATCTCCATTGATTCAATTGTTAAATTAAAATATAAATATCAATCGATTTTTAAAGATTTTTCTAATTTCTTTTCAATCCTTTCTAATTCAATTAAAAGATTTTTGTATGTTTTCAACAAATACAGCCCCCACTCATTCAACTTCACATATCCTCCTCCACCACGCCCGCCTTTTCTAGTTAGCACTGGAGATATTCCGGTTCTAGCTTTTATTTTATTTAAAATATTCCATGCATATTTGTAAGAATAACCGCATTCTTTTGCCGCCTGAGTTAAAGATATAGGGTTTTTAGCATCGGTTTTATCGATATTTTCAAGAAGATTAGCCCAACCAGATCCTAAAATATTTTTACGGTTATCATTTTGAAATTCTAGCCAAAATTTAATTCCAAAACCTATTTTAGCTTTTAATTTTTCGATATCTGGTTTATCNTNTTGTAGTATATCGGATTTTTTTTCCATATTACTTAAATGATTTTCTTAATTTTAAAAATTTTATTACTACTAATAAGGCTAAAGAGAAAAACATTAAAGGAAAGTCATTTTTTTTTTTGTAAATATAAATTTGTTGACTTAGTATGGTTTTTTCTGGCTTAAGTAGTTCTGTAAAAATGGGTAAACTAGTAATCGAAAATGTGTATTATTTTGCCGAAAATCCTATGTTGGATTGTAATCAGTTTATAATTGTCGATAAAAAAAACGATGAATTAACGCTTTTTGACGCAGGAAATGGTCTTTCTTTAAAAGGGCTAATTGANGGGATGGGTAAATTAGGTTTGAATTATGAACAAATTACNAGAGTCTATCTTACTCACGAACATGTAGATCATGTGCTCGGTATATACCCATTGATTAAATTATTAAAAAATAATCCTCCTGAGTTATATGCTTATGGCGAAACGGCGAAGATATTGAGGGAGGGGGATGAATCAAAAATCTTTCCGGGAGATCTCGGGATTAGCCCAGGGATGTTTGGATTAGAAATTATACCTTTAAAAATTAGCGAATTGAAAGTAGAAGAGACGATTAGTATAGGGTCAGAATTTAATTTTCGAATTTATTATACACCAGGCCATTCTCTCGGATCAATATGTTACTATGAGAGTAGTAAAAAAATTCTAATTCCCGGAGATTTAGTATTTGCAGGTGGCAGTTTTGGAAGGTACGATTTCCCCGGAGGCTCTTTAAAATCTTTAGTTGAATCAATTAAGTTTGTAAGCAATTTAGAAGTAAAATATTTGCTTCCAGGCCATATGAACATAAGTGATAATGGAAATCAGCAAATTGAATATTCTTATAGAATGGTCCAATCAATATGAAGGTTTTTTTAAAATTTAAATGCTTTTATCCTAGTGCTTCATTCTGTTAAGGTTTTATGAATATTAATCAAGTAAAATATTAGATATATAAGAACATTTTTTAAATAAAAAATCTATATTGAAGTTAATCACCTAATTTAAAATAAATTTTAAAAAAAGAAAATAAAGAAAAATTTGTGATTAAAATGTCTGAGAAAAAAGTTAAGCCGATAACCGAAATTTGTCTACGTTCTTTCCCGAAGATCATATTTTTCTGGCCTTTAGCACTTGTTTCGCTGGTTATGTGGGTGATACAGATGCTTAATCCATCACCAATCGCCTGGTGTGGAAACCTCTGGCTCATAGTATTTGCTATAAACATGTTTATTGTTGCTTTCGATTTTAGTAGCACGAAATTTTTTGTTTTAATTCTTGTTATCGCTATTGTAATTATTTTGATGATTTTTCTGTTACCGGGTCTATTTGCGGGACTTCCAGCGGGGACCTTTAATCCCGGGTTAACAGCGGAGTTCTACGTGGTAATTACTATAATGATGGCAATTATTTTAGGACTTGTTGTTCTTGGTTCAAGGTTTGATTACTGGAAGATTGAGAGAAACGAAATTTACCATAAAGCAGGTATATTCAGCTCTGCTGAAAGATTACCAACAAAAAGTCTAAGAATTAAGAAAGAAATCACAGATGTGTTTGAATTTTTCATACTACGTGCAGGATCCATTACGCTACTTCCCGGCCATGGTGATGTCATTCATTTACCTACAGTGCTAAATATAAACAAGAAACAGAAACAGATAGACTATTTATTGAGTCATGTCAGCATAGAACCAGACGAATTGGACTCATAAATCAGAGTTAACTAAAATTAAAAGACTAAGTTTAATTTTTTATTTTTTTTTTTGATTATAATTAGATTTAAGAATTAAATTATATTTTTAGTAATACTTATGTCATATCCTTTAATCTTACTTCTTGATTTTGATGGTGTTATTATCACGCAAAAAGCTTTAGAATACGCCGCTTTAATTCATCTGAGAAAAACCTTCTATAAATGGCAAAATATTGAGCCTTTAAGGCTTATAGATATTGCGAGGCTTTTTGAGGAAGCGGATTCACAAAACAAAATTAAGGCTTTGATTAATGTATATCGAGTATATAAAAGATTTATACCGAGTAGATGGAGGAGAATCTTCTTTTTTATCAGATTTAGGAGGATGTATCCTAAATACGAAAAATATGAAACATTCAAACCTAACTTAGAAGGAATTTTAAACGAATTAAAGAAGTGTGGAGTAGTATTTGGGATTGTTTCGAATACAAGTGGAGAAAGGTTAGATTTATTTAGGAAAAAATTAAACTTAGACGCGTATTTTTCCGCTTTTGTTTCCCGCGATGACACTCCGATAAGAAAACCTCATGGTTATCCCGTTTTCGTTGCATTAAAACAAATTAAACAAAATTTAAAAGTCCCTATAGATAAAACAAAAGTGTTTCTAATCGGAGACCTTCCTACAGATATAGAATGTGCAAATAATGCGGGAATCACTAGTATCGCTCTACTTTCTGGGCATGGCACAAAAAATGGTTTGGAAAAGGCTAATCCAAGCATTGTCCTTAGCGAAATTAATGAGATCTTAGAAATTGATCCATTCAAAAAATTATTATTAGATTAAACATTAGATTTCGTTGATAATGTTTAATTTGGAAGAATTTGAACGAGATCAAGTTATTTATCCTCTAGTTGAGAAACTCAGCAAGTTTCTTGATAAGAACAAGACTGCAAAAGCAGAAAAAGTAATTGAACAACTAGATCAATTATTAAAGGAACAAGAACACATAGTTCTAATAACTTATATATTAAGTATCTTAGCAGAACACGATTTCAAACTGATATCTGAGAGTATTTTTAAGAAAGTAGAAAGTTATTACGATTCCAAAGATCTAAAATTAAGGGTCAATACACTAATAATAATCGGCTTTGTGATGTTAGGAAATCTAAAGTATATCGATAAATATTTTCAAAATTTCATTAATAATTTGAATAGCAAAAATAAAGATATACGAGATAATGTCCATTACTTCTTGCAAGAAATTGTTGATAAAAAACCAAAATTAATTTGTTCCTACAGAAAAGAATTGATTAATGTTTTAATTACAGAAGAGGATAAGGAAAATCTCGTTTCAATAATAAATTTTTTAGAGAAGTGTAATGATTTTGATTTTGAAAACTTATTTGATTTTAGAGATGCTTCTAAATCACTTTTAAGCAAATTTTATAGTAAAGAGCACTCAGGAATTTATTCGAAATTATTAACTTTAATTATAACTATTTTTCCATCATTAAAGGAAATAGATGTTGAAAGTCTCGAATTAAAAGAGCTTTTAAACGAACTAGATAAGCTATTTCTTATGAAAAGATATAACTTTACGGAATTATCTGAAAAAACGGGAGTCACATTAGAAAAATTTAT
>JGI24724J26744_10002387_pt1 | contig 12518 bp, 11 predicted proteins | sample Cruoilmetagenom7_FD_26744 | JGI IMG/M metagenome (IMG submission 26744)
GCCTGTGCGATCCACGCCAGCGCCGACACCGCCGCGCCCGCATAACCGGCCCAATAGCCAAACGCCGCCACGCGCCGCCCGGTTTCATCGACCAGCGATTCCAGATCGTACAGCGCACCGCCACCAGCCTTGAACCGCGCCAACAGGGCGGGGCCATCGGGTTGGCCCTTGTACGCGTGGCCAAACAGAATGTGACGATGCACCAACGGCGTGCCATCATCAGGCAATTCCTTGAGGCCAAAGATCACCGCATCGCGGGGCGCGTTGGGCCAGCTGGCAAAAGGTGCCACGGCACAGCCCGCATCAATATAGGGCTGCAAGGGCAGGGCGCGTGTCGGGCTGTCCTCGATGGTGACACGAAAGCCCTGAGCGATCAGCGCCGCTGCTCCGGCGGCGGTCAGGCCGACACGCTCTTCGTTCTGGCGCTGTTCGCCACGGACCCAAAGATGCACCATTGTTCAAGCTCCGGCAAATGTTTCGTTCAGGATTGCGGTCAGGGCATCGGCATCGCCCTGCGTGAAAGCATCGGGTTGGTTGCTGTCGATATCAAACACGCCCAGCAATTCACCCGAGGCTGTGACCACAGGCAAGACCAATTCCGACCGAGTCGCGCTGGCACAAGCGATATGACCGGCGAACGCCTCGACGTCTGGCACCAGTTGCACCTGCCGCGTGCGGGCCGCAGCGCCGCAAACACCCCGTGAAAACGGGATGACAAGGCAGCCGTGACCACCCTGATATGGGCCGATCTTCAACACGTCGGGACCGGTTACACGGTAAAAACCGGTCCAGTCAAAGCGCTCATCGGCGTGATGCACCTCGCAGGCGACGGTCGCCATCAGAGCAACGGTATCTGTTTCGCCCTCGGTCAGGGCGCGGACAGTTTTGGCAAGGGTCGGATAGTCTGGCATGAGTTTTGGGTCCATAAATCTAAGTAAACAGCCGCAGCACGAAAGGGGCGATCAACGCCGTCAGGATCGCATTCAGCCCCATGCCGATGCCAGAAAAGGCCCCAGCCGTCGGGTTGACCTGAAACGCGCGGGCCGTGCCGATGCCATGTGCCGCGACACCAACCGCCAGACCCCGCGCGCGCCAGTCATTGACACCAATGGCATTGAACAGCGGCGTGGCGATCACCGCCCCGATGATGCCAGTCAGGATGACCAGAACGGCGGCCAGAGTGGGCGATCCGCCAAGGCTGCTGGCAATGCCGATGGCAACGGGGGCGGTGGTGCTTTTGGGGGCGAGCGCGGCCAGTGTGCTGAAATCAACGCCCAGAGCGTGACCGATAAACAGCGCCGACGTTACCGCCACGACCGAACCGGCGACCAAGCCCGCCAAAACCGGCACAATCGCCCGTTTCAGTCGTGCGCCCTGCAAATAGAGCGGCACGGCGAGCGCGACGGTGGCGGGGCCAAGCAGGAAATGCACGAACTGCGCCCCCTCAAAATACACGGCATACGAGGTCTGCGTCAGCCACAGCATTCCCGCCAGCAATATCACGGCGATCAGCACCGGATTGGCTACGGGTGAACGGCCTGACATCTCGGCCACCGCATCACCGGCGACATAGGCCACCAGCGTCAGCGTCAGCCAAACCAGCGGCCCTTGCGCCAGATAGCTCCAGATCTCGGCAAAATCAGGCATCGGTTGATCCGGTCAATTTTGCTACCAGAACAAACACCCANGCCCCCGCAATCATCGCCAGAACGGTCGAGACAAGAATTGCGACGGCCAGCGACAGGGTTTGCGTGCCCAATTGGCTGACATGGCCGACAACACCGACGCCCGCCGGTACAAACAGCAACGACAGATGGCGCAAGATNNCCTCNCCGACGGGGCGCACCATGTCTGCGATGGCGGGCCACGCCAGCATCAGCGCCCACAGCAATGCCATGCCCAACACCGGGCCGGGCACCGGCCAGCCGGCGGCGCGGGTCGCGGCCTCACCGGCCAGTTGACACAGCAGGATAAGCGTCAGGGCGCGGATCATTCCTTGGTACTCAGCAAGGCCGACAGGCTGGCATCCAGCCCCGAGGCCAGATCGCCAAGCTGCGCCAGCATTTCAGTCTGAAATCTCATCGCGACGGGTAGCAGTTGCGCGACCAGGTCCTGCCCCTTGGGCGTCAATCGAAGCGCCAACAACCGGCGGTCGGTATCGTTCACCGCTTTGGTGATATAGCCCGATGCCTCAAGCCGCGAGGCCGCGCGGCTGACCTTGGATTTCTCCATATCCGCGCGGGCCTCGATATCGCGCACCGACACGTCACCCGATTGGTGAAGATGCGCCAACACCCGCCACTCGGCGATACTGATGTCGAATTCCGCGCGATACTGGTCGGCGAAACTGCGGCTGATCCGGGTTGCGGCGGCATTCAAGCGGTACGGTAGAAATGCGTTCAGATCGAAGTCGGCGGGTTCGGACATGCTGTGCTCCACGAAGTTGGCGAACCGGACCACAAACCAAGATCAATTTCAATGCAGATGCAAGTGGATCCCAGAGGGCTTGAGGGTTGACATTGTTGCAGGTGCAATGAATGTTAACCCACACCCGAAAGTAATGTTTCCCCAGCGACTCAAGGAGCTCGTCATGACCGATATTCCACTGCCCCAAGGCATGACCCGCGCACCCAGTGTCGGCGGCGTGAACGCCGGATATATGCCCGGTTTCGGCAATGATTTCGAGACCGAGGCCCTGCCCGAGGCCCTGCCGCAAGGTCAGAACAGCCCGCAGAAATGCAATTACGGTCTGTATGCCGAACAACTCTCGGGCACCGCGTTTACCGCGCCGCGTGGCCAGAACGAACGCACCTGGTGCTACCGCATCCGCCCGTCGGTCAAACACACCTCGCGGTTCACGAAAATTGACATGCCATACTGGAAATCCGCGCCGAACGTGCTGCCGGATGTCATCAGCCTTGGTCAATACCGCTGGGATCCCGTGCCCATGCCCGCGCAGGGCGAGGCTTATACCTGGATCACCGGCATGCGCACCGTCACAACGGCAGGCGACGTGAATACACAGGTCGGCATGGCCAGCCATGTGTATCTGGTCACCTCGTCGATGCAGGACGAGTACTTTTTCTCGGCAGACAGCGAATTGCTGGTCGTGCCACAAGAAGGCCGCCTGCGGTTTTGCACCGAAATGGGCGTGATCGACCTCGAACCCAAGGAAGTCGCCATCCTGCCGCGTGGTCTGGTGTACCGTGTCGAGGTGCTCGAAGGGCCGTGCCGCGGCTTTGTCTGCGAGAATTACGGCCAGAAATTCGACCTGCCATCACGGGGGCCAATCGGCGCGAACTGCATGGCCAACCCGCGCGACTTCAAAACCCCCGTCGCCGCGTTCGAGGATCGCGAGGTGGAAAGCCGCGTGGTTATCAAATGGTGCGGGCAGTTCCACGAAACCACCATCGGGCATTCGCCGCTGGATGTGGTCGCGTGGCACGGCAACTATTGCCCCGTGAAATACGACCTGCGCACCTATTCACCGGTTGGCGCGATCCTGTTTGATCACCCCGATCCGTCGATCTTTACGGTGTTGACGGCCCCGTCGGGTCAGGAAGGCACCGCGAATATCGACTTTGTGCTGTTCCGCGAACGTTGGTTGGTAGCGGAAAATACTTTCCGCCCACCGTGGTATCACAAGAACCTGATGTCCGAGATGATGGGTAATATCTATGGCCAATATGACGCCAAACCGCAGGGGTTTGTGCCCGGTGGTCTGAGCCTGCACAATTGTATGCTGCCCCACGGGCCGGACCGCGACGCCTTCGAGGGGGCCTCGAATGGCGATCTGGAGCCGCGCCTGCTGGACAACACCATGTCCTTCATGTTCGAAACGCGGTTCCCGCAACATCTGACCGAATTCGCTGCGACAGAAGCGCCGCTTCAGGATCAATACCTTGACTGCTGGACCAAGCTGGAGAAGAAATTCGACGGAACACCCGGCATCAAGCCGTAACTATCACACTTCGTAGGGTGCGTGCTTGCACGCACCTTTTTCCCCGGCACCGGTGCGTGCAAGCACGCACCCTACGCAGGATANCCTATGTCTCTTATGCCTTCTTGGGTCGAAACGGCCAATGACCCCGCCTGTCAGTTCCCGCTGAACAACCTGCCCTATGGTGTGTTTTCACCCAGCGGCGGCAATCCGCGTTGCGGCGTGGCAATTGGCGATTTTGTGCTGGACGTCACCGCACTGGAAAAATCCGGCCTTTTGCCGCTGGCCGACAGCCTGCTGCTGTCCACACCGGCGTGGAATCCCGTGATGTCGGCGGGTGCCNCAGTCTGGGAGCGGCTACGCACCTTGCTGATTGGTCACCTGACCCAAGACAGCGGCACCAAGGACCAGATCGAACCGCATCTCTACCCGCTTTCGGGCGCAACGTTGCACATGCCGTTCAACGTCAGCGAATACACCGACTTTTATGCCGGTCGCCAACATGCCGAGAACATGGGCGCAATCCTGCGCGGCGGGCCGGAACTTCCGGCCAACTGGNTGCATATCCCGATCGGCTATAACGGGCGCGCCTCGTCCGTTGTGGTGTCGGGCACAGCAATCCGCCGCCCGCTGGGGCAACTCAAGGCGCCGGATGCCGAAGCACCCGTGTTCGGGCCGACCAAACGGTTGGATATCGAACTGGAAATGGGCGCGATTGTCGGCACAGCGTCGGCCTTTGGCGACCCCATTACCACCGATCAGGCCGACAAGATGATCTTTGGCTATGTCCTGCTGAACGACTGGTCCGCCCGCGATATCCAGGCTTGGGAATACCAGCCGCTCGGACCGTTTCAGGGCAAGGCCTTCGGCACCTCGATCAGTCCGTGGATCGTGACCAAAGCCGCGCTAGAGCCGTTCCGCACCGCTGTCCCGACGCGCACCAAGGAACTGCTGCCCTATTTGGACGAATCCAAGCCCGGCCTGTATAACATCGAGCTGGAAGTCCTGATGCAGCCCAAAGGTGCGGCGCAGCCGACCACCGTTTCCAGAACCAACTACAGCCGGATGTACTATTCATCAGCGCAGCAACTGACCCAACACGCGGTGGGCGGTTGCGGCATGAATAGCGGCGATCTTCTGGGGTCTGGCACTATCTCCGGCCCAACCCGCGAGGAGTACGGGTCGTTGATGGAGCTCAGCTGGGCGGGGCGCGAGCCCTTCACGCTGGACACCGGCGAAACCCGCGGCTTCATCGAGGACGGCGACACGCTGACGCTGAAAGGTGCCTGTAAAGGAGACGGCTTCACGATCGGTTTCGGATCCTGTGAAGGTACAATCCTGCCTGCCTTGGTCGACCCTTTTGCATAACAAAAAGGAGGGGGCTTTGCGCCCCCTCTTGCCCTGCGCCTGCAAAGCTACCCTACAGTGATCGGACTGTCGTCCCCGCGCGTAGCGCAGTCGAAGACGAACCTTGGATAGTACTCGNGTGNAAGATCGAAGGGNCGCATCCATCACACGGATCGTGGCAGCCAATTTTGTTCACAGGTTTATCAGAAGACACTGCGCCAACACGGTTTCAANGNGTCGATGAGCGGCACTTGGAGCGGCACTAAACCGGGACAGGCCCATCTTGGCGGCTGTCGGCGCTTTTGGCGAAGCCTCAGAATGTGAGCTCATCCGGTGAAAGCCGCCTGAACGGTTTCACGGGTTGTCTCTGCTTTATCGGCCTCAAATGTCACACTGCCGCGCTGCAAGACATAGAAGCTGTCCGCCAAGGTAAAAGCAAAGTCAAAATATTGCTCGACCAAGAGTATTGCCATCTGCCCCTCGTCCCGCAAATGAGTGATAACCCGGCCAATCTGTTGGATAATGTTGGGTTGAATTCCCTCTGTTGGCTCGTCCATCAATAGAACCCGCGGCTTCGTCACAAGCGCCCGCCCGATCGCCAACTGCTGTTGCTGGCCACCTGAAAGATCGCCGCCGCGGCGGTTCTGCATGTCTTTGAGCACTGGGAAAAGGTCGAATATCGCGTCGGGCACCAGTCGCTCTGAGCGGGGCAAACAGGCAAGCCCGGTTTCGAGATTTTCGCGCACGGTCAGCAACGGAAAAATCATGCGGCCTTGGGGTACGGAGGCGATGCCAAGTTTGGCCAAAACATGTGGTGCCAACACCGGCACATCTTGACCATTCAAGGTGATGCTCCCTCCAGATCGAGGATGCGTCCCTGAGATTGCCTTGAGCAACGACGTCTTGCCGACGCCATTGGTGCCCATCACGCATGTCACGCGCCCAGTTTCGGCGCGGATCGATATCCCGTTCAGGATCTGGCTTCCGCTGTATTGTAAGGTTAAGTCGCGCGTTTCCAGCATGTTATCGCCCCAAGTAAACGTCGATGACCTGTTGGTTGGCCATTACATGATCGAGGCTGCCTTCGGCCAACACAGATCCTTCGTGCAACACGGTAACTTTGCAACCCAGTTTGCGCACGAAATCCATGTCATGCTCGACAACCACAACTGCGCAGGTTTTTGCAGCACGCCGCAAGATCTCGGTGGTGTGGTCGCGTTCGGCGGAGGTCATGCCTGCGGCCGGTTCATCTACGAGCAGTAGACGCGGTTCTTGTGCCAGCAACATGCCGATTTCCAGCCATTGTTTTTGTCCATGCGAGAGAATTCCTGCCTGGGTTTCCAGATGGGACTCCAGCCCGATCTCAGATGCCAACTCCAACAGGCGCGCGTCGTCACCGGGCGCGGCACGATGCAAGAGCACCCGGAGCGGGCCGCGCGGCTTCTTTAACGCGACCGTCAGATTGTCGCGCACAGTTTGGTCCTCAAAGACCGTCGGTCGTTGGAATTTGCGGCCAACACCGGCCTGCGCAATTTTTGCTTCGGACATCGTTAGCAAAGACCGGCTGAGTTCGCCCCATCGCACCGTGCCCGCGTCTGGCCGGGTTTTGCCTGTAACGATATCCATGAATGTTGTTTTGCCCGCACCATTCGGCCCGATCACCGCCCGCATTTCCGGCTCTGAGATTGCGAAGCTCAGGTCGTTGATGGCCTTGAACCCGTCGAAACTCACCGAGACACTATTGACCTCTAACAGCGCGCTCATGCTTTAGGCCCCCGCGTGAATCGATCAAACAATCCGCCCAAACCTTTGGGGGCAAACAAGGTGATCAAGACAAAGCCCAAGCCCAACAAAACCGGCCACCAATCAACCCATTCAAGGGTGAATGAACCCAGCGTCAGGTTTGGCGCACGCCCGCCGGTGAAATACGTTGAAAGCAAGGACACAGTGGCCGCGCCAATCACCGCGCTATAAAGCCGCCCGCGACCGCCGATCGCCACCCAAACCGCGAGATANATTGACGCAATTGGTGCTATTTCATCCGGATTCACGATGCCGGCCTGAGGATAGTACAGAGCTCCGGCAATCGCGCAGATCGCGGCGGACAGCACGAACACAAACAGCTTGAATTGCTCGACTGGGTAGCCCAAAAACCGTACCCGTTGTTCATCATCGCGAATACCGCGGATCACGTTGCCGAACTTGCCTGACACAACCCAAGCCGCCGCAACGTAGGTCAGCCCCAGCGCCAGACCAGACGCCCAGAGGAACCATATGGACACACGATCCTGCCCCACTCCGTCTAGGCCGGGTAGGTTTTGCAAGCCGGATAGCCCGTTATTGCCGCGTAACCCTGTGTCNTTCTGGAACAGATAAAGCGACAGTGCCAACGTCATCGCTTGCGTCAGGATTGACAAGTAGACCCCCGTGACACGGCTCCGAAAGGCCAGCCAGCCAAAGACAAAAGCCAACAATCCCGGNACCAACACGACCAACACCAGNGACGCCCACAAGCTGCCCGAGGCNGCCCAGATCCATGGCCAGTCTTGCCCGCCGACAACGGAGAATATCTGCCGCGCAGTGCCTTCGCTGATTTCAGCAGCGGTCGGCGGAATTGGCGCAGCCTCAAGATTAGCCCGTACGACAGCCTCGGTGCGCGCGGTCATCAACCACATGCCAACGAAGTACCCGCCTAAGCCAAAGAATGCGAAGTGCCCGAGGCTGAGAATGCCGCAATACCCCCACACCAGATCCATCGCCAAGGCTGCCAGACACAAGCACAACGTCATTCCCAATACCTTGGTGAACGACACNGACAACGCACCGTTACCATAGGCCTGCGACAGAAATGTNGCGCCTAGAACTATACCGGACAGGCATAGAATAAAGACCATCACGGACGGGTTTCTCGCAAGAAAACGCTGCATCGTCTCAATCTCCTGCTGCGCGACCGCGCAGAGCAATGATGCCCCGAGGCCGGAATTGAATGAACAGGATCACGAACAGGATCATGTAAGTTTGTGCTGCCAAGGTGTTTGATGGGTTCAGCCATTCAACGCCTTTTTGGAAGAAGCCGATCATGGCAGCGCCAGCCAATGTTCCAAAGATGCTTCCAACGCCGCCTACGACGACGGTCATGAAACTTTGCACAATGTAGTTGGCGCCCATATCCGGCACGACCTGCGCAAAGAGTCCAATCGCCACCCCCGCAATTCCGGCGATGCCAGAGCCCAGCCCAAAGGTCAGCATATTGATCCGGTCCGGGTTGATGCCCATCGACGATGCCATTTTCGGGTTTTGCGTGACCGCCCGCACCTCTAGCCCCAGTCGCGTCCGGTTAAGGATCAGCCACAGCAGCACAAAGAACACGGCACCCAGAACGAAGATTGCCACACGAATGGAGCTGATCGACACCACATCGTTCAGCGTCACTGATCCGGCCAGCCAATCAGGTGGGGTCAGCGGGCGCGCCTGCGTCCCAAACACCTGCCGCACGATTTGTTGCAAGGCAATCGAGATGCCGAAGGTGGCCAACAATGTCTCAAGCGGACGATGATAGAGCCAGCGGATCACCAGCCTCTCCATTGCGACGCCCGCGCCAAAGGTCACGGCAAACGCCAGCGGGATCGCGACCGCAATGGACAGCGTGTAGTCCGGGATCAAGCTTTGTACGACGTAGCCGGTGTACGCGCCCATCATGATGAACTCACCATGCGCCATATTTATGACGCCCATGACGCCAAACGTGATCGCCAAGCCAATGGCGGCGAGGAAATAGATCGACGCAAGGGACAGTCCGTCNAGCGACAAGTCGAAGGCTTTGAACCAGCCAACGCGTGTATCAATGTCGGCCAAAACGGTGCGGGCGGCAGTGGTCACCTCCGCCGATGGCTCGGCATAAACATCAAAGAANACATGCGCTGACACAGCGGCGGAAATATCGTCTTCGGTTAGNACGCTGGGCGCCAGCCCGCTGGACACAAGTTCGGCATACGCCAACTCTCGCCCCGCATCGGTGCGCAGATCCTCCAGCGGCACCCCGCCAACCTGCCCCTCAACAACGTTAGCGATCAAGGCATCGCGCTGCTGCGCGGGCAGAACGCGTGCCGGTGCAAGCCCCTCTGAGATCAATAGATCATAAGCGTCACTGCGNGNCAGCGTGGCATCACCCGGTTGCAGGATCCGCGCGATATTCAAACCCTCGGGCAGGGTGTCCGCCACACGCCGCGAGGTCGCCAGAAGCGGGTTCAGCAAGGCCCGCGCGGCCAAAGAGACGTTTCCGGCCAAGCTGTTGATTGCGTCAACGCGAACCGCGGCATCACTTGAGTAGGCGATAATCAGGCTGGGCAACAAGATTTCGGCTCGGGCGAGGACGTCTTCGTCTGTCTCGCGGGCCAGTACTTCGCGCAAGATCGGCAAATGCCCCTCATCCGGCGATGCGGCAATGGCATCGAGGGCAATTATGCGCTGCAAAGGATCTGACGACTCGAGCTGGAATTGTACCAGCGCCGCCCCGATGACCCTTTGCACCCCACGATTGGGTCGCAGTTGTCTTAGCTCACGTCGCCCGTCAGCTCCGATGACCGCCCCTGTCGAGATGTCGATCAAGTCGAATGTGTCTTCGTCCCGGGTTTCAACGTAAAAAAACTGCCCATCAGTGTTGCGTTGATACAACTCTCGCGCCTGCCAACGTGTCAGGAATTCTGGCACCTCGGGCAAGTCGCTGGCGACCAAGCGCTCTAGGACTTCACCAACCGTTCGGCGTGACGCATTTGCTACCAAGTCTGGCTCGACCTGAAGGATTGTTTGCAATGTCGTGGTGCCGGTTTGTGCCAAAAGGCATGCGGGCAGCGTAACTGCGACAGTCATCGCAATAAGAGTCGAAAGGACAAGTCGAAGCATGGGTGCCGCCAAAAAAAAGGGGCGGATGGCCCGAAAGCCACCCGCCCAAGGTTAGATGAGATTAGTAGTTCGACTGGATCTGAACACAGGTCGACGTCTCTGTGTTGTACATCCCGCAGCCGAGGCCTGGCCAATCCGACGTCAAGACTGCCGAGTCTGCCAGAAAGTCGGTCCAAGCGTCGCCCGGAACTTCAGTCGTCTGGCTAATAATATCGAATTGCCCATCCGCCCGGATTTCCCCGATCAAAACCGGTTTGGTAATGTGGTGGTTTGGCAGCATAACCGCAGTACCACCCGTCAGGTTAGGAACCTCGATGCCATACATGGCAGCGCGCACAGCGTCGACATCGGTGGTGCCTGCCGCAGTCACGGCCTGAACCCACATATTGAAGCCAATGTAATGTGCTTCCATCGGGTCGTTGGTCACACGCTCAGGATCTTCGGTGAACTCTTGCCAAGCAGCGATAAACGCTTCGTTTTCAGGCGTATCCGCGGACTGGAAATAGTTCCACGCCGCCAGATGGCCGACCAGTGGCGTGGTATCCAGACCTGCCAGCTCTTCTTCACCGACCGAGAAGGCAACGACGGGAATGTCATCCGCCGTAACGCCTTGCGCAACCAGCTCGGAATAGAAGCCGATGTTTGCATCACCGTTGACCGTCGAGATCACGCCGACCTGTTGTCCGCCTTCGCCCAAGGCCACCACATCCGACACAATCGACGACCAGTCGGAATGGCCGAATGGCGTGTAATTGACAAAGATATTCTCCTGCGGGATCCCGTGATCCAACAGATACTGCTCTAGAATGCGGTTGGTTGTGCGGGGATATACATAGTCCGTTCCCAACAGAGCGAAGTTCTCAACGCCCAATTCCTCAAGGAAATAATCAACCGCCGGAATTGCCTGCTGGTTGGGTGCCGCTCCCGTGTAGAACACGTTGTTCGAGCTTTCCTCACCTTCATACTGCACCGGGTAGAACATCAGCCCGTTCAACTCTTCGATGACTGGCAGGACAGACTTCCGGCTAACCGACGTCCAAGCGCCAAAAATGACATCGACGTCATGTACCGTCAGCAACTCGCGGGCGCGCTCTGCGAACAATGGCCAGTCAGACGCAGGGTCGACGACAACCGGCACAATCATCTCGCCGTTGATGCCGCCGGCCGCATTCTGTTGTTCGATTAACATCAGCATGACGTCGCGCAGGGTCGATTCGGAAATCGCCATGGTGCCGGTCAGCGAATGCAGGATGCCGACGCGAATTTCAGCCGATGCTGCAGTTGCTACAATCGAGGCCAAAGCCGTGGAAAGAAGAAGTTTTTTCATGTTTGTCCCTAAAGTCCCCAAGTGAAATTGTGCAGTCGCAGCATTACCCAACACCATCCAGCCCGGTGTTGTCTGCTGCTAAGTTTACATGGTAGCGATGCATAAAACGCATCACGGGAGCCCTTGGATCATGCGCCACCTCAGGATTTATCGTGCCATACGGCTCATCGTGCGCCACGGTTCCATCCGTAAGGCCGCGGAATATTTGCCAATTTCTCCGTCCGCGCTAAACCGATCGATCCAAAGCTTCGAAGATGAGTTGGGCATTCCCCTTTTCGATCGCCTCCCAAGCGGGATGCAACTATCGACGGCAGGTGAGCTGTTTTTTCCGGCATTTGATGCACATTTAGGCAGTTTTGATAGACTGACCGAGAGTTTGCAGGCCATGCGAGGGGGTCAAACCGGGACCGTATCGATCGGAATTTCCGACGATCTGGCGGCGGGCGCGGTTCCGATGGCATTGGCCGACATACAAGCCCAAGCCCCCATGCTGACCGTCAACCTCCAGATCGCAAACGACATATCCCCTCTGGCAGCCCGCCATNCCGATCTATCCGTGCTTACCAACGCTGTGACAGATGAACGCTTTGCCGTTGTCGCATCGTTTCGCAGCCCCTTGGTCGCAATCGGTCCCGCGAAAAGCCCGACTGGCGCTGTCATTTCCCGCTTTTCTGATCTTGCAGACTGCCGGGTCATTCTGCCGCCCGAAGGTACAGGGACGCGAATTCGCATTGAACACTTGCTGAGGAAAAACCGCCTGACGCCACGGGCAACAACGGTTTATCCAGGGTTATGGCCGGCGGCTTTGACGGGGCCGATACCTGAAGTCCAGATCCTGCCGTTGGTTGGCCTTCCAGACTTGCCGAACCACCGCGTGCGTTGCGACATTCCGTTAGGTGACGTTCAGATCACAATACTGCGTCGAACCGAGAGCCAACTATCGCGCAGCCTGGAAAATCTCGTCGCTCGCATTCAAACTCGAATGGACAGTCTGCTGGATGC
>JGI24724J26744_10002388_pt1 | contig 12517 bp, 13 predicted proteins | sample Cruoilmetagenom7_FD_26744 | JGI IMG/M metagenome (IMG submission 26744)
TTTGGAAAAGTAGGGCAACCTTTACGTGTTGCGCTAACAGGTCAATCATCAGGTCCAGCTAACGATGAAATTATGCATGTTTTGGGCAAAGAGGAAAGTATAAAGAGAACTGAAAATGCTTTGGCTTTTTTGATAGATAAACTTAAAGCACAAGGTTTGATTTGATCTGCTGTTAATTAAGAACATGCTAGAGTCAACAACGAAGGGCGAGAAATAATATATGATGAATATAACCCACAACTTTATTGATAAGACTTGTCAAGAGAGTGAAATTCTCAATCAAGTTTTGTCCTTTGACGACAAAAATATATTGGAGCTTGGTTGTGGCAAGGCTCAAATTACTAGAGTTATTGCAANTGAAGGTCAGAATAGAAAGGTTACCGCGACAGAAGTCGATACTATTCAGCACCAAAAGAATTTGCAAATAAATGATTTGCCTAATGTGAAGTTTGTGTTTGCAGGCAGTCAGNATTTACCTTTTGATGATAANTCTTTTGATATTATTCTGCTTTTTAAATCATTGCATCATGTGCCAATGGAAATGATGACTGATGCTTTGAANGAGATAACACGTGTTTTAAAACCAGGTGGTTTTGTNTATATTTCTGAACCAATTTTTGCTGGTGNTTTTAATGAAATTCTTCGGTTGTTCCATGATGAGGAAATTGTTCGAAAAGCAGCATTTGAAACCATCAAATACTCTGTTGAGACAAATCAATTACAGTTGGTTGAACAAATATTCTTCAACACTCAAAGAACATACAAAGAATTCTCTGAATTTAAAGAGTTAATCATTAATGTAACCCATAACAACCATCAATTGTCAGATGAATTAATGACAGAGGTAAAGCAAAANTTTATGTCACATATGACTGAGAGCGGTGCTGAATTTCTTACACCAATAAGAGTGGATTTATTAACAAAGTAGACGTCATCATTATTGGAGCAGGTGCTGCTGGTCTTATGGCCGCTATCAGTGCNGGTAAACGAGGACGTAAAGTTTTAGTTTTAGATCACGCTAATAAAGTCGGCAAAAAGATTCTTATGTCAGGAGGAGGGCGTTGTAATTTTACAAATTTAGATATTCAGCCTGAAAACTACCTTTCTAGTAACCCACATTTTTGNAAATCAGCTTTGAGTCGATATACGCAGTGGGATTTTATTGGATTAGTTGAAAAACATTCAATTGCTTACCATGAAAAAAAATTAGGCCAATTATTTTGTGATAATAAATCAAAAGACATTCTTGAAATGTTGTTGGGCGAATGTGCAGATATAGGTGCTGAAATACGTGACCATTGTAGCATTAATAAAATTGAGAAAATTGAAAATGGATTTTTATTAACAACATCACAAGGGAGTTGGCAATGTGAATCTTTGGTTATTGCTACTGGTGGTTTATCAATTCCTAAAATGGGAGCGACAGGTTTTGGTTATGATATTGCCAAGCAATTTGGAGTAAATATTTTACAGCAATCAGCAGGACTTGTACCTTTTACTTTAATAGATTCTATGAAGAATGATTTTGCAGATTTATCTGGCACCTCAGTTGATGTTACTGTGAAATGTAATNGTCAATATTTTCGTGAAAATATGTTATTTACCCATCGAGGTTTAAGTGGCCCAGCTATACTGCAAATTTCAAGTTATTGGAACCAAGGAGATGTTGTTACAGTTGATTTGTTACCAGATGAAAATATTTTAGAAGTCATGATATCCAATCAAAGTAAAACNATCAATTTAATACTTAATAATTATTTTACAAAAAANTTGAGTCAAACACTTTGTCAATTATGGTTTAAATCATTCATTGATAAGCCTATGGCTGAGATATCAAAAGAAAATCGCCAAAAAATCGCTATTCAATTACATCAATGGTCATTCAAACCCAATGGTACAGAAGGTTATCGAACAGCTGAAGTGACAAAAGGAGGAGTTGATACAGATGAAATATCTTCCAAAACTTTTGAGAGTAACCAGGTCAAAGGCTTATATTTTATTGGAGAAGTACTAGACGTTACAGCCCACCTAGGAGGTTATAACTTCCAATGGGCTTGGTCATCTGGTGATGCTGCAGGAAAACATGTATAAACTTTAAGTGCTAGGAAACTAACTTTGTGGTTTAAATGGTTTTCTGGCTTTATCTCTTTGTCTGATTAACCCTTGTTGCGAAGTATTAGCTACTAGTTTACCATCTAATGTAAACACTCTGCCTTGTGCGAAACCTCTGCCTTGACTGGCAACAGGGCTATAGCAATCATATAACAACCAATCATTGACATTTATATCATGGTGGAACCACATGGCATGATCCAAACTTGCAATTTGTAAAGTTGGGTCTAAGTAAGAAACTGGATGTGGAAAAGTAGAAGTAGCCACNAAGTGGAAATCTGAAACAAAAGCCAATAATTGACGGTGCAAAGCTTGATTATCAGGCACGGTTTGTCTAGCTTTAAACCAAATCTGTCTAATAGGTTCGTTTGCATTTAAATCAAATGGGTCAATGTCATCAGCAAATCTAAATTCAAAAGGACCTTGAGTCGTCATTAAACGACGCATTCTTGGTGTTAATGATTCCATTTGTTTGCTGGTTANTAAGGGTTTCTCATCTAAATCATCAGGTTTCGGTAGATTTGGCGCATCCACTTGGTGTTCATAGCCTTCTTCTTCNATTTGAAATGATGCGGCAAGATTGAGAATAGGNCGACCATGTTGAATAACTACAACTCGCCGATTGCTAAAACTGCGACCATCTCTTGCACGATCCACCTGAAANACNACCGGTTTTTTAACATCACCTTCGCGTAAAAAATAAGCATGAAAAGAATGGGCTTGTTTGTTTTCTATTGTTCTATCGGCAGCTGCCAATGCTTGAGATAAAACTTGCCCGCCAAAAATTCTACCAGTTCCTATGTCTAAAGATTGTGCGCGGTATAAATTTTCTTCGAGTTTTTCTAATTCGAAATATTGTAAAAGGTGTTTAACTTGGTTCATAAATTTTTACCGAGTGATCCTGTGTTAATAAGTGTTGTGTGTTTCATGACTTGTTCCCAAGGAAATAATTTGCCCGGATCCATCTTTCTGCGAATATAAATTTCAGGATCATTTTCTGATGNCATTAAACGTGTATCAAGATCTTCATGACCGGTTATATATTTCAAAGNGGGNANCTGTTTTTTTAATTTTTTTATTAGCTTTATTAAGGCATCAATTTGTACCTTTGGGTAATTATCATGCATGATTTGTGCATTGGTTTTATGCCAGTTTGGATATCTTCCTAAGTTGTCGAGTTCAATGCCAATTGAGTTTGAATTTCGATTTCTGACATGGTGAGCAACTCGGTTGTTTTCTACCCATTGATAGACTGATCCATTTTTTTCTATATAATAGTGGCCACTATTGCCAGTACCCGATTGATAATGTATTTTTTCACCGTATTCTCTGGCAGTAGGAATATCAGGTAATTCTGTGCAATGAATCACCAAAAATTCAATACTATNAAGTTCTCTTGATTCGAGTTTATGGTTATAAGGTAATAATGTGTTGAGATTATTTGGCACAATATAATTAGGTTTTAAAAGTTGATTTTAACAAAAATATCGAATTGGGTGTGTTTAATTATTGGTTTCTTGTGTAAATACACGGTTTATTATATTTTTGTCTAAATCTAATTGTTTTTTATTTGCAAAGCTTAATTAAACCAAGTAAAATCCGCCGGCTATGAAACAACTACCAGAGAAAATCGCCCTAGATAAGGCTGTTAATGGACAAAGGCTTTATCAAGGAAGTGCAGAATTAAGCCAAATGACAAGGTTAGTTGACTTGTTATCTAGTACTGATGGAACTGTTGAATTCTCTATTGAGTTTTCACGAGCCAGAGGGTTACTAGGAAAAGCTCGGGTAATTGTTAAAACTGATTTGCCTTTAATGTGTACAATCAGCGCAAAAGAATTTATGTTCCCAGTGGAGATTGATAGCGTTATTGGTTTTATAGATGATCTGGCTTATGAAGATTTGTTAGATGATGATATGGAGCCTTCATGGGTAGAAAATGGCACTGTCAAGCCACTAGAAATAATTGAGGATGAGTTGGTTTTAGCTGTTCCTGATGCGCCTTTTAATGAAAATCACGCCAGTGATAATTCTGAAGAAGTTGCTATAACAACAGATAAAAAACCTAACCCCTTTGATGTGTTAAAGCATTTAAAATAGTTTAAAAATAATTAAAGTTTAATTTGGAGAATATACCATGGCAGTACAAAAAAGCCGTAAAACACCATCGAAAATTGGCATGAGACGTTCTCATGATCATTTGAAAGCACGCACATTATCAACTGATCCAGAAAGCGGTGAAGTTCATATTCGTCACCATGTAACAGCTGAAGGCTATTACAAAGGTCAAAAAGTTGTTGATATGGCTGATGACTTTTTAGAAGATCAAGAGTAATTAAAAATTACCATTAGCCAATAAGGTTAAAGGTTAAATAGTTATACGCGGAGTTTGATTTATCAGGCTCCGTTTTTTTATGGAATTTAAATTCACTTTTTGTGTCTGTATCTAAATAACGGTATAATCAATAATTCTATGGAAAAAAACAATTTACAATTCGTCAATAAAATAACAACAATATCGGTTGACCTAATGGGTGGAGATGATTATCCAGATATTCGACTTGACACTTTATTGTCTGTTTTAAAATCTCAAAACAATATCAAGTTTAGGGTATTTGTTTCTAAAAGTTACCTCAATACAATTTCATCTCGGGTTTCATTATTAGATAAGAACGCGATAGAGTTCATTGCTTGTGGGCGTTCAGTATCTATGGAAGAGTCGGCATTTAGTGTGCTTAGGCAAAAACGCGAATCTAGTTTATCCTTGGCAATTAAAGATGTTGCGATAAAAAAGTCTGATGCTTGTGTTACAGCTGGCAATACGGGAGCAATGGTGGTCCTTGCTAAGCATTGGCTGAACTCACTAAGTGATATTGAAAAGCCTGTTTTAGCAACATTGTTACCTAGTAAATCAAGTCGTTCATTGTTGTTAGATGTTGGTGCGACAATTGATGCAAAGGCTTTTGATTTATACAACTTTGCTAGGCTTGGCGTTGCTTGGCAACAAGCTTTATATGGTATTTCAAACCCTAAAATAGCTTTGCTCAATATTGGTATGGAAGCAAATAAGGGTGATGATACAGTAAAACAAGCTGATGCTATGTTAAAAGAATCAGGGCTAAATTATATTGGTTATTGTGAAGGAACGCATTTGTTTAAAGGTTATGCAGATGTTATTTGTTGTAATGGCTTTGTTGGTAACGTTACACTTAAGTCGTGTGAGGCGATGGCTTCATTTATAAAAAATGAAAGCAGTGATCCCGCAAAAAGTACATTATGGCAGAAAATTAAAAAAGGTATGCGAATTGTTGAGCCAGATAAGTATAATGGAGCGTTATTGCTAGGTTTGGATGGTTTGGTTATTAAGAGTCATGGTAATTGCAATGCCCTGGCTTTTGAAGCGGCTTTGCGCCAAGCCTATTTGATGGGGCAAAAACCAATAATAACAAAAATGACAGAGATACTGGAGAATTCATAAATGACAATCTATTCAAAAATAATTGGTACAGGTAGATATTTACCCGAGAAAGTATTAACTAATGCCGATATGGAGAAGATAGTTGAAACCAATGATCAATGGATTCAAGAAAGAACGGGTATCAAACAAAGGCATGTTGCAGCTGAGGGTCAGTATACTTCTGATTTGTCCTACAATGCTTCTTTAAAAGCACTTGAAGCTGCAGGAATCGATGCATCAGAGTTGGATTTAATAGTTGTTGGAACAACAACCCCGGATTTAATATTTCCTAGTACTGCTTGTATGCTACAAAGTAAATTAGGATGTTTGGGAATTGGTGCATTTGATGTGAATGCGGCATGTAGTAGTTTTATTTATGCATTAAGTGTGGCTGATAAATACATTAAATCAGGCACACATAAAAAAGTTTTGGTAGTTGGTGCGGAAACATTAACAAGAATAATTAATTGGGACGATAGAACGACAGCTGTTTTGTTCGGTGATGGAGCAGGTGCTGTTGTATTGTCGGCCAGTGAAGAGCCGGGTATACTCTCTAGTCATATACATGCAAATGGTGATTATGCTGATTTATTAACAACTAATAAAGGTCCGTCTAGAGGGATGGATGATACAGATACAGGCCCAATAGCTATTATGATGAAAGGCAATGAAGTCTTTAAGGTTGCTGTAAGAACTCTGGGTCGAATTGTAGATGAGACACTCGAATATAATAATATGCAAAAATCTGATATCGATTGGTTAGTTCCTCATCAAGCAAATTTGCGCATCATTTCTGCAACAGCAAAAAAACTAAAAATGGATATGGATCAGGTCGTAGTGACCGTAGATCAAACAGGCAATACTTCAGCGGCTTCAGTACCAATGGCATTAGATGTGGCGGTAAGAGATGGTCGAATAAAACCAGGACAAACTGTGTTGTTAGAAGCGTTTGGCGGTGGTTTTACATGGGGCTCTGCGCTACTTAAATTTTAATTATTATCTATTATTCATAAATATTTAAAGCAACTTGGATAGTAGTTGCGCTTAATAAGAAAATATAAAAGGGGCACTTTAATGAAAAATTTGGCATTTGTATTTCCAGGTCAAGGTTCTCAAGCAGTAGGTATGCTTGATGATTTATATGAGGCTTATCCTCAGATTCAGCATCAGTTTGCTCGTGCAAGTGATGTATTGGAGTTGGATTTATTTGAAATGATAACATCCGACCCTCATAATCAACTTAACTTAACCGAATTTACACAACCGGCTTTATTGACCGCTTCAGTTGCAATATGGAATTTGTGGAAAGAAAAATCTGAACTCCGACCAACTTATATGGCAGGTCATTCTCTTGGAGAGTATTCAGCTTTAGTATGTGCTGAATCTTTGGATTTTGAAGATGCGGTCTTATTAACGCATAAACGTGGTCAATACATGCAAGAAGCAGTTCCAACTGGGACGGGTGCAATGGCAGCCGTTTTAGGATTAACTGATGAACAAGTTATTGAAATATGTAATGACGCTGATGCTACAGGTAATGTATCAGCCGCGAACTTCAATTCTCCAGGTCAGGTGGTTATTTCTGGCTCAAAAGAAGCAGTTGATAAAGCTTCAGAACTTGCAAAAGAAGCTGGTGCAAAAAGAGTTATGCCATTGCCAGTTAGTGTTCCATCACATTGTCAGCTCATGATGCCAGCATCGGAGAAATTAGCTGAAGATTTAGTCACAATTAATTTAAAATCCCCAGAAATTCCAGTTGTTCACAATGTTGATGTCCTAGCGCACATATCCCCAGAAAAAATTAAAAACGCATTAATTGAACAGCTATACAAACCAGTTAACTGGTCTCAAATAAACCAATTTTTTATGGGTAAGAACATTGCTCATATTGTAGAGTGTGGCCCTAACAAAGTTTTGTCAGGCTTAGCTAAACGCACTAATCGCCAATGGAATATTAATAGTTTAAATACAACAAAAGGCTTTGAAAAAGCTTTAACATTAGGTTCTGAAGAATGAATATTACATTAAATAATCAAATAGCACTAGTTACAGGTGCATCTCGAGGCATCGGTGCAGCGATTGCAGAAACGTTAATTGCATCTGGTGCTTTTGTTATTGGCACAGCAACCACAGAAGCAGGCGCGCAAGCTATTTCAGAACGCTTAGGCGGTAAAGGCCGAGGAGTTGTGTTGAATGTTAGTGATGCAGATTCAATTGCAGCTTTGATGGCAGATTTAAAAGCAGCTAAGACTTTGCCCACTATATTAGTGAATAATGCAGGTGTATCAAAAGATAACTTACTGATGCGTTTAAAAGACGATGAATGGGATTGGTTAATGGATACCAATTTAAAGTCTGTTTACCGCATGAGTAAGGCATGTATGCGTCCTATGATGAAAGCACGCAGTGGCAGAATAATAACTATTGGTTCGGTAATCGGTAGTATGGGTAATCCAGGTCAAAGTGTCTATGCCGCAGCTAAAGCAGGTCTTATTGGTTTTAGTAAATCATTAGCTAAAGAAATTGGTTCAAGAAATATCACTGTGAATGTTATAGCTCCAGGATTTATTCAAACAGACATGACTAAAGATATGGATGAAGCAAATAAAGAAGCTATGGCAAGTACCATACCACTAGGGAAATTAGGCGAAGCTCAAGATATTGCTAATGCTGTATTGTTCTTGGCATCAGATATGGGTCAGTACATAACCGGTGAGACCCTGCACGTCAATGGTGGGATGCTAATGAATTAGCATTTATATCACCTCATTAACCCTCAATTTCTGCGTTAAAAATCCTCACTTATACTTATAAGCTCGTATTTTAAGCCTTGAACTTGAGAATTACTGAGGTGATATAAACACTAATTAGGCTAATCAACACGATCTAATTAACACCGCCATTCCTGTGTAGGCAGGAATCTCATCAAGATAACTGTACCATAAACCATGAGTCTACCCAATTACGGAAAAAAATTAATCAAGGATGGGGTTCTTATATGTGAGCCCCGATTATTAAAGGAACACGATTTTTATAAAATTTGGACGCCAGATTTTATGGAGTCTATTGTCTTTTTCAGTGCTACCAAAGATAAATATGTTTCTTCGTTAAATTTCTTTTGGCAATCCATATTTCATCAACGAGAAGTAACTAATCAAATTGAATCTGAGGAAATATTTTCCTCTACTCGCCTATACAAAGTTTCATTGGATGAAGCTAAAGCCAAAATAAATAGTTGTTGTCCGCAATGGTTTGAAAATAATAAAGACTTAATCCCAAAGGCTAAATGGACGCATATGTTATGGAATGATGATAATGATGTGTTTATCTTGTTTGAAGACGAGGAAAAGTATTATGGTTGGAGCTGGGATACTACCTTGTAAATGTTTTGATAGAGAGGTTGTACCCACAAAAAAACCCGATTAAATCGGGTTTTTTTATATTCTTTAAAAAACTAAAAAATCTTAAGCAATAATATTTACATGCTGNCGATTTTTTGGTCCTTTNTTAGCNAATTTAACAACACCATCTTTTAATGCAAAAAGTGTGTGGTCTTTACCCATACCAACATTAACACCAGGATGAACCTTTGTGCCTCGTTGACGGATTAATATGTTTCCTGCTAATACATTCTCGCCGCCATATTTCTTAACGCCGAGGTATTTGGGATTCGAATCGCGGCCATTCTTGGTACTACCCGCTGCTTTCTTATGTGCCATGTCTTAACTCCTATGCTTTAATTTTTTTGATTTTGATTTCAGAATAACTCTGACGGTGACCCATTTGCTTCATGTGGTGCTTACGTCTTTTGAATTTTATAATTCTTACTTTCTTTGAACGTCCGTTGCTCATTACTTCAGCTGAAACTTTAGCTCCTTTTACATGAGGAGTACCAACTGAAATTTTTTCTCCATCTGATGTCATTAAAATATCTGTGAAATCAATTTTAGCGCCTTCGTCTAATCCCAATTTCTCAACACGAAGGACATCACCTTCTTTAACTCTGTACTGTTTGCCGCCAGTAAATATAACTGCATGCATGATTTTTCTCCAAAAATATTTATATTATTTTAAACGCTACGACCAATGTAATCAATGCAGACAAGGTCGTAAGCTAAAGTGTACTATACACAAGGACGGCGATTTTACTGGTTTAGGATAGAGTGGTCAATGTTTATTATAAAATTTTAGGTATAAGTGTTATTAAATCGTATTATTGTATATTAACCATGCGGATAAAAACCTATCATCAGGAGGACAAAAAATTCTTATATCTATGTATTGNCTGTAATNAATGGTTATTCCCTTGATAAAGGCAATAACGCAGAGATAAGGATTTCTTGCTCTTCCTATCTCATTGTATTTAAATTAAAAAGTCTATGATTAATTTACCCTTGGATTGCGTAATCAATATTTGATATAGAATGACTAAACNTTTATGTTNATGCCTTGCCAAGAGCAAATAGCCTTAGACTAATGACTGGTATTTATCCGCAAGGTTATGGTTTAGCGCTGAGCATGAGAATATCAACATGCCAAGCCTCCATGCTGTTTCATTAATGACAGCCAATGAAAATCTATTCTTCATATCATTCAAAACCTTCTTAGTAAAAGTAATTTATCTTTAGCCAATCAACTTAAAATAAGCTAAACTACTTGGTTTTCTGCCATAAAATAATCAGCTATGAAATCCATTAGTCTACGCGGTGCGCGCACCCATAATTTAAAAAATATTGACATTGATTTACCCCGCAATAAGTTGATTGTGATTACTGGTTTATCAGGATCAGGGAAATCTTCCTTAGCTTTTGATACGATTTATGCAGAAGGGCAAAGGCGTTATGTTGAATCATTGTCTGCTTATGCGCGCCAGTTTTTATCTTTGATGCCAAAGCCAGATATTGATCATATTGAAGGGCTTTCTCCTGCTATTTCTATAGAACAAAAATCTACTTCACATAATCCNCGTTCTACGGTTGGCACAATCACTGAAATAAATGATTATTTGCGTTTATTGTATGCGCGTGTGGGAACACCTTGTTGTCCACAGCATGGTATAAAGTTAGAAGCACAAACGGTTTCTGAAATGGTTGATAGAATCTTAGGTTTAGATGATTCTAGAAAGTATATGTTATTGGCTCCTATTGTGAGGAATAGAAAAGGAGAGCATTCTCTTTTAATGGAACAATTAATGAGTAGTGGTTATGTCCGTGTTCGCATTGATGGACGTATTTATGACTTGGATGATTTGCCGCCTATTAATAAGAAATTAAAGCATAATATTGAGGCTGTGGTTGATCGTTTCAAAATTAAAGATGAAATGGCTCAAAGATTAGCTGAATCAATTGAATCGGCTTTGGTTTTATCTGAAGGTTTGGCTCAAGTTGTCTCATTTGATGATGAGGATGGTATAGAGCCAGTGGATGTTTTATTTAGTGAATTATTTTCTTGTTCTGTCTGTGATTATTCTTTAGAAGAGTTGGAACCACGATTGTTTTCTTTTAACAACCCAAATGGCGCTTGCCCAGAATGTGATGGATTGGGCATTAGTCAATACTTTGATCCTGATAGAATTGTTGTGTCGTGGGACTTGTCTCTTGCGAATGGAGCCATACGTGGTTGGGATAGACGCAATGGGTTTTATTATCAAATGCTAATGGCATTGAGTGAGCATTATGAATTTGATCTTGAAACACCCTTAAAAGATTTGTCTAAGAAAATTCAAGATACTATTTTATTTGGTTCTAAAGATAAAATTTTATTCAAATATTCATCTGACAAAATGGAATTTAACCGCATGCGTGAATTTGAAGGTATTGCTAATAACATGAAGCGCCGCTATAAAGAAACAGAATCTAATATGGTGCGTGAAGAATTAAACAAGTATATTAGTGTTAAAAAATGTGATGTTTGCGATGGTGAACGGTTAAATGAAGCAGCAAGAAATGTTTTTGTTGCTGATAAATCTTTGCCTTTTGTCAATGGGTTATCTATAGCAGATTGTTTTGATTATTTTAATAATTTAAAACTTGAAGGTAAGAAAGGTGAAATTGCCGATAAAATTCTAAAAGAAATTAAAGAACGTTTAGAATTTCTAGTAAATGTTGGATTGAATTATTTATCGTTAGAACGAAATGCCAATTCATTGTCTGGAGGAGAGGCTCAACGTATTCGCTTAGCTAGTCAAATTGGTGCAGGTTTAGTTGGGGTCATGTATGTGTTAGATGAACCTTCTATTGGATTACATCAGAGAGATAACGAAAAATTATTACAAACCTTGATCAAATTGCGTGATTTAGGAAACACAGTTATAGTAGTAGAACATGATGAAGATGCNATTGCAAAAGCGGATCATGTTGTAGATATTGGGCCAGGTTCGGGCGTACATGGAGGTTATATTACGGCACAGGGAACACCACAAGAAATCATGGATAACCCAGAATCAATTACCGGTCAGTATTTATCTGGAGTTAAAAAAATTGAAGTGCCTACTAAACGCGTCAAAATAGCTAAAGACAAAGTGTTTACATTAAANGGAGCAACAGGCAATAACTTGAAAAATGTTGATTTAAAGATTCCTGCAGGATTGTTTACTTCTATTACAGGTGTTTCTGGATCGGGTAAATCAACCTTAATTAACAGGACTTTTTATCGTGTTTTGGCAGCTGAATTAAACAGAAATCAAAACAGGCCATCAGCTTATAAATCATTTGAAAATATTCACCTNTTTGATAAAGTGGTAGAAATCAACCAAAAAGCTATTGGCAGAACACCGCGTTCAAACCCTGCCACATATACACAATTATTCACCCCTTTAAGAGAGCTTTTTGCTGGAACAGCTGAATCACGGGCGCGTGGATATAAGCCTGGAAGGTTTAGTTTTAATGTCAAAGGAGGGCGATGTGAAGCTTGTTCTGGTGATGGGTTGATCAAAGTAGAAATGCACTT
>JGI24724J26744_10002389_pt1 | contig 12512 bp, 12 predicted proteins | sample Cruoilmetagenom7_FD_26744 | JGI IMG/M metagenome (IMG submission 26744)
TGCACAGCGGCCAGCAGGGGCCACCGGTTGCAAAACGATGTCGAGCGACGACTGGAAAAACCGCCGATTATTCAAAATTGCAAATCGCGAATCAACTGCTTTGCTGCACGTGCAGTATTCGCAGGCTGGGGGCTTGTTTTGGGGTTTTGCATTTCACCAAGTGGCAAAATCGCAAAAAATCAGCACATTAGCGCTGAATTTTGGGGCTGAATCTGACGGTTCTTATTTGTGGAAATGTTAATTCACCCTATAGTCGTGCGAACAAAGGTGTGCTGCCAAGCTTGCGCCGAAAATTAATAGTATAGGGGATGTTACGGATGATCCGGTCGGAATTGATCCAGAAAATCGCAGACGAAAATCCTCACTTGTATCAACGTGATGTTGAGCGGATTGTTAATACGATATTTGACGAAATTATTGAGGCTATGGCACGCGGTGATCGCGCCGAGCTGCGTGGCTTTGGGGCGTTTTCTGTCAAAAAACGCGACGCCAGAACCGGGCGTAACCCGCGAACCGGTGAAAGCGTTCAGGTTGATGAAAAACATGTTCCGTTTTTCAAGACGGGCAAGTTGCTGCGCGATCGTTTGAACGGGAAATAGGACCCGAAATAATGCGGTATCTTCGTTATCTGTTTCTGGCCATCCTTGCGGTGTGCCTGATCACTGTCGCGCTTGCCAACACGTCGCCGGTGGTGGTGCGCTGGTTGACCGATGATATGGCTGCGTTTCTTGGAATACAAAACGCCGTCACGTTGCCGCTGTTCATTGTGATATTTGGTGGGATCGTCGCGGGTATTCTGGTCGGTTTCATCTGGGAATGGTTTCGCGAGCATAAACATCGCGCCGAGGCTGCAAACCAACGGCGCGAAAAAGAACGGCTTGAAAAAGAAATGAGCCGGATCAAGGGCAATACCGACAATGCCAAAGACGATGTGCTTGCGCTGCTTGAGGGCTGAGGGCTGACGCGCTAAGTCCTATGGTATGGCGACAGATATCAAGGTTAAAATCTGCGGGTTAAAAAGCACCGCCCATGTGCAGGCTGCGGTGGCGGCAGGCGCGGGCTATGTCGGGTTCGTGTTTTTCGCGAAATCACCACGCAATATCACGCAAGCCGCCGCAGCGCTTTTGGCCCAGCAAGTGCCGCCGGGCATTGCCAAAGTGGCGCTGAGCGTGAATGCAAGCGACGCTGAACTGGACGCAATCGTCGAGGCCGTGCCGCTGGATATGCTTCAGCTACATGGGGCAGAAACGCCTGACCGGGTCGCGGCGGTTCGCGCGCGCTATGGTTTGCCGGTGATGAAGGCTGTGGGTGTTGCGACAGAAGATGATTTGCCTTTTCTCGATGATTATGGCCGGGTGGCCGATCAATTGCTGGTGGATGCAAAACCAGCACCGGGCGCTGAACTGCCCGGTGGCAACGGGCTGGCCTTTGACTGGCGGCTGATTGCCGGACGGCGGTGGCCGGTGCCATGGATGCTGGCCGGCGGTCTGAACGCGGGTAATGTGGCCGAGGCGACCCACCTGACCGGCGCACGACAGGTTGATGTGTCTTCGGGCGTCGAAAGCGCGCCGGGGATCAAAGACGCGGCGATGATCGCTGCCTTTATCGATGCGGCCCGAGCATGAGCATCACCTTTCGCCTTGCCAAGCGCACCGATGTTGCCGCTGTGCTGGCGATGCTGCGCGACGACCCGCTTGGGTCCGGGCGGGAAGATGCGGATATTTCAACCTATCTGGCGGCCTTTGATGCAATGGCAACAGAGGCGGCCAACCACCTGATTGTCGGGGTGCAGGATCAAAGGATTGTGGCCACCTATCAGATCACGTTTATCAGTGGTCTGTCGTTGGGGGCATCCCGGCGCGCCCAGATTGAAAGTGTGCGTGTCGCGTCTGATTTGCGGGGCCAGAAAATTGGCGAGCAATTGATGCAGGACGCGCAAAAACGTGCCCGTGCGGCAGGATGCTCGCTGATGCAGCTTACATCGAATGCCAGCCGCGATCGCGCGCTGGCTTTTTACGAACGGCTTGGCTTTACCCCATCTCACGTTGGTTATAAACGCGTGCTGGACTGACAGGAGAGGCGCAAATGGCCCAGGATCTATTTAACAGTTTCATGACCGGCCCCGATGAAAATGGCCGCTTTGGCGAATTTGGCGGACGGTTCGTTTCTGAAACCCTGATGCCGCTTATTCTGTCGCTGGAAGCGGAATACGAAAAGGCCAAGACGGACGATAGTTTCTGGGCTGAGATGGACGATCTGTGGAAGCATTATGTTGGCCGCCCGTCGCCGCTTTATTTTGCCGAGCGCCTGACAGAGCGTTTTGGTGGTGCAAAGATTTACCTAAAGCGCGATGAGCTGAACCACACCGGCGCTCATAAGATCAACAACGTNCTGGGNCAGATATTGCTGGCGCGACGGATGGGCAAAACCCGGATCATTGCCGAAACCGGGGCCGGGCAGCACGGTGTTGCNACGGCTACGGTCTGTGCGCGGTTTGGGTTGAAATGCATCGTCTATATGGGNGCGCATGATGTGGAACGTCAGGCGCCAAACGTATTTCGCATGCGCCTTTTNGGGGCCGAGGTGGTGCCTGTCACATCCGGGCGCGGCACACTGAAAGACGCNATGAACGACGCGCTGCGCGACTGGGTTACCAATGTGCGTGATACGTTTTATTGCATCGGAACCGTGGCTGGCCCGCATCCATACCCGGCGATGGTGCGCGATTTTCAGTCGATCATCGGCAAGGAAGTGCGTGAGCAATTACAGGAACAGGAAGGCGAGGGGCGTCTGCCTGATACNCTGATTGCGGCTATTGGCGGTGGCTCGAACGCAATGGGTCTGTTCTTTCCGTTTCTGGACGACAAATCGGTGCGTATCATTGGCGTCGAGGCCGGCGGCAAGGGCGTGAACGACAAGTTTGAACATTGCGCCAGTCTGACCGGCGGTCGCCCCGGTGTTCTGCATGGTAACAAGACCTATCTTTTGCAGGATGATGACGGGCAGATACTGGAAGGGTTTTCGATCTCGGCGGGGCTGGATTACCCTGGTATCGGGCCGGAGCATTCCTGGCTGCATGATACAAAGCGGGCCGAATACGTCTCGATTACCGACAAAGAGGCATTGGCCGCGTTCCAGCTGTGTTGCGAGGCCGAAGGGATCATTCCGGCGCTGGAGCCAAGCCATGCGCTGGCCCATGTTGCCAAGATCGCGCCGGATTTGCCGAGCGACCATATCATCGTGATGAATATGTGTGGGCGCGGCGACAAGGACATCTTTACGGTCGCCAAGCATCTGGGCGTTGAAATTAATTCGGGCGCATAGGAGCGGTGATGAAATACCAGTGGACGGAAACCAACATAGCGTCGCTTGCGGGTAAGCGGGCAATCGTTACGGGAACCGGCGGTCTGGGGTTTGAGATTGCTCGGATGTTATGCGGGGCAGGGTGCTGTGTCATTCTGGCGGGACGAAACCGGGCCAAGGGCGAAGCGTCGCTGGCACAAATTCGCAAGGTTGATCCAAACGCGGATATCCGTTTTGAAGTGCTGGATCTTGCCGATCTGGCAAGCGTCGCCGATTTCGCAGCTCGGATGGTCGCCGAAGGCAGCGTTCTTGATCTGTTGATCAATAATGCAGGCGTTATGGCCCCGTCAAAGCGGCTTGTGACGACCGATGGTTTTGAACTGCAGATGGGGACGAACTATCTGGGGCATTTTGCGCTGACAGCACAGGTGTTGCCGCTGTTAAGGGCTGCAAACTCGCCGCGTGTGGTCAACGTCAGCAGTATCGCACATCGCAGCGCGAGCATCCAATTTGATGATCTGCAATCTGAGCGCAGCTATAAGGTTTGGCCGTCATATGGGCAGTCCAAGCTGGCTATGTTGATGTTCGGGCTTGAGTTGCAGCGCCGGAGCGATGCGGCTGGTTGGGGAATTGCCAGCAGCCCGGCGCATCCGGGTGTGGCGCGCACCGAGCTGGTGGCGAACGGTCCGGGAGAGAAGTCGTTTTTGGGGCGTGCGATGAAGCTGTTTAACCCGTTTATCACCCATTCCCCGGCAGCCGGGGCATTACCTATCGTATTTGCGGCGGTGTCGCCGGATGCNGTCGGGGGNGGTTATTACGGACCGGGCGGTATTGGGGAAATGACCGGGGCCACAGCAAACGCCAAGATATCCAAGACCGGGCAGGACGCTGATATGGCGGCTCGATTGTGGGATGTGTCCCTTGAACTTACGGGCGTTTCATTTGGCTAGGGGCCAGAAACCTGTGCTGCGCGATTGTATTCTTACCCAAGCCCCGGTTCTGANCTAACGAAAGCGNTCNGCAAGTCGTTGCAATGCCGTGCGATTGTCTGTCGCGGGNTCTGATGGTTNTGNGGCAACGGGTTTTTGCGGTTGGGTTTTCGGGCTGTTTCCCGACGAACGGGCCGGGGCGACTTGCAGCGCGACCGCGTTCATGAACCGGCCAGCGTCACCCTTTGCCAGATCGCCAGCGCCATCGGAAATACCACGCAGCAGATTATCCAGCCAAGCGTCGTCGGCTTTGGCAAAGTCGTGCAACACATAGCCTGCAACCCGGTCTTTGTGCCCCGGATGACCAACGCCGATCCGCACGCGGGAATAATGTGGGCCAAGGTGCTGGTGCAGGGATCGCAACCCGTTGTGGCCGGCGTGGCCGCCGCCCTCTTTTACGCGGCATTTGCCGGGGGCAAGGTCAATTTCATCATGAAAAACAGTGATATCCGTGCTGTCGAGTTTGTAGAATCGCATTGCCTCGCCGACAGACTGGCCTGACAGGTTCATGAATGTTTCAGGTTTGAGCAAGGTAACCTTTTCGCCCGCCAGCCGCCCGTCGGTGATCTGGCCCTGAAACTTCTGGCGCCAGGGCGCAAATCCGTGATCCTGGGCAATTCGGTCCATCGCCATGAACCCGACATTGTGGCGGTTGCGGGAATATTTCGCGCCCGGATTCCCAAGACCGACGAAAAGCTTCATGGTAGCGTCCTTTTGGCAGTTTTTTGCAGGCTAAAGCCTGTTTTGCGTCCGTGCAACGCCCGCCAAGACTGGCCTGAAACGAAACACGGGGCCCGAAGGCCCCGCGTCTGAACGAAATATGATAGCAAGAGTATTACTCTTGGCTGCCGTCGGCTTGTGCGTCGGAATCTGCTTCGCCTTCTGCACCTTCTTCGGCAGTGGCGTCCTCGTCTTCATCATCTGCAGAGCGCAGGCTTGATGGCGCCGAGATATTGGCAATCACGAAATCCCGATCAACCATCGGCTTGGCGCCGTCTGGCAGCGCGATGTCTGTAATTGTCACGGTGTCACCAACATCCAGACCTGTAAGGTCAACGGTTAGTTTTTCCGGGATATCACCAGCGGTCACAATCAGTTCGACTTCCGGGCGCACAACGGTCAGAACGCCGCCGCGCTTAAGGCCCGGTGCTTCTTCNTCGTTGATAAACTCGACGTTGATGAACAGGTTGATCTGAGTGTCACGACGCAAACGCATGAAATCCACATGCGTCGGCAGGTCTTTGACAACATCGCGCTGCACGTTACGGCAAATTACACGCACATCATCGTGCCCCTCGACCTTCATATTGAAAAGGGTCGACAGGAACCGGCCAGCTTTCAGCCGTTTCAGAAGTACAAAATAGGGGATATTGATGGGCAGCGGATCAATGCCGCTTCCGTATACAATGCCAGGTACGTCGCCGTTACGGCGAGCTTGACGAGCGGCCCCCTTGCCTGTCCCCGTCCGTACCGTGGCGACGAGATCAGGGATCTCTCCAGCCATGGGTATTCTCCAATGTTAAGGCGGACATCCTCCAAGGGTGCATGCCCGCGTGAAGTGGGGCGTATAGGATAGAATCGCAGGCTTGAAAAGAAGAATGTCACGATGCGTGGTTGTGGCAGGATAATTGCCGGTTTGCGGCGACATTTGCACTGGCCTGGCACTGGGGCGGGGGGCAGCAGGTTTGGGTCGACCATTCAGGCCCAGTTGTCGGAAAATCCTTTTGGCACCAGCAAAATATCGCGATCAACATCATTGATGTCACGGTGGCCGCAAAAGGCCATTGTCAGGTCCAGTTCTTTGTGGATCACTTCAAGTGCACGACTGACGCCCTGTTGACCCATAGCGCCCAGCCCATAGATCGCGGCGCGCCCGATGTAGGTGCCCTTTGCCCCCATCGCCAGTGCTTTCAGAACGTCCTGACCAGACCTGATACCGCTGTCCAGGTGCACCTCGATCTTGTCGCCGACCGCGTCAAGAATGCGTTCCAGCGACCGGATCGACGAAAGCGCACCATCAAGCTGGCGGCCGCCATGGTTGGAGACGATGATAGCATCTGCGCCAACTTTCACGGCCATTTTGGCGTCCTGTGCATCCATGATGCCCTTCAGGATCAGTTTGCCGCCCCAGAGTTTTTTGATCTCGCGCACCTTGTCCCAATCAAGCCGGGGGTCAAAGGCTTCTTCTGTCCAGGTGGATAGGGAATTAAGATTGCTCACGCCCTTGGCGTGGCCGATGATATTGCCAAATGAACGGCGTTTTGTGCCTGCCATACCCGCCATCCAGCGCCACTTGGTGGCCAGGTCGNCAATATTTCCAAGGCGNGGACGCATTGGAATGGTCAGGCCATTCTTGATGTCTTTGTGCCGCTGCCCAAGAATTTGCAGATCCAGCGTGACCACGAGCGCGGAACAGTTTGCGGCCTTGGCGCGCTCGATCACGTTGCGCTGAAAACTGTCGTCNCGCATCACATAAAGCTGAAACCAGAACGGGTAGGGGCTGTTGGCTGCCACGTCTTCGATCGAGCAGATCGACATCGTTGAAAGCGTAAAGGGAACGCCGAAATCACCGGCGGCATTGGCGGCCTTAATCTCGCCGTCGGCGCAATTCATGCCGGTCGAGCCAACCGGCGCAATCGCCACTGGCATGGCGACATCCTGCCCGACCATTTTAGAAGCGGTGGTTCGGTTGGTCATATCCACGGCAACACGCTGGCGCAGGTGGATTTTTTCAAAATCGCTGACATTCTCGCGGAACGTCTGTTCGGTCCAACTGCCGCTTTCGCAATAGTCATAAAACATCTTGGGNACGCGGCGTTTGTAAATGCGCTTAAGGTCCTGGATGCTGGTTATGACTGGCATTGTTGTTTCCCCATTCGCAGGCGCGTTTTTCGGGTCAGGCGCGATGTGCACCTTGGGCCAAACCGCGCACAAAGGCCAGAACCTCGTCTGTTGACTTCCCGGCCGCAATTAAATCGACAATCGCAGAGCCGACAACAGCACCGTCAGCCACTTTGGCAATTGCTTCAGAGCGTTCCGGAGTTTTGATGCCAAAGCCAACAATCACCGGCAGATCGGTATGAGATTTGATGCGCGCCACTTCGGGCCCGACGTCACCGGCCTGCGCGCTTGCCGCGCCAGTGATGCCAGTGATTGAGACATAGTAGACAAAGCCGCTGGTGTTGCTCAGCACTTTGGGCAAACGCGCGTCGTCCGTTGTTGGGGTGGCAAGGCGGATGAAATTCAAGCCAGCCTTTTGCGCCGGGATGCAAAGCTCGCTGTCTTCTTCGGGGGGCAGGTCGACCACGATCAGCCCGTCGATCCCTGCGGCTTTTGCGTCGGTTAGGAATTTGTCGACACCGCGCGAGAATATCGGGTTGTAATAGCCCATCATCACAATTGGCGTCGTGTCGTCGCCCTTGCGAAACTCGGTCGCCAGATCAAGTGTTCTTTGCAGGCTCATCCCGCCAGCAAGTGCGCGTTGGCCTGCCAGCTGGATCGTCGTGCCGTCGGCCATCGGATCGGTGAAGGGCACGCCCAGTTCGATGATGTCGACACCGGCGCCGGGCAAACCTTTGACTATTTCAAGCGAGGTTTCATAGTCCGGATCGCCCGCCATTATATAGGAAACAAAAGCCTTTTTTCCGTCGGCTTTCAGCGCGGCAAACTTTTCATCAATCCGGGTCATATCCATCCTCGATCTGGCATTCCTGCGGTGTCGCCCAAACCTGACGCGAAATCAATCCCTGATGCGCGCGAAAGGCTGTGCTTGCATGGGGCCTGTTGCAGCACTAGAAGCGGCACCGACTGTTTTCAAAGGATAGTGACATGGGTTTCAAGACCGGGATTGTGGGCCTGCCGAATGTCGGCAAATCGACATTGTTCAATGCGTTGACGCGAACGGCTGCGGCGCAGGCGGCGAATTTTCCGTTTTGCACGATTGAACCCAATGTGGGCGAGGTCGCCGTGCCTGATGCCCGTCTGGACATTCTTGCCGATATCGCCGGTTCCAAACAGATCATTCCGACACGGATGACGTTTGTTGACATTGCCGGGCTGGTCAAAGGCGCGTCCAAGGGCGAGGGGCTGGGAAATCAGTTTCTGGCCAATATTCGGGAATGTGATGCGATTGCCCATGTGGTGCGGTGTTTTGACGACGGCGATGTGACCCATGTCGAGGGGCGTATTGATCCGGTCGAGGATGCACAAACCATCGAAACAGAACTGATGCTGGCGGACATGGAGTCGATTGAAAAACGGCTGCAGGGAATTTTGCGCAAAGTGCGTGGGGGCGACAAAGAAGCCGTGCAGCAGGAACGCTTGCTAAGGGATGCGCTGGCGGCACTGGAAGACGGAAAACCTGCGCGCAGTGTTGAGATTGGCGAAGACGACGTAAAAGCATGGTCGATGTTGCAATTGCTGACCACGAAACCGATCCTTTATGTCTGCAACGTGTCCGAGCAAGACGCGGCGGATGGCAACGACTATTCCAAAGCGGTGCAGAAAATGGCCGCTGATCAAGGTGCGGCAGCGGTCGTGATCTCGGCCCGGATCGAGGAAGAAATCAGCCAGCTGGAGCTTGAAGAAGCCCAGATGTTCCTAGACGAAATGGGCCTGAAAGAGGCCGGGTTGAACCGGGTGATCCGCGCTGGATACGAGCTGTTGAATTTGCAGACATATTTCACCGTTGGCCCGAAAGAAGCCCGCGCCTGGACCATCCCCGAGGGCACATTGGCACCACAGGCGGCCGGGGTCATTCACGGCGATTTTGAACGGGGGTTTATCCGCTCTGAGACGATCGCCTATGATGATTATGTTGCTTTGGGCGGCGAGCAGGGGGCCAAAGACGGCGGCAAAATGCGTGTTGAAGGCAAGGGTTATACGGTCAAGGACGGCGACGTTCTGCATTTCCTGTTCAACGCCTGAGGTGCGGCGCTAAAATTCCTTAACTTTCTGGCTCTGATCCGGAAAGCTTGAAAACGTCGTGAATTCAAAAGCTTGAATAGCCATGGCAGCCGACCGCTGGCATGCGATGCGCCCCTGTGCGCTGGCTTAAGGCATTCTTAAAAAAATCGGGCCAGCATTTGGCTGCTATTGATCCGGGGCGGGCTGGAATGGCCAGAAACGCCGGCCTGCGAAAATCGCTGTTCCGGCGACCACCCCGACAATGGTTAACGCCGACTGTTCAGTCGTCACGCAGGGCTAAGATTTTGCCCGTGTCAGATTTTATCCGAGGTTCCTATACATGCGCATCGCACTTGCCATCAGTATGTCGTCCTGGCAGCACAACGCAGCCAACCCGAGCGGACCCGTCGATGTCCAGATTGCCGGACTATCGGCAAATCCGAGCTTTGGCATCACCGCCGAAATTGGTGTTGCGCTGAGCGTTGTGGTCGTTGGTGCGGCGCCAACAAGCTATCAATGGGCAACACTGCAGGCAGGTGATCTGCCCGGTGCCACGTCGCCAACTTATGTGCCCGGCACCGGCGATGATGCGCAAAACCTGTTTTGCAAGGCGCAGGTTCAGGGCGTGGACATAGCCAGCCAATCTTATCCTGTGCGACACGCGCCGCCCATTGCGGCAGGGCTGTTTGCGGACCAGATTATAGGCGTCAATTCCGGCGTTCATATACTGGATGCATCGTCGGATTTTTCAGGTGATCAGCTAAGCTATGCGCTTGTCGCCAATCCCTTGCCCGCACAGATTTCGATTGACCCGAATAGCGGAATTATCAGCATCGACACAGATACCAGCGGCGCGCAATCCGCGCTGCAAATTGTCGTAGAGGCGGTAAATTCAGGCGGGTCGGTTCAGGGCGGATTTGATCTGAGTATCATTAGCAGCGCCGCGCTTACGGATGAATTTGGCGATAAAACAGCGGCAGGCGAAGGGGGCCTTGCGGTCACCGGTTCGGCTGTGGTTTCTGGTGATCCTTTGAACCACTGGCAAATTTCCGGGGCACTGATTTCGCCGTCGGCCGCTGGTGCTGCCGCTGGTTTGGCCGATGGACCTTATGATCTGATCCTTGATGATGGCCAGGCGCTGCATCTGTCGATTGTGCCGGGCTATGGGGTGGCCAACTACGGTGAATTACAAGCAGCCCTCAAAGATTCCGCACTTGCATTTGGCGATCATGTGGTGTTGCGCGATGGTGACTATAACGCATCGGGGGCAACGTCTTCGATCAGCCGCAGCGCGGTCGCGGGCGGACCCTATTCTATATCCAATACCGTAAAAATCCGTCCGGCCGCCGGAACCACCACGCATTTGATTCACCACCTCAGGCTGGCCGCCAATTGCGCAGGATTTGATTTTGACGGGCTGGCGTTCAGCACGCGCAAAGTCGCAGGTTCCAACTATGGCGGCGCGGCGCAGGTTCTTACCAGCACCGCAGATCTGACGTTTCAGAACTGCACATTCCTTTACGGAGCAACGCCAGATGGCACCGAGACGGATATCACCCGGGGTATCAATGCGCCCGGCTCTTTGGTGGTTGACCGAATTCGGGTGCTTAACAATCATTTCAACGGTGTCGTGAATGCCTTTTCCTCTTTGCGCGGAACCGACATAATCGTTGACGGAAACCTGGTGGAACACGCCACCGATGATGACATGCAATTCAACCGCGGTGCGCGGATGCGAATTGTCGGGAATGTGTTGACCAACAAGTCCGAAAAGCTCTGGTCGTCTGATGTGGTTCTGATCCGCTCGGATGGCGGGTCAGGGATGATTATCGAGACGGCAGATGCGCTGCCAACCGGGTCGAGTTTTGAAAATGTCGTTTTGGATGGCGCGCAGATCGATGCCTCTGTCCTGAACCATCAATGGAACTACAATTCGGGTTTCAGTCGCGCCAATAATAACACCGATCTGACCGTTGGCGCGGGCAGCACCCGCCTAACCAATACCAATTATTCGGCTTTGGGGCAGGGCTGGGTGTCCGGCGGGACGCTCTATTGGAAAAATGCGCATGCCGATGCGATCCAAGTCTATTCCAACAGTGCCAATGCGGGCGACTACGACGATTGGGTTATTGAGGGGAATGTAATCCTGACCGGCGTCAGCCCGGCGCAGCGCGGCTTTAACAACCGCAACGGCGGTTTGTTCGCCAATGGTTCTGGCATGGGCGCATTCAGCAAGCAAAACTGGTCCGTCAAAGGAAACCTGATCGAGGTCAGCGGGGCCAATGGCATATCCGTTACTAATCTGTCCAACGGCGAGGTCTGGTCAAACGTAGTCCTTAAGCGCCTAGGATATGTGAACGCCAATAATATCACGGCAAGCAAGCTATACATTGGCGGAAGCGGCACGGCCTATGATAATATTGCCAACGTTTTGGCCACTGGTTCGTTCGTCAGTTTGAACAATATTACCGTGGCAAAGGCGAACGCCGGGACCTATCAGGCGCAGTTTGCCGCCCCACCTATGGGTGATTTCGACTTGTCGTTGGACTATGATTTGACCAGCTATTTTCCTGCTCTCGGGGCCACGCCATTTGCCGGGCTTGCCGGATGGGACTTTGCAAGCAAATCCTATATCGGCACGCGTTAAGCGCGCCGGAAATCGAATTCGCACCCGCAGCCTTCATTTTGGGCTTGTTCTTCGTACAACCCCGCTGATAGGACGGTCGGCGGAGACGTGGCCGAGTGGTCGAAGGCGCTCCCCTGCTAAGGGAGTAACGGGGAAACTCGTTCGAGGGTTCGAATCCCTTCGTCTCCGCCACCAACCTGATAAAAAACTCGTAAAATCAGTGGTTTGGTGGTTGGGTGAATTATTTATCCCCCATGTAATCCCCCAACGGGTTGGGGGGCACGTAGCTAATCCTGAAGGACCGCCCACCGCCAAATCGCGGTAACAAACGGACCATAACTGCCGTTTACTGTTGCGCCTGCGCTGACATCTTGCTTCCGGAAAGCCAACCTCTGCGAAGTTGTACGGCAGGGTCATGCCATTTGGATTAAGCCACAATCTCTGCAAAGTTTGGCAAATACTTATAGTACCGCTGAAAGGATTGAACCTGATGGTCTAAAAGATCGAATCCGAGTTCCTGAACTCTTTCGCGAGTCAAATCACCATCGCATGGCAGCTCAGCTTGGGGCGCAGGTCAGTGGCAAAAATCAATCGCGATAGTCCCTTATCGCGTTTTGGTTGAGTTTCTTCGCGGGAACGAGCCGATAGTGACGTTCTTCCACAACCTTGATTTCATCGTCCTGTAATGT
>JGI24724J26744_10002396_pt1 | contig 12488 bp, 11 predicted proteins | sample Cruoilmetagenom7_FD_26744 | JGI IMG/M metagenome (IMG submission 26744)
TTAGCGGAGGAGGTTAGGCATGAACGAGGCGACAACAGCGAAACGAATTCTGGTCGTCGAGGACGAAGACAACATCGCCGTCGCCCTCGATTACCTGATGACGCGCGAAGGCTATGTGCAAAAACGGATCGCGACCGGGGCAGGGGCGGTTGATCTGATCCGCGAGATGCGCCCTGATCTGGTGTTGCTGGACGTCATGTTGCCCGAAGTATCGGGTTATGAAATATGTCAGAACGTGCGCATGGACCCCGCGCTGAATGATGTGAGCATTCTGATGATGACAGCGCGTGGTTCCGCGATGGAGCGGCGCAAGGGGTTGGCGATGGGGGCAAACGGGTTCATCTCGAAGCCGTTTGAACTCAAGGCGCTGCGGTTCGAGGTCCGGCGCATTCTGGCGGGTGAACCCGCGCCCGAGGGTGATGCGCCCGCCTCGGCCCGGCCTGTTTAAACGTCTCAGCCCTTGCCCGCGGGATCCAGTTGTTTTTTGAATTGCTGCCCGCCGCGAACCATCGGCGTGCTGACCCGTGTGGCTCCCGAATTGGGCGAACGGTTGCAGGCGCAATGGCGGCCCTTGGGGTTGATCGGCCCGATGCCTTGTCGGCAGCCTGTGATCCGCGCTAGGCTTGCCGCATGACAGACTATCTTGACCCCGACCGCGCGCGGTTCGCGCACTTCAAAGACCTGCCGCGTGATCACCCAATCCAGATGCTCAATCTTGTGCAATTGCACGAGACGGCACGGTATCCGGATGGCCGCACCACAACCGGTGTGCAGGCGTATCAAGCGTATGGTGCAGCCAGCGGGCCGGTGTTTCGCAGGCTGGGCGGCACGATCTTGTGGTCCGGGCAGCCGCAATTGGTGCTGATTGGTCCCGAGGATGAAACCTGGGACATCGCTTTTGTCGCGGCCTACCCCAGCGGGCAGGCGTTCATCGACATGATCCGCGACCCCGGGTACCGCGCCGCAGTAGGGCACCGGCAGGCTGCCGTCAAAACCTCGCGATTGATCCGTATGAGCCCGTCAAACGCGCCCGAGGGATTCGCCTGAGAGTTCCGGCTGGGGTCCGGACATGTCAAAGGCCGGGGTGGTACCCCCGGCCTTGACGATCATTGTGGCCCGAAAAATCAGTACCGGTGGCTGGATCAGCTATTGCGAGCCGCGGGCTTTCTTGCAGCGGCGGGCCTTGCCTTGGCAGTAGCAGCTGGTTTGGCAGCAGCGGGCTTTGCCTTGGATGCAGCGGCCGGCTTGGTGGCAGCTTGCGTTGCTTTGGCAACAGCGGCGGGCTTGGCGGCAGCTGGCATTGCTTTGGCAACAGCAGCTGGTTTGGCAGCAGCGGCTGGTTTGGCAACCGCGGCCGGCTTGGCAGCGGCGGGCTTTGCCTTTGCAGCAGCAGCGGGCTTGGCGGCGGTTTTGCCGTCGTGTTTGCTGTGCTTGTCCATGAATTCGAACACCACTGGACGGATGTTGTTGCGCCAGCTTGAGCCTGCAAAGATACCATAGTGGCCTGCGCCGGGCTCAAGGTGTTGGGCCTTTTTGCTGTCATCCAGACCCGTCAACAGGTCAAGCGCCGCAAGGCATTGTCCAGGGGCCGAGATGTCGTCATTGGTGCCTTCGACGATTTTCACCGCAACATCGGTAACCTTGCTGATGTCCACCTGATAACCGTTCACGACAAATTCGTTCTTGGCGATTTCCCGCTCTTTGAAGATGCGCTCGACGGTCGACAGATAGAATTCAGCCGTCATATCCATGACCGAAAAATATTCATCATAGAACCGGTTGTGCTGGTCATGCTCGCTGTCTTCACCGCGTGCGGCCGCGCCGATCTTGTCACTGAACGCCTGCGCATGACGGTCCGAGTTCATCGAAATAAAGCCTGCAAGTTGCATCAGGCCCGGATAGACCAGACGGCCAACACCGGAATATTTGAACCCGACACGCTGGATCGCGAGATGCTCCAACTGGCCCATCGTTACGCGGCGCCCAAAGTCCGTGACCTCGGTTGCGTTGGCGTCCGGGTCAACCGGTCCGCCGATCAAGGTCAGCGTCAATGGCTGCGCCTCGGGGTCTTGTTCGGCCAGCATGGCAGTCGCGGCCAAGGCCAGTGGCACCGGCTGGCACACAGCAATAACATGCGTGTCTGGGCCAAGATGTTTCATGAAATCAACCAGATACTGAGTATAATCCTCAATATCGAATTTGCCCTCGGACACCGGAATGTCGCGTGCGTTATGCCAGTCGGTGATCCAAAGCTCGGCATCCGGCAGCAAGCTGGACACGGTCGAGCGCAGCAGCGTCGCATAGTGACCCGACATCGGGGCGCACAGCAAAATCCGGCGCTTTTTCTCTTCGCGGTTTTGTACATTGAAGCGGATCAAATCGCCAAATGGACGCGCAATTTCGACAGAGGTTTCGACCAGATGATCGCGACTGTCTTCGCCGACCACGGTATGAATGTTCCAGGCAGGCTTGATCACCATCCGTGCAAAGCTGCGCTCAGTGACGCGGCCCCAAGCCGACATCATCTTGAACATCGGATGTGGCACCATGCCGAACATGGGATACGAAGCCATTGCCCGTGCAGACGCGCCCATCCATTCGCTGGTGTTGCGCATCGTTTCCATCAAGTCGTAGGTTGCCATCTGTTTCATCGAGCTCTCCATATGCATACGCGGGTAGCGTATGAAATCCTTGCTTCCCCAAAAGGGGCAGCCGGTCTATGCTGCAGTGCAGGATACTAGGGGGAGCGTACGGATATGGCAACTTCTGAATATGACGATTCGGGGAATCTGGATACTTTGAACGCCAATTTGGCGCGGATTGAAGGGCTTACACAGCGGTTGATTGCTGCGTTTGCACAGAAACAACCCCAGCGGCAAGACCTGCAAGGGCCAGATTCCGCGCTCTATTTGAATGCATCTGCAGCATACTGGGCCGAGATGGTGCAAAACCCGTCAAAAATCCTCGAGCATCAGGTCGAATATTGGGGCAAGACCCTCAAGCATTTCGTCGAAGCCCAGGAGGCCCTGCGCACCGGTAATCTCGAGGCTCCCGAAGACCGGACACCCGACGACAAGCGGTTCAAAAATCCGCTTTGGCGCACGCATCCCTACTTCAACTACATCAAACAGCAGTATTTGTTGTCCAGCGAAGCCATTGAAAAGGCGATCTCGGATATTGATTCACTTGATGATCGCGAGAAAACCCGGTTGGAGTTTTTTGGCAAACAGATCGTCGATATGTTGGCGCCGACCAACTTTCTCAGCAGCAATCCGGATGCCTTGATGAAAGCTGTTGAGACTGAGGGCGAAAGCCTCGTCTTAGGCATGGAAAATCTGGTGCGCGACATCGAGGCGAACAACGGCGAATTGCTGGTGACGCTGGCCGATCGTGACGCGTTCAAGATTGGCGGCAACATTGGCACCTCTGAGGGGGCCGTGGTCTATCGCAACCGCATGTTCGAGCTGATCCAGTACAAGCCGCAAACCGAACAGGTGCATGAAACCCCGCTGCTGATCTTTCCGCCGTGGATCAACAAATTCTATATTCTTGATCTGAAAGCGCAGAACAGTTTTGTCAAATGGGTGACCGAGCAGGGCTATACGCTGTTCATCGTCAGCTGGGTTAACCCCGATGCAACCTATGCCGATGTCGGCATGGATACCTATGTCGAGGAAGGTTTCCTCGAGGCAATCGCCAAGGTCAAAGAGATCTGCAAGGTCAAGGCGATCAATGCCATCGGTTATTGTATCGCCGGCACGACCCTCAGCATGACATTGGCGTTGATGGAAAAGCGCAAGGACAAGTCGGTCAAATCGGCGACCTTCTTTACCGCGCTCACCGATTTCTCGGACCAGGGGGAAACCGGCGTCTTTCTGGACAATGATTTCGTCGACGGGATCGAGGCCGAGGCCCGCGAGCAGGGCTATCTACGGTCATATTTCATGACCAAGACGTTCAGCTATTTGCGGTCGAACGACCTGATCTATGCTCCTGCGATCCGCAGCTATATGTTGGGCGAAGCGCCGCCGGCCTTTGATTTGTTGTTCTGGAACGGCGATGGCGCGAACCTGCCAGGCCGCATGGTTGTCGAATATCTGCGCGAGCTGTGCCAGAGCAACACGTTTTGCGAGGAAGGCTATGACCTGCTCGGTGAGACGGTTCATATCAGCGGGGTCAAATTGCCGGTGTGTTCCATCGCCTGCGAAACCGACCACATTGCGGCGTGGCCCTCGTGCTTCCGGGGCGTGGCGCAGATGGGATCGAACAACAAGACGTTCATTCTGTCCGAGTCGGGCCATATCGCGGGCATCGTGAACCCGCCATCCAAAAAGAAATATGGCCATTATACCTCGGATGCGCCGATTGATGATCCCGATGCGTGGCGTGCCGGTGCCGACTTTAACGAAGGGTCCTGGTGGCCACGTTGGGAAAAATGGCTGCGTGCGCGTTCCGGCAAGATGATTCCCGCCCGCGAACTGCCCGAAGAGGTCTTGGCGCCGGCACCGGGGACGTATGTCGTCGCAAAACCCAACGGGTGATCAAGCACTTATGCGATTTATGCTGCAGCGCAGAAAGAACACTTGATTTTCTGCACTGCAGCATGCATATTCTTCTCATACGCAGTGATCCGGCTGTTCGGGCTGCGAGCAAGGAGAATTATCATGGCTGCCAATGATTTCGCTAAGACGATGCAAGACTTCATGGGTTCGTTCCCAATGGACACCAAAGCAATGCAAGACGCATTCAAGAACCAGGCTGCTCTGGGCGAAAAAATGACCAAAGTCGTTCTGGAAGCCGCTGAAAAGTCGGCTGACGTTTCGTCCAAGTGGACCAAAGACGCATTGGTCAAAATCGGTGACGCTGCCGCGGTGAAAGAAGATCCAGCTGACTACTCGAAGTCGGTCACAGATTTCGCGTCGACCGCGTCCGAAGCTGCTTCCGAGCATCTGGCTGCTTTCGCTGAAATCGCCAAGCGCGTTCAGATGGACACGGTTGAACTGATGATGGCTGCAGGCAAAGACATGTCGGCTGAAGCGACCGCTGCTGTTCAAAAAGCAACGTCGGACGTGACTGCTGCTGCGAAAAAAGCCACCGACGAAGTTGCTTCGGTTGCCAAGAAAGCTTCTGCATCCGCGAAGTAAGCGCGCGAACCAAGGTGTCGGGATCGCCCGGCGCCACCGGTTGAAGAGACAAATTTCGGGTTTCCTCCCTTTCGAAATTTGTAAAAGGCGGGCCATTGGTCCGCCTTTCTTCGTCTACTCACGAAGAATCGACACCATTCTGCTGGGTTTTGACCTGTTTCGGGCTAAGCTGCGTCGAATCCTGTTTCGCAGTGCCGCATGGCGGGCTAGGCTCGCTGCATTGCAACAGGTTACAAAGGGGGGTCTTGCCATGACAGACAATCAGAAGCCGCTTCTGATCAAGCGATACGCTAGTCGCAGGCTCTATAACACCGAGAGCAGTGATTACGTCACGCTCGACGACATTGCCGTATTTGTCCGCGAGGGCCGCGAAGTCCAGATCATTGATCTGAAAAGCGGCGATGACCTGACGCGGCAGTACCTTTTGCAGATTATTGCTGACCATGAAAGCCGCGGCGACAACGTCTTGCCGCTGGCCGTCTTGACCGATCTGGTGCGCAGCTATACCGCTCAGGCACAAAGTGTCGTGCCTGAATTCCTGTCGATGTCGTTCGATATGTTGCGCGAAGGCCCGAACAAGATCACCGAGCAGATCACCGCGATGAACCCGATGATGGCGCAGATGTCCAAGATGCCGGGGTTTGACGCAATGCAGCGCCAGCAGCAGGCCTTTATGGAAACGATGATGTCCGGTTGGAACAGCATTCCGGGCGCACAACCCGACGAGCCTGATGCTGCAGCGCCGCAAGAAGAGGCCGAGGATCTGTCAGAGATCCGTCGTCAGCTTGCCAGCCTCGAGGCGAAATTGAGTAAACTGGGCCGCTAAAGCGGTGCCGAATACCGGAGCAAGGGCGCCACTCGGCGCCCTTTGGCGTTTGTCGGCGTGGCTGGCCTTAACGCCGCCGCCTGCGACCGCCACCGTCACCGCCGTTGGTGTTGTGTGACACAACCGGGATGTTCACGAGTTGCGAAAGATGCGGGAAGGTATCTGTCGCATGCGGGATCGCCGAGGCCGAGACGAAATGCTCCTGAAAGCGCGGCTCGATTGCCGTCTCGACCTTGTGGATCTGCTTGACCTGCGCCTCGATCCCCGCGCGCGCCGCGATATTGCACAGTGCCAATCGGGCCCCCGTGCCCGCCGCGTTGCCCGCGCTGGTGACTTTGTCCAGCGGGCAATCGGGGATCATTCCCAAAACCATCGCGTGTTTGGCGCTGATATGCGCCCCAAACGCACCGGCCAGAACAACGCGGTCTACGGTTTCGGTGCCGAATTCATCCATCAGCAGCCGAGCCCCCGCATAAAGCGCGGCTTTGGCCAATTGGATCGCCCGAATGTCGCCCTGTGTGACTGTGATGCGCGGGCCGTTTTCCGCTGAGCCGTCATGGATCACATAGACATGTGTGCGCCCCTCGGCCTCGCAGCGGGGGGTGCCGGTTTGCGTCGGCCCACCGATCAGCCCAGCGCCGTCAACAATGCCAGCCATGCGCATTTCGGCAATCGCCTCGATAATGCCCGAGCCACAGATGCCGGTGATGCCTGTCGCGGCGGTGGCCGCCGCAAATTCGGGATCATCGGACCAAAGATCGCTGCCAATCACCTGAAACCGGGGTTCCTTGGTGACGGGGTCGATTTCCAAATGCTCGATGGCGCCTGGTGCGGCGCGTTGGCCGCTGGAAATCTGCGCGCCCTCGAACGCCGGGCCGGTGGGCGAGGAACAGGCCAGAACCTGCGTTTTATTGCCCAGCAACAGTTCCGCATTGGTGCCAACATCGACGATCAACACCAGATCTTCGGACTCTTGCGGGGCCTCGGACAGAGCCACCGCCGCGGCATCCGCGCCGACGTGACCGGCAATGCAGGGCAGGGTGTAAAGACGAGCCTCGGGGTTCAGGGCTGACAACCCCAGTTCCGACGCCGCCAGCGACAACGATCCCGATGTGGCCAGCGCGAACGGGGCCTGACCCAGTTCCACCGGATCAATGCCCAGCAGCAAATGATGCATCACNGGGTTGCACACGATCACCGTTTCCATGATCGCAGCGNGNTCGATACCGGCTTCGGCGGCGACGGTTTGCGCCAGTGCGTTGATCGACAGCCGNACCGCGTCGGTCATCTCGACATCGCCACCGGGGTTCATCATCGCATAGGATACGCGGCTCATCAGGTCTTCGCCAAAGCGGATTTGCGGGTTCATCACGCCGCCAGAGGCCAACACGGTCCCGTCGCGCAAATCGCACAGATGCGCGGCAATGGTCGTCGAGCCGAGATCAATCGCCAGCCCGCATAGGGCACCCTCATAAAGGCCGGGCCAAATATCGAGGATGCGCGCCGCGCCCCGGTGATGGTCTTTGAACAAGGCGACGGTAACCGCCCATTTCCCTTTGCGCAGCGCGGGTTGCAGCTTGCGCAAGATGGTGGTTCCGGCCTCGATTTCGGCAATCTGCCACTGGGTTTTCAGGGCCTCGGCCAGCCGCTCCAGATCGCCCGAGGGTTCGTGCATGTCGGGTTCCGCGACCTCGACGTAATACAGCCGCGTCGCCGGATCCATCGCCACGACACGCGCCGAGGCGGCTTTGCGCACGACCTGCCGGTGCAACTGGCTTTCGGGGGGCACGTCAATGACAATGTCGCTCAACACCTTGGCCTGACACCCCAGCCGACGCCCGTCGATCATGCCGCGCTTGTCCTTATAGCGTTGCTCGACCGAGTTCCACGCGCTCAGGGCATCCGGGGCCACCGTGACACCGTGCTTGGGAAACGCGCCGACCCCCGGCGAGACCTGGCACTTGGAACAAATGCCGCGCCCGCCGCAGACGGAATCCAGATCAACCCCCAGCTGGCGTGCCGCCGTCAGGACGGGCGTGCCAACCGCAAAACGCCCCCGTTTGCCCGAAGGCGTAAAGATAACCAGCGCATCGCCCGGTGTTTCGACTGTCATGATCGTGGTCCCGTCCCAGTGTCTGCGCTGCAACATACTCTGCCTGCGCATAAGGGAAAGGGGGCCTACGACACGGGCATGCCCGAAAGCGACCGGCGCTGCGGGTTACGCAGGGGGCGAGACGGTCTCGGCCATGGTCTGTGCCTCGGCGATCAGGGCGATGAGCACCTCGATATGGCGGGCGGCACGCCACGGGCTGCCGACCTCGTGGACAGGGCGCGTGCGCAACTGGTTGTGCATCTCCTCCAGCTCGATCAGATCGCTGACCGTGCGCGCACCCGGGCGCGGCGTCGCGGGCACCCGCAAGATGCGGCGCAAATCCGTGCTGCGGTTGTAATCGCGCAGCCCGTGACGCGCCGTGCGCAGCAATAGGCGCGGGCGGTTGATCCCGGCAAGGGTCTGAAGAACAGTGACGATTGATTCGGGGTCTTGGCAGCTCATACGGAGGGTTCCTTGGCTTGGGTGAACTTTGCCTGCCCANCATGGCACAACCCAGACGGGTGTTGCGTTTCGCGAATTTGGCACCGTNCGCCGCCTTTAAGTGATCTTTGCCAATTGGTAACGAAATNGGTGGAACGCGGCGTTGGTTAACAAACCTGTAATNAATACACGCATAGGTTGTATTTGTTAACAAGTTGGAAACCTGTGTCTGTCCGGCGTCACCACGGCTGCCACGCCGGTGTCGAAAGCCGGGAAACTCTAGAGGCGAGGCAAGCGAGGACCCTATGACAGCCAATCTGACGCCGATCGGCACGTTGCCAAACTGGGTACCATCTGCGGTGCGATTATACCTGAGCCACACGGAAAACGGCTGCTCTTTGCGCGAAATTGCCAAGGCCGAGGGGGTTCACGCCTCCACGGTCTTGCGGCAGGTGCGCCGGTTTGAAAACCGCCGCGATGATCCGCTGGTTGATTGCGCATTGGGACGGCTGTTGCAGCCTCGTCAAGAACCGCAGGATCCAACTGAAAGTCGCCCCATGAAACATACTCCAATCGCAGAACCCCGTCTTTCAACCATCGACGAGGCCACGCTTGATCGCGAAGCCCGCCGCATTTTGCCCCGGTTGGCGGAACCGGGGGCACTCATGGCGGTCGCGCCGGATATGGACCGCGCCGTGGTGATGCGCGAGGGGGCGCAAGGGGCGGTCAGGCTGGCGGTGCTGGATCAGCCGGTTGCCGAGGCTTTTGCGCTGCGCGACTGGATCGCCTGTGCGCAACCCGGCCGGGTCTCGCGGTATGAGATCACCGCCGCAGGGCGCGGCGAATTGCGCCGCTTCGGAGCGTCGGCTGCATCGCAATCCGCCGGGGCGACGATGCAAGATCCGGATGATCTGCGCGGCACGCGGCCCGTGACAATCGAATCGCCGGTAACGGCCTTGGCCAGACGGCGTGACCGCGACGGCAATCCGTTTCTGACCTCAGATCTGGTTGTCGCTGCGGAACGGCTGCGCGAGGATTTCGAGCTTACGCAAATGGGACCGCGTGTGACCCAGGACTGGGATCGGTTCTTGACCGGCCCAGTTCAAAGTGCGCCCGCATCGCGTGGTGGCGCGGGGCAGGGGGCAGGCTCGGCGCGGGATCGTGTCAGCGCAGCATTGCGCGAATTGGGGCCGGGGCTGGCGGATATGGCGCTGCGGTGTTGCTGCCATCTTGAGGGGCTGGAAACCGCCGAACGTCGTTTGGGTTGGTCGGCACGGTCGGGCAAAATCGTGCTGCGGATCGCGCTCTTGCGGCTCAAGAAACACTATGACGATCTGGGGGACGCTGGAAAGATGATTGGCTAGTGGGCCGCAAGCCGCCACCACTCTCATTTGGCATTGCATTGTCAGGCATTTGTGCGAACCCGCGCCGGATGTGTCAGCGCAGGGCTTGCGCTGACCGGGGTCAATGTTGAAAATCTGCAGAGAAATCCCGATATGCGCGCCCAGTGAGGGCTGCAATGTTAGATAAGTGCCACTCAGGCCCTTAGCTGCCCCTTAACTGATCGGCGCCAACCGCGCCAGAATCGAGATTTTGTCGGCGGCGGCGCCCGAAGCAATGGCGTCGCGGGCGATCTCGACACCGGCCTTCAAATCCGTGGCTTTATCGGCAACGATCAAGGCCGCCGCCGCATTCAGCAAGACTGCGTCACGGTAGGCCGGGCGACCNCCACCGCCGAGGATNGCCTTGAGTTCGGCGGCATTCTCGATGGGGTCCCCGCCCAGCAAGTCCTCAAACGGATGCACCGGCAGACCCGCATCCTCGGGGTGGACCACCCGCTCGCTCAGGGTGCCATTCTCCAGGACAACCACTTGCGACGGGGCCGCAATCGACAGCTCATCCGTCCCGTCGCCGCCGTGAACAAGCCACGCTTTTTCCGACCCCAGCGCTTGTAATACTTCGGCCATCGGGCGGATCAGATCGGCCGAAAACGCACCGGTCAATTGCCGCTTTACGCCCGCCGGATTGGTCAAGGGTCCAAGAATATTGAAAATCGTCCGGGTACCCAGCTCGGCGCGAACCGGGCCAACGTGCCGCATCGCCGGATGGTGCATCGGCGCCATCATGAACCCGATGCCAGCCTCGGCCAATGCGCGTTCAACCTCGGCGGCACCAAGCATGACATTGATACCCAATGCGCCCAAGGCATCCGCAGCACCCGATTTGGACGACAGGTTCCGATTGCCATGTTTGGCGACCGGTACGCCCGCGCCGGCCACGACAAACGCGGTGGCCGTCGAGATATTCAGCGTACCCTTGCCGTCACCGCCTGTGCCGACGATATCAATCGCGTTGGCGGGGGCATTGACCGGAACGCAGCGGGTGCGCATGACGGCCGCAGCGGCGGCGTATTCATCGACCACTTCGCCCCGCGTGCGCAGGGTCATCAGGAACCCGCCAACCTGTGCGGGCGTGGCGTCGCCGGCGAACAGGATGCCAAAAGCGTCTTCGGCCTCGGCGCGGGTCAGCGGACGATCAACGGCGCTGGCAATCAGGGATTTGATACGGCTCATGCCAGTACACTCTCGTTAACCAGGAAATTGTTAAGCATTGCGTGCCCATGCTGTGACGCGATGCTTTCGGGGTGAAATTGAACACCTTCGATCGGCAGGGTTTTGTGGCGCAGGCCCATGATCATACCGCCTTCCAGCCATGCGGTGACGTCGAGACATGCGGGCAGGGTTTCACGCTCGACGATCAGCGAGTGATAGCGCGTCGCGTCAAGTGGGCTGGGCAGCCCTTTGAAAACACCGGTATTGGCGTGCTGAATGTGGCCCAATTTGCCGTGTACAATCTCACTGGCGCGGACAACTTTGCCGCCAAACGCCTGCGCGATCGTCTGGTGGCCAAGGCACACACCCAGCAAGGGCGTGCGCGTTTCAGCGGCGGCAGCGACCAGATCGAGGCAAATTCCAGCTTGATCGGGGTCGCAAGGGCCCGGCGACAAAACAATCGCGGACGGGGTCATCGCCATCGCCGCTTGCACGTCCAGCGCATCGTTGCGTTTCACGACGACGTTTGCACCCAACTCCCCCAGGAAGTGAACGAGATTGTAGGTAAAACTGTCGTAGTTATCGATCAAAAGCAGCATTGCGGACACAACCAGATGTTTGTTGCGCTTCTTTGCTTTGGGCCTTTCGAGTGCCGGGAAAGCACCCGAACCCATTCAGGGGCGTTGCCGGACATGGTAAGCGCATCGAAGCTTTGGGCGAACTTATCGCTGATCCCATGGGGCGTGTAAACAGCGTGACGGCAACATAAGGCCNGCGCAGGAAAGAGTGAGGTGGCCCCGGCTTCCTGGACGCTTTGTTTGGGAATCCTGCAGNCAGGAAGAGAGGGAATGCGGTCAGCGCGGTGCGNGAGGCTCGAAAATCCTCTTTCGACACCTAGTCCGTGTCTCGGCGCGCAATGATCCATTTGTTCAGCGTCGAAAGCCCAACGCCCAAATCCGTCGCTGCCTGCTTGNCTCATCGTCCACGTCTCAGGGGTTACGATGAGCCAGAAACACTCTCTGGGCAAATTGCCCGATTTGGACCCAGAGGCGCTGACGACAGACAGGGGCGGCAGCGTTGATTGCTCGCCCTGTGACGGCTCAAGCTTGGTTGTCGAGACGCTGCGGGGGTGCAACCGCGTGTGGAAATGGCTATAGTGGCGCGAGGACTCCGAAGAGGAACATGAGGGGCGGTATGGGCAGCTTTATCAAAGGTCTTGTGGTCGGCATAATCAGCTTTGTGCTGGGATTTGCCGTGTTGTCGGTGGTGATCCCGGTGGATCCGCAAACCCCAGATGCTGNAGCGCCCGATTCGGATCTGCCTGCGTCGGTTGACGCTGTGGATGCTCCGGATGGGCCAACGCCGGATGCGCCAACGCCCGACGTGACACCGGATGCTGTCGTTCCGGATGTCGGGGCCGTCGATCCGATGCC
>JGI24724J26744_10002397_pt1 | contig 12486 bp, 8 predicted proteins | sample Cruoilmetagenom7_FD_26744 | JGI IMG/M metagenome (IMG submission 26744)
TAAGCATGACATAATTGTTACCTGTTTGCTTTTGCTTAATGGTAACGCCAATTTTGTCTACCTGGCTCAATTCTTCTTCGCTAAGTGTGTTACTCGCTCAATATTCATGATTACATATAATAAAAATAATAAATGGAAGCATCATTCCATGTGCTTTGATATTAAGAGACAAATATGGATCATTGATCGTGTTCATCTTTTCAATCCAACGCAGAATTATTAGTTTTTAGGTTTAGAACAAGTTGGGCACTTCGAATTACGTGGCAGTTGCATGCTTTGCCATTCCATCGATAAGCCGTCGAGTAATAAAACGCGACCTTGCAATGATTCACCCGCACTGGTGAGAACTTTGATTGTTTCGAGTGCTTGCATGCTGCCTATAATGCCTGTGATGGGCGCTATTACGCCATTTTCAGAGCATGTTTGAGCAACAGTTCCATCACGAGGATAAAGGCAGTTGTAGCAAGGGCATTGCTCATCCCGAGAATCAAAAACGGATATTTGCCCCTCAAAACGAATGGCGGCTCCCGACACAAGTGGTGTTTTTGCTGCGACACAAGCGTCATTGATCGCAAACCGCGTTTCAAAGTTATCACAACAATCGACGACAATGTCGGCTAGGCGAACTTGTTCTAATAAATCCTCGCCCTCGAGTTTTTTGTTGATAGTCGTTATATCAAGAAGTGGATTTATTTCGTGAAATGTTTGTTTTGCCGATTCAACCTTCGGCATGCCAATGCTTTGGGTTGTGTGGGCAATTTGGCGTTGCAGATTGGATAAATCAACTTCGTCAAAATCGCTAATAACCAGATGTCCAATGCCGGCGGCTGCTAGATAAAGGCCGACCGGGCTACCTAGACCGCCCATTCCTATAATGAGGACACGGGAATCTAATAAGGCTTGTTGCCCTTCAATATCAATTGAAGACAGCATGATTTGTCGGCTGTATCTTAGAAGTTGTTCGTCATTCATGGTGAGTTGTTATGGTTATTATTGCGACAATTATGGTAACCGAGTTTTATGATGATTAACCATAAGTTTCATGGAAGACAAATAAAAACAATTCATCTGATAGTTGAATTAGCGAGCTGACTTGACACAACTGCATCTGACGCTATTATTAGCACTCTTTAGGGATGAGTGCTAATTCCTTAAAAATCAATTAGCTTTTTCATGGTATGGGGGTTGATTTAGTCGTACATCGCCCCATATCTAATCTGCTAGCCATAATGGCTATATCAATTTTAAACAATAGGAGATTCAATAAATGAACTTACGTCCATTAGGAGACCGCGTCATCATTAAGCGCGTTGAAGAAGAAGCTGTTAGTGCAGGCGGTATCGTACTTCCGGATTCAGCAAAAGAAAAACCAAGCCGTGGCGAAATTCTTGCTGCCGGTAACGGGGCTACAAACGACAAAGGCGATACACGTCCAATGTCTGTAAAAGTGGGTGACAATGTATTGTTTGGCAAATATGCCGGTACTGAAGTTGAAGTAGACGGTGAAGAATTATTGGTGATGAGCGAAGGCGACATCATTGCAGTAGTCGAATAATTAAAGTTTATTAGATAAAGGAAAAGAAACATGGCAAAGCAAGTTAAATTTGGAGATGACGCACGCAGCTTAATGGTTGAAGGTGTGAATACACTCGCAAAAGCAGTTAAGGTAACATTAGGCCCTAAAGGTCGTAACGTTGTTTTAGATAAAGGTTTCGGCGGCCCAACTATCACTAAAGATGGTGTGTCTGTTGCGAAAGAAATCGAATTAAAAGACAAATTCCAAAACATGGGCGCGCAAATGGTTAAAGAAGTTGCCGCTAAAACATCAGATGTTGCCGGTGACGGAACAACAACTGCGACTGTATTAGCTCAAGCGATTTTGACTGAAGGCATGAAGTCAGTAGCTGCTGGCATGAACCCAATGGATTTAAAGCGTGGTATTGATAAAGCAGTGGTTGCTGCCGTTGATGCAATTGAAGCATTATCAGTGCCTTGTGCAGACACTAAAGCCATTGCTCAAGTGGGTACTATCTCAGCTAACTCTGATGAGTCTGTTGGCGAAATCATTGCTGAAGCGATGGATAAAGTTGGCAAAGAAGGCGTTATCACTGTTGAAGAAGGGTCTGGTTTAGAAAACGAATTAGACGTTGTTGAAGGTATGGAATTTGACCGTGGCTACTTATCACCTTACTTCATCAACAACCAAGAGAGCATGAGCGTTGATTTAGAAGAGCCTGTGATCTTATTGCACGACAAAAAAATCTCAAACATTCGCGATTTACTACCAACATTAGAAGGCGTTGCAAAAGCAGGCCGTCCATTACTAATTATTGCTGAAGATATCGAAGGCGAAGCACTAGCAACGTTGGTTGTTAACAATATGCGTGGCATCGTTAAAGTAGCAGCTGTTAAAGCACCTGGTTTTGGCGATCGTCGTAAAGCGATGTTAGAAGATATTGCTATCCTAACGGGTGGTACTGTTATTGCTGAAGAAGTGGGTTTAACACTTGAAAAAGCAACACTTGAAGATCTTGGTTCTGCTAAACGCGTAACGATTACTAAAGACAGCACTGTTGTTGTTGATGGTGCGGGTCAAGCGTCTGATATCGAAGCACGTGTGGTACAAGTTCGCGCACAGGCTGACGATGCAAGCTCTGATTACGACAAAGAAAAACTTCAAGAGCGTATGGCTAAATTAGCCGGTGGCGTTGCAGTTATTAAAGTAGGCGCAACGACNGAAGTTGAAATGAAAGAGAAAAAAGCTCGCGTAGAAGATGCTTTGCATTCAACACGNGCTGCGGTTGAAGAAGGTGTAGTTCCTGGTGGTGGTACAGCATTAATTCGTGTATTGGATGCTGTTAGCAAAGCTGAAGGCACAAACCATGATCAAGATATTGGTATTAAAATTGCGCTACGTGCAATGGAAGCACCTTTACGTCAAATCGTAACCAACGCAGGCGAAGAAGCATCAGTGGTTCTTCAAGCGGTTAAACAAGCAGATGGTAACCAAGGTTATAACGCTGCAACAGGTGAATACGGCGATATGATTGCAATGGGTATTCTTGATCCAGCTAAAGTAACTAGAACAGCCTTGCAAAATGCTGCGTCTATTGCTGGTTTAATGATTACCACAGAAGCAATGATTACCGATGAACCTGAAGAAGCTGGTGCTGCTGCTGGTGGTATGCCAGATATGGGCGGCATGGGTGGAATGGGCGGTATGGGTGGAATGGGCGGTATGATGTAATCATCACCTAAACATTTCGCTAGCGTTCATAGCGTTTTAAAAAGCCCGAAAGTCATTGATTTTCGGGCTTTTTTATTTTTATAGCTATTCTGGGTATTTCTTGCATACTTTGGGCTGATGCTTACTTATATAACGGATCTGATACGGGCGTAGCTTTCTAGGTAAATAGATATTCCTCTAGCAGGTTGCTCGTCTAGAGTAAGAGCTTTTTGAGAGGTGGTGGGCGCTCATAATGCATCAACTCGACTTGAGCGAGAAACAGCTCAGCGGTTGCGAGCGCATCATTGAGTGCATTATGAGCATTATGGGCGGGCAATGCATAACGCTCTCTCAGATTGGAAAGCCGTAGCTCAGAGGATTTGTAAGCGCCCGATTGTCGGTCTAACCGACGCTTGGCAACAGTTAGTGTGTCGATAATTGGGAAAACAGGGGCTAGGCCATATAATTTTTTGCAGGCACGCTCTAAAAAATATTTTTCTATGCGAGCATGGTGAACCAGCATCACTTTTCCAGCGAGTGCGCCAAGGAGTTCAGTAATAACNCTTTCTAGTGAGTCACCTTGCTCTTTGGCACTATCGGTAATTTGGTGAATAACAACATTTTCTTCTGTTAACGNCCCTTTACTATAAATGATGCCGTGATAGGCGCTAGATAGATGGATCTCATTGTTTTCAATACCAATAAAGCCAATACTTAAAATCTTGTCTTTTCTAAGGTCTAGGCCTGTTGTCTCAAAATCAACCGCAAGAATAGATGTTTGGTTGATCGGCTGTTTGGGGTTTGGCAAGGGGACGGATAAAAATTCTTTTAGTGCCCCTTCAGGTGCCTTCTTAAGAAGCCGTTTACGCTGACTCTCTAAACTAAATAATTGATTAAACATGTTTATTTGAATCGTTTAATTGTAGCGAGACTGGATCACTTTCTGCATCGAACGGATTACNTTAAAGGCATCTTTCAAATGCTCTCTTTCGAGTTTAGACAATGTATTGGGAGCAAGGTGGTTGTCTGCTGGTTGGTTGTTCTTGATTTGTTTTGCTTGGTGCTCAATGCGAAGTGAGCCAAGAAGTTCAAGTGCATCAATTAGATCATCTGAGGCCTCTTTACTGAGCGATGGTGTGCCGGCAGCAGCTCTGAGTCGGTTAATAGTGTTTATCGATGATATTCCCTCTGATAATGCGTAGATTCTAGCAAGCTCAACAATAGGGGCGATACCGTTATGCTTGAGGTCAAGCATATCTTTGTGTTCACCATCATCCTCTAAAACAAAGTCTCTAAAGAAACCTAAGGGGGGTGATAGCTTTAAGGCGTTCCGAGATAGAAGAGCTAGAAAGAGTGTGCTGCGTTTGGTTTTTTGGAGTATATTGACACGAATATCTGCTAGAAACTTGTCCTCACCATGAACGGCAAAGAGGTCAAAAAAGATGGTGCTATACATCAACGACATTGGCTCGGGCGTGTCGATCCAGCTATTAAAATAGCCATTCCAGACAGAGACCGTTTGACGCCATTTTGAGTTGCTAGCCATTACTTCACCTGGACAATAAACATAACCACAAGCGGCTAAACCATCGCAGACGAAGGTTGCCAGTTCTTTAAACCAAGCATCATCTTCGGGTTTCATTTCATCAGAAATGATTAGCGCGTTATCTTGGTCGGAATGAGACGACTGCTCTTGTCGTGCGTGAGAGCCAGCAGCAACCCAAAGGTAGGGAACGGGTGCTGGGCCGAACTTTGCCTCTGCAAATTCAATCAAGCGGCAGGTAATGGCGGTGGTAATAGCAGAAACTGATTTTCCCAGATGCTCTGCACTGGCTCCTAAACGGATGAGTTTTACCTGTATAGAAGGAAGAAGTTTGCTGGCATCAATCAGCTCATCAACGGATTTGGCTTTACGGATGATCCCTGTCAGGTGGCTGCTATTTTCACTTTCTTGGCGCATTAAATCGGTGACGGTAATCATTCCAGCAACTTTTCCATGATGAATAACCGGAAGGTGGTGGAAGCCTTTTTTATGCATCAGCATCAGGGTGTCAAAAGCATTGTGATGGCTGGTTACACACTCTGGCTCGGCTGTCATGATGCTTGAGATAGGGGAGGAAGGAGGTACGCCCGCGGCTAAACAGCGTCGTCTCAGGTCTTTGTCGGTAACAATGCCGACAAGTTGTTCATCACTCATGACCAGTAGCGCAGAATGATTCACTTCGGTCATTTTCTTTGTTGCTTCAGTAATACTTTGGTCAGACTTTATGGTGGTGGCTGGGCCATTAAATAGTTCGGCAATAGAGCTGTTCATCAATGTTGAATTGATAATGGCTTGTTTGTTCTTTTCTGAGACTATCTGATTAAGCCGTTGAGCTGCCGATTCAGCAAAGAATGTGTTTATAACAGGGTATAAGGAAGTCAACTCCTTGATTATTTCAGTTGGAAATGTGTAGAGCAAACTGTCTTCGGTTGCTTGTGCAATAAAATGATCTGTTCCATTTTTCGCACAAAAGGTCGAATAGATATCGCCTTCTCCTAGCATATCAAACAGACGGCCATCCGTTGACAGCAGCGATATTGCACCTTTACGTAACAGGTAAACCTTATCTTCGGCAGCATTTTGTTGGGATAAGTTTGTNCCACGTCGTAAGTAGCGAATGGTCATGCTGGGAACAAGTAGGTCAAGTGCTTCTACGGGGAGTTGACCAAAGGGAGGAATCGCACCTATGAAGTCGTATATGTCTTTTAGCTCAGGATCCATTTATTTATCGGTCGTTTATCAAGTTAAGGAACTACTTTTTAATGACGGATGCATCAAGCTCCGATAGATAAAGATTGCCTTTTATTTTTACCATAACACGAAGACTCTTGAGCGTTTGTTGTGTTAGATGAGCATCACGAATCGTAGTGTCTCGCTGCCAATACTGAAAGTTACCAGTTTTGCTGAATTCGTAAATGGTTTCTTTGTCATCTATTGAAACGAGAGACAGGGAGACCTTGTCTGCTGGAAAACTGGTATTGATTTTTGTNGTGCCTTTTTCATCGGTGATGTTGACCAGCATATCACCTGATTTGAGAATACAGTCATCACCGAAGGGGTGACATTCATTCTGTAACGAGAGTTTGAATAACTGTCCTTTATTAGCTTGATATGAAACATACTGATCGGAAGCAATATAGCCACCGACAATCAAAAAAGGAGCAATAAAAAGTGCTAGTTTTACTTGTTTATTCATCTAAAAATTGTACGATTTGTTTTTTTGTCTTTTATAGAATACAAGAGAAAGGCCCCTATTTGGAGCCTTTCTCTATCTCTCTTACTTCAGCTTGATACAGTCTTATTCGCTAGTGGTTGTGAGCCGCTCCAGCGCCTGCTGGTGTGCGGAAGTTCTCCACAAGCTGCTGAATCTCAGCAGGCGCAGGCCCCGTTATTTTGCAAACGATAAATGCAACGCTGAAGTTTATAATGGCTCCAACAATGCCGAAAGCATTAGGTGATATTCCGAAAAACCAATTAGCTTCTAGGTCACCCAAAAATGCAGTTCCAGGAATAAACATGATGCCTTTATGTTGGAAGACGTAGAGCATGGTGATGCCGATACCAGCGCACATTCCAGCTATAGCCGCTGTCCCACTAATTCTCTTTGAGAAGATCCCCATCATCAATGCCGGAAAAATAGAGGATGCGGCCAATCCAAAGGCTAAGGCTACCGTGCCTGCCGCAAAACCGGGTGGATTCAGACCGAGATAACCGGCGACCAAAATGGCGATGGTCATGATGATTCGGCTAGAAAGGAGCTCGTTCTTTTCAGAGAGGTTTGGCGTCAGTACCCCTTTCATCAGATCATGTGAAATAGAGGAGGAGATAGCTAAGAGCAACCCGGCAGCGGTTGAAAGGGCGGCGGCAAGCCCACCAGCGGCTACTAATGCAATCACCCAGTTGGGTAAGTTGGCAATCGCAGGATTGGCAAGTACCATAATGTCACGGTCGATTTTGACCATTTCATTTTTTTCTTCATCAGCAGTGTACTGAATTTTACCATCGCCATTTTTATCTTCAAATTTTAGAAGTCCTGTGTTTTCCCAGTCTTTGAACCATTGAGGGCGTTCTTCATAAACAAGGTGTTGGCCGGGTGAAGGTTCAATGGTGTTCATTAAATTCAAACGGGCCATAGCGCCAACGGCTGGAGCAACAGTGTAGAGTAAGGCGATAAAGACCAATGCATAACCAGCAGAGGCGCGTGCAGCCTTTACTGAAGGTACGGTAAAGAAGCGCATAATAACGTGTGGTAAACCTGCTGTGCCGACCATTAAAGACAAGGTATAGGCAAACATATTGATACCACTACCAAGTTTTGAAGTGGTGTACTCTTTAAAGCCTAAATCGGTTACCACTAAATCAAGCTTATCAAGAAGGTAGACGCCACTGCCATCGGCCATAGTGCTGCCGAGTCCCAATTGAGGAATGGGATTGCCGGTTAGGTGTAAAGAGATGAATACGGCAGGAACGGTGTAGGCGAAAATCAAAACGACATACTGAGCGATTTGTGTATAGGTAATTCCTTTCATGCCACCTAGTACGGCGTAAACCCAAACAACACACATGCCGATTCCAAGACCAAGACCGTAATCGACTTCAAGGAAGCGAGAGAAAGCAACACCAACACCTTTCATCTGGCCAATAACGTAGGTAAGTGAAGCGATAATTAAGCAAGCTACGGCTACTATGCGCGCTGTCTTCGAGTAATATCGGTCACCAATAAACTCAGGTACTGTAAATTTCCCATGCTTTCGAAGGTAAGGGGCTAAGCACATCGCTAGCAAGACATAGCCGCCAGTCCAGCCCATCAAGAAGACTGAGCCACCATAGCCTAAGAAGGCAATTAGGCCGGCCATTGAGATAAATGATGCGGCACTCATCCAGTCAGCACCAATTGCCATGCCGTTTGCGAGTGGGCCAACACCACCACCAGCGGCATAAAACTCACTCGTTGAACCAGCGCGAGCCCACCAAGCGATTGCGAAATAAAGGCCGAAAGAACCAAAGACGGCAATGTAGGTTAACGTTTTTAAATCCATAGTAGTCACTCCTTATTCTTGAACGCCAAATTCTTCATCTAGTTTGTTCATTGCACGGGCGTAGTAAAAAACCAGAGCGATAAACACATAGATAGAACCTTGTTGAGCAAACCAAAAGCCCAGTTTGTAACCACCTAACTGGATGGTATTGAGTGGTTCAACAAGAATAAGGCCAAAACCGTACGAAACGATAAACCAGATAATGAGGCATTTAGCGATTAACCTGAGGTTACGCTGCCAATATGTTGGGGTGTCAGTAGTCAAAATATTCTCCTGTTTTGATTGAGGTTGCTAATTTTTTGAAAAGATTAGCACAGTCATTTTTTTAGTACTTGTATTTAAGTTAAGCCATTAAGGAGGGAAGGTTAAATTTTATCATTGCCCTTTACCTCTACTTATATCGAGTGAATTGTTTTTGTAATGGCAATTGCCAACACTCGCAGACATCATAGCGTTCTCTTAGGTTGAGAAAAATTAGACTTAAGTCGTATTTGAAAAAAAACTTGTAAAGGTAGACTTATACTCACGTCAAATATTGACTAGTGAACCATGGTAAGGCCGTGCAACGCGCCATCTCCCTAACTGAATGGGGATGTTTTTTTAATTAAAGATAGTTACCCATTCAGTTTTTTTTTGCAATTAAACGGCTTGACCTATGTCCCTATTTTGAGTTGAACTACGACCAGTATGTAATTGAATAAAGAACGTAAAGAGTTTGGTGCTGATAAAAAAATTCAGGTGATGACATTGATTTTTTCCTTTTACAAACAATGATTTCTGTAAGCTGGTTAGTCCTTATTACTGTTGCCTACCTGTTGATATTGTTCTATGTCGCGTATCAGGGAGATCAAAAACCCGTAGGCCAGTACTCACGTTATCAAACCTTTTTATTTCCATTATCTTTGATGGTTTACTGCTCTTCATGGACCATTTTTGGGGCTGCAGGTAAAGCAGCCGTGTCGGGTTGGGAGTTTTTTACAATCTATTTGGGGCCGATGTTTATTTTTTTATTTTGTGCTCCATTTTTAACGAAGTTGGTGGCCGTTAGTAAACGTCAAAAGACGGTTAGTATTGCTGACTTTATTGCTTCGCGGTATGGCAAAAGTCGGTTGTTAGCAGCAACGGTGACCATTATTGCTCTGCTGGGTGCGGTTCCTTATATAGCTTTGCAGCTAAAAGCAGTTACCGGCGCTTTTGATATGTTGGCGGGACGTGATTCTTCGTTGGAATCTGGCATTTTTTTATCCGATACAGGCTTTTATCTGAGTTTAACTATGGTTCTTTTTTCGATTTTGTTTGGTGCGCGCCGTATCGATGCGACTGAACATCATCGCGGTATTATTAATGCGATCTGTTTTGAATCGGTTGTCAAAATCTTTGCGTTGGTTGTTATTGGGGTGCTTGCCTACCAAATGCTCACTGAAGATAGCTTGGTTGCTTCGGGCGTGGGAAATATGAAGAATCTTATTTTTGCCCCTTTTAAGAGCGAACAGATCTCGGTAACCTTTTTTACACAAGCAATATTGTCGGCCGCTGCCATTTTTTGTCTGCCGCGGCAGTTTCAGGTTTTGGCGGTGGAGAGTCGTGGGGATGAAGTTTCATCGGCTCGATGGGGTTTTCCCTTACTCTTGCTATTGGTGAGCCTGTCAGTCATTCCGATTGCGGCAGCAGGGCTACAGTTTTTTAAGTCGATGGAAAACTCTGATCTTTATGTACTCTCTATACCCATGTTCAGCGAGAGTTGGATGCTTGCTACTCTAGCTTATTTGGGTGGGCTTTCTGCTGCGACCGGCATGGTTATTGTTTCCGTTGTTGCTTTAAGTACGATGGTTTCAAATGATTTGATTTTACCTATTTTATTACGGTTTAGAAAACAGCAAGTTGACAGCAATTATTATCCCGTTTTGCTGTTTATCAGGCGGGTGACGATTTTTATTTTGCTTGCGCTTGCTTATGGTTATTACCGTGTTGCGGTTGGTGATAAAAGCTTAGCCAGTATAGGTTTACTTGCATTTGCGGTCGCCATCCAATTTGCACCTCCTATTATTGGAGGTATTTATTGGCGACGTGGGCATAAAAATGGTGCGGTGGCAGGGCTTCTTGCCGGTTTTTTTCTTTGGTTTTACACACTGATGATGCCTACGCTTGTAAATTCTGGTTGGTTTCCTGCGGTATTTGTCTCGNCAACTCCATTTGGTTTTGAGTGGCTTGCGCCGCAAAAATTATTGGGGTTTAGTTTCCCAGATGTCCTTACACACGGCGTATTTTGGAGTTTGGGGGCTAATATAAGTTGCTATTTTTTATTTTCTTTAAGAGCTACTCCTTCATTAACAGATAGATTGCAGGCTGCAGCCTTTATAGACGAACAAGATGATTATTCGCAATATTTGTCCAATACCAAACATTCCTTCAAGGTGGCCGATCTGGCCGATCTATGTGGCCGATTTGTCGGACAAGAACGAGTAGAGCTTTTCTTGTTTGAGATTGAAAAGGAAAAGGAAGTGAGTAAGCTTGATTACGATCAAGTGGCTGATGCCGAGTTACTTCAAAGAGCCGAAAAAATGTTGGGAGGAAGCGTTGGTTCAGCTATGGCTGAGAATATTCTCAATACTGCGTTGCAGGCCAGCGGTGACCAGACACTGAGCATTGTAAGTTTGTTAAACCAGACCAGCAAAGCGGTCAAATTTAATCGGGAGCTGATGGATGATACTTTGAACACGATTAATCAAGGTATCAGTGTGGTTGATCAGCATTTGCGGTTGGTTGCTCATAACAAAGCTTATACCGAGTTGTTTCAATACCCGGATAACTTTATTAAAGCGGGGGTGCACATAGAAAAGATTATTCGCTTCAATGTCAACAATGGCCGGGGTGTTATGGCTGGGAGCAGTAAAGAGAAGGAGATTAAAAAAAGGCTTGGTTTTTTAAAAAGTGGTGAAGCTTATTCGTATGAGCGTGAGTGGAAAGATGGGACGGTTATTCAAACAGATGGGAATCGTTTGCCGAATGGAGGCTACGTCACCACTTATACAGATATTACAGCGTTAAAATCGATTCAGAATGATTTAAAAAAGAGTAATGAAGAGCTTGAGGATAAAGTTAATAGGCGGACTTACAAGCTTGCATTGCTCAACGAACATTTAAGAGAGGCCATGGATAGCAAATCGCGATTTATGACTGCTGCAAGCCATGATCTTTCGCAGCCATTAAGTGCGAGCAAGCTGTATCTCGGTGCCTTGTTAGAGGATGTAAAAGATGACGAAAACGAAACTCGCCTAGCCTACGGTGCACTCAATGCATTGCTGAGTGCTGAGTCGTTATTAAAGTCTCTTTTTGAAATTTCTCGGCTCGATTCTCCTAGCTGGGAACCGGAGATAGAGTCACTCCCAATACAGGAACTGCTGTTCTCGCTTGAGAACGAGTTTTCGGTCATAGCCAAGGAAAAAGGGCTGCGATTGAAGGTGGTTGGTTGCAGCGCCCATGTGTTAAGCGATAAAAACTTGCTACATAGTATTTTGCGAAATTTCCTTAGTAATGCGATTCGTTATACCAACCAGGGGAGCGTTATGCTGATTTGTCGGCATGCAGGCAATAAACTTCGAATCGAAGTGAGAGACTCTGGTATCGGAATAGCCGAGGAAAATTTGGGTGAAATTTTTCAGGAATATCACCAATTGCACCAAACTAGAAATGAAGGGCATGGTTTGGGGTTAGCCATATCAAAACGTGTTGCAGAGCGGCTTAATCATCATGTTGGTGTGCGTTCTAGATTGGGTGAAGGTTCTGTTTTTTATCTCGGCGTTCAGCGCGCTGAGATGGAAACTGATCTTGCCAGCTCGGGCTCAGTTACTTCATCTCAAAAAGATTTCCTCAAAGGTGTTGCTACACTTTGCGTTGATGACGAAGCTGTGGCACTTGATGCAATCAGCGAAATTATGCATCACTGGGGGGCGACCGTAACGTGTGCCCGAAATTATCAGGAGTACCTTGATATTATCGCCTCAGGGGCTCAGTTCCAGTTAATTCTGGCCGATTACCATCTAAGTGATGGCCACGTTGGGCTTGAGGTTTTGAAAGATTATCGCAACATAGAAGGGCGCGAGTACTTGGGTATACTGCTCACCGCCGAAAGAAGCTCGGTACTTGAGGATGAAGTGCTGTTAAATGAGTTTGGTTAC
>JGI24724J26744_10002398_pt1 | contig 12485 bp, 12 predicted proteins | sample Cruoilmetagenom7_FD_26744 | JGI IMG/M metagenome (IMG submission 26744)
TTTTATCGGTCAGGTAAAAGATCGCAGGGGCAGCAAATTGGTTGATGACCCGAAACTCTTTTCAGGTGAATTCTGGCTGGGTCAGGCCAGCGTTGATCTGGGTTTGTCCGACGGTATCGGACATCTGGTTCCGAAAATGAAAGAACGATTTGGTGACGACGTTCGGTTTATTCCCTATAACCGAAAGCGCCCGTTTTTGCAGCGTTTCGGTGTCCAGGTTGTCGAAGAGACGTTGGCCGGTATTGAGGAGCGCGCCCAGTTTGCGCGTTTCGGGTTGTAGCCGATGGTCAAAGTCGTTTCACTTTTCCTGATTGGCATGCTGGTGATGGCAATGTTCGGAAGGTTGCGGTTTCCCGGTCAAAAGAAATTGCAAGCAGCCAAATGCCCAACTTGTGGACGCTACAAGATTGGGAAACGCGGTTGTGACTGCAAAAAATCCTAAGAGCTGAGTCGTGAATTTTTTAGTTTCGACGTTAGGTCTGGTGATTTTGCTTCTTGCTGGGGACGTGCTTGTTCGCGGCGCAGTCAACGCCAGTTTGCGTCTGGGTGTGCCAGCCCTGATAGTTAGTCTGACGATTGTGTCGATTGGAACCTCGACCCCCGAATTGTTGATTGCGGTAGGTTCGGTTGTAAACGGAGTCCCGGGGCTTGCTGTTGGCAATGTAATTGGTTCCAACACGGCAAATATCTTGCTGGTGCTTGGCCTTCCGGCTTTGATGTTCGGGCTTACAACGCAAAATTGCGATACGCGCCAAAGCTATGGCCAGATGCTGGTAGCGACCGCGTTGTTTGTAACAATTGCTTTCCTCACGCCGATAACTTGGCTGCACGGTTCGATCCTGCTGGGCGGTTTTGCTGGGTTTATTGGGCATGCTGTCTATTCGGCACGCAGGCACCAATTGGCCAGCCCGCAGTTGGAATTCGGCGAACTGGAAGTAGAGGGGGCGGACCCCAAGATGTCGTGGCGGCGAATTGTTGTCTATTTGGTTCTAGGCTTGGTGGGCCTTCCTTTGGGGGCTGACCTGTTGGTCAATTCCGCAACAGCGATTGCGCGCCACTACCATGTTAGTGAAACGGTTATCGGATTGACGCTGGTTGCTGTTGGCACCTCGCTGCCCGAACTGGCAACAACAGTCGCGGCGGCGTTGCGGCGACAGGCAGATGTGGCTCTGGGAAATGTGATTGGTTCCAACATTGCTAATATCCTTGGGGTTTTAGGTATGGCCGCGCTCTTCGGCAATATACCAGTTTCGCAGAGCGTTTTGCAGTTCGATCTTTGGGTAATGGTCGCCGCGTCACTGGCGCTAATACCTTTTGCTATCGGGCGGCGTAATATGACCCGCGGTTGGGGTGCTGGATTCACTGCGCTGTATGCTGTTTACGTGGTGTATGTGCTGACCTGACGGAGTTAGAAACGATGCAGCAGAAACGAGCATTGGTTACGGGCGCTGCGCGTCGGTTGGGACGCGCAATGGCGCTAAGCCTTGCCGGGCGCGGGTATGACGTTGCGGTTCACTATTCCTCTTCACCGGATGAAGCTGGCGAAGTGGTGCGGGAAATCGAGAAAATTGGCAGAAAGGCCATAGCTCTGCCAGCCGATTTAGTTGTTGAGGAGCAAGTGCAATCACTGATCGCACAGGCCAGTGAAGCACTTGGCGGGCCGTTGAATGTCTTGGTGAACAATGCTTCTATTTTCGAACACGACGATATTGTGACGGCCGACCGGGCAAGCTGGGATCGACATATGGAGGCCAACCTGCGGGCGCCGTTCGTTTTGACCCAGAATTTTGCAGCCAATGCGCCAGAACCGGTTCTGGATGAAAACGCAGAGCCAGTCGCACAGGCACTTGTTGTCAATCTGTTGGACCAACGGGTGCGCAAATTGACACCGGAGTTCATGAGCTACACGATTTCCAAAATGGGATTGTGGGCATTCACCCAAACAGCAGCCATGGCGCTGGGCCCAAAAGTCCGGGTGAATGCAATCGGTCCGGGTCCGACCTTGAAGGGTGCGCGCCAAACAGAGGAACATTTTGCCCATCAGCGTGCCTCGACACTTCTGGCCCGTGGGGCCAACCCAAAGGACGTAACAGCGGCACTGAATTACCTGCTGGATGCGCAGTCTGTAACCGGGCAATTGATCGCGGTGGATGGCGGTCAGCACCTTGCATGGCAAACCCCGGATGTCATGAGGTTGGAATAGTGCAACCGGCCGATTTACCTAGTGCCGCTTTCACTTGTGCACCGCAGCCAGTTTTGTCACAAAACCGTTATTTTTTCCCTAATGTTTTCAGTTAGTTGCTAGGAGGCAAATTAATTATCGTTTTAAATCAGCACCTTGCAGCGCCGCCCAATTATTAGGCATTTCAGTGAAAGGCCTTGAATGTAAGGAAAATTTTGTAAATCTGAAAACTTACCACCAGAGTTATCCACAGGAATAGGGGATAGGTTTTCTATTGATCGTGGCGAACTAAAATTGCAGCTAACATAGGAATCACCGGTCAGGCTCATGAATTCGGCAACCGACAAAAATGACGATGTAGGATTGGTGAAAGGCCATGCTTGCATACAAGGCTACCTCAACAGCCTCGACAACTCGCCGGGCGTTTATCGAATGCTGGATGGCAAGGGATCGGTGCTTTACGTCGGCAAAGCCCGCAGTCTGAAAAAACGCGTGTCAAATTATGCTCAGGCGTCGGGGCATTCGGCCCGTATCGCGCGAATGATTTCTGAAACGGCTTCGATGATGTTCCTGACGACACGGACTGAAACCGAGGCGTTATTGCTTGAACAGAATTTGATCAAGCAATTGAAACCGCGTTACAACGTGTTGCTGCGCGACGATAAATCATTTCCAAATATTCTGGTTTCCCGTGCCCATGCCTTTGCCCAGATCAAGAAACACCGAGGTGCCAAGAAAGAGGCGGGTGAATATTATGGGCCCTTTGCCAGTGCGGGTGCGGTCAACCGAACGCTGAACCAATTGCAAAAAGTCTTTTTGCTGCGAAATTGTTCGGATGCAACATTTGAAAGCCGGACACGCCCGTGTCTGCTGTATCAGATAAAAAGATGCAGTGCGCCCTGTGTTGGCTACATCTCGCACAAAGACTATGCAGCACTTGTATCGGACGCAGAGCGGTTCCTTCAGGGAAAAACGACCAAAGTACAGGCTGCGCTGGCCACAAAAATGGAGACCGCCAGCGTGGCGATGGAGTTCGAACAGGCTGCGGCCTTGCGCGATCGAATTCGGGCGTTGACGCAGGTTCAGCAAGCGCAGGGGGTCAATCCGCGCGGTATATCAGAGGCCGATGTGATCGCCTTGCATCAGGAAGGCGGTCAGGCCTGCATTCAGGTGTTTTTTATCCGCGCGAACCAAAATTGGGGCAATCGTGATTATTATCCAAGGACGGGATCTGGTGCAGACGCATCTGAGATTCTGCAAGCGTTCATCGGTCAGTTCTATGCCAAACGGGAACCACCCAAACTGGTGTTGATGAACGGCCCGGTCGAGGAACCGGAACTGATGGAAGAAGTCCTTGCACAAAAAGCCGGGCGTAAAGTTGCGATTGCCGTGCCGATACGCGGTGAAAAGGCCGAACTGGTGGCCAACGCGGCCAGAAACGCCCGTGAAAGCCTTGCACGCAGAATGTCGGAGACGGCGACGCAGACAAAATTGCTGGTTGGGTTGGCCGAGGCATTCGGGCTGGAAACGCCGCCCTCGCGGATAGAGGTTTATGACAATTCGCATATTCAGGGGGCACATGCGGTTGGCGCGATGATTGCGGCCGGGCCCGAGGGGTTTATCAAAAGCCAGTATCGCAAATTTAATATTCGCGGCGAAGATCTGACGCCAGGCGATGATTTTGGCATGATGAAAGAGGTCTTGCACCGCCGCTTCAGCCGCTTGCAAAAGGAAGATCCGGACCGCAACGGTGGCACCTGGCCGGATTTGTTGTTGATCGACGGGGGCGCAGGGCAGGTGCGGGCCGTCGCTGAAATCATGCAGGAACATGGTGTCGAGGACATTCCAATGGTCGGCGTGGCCAAAGGGGGGGACCGGGATGCCGGGAAAGAAGAGTTCCACCGGATGGGCCAGCGCGTTTTTGCGTTGCGCCACAATGACCCTGTGCTTTATTTTATCCAGCGGCTTCGCGACGAAGCCCATAGATTTGCGATAGGTACGCACCGCAAAAAACGCGCCAAGGCGATTGGGGCAACACCGCTGGACGATGTGCCCGGCATCGGTGCCACAAGAAAACGCGCCTTACTAACCCATTTCGGAAGCGCCAAGGCTGTTAGCCGCGCTGGACTGGCCGATCTGAAGGCTGTCGGCGGAATATCTGACGCAATTGCCGAAACAGTCTATGACTTCTTCCATGACCGGGCCTGACAGGTTAAAGCAAAAAGCATGACATGGACGATCCCGAATATTCTGACGGTTATGCGGCTGCTTGCAGCGCCGGGTATCGTCGTCATGTTCCTTTATTTTACCCGACCCTGGGCTGACCTGTTTGCGTTGGTGTTATTCATTCTAGCCGCCATAACAGATTGGTTTGACGGCTATCTTGCCCGTGCATGGAAGCAGGAAAGCAAGTTCGGCGCGATGTTAGACCCGATCGCCGATAAGGCGATGGTGGTCATCGCGCTGATAGTCATCACCGGCTTTCTTGGTATGAACCCGTGGATATTGCTTCCGGCGACGATGATCATATTTCGCGAAGTTTTCGTATCTGGCTTGCGCGAATTTCTTGGGGCATCAGCAGGGTTGCTGAAGGTCACGAAGCTGGCCAAATGGAAAACGACAGCTCAGATGATCGCAATTTCCGTCCTGTTTTCCACCGGCGTCTTCGAACATTATTTTGGAATGCACAGCTTCGGAATGGATGCTGAAATGGTGGGTAATATCCTAAGTGGCAAGGAACAGGACTTTCTGGGCCTGCGTTGGAAGTTTGCTGGCATGATCTGGAGTTTTCGCATTGGCGTGATTCTGCTTTGGGTGGCCGCACTACTGACGCTTTTGACCGGCTGGGACTATTTCAGAAAATCGCTGCCGTTTTTGCGCGAGGAAGAAAAGCAGTGATCGATGTCGTTTATTTTGCCTGGGTGCGGGAACGGATCGGCCTGCCAAAAGAAACGCTGGATACAAGCGCGCAGACAGTTATGGAACTGGTTGAGGAACTGAAGGCGCGTGAAGAAAGGTACTCTCTCGCCTTTGCGGATATTTCCGCGCTGCGCGTTGCGGTCGATCAGGAACTGAGCGCGTTCGACGCGTCGCTTAAGGGCGTTCGTGAGGTTGCATTTTTCCCGCCAATGACAGGCGGATAAAGATGTCAGTGCGTGTTCAGTCTGAACCCTTTGATCCCGGTAAGGAACTGTCAGATTTTTCACGTACAGTGTCAGGTGCGGGTGCGATCGTGACGTTTACCGGTGTTGTGCGGGACGAGGACGGAACACTTGATCATATGGTGATTGAGCACTATCCGGCGATGACCGGGCCAGCGATTGAAGCTATTGAAAAAGAGGCGACAAACCGATGGCACCTGCAGGCCAGTCTGATCATTCATCGCTTCGGAACCATGTCGCCGGGGGACCAGATAATGATGGTAGCCACGGCATCGCGCCACCGTGCACACGCGTTTGCGGCGGCTGAATTTCTGATGGATTATCTGAAATCACGCGCACCGTTTTGGAAAAAAGAATTTTCCGCCGACGGTGCTTCCTGGGTAACCGCTAAGGACGAGGATGAGGACGCGCTGAAACGTTGGTAGCGTGTTAACCGTTGTTCACTCGCTCGATATAGGCGCGCAGTTCCTCGGCTTCATTTCGAGCATCACGCAACCCATCCATTGCTGCCCGCAACTCGGCCTCAGTCTGACTGTTGCTATTGGTCATCTCGGTCTCGCGCTGTTGAAAATAAGCGATGGCCTGATCGCGCTGCTCCTCGGCTTCGTGCAATTGCTGCGCCATCTTGTCCAACTCGCCCATTTCGGACTGGGTCACCCGCATGAAGCGGTTCAGCAGCCAATGTGAAAACCACCCCAGAATGAAGGCCACAAAAAGAATGATCGCGGTTGCGATAATAAATTCAGTTCTGTTCATCTGCGTTCTCTTGGTTGCTCGCGGGTTTCTGGGCCGTTTCTTCTTCTTCACCCGTGGCGTTTTCCGGCACGGGTTGTTCGGTGTCGATTTCAATCAGCCTGAATTCAATGCGACGATTGGCTTCACGGCCTTCCTCGGTGCCATTTTCTGCGATCGGCTGTGTTTCACCATATCCGTTAGCACTGAGGTTCGAGGTCAGAATTCTACGGGCAAGCAATGCATTCACGACCGCTTCGGCCCGGCCCTGGCTTAGGGATTGGTTCATGATTTCACGACCCTGACTATCGGTGTGTCCGCCAACTTCCATGGCGACATCGGCGCAGCTTTTCATGATTTCAGCAATGTTGTCGATCGACTCGCGCGCCTCGTGGTCGATATCCGCTGAGGAAGGCGCAAAGGTGATCTGCCGGATGCTCAGCACCTGATTGATCTGGGCCACACACTCTTGCGGGGTTGGAATGTTTGCCAGTGGGTCCAGCTTTTCCTCATAGACGACAGTAATTTGGAAATTTGCAGTTTCGCCAAGTTTTTCGGACAGAATTCGGGCGATTTCGGCGCGCGCATCCGGGTTCCCGGTCGTTCCGCGGATAGCCACCACATCAGGTTGGGTCACCACGCTACCGTGGTTGAGCAGCGACAGCGAAGCGAGTGAGACAAGCACTCGGGTCGACCATCCGCTTGGCAGTTCGGGGTCCAGACGCATTGCACCGGTGACGGATTTGCTGCCGAATTGCGCGTGCGCGTAGCTTTCGGTGGCAATTCGTGTACGCTCGTCAGATATCCGGCCGCGCAGATGGACCAGCCCTTCCGGGCTGCGGGTGGCGACGAATTCCGGTGGTCCGTTGTTTGCGCCGGTGCCATCAATAACAACAGGTTCAGGCAAAATTGCGTGCAGGGAAAACACATCCGGCAGCGCTGCTTTCAATTCTCCGGTGATCCGGTCAAAGTTTTCAGGTGTCGCTGTATCCAATGCGACAAGCGTTACATCGGCGTCGCTGAATGTTATCGAGCCGCCGCCAAGTTCCGCCAGCTTTTGAATGCCTGTAGCCACTGCCAAATCCCAATTCGGGCTGGGCACGCCAAGGCCGATAGTGCATGTGGATTTACCTTCCAGCCCCGCCGCAACCGCCGCTGTCAGTATGGTGTCGCGGCCTTTTTCGGTGTCGGTCGAACAGGCGTCAAAACGCGCGCCCTGATCATCCATCAGAAATCGCAGCGTATAAGGGGTGATGACCGGTCTGGGTGCAGAAATGTCTATCGCGATCCGCAGTTGGTCCGGCACTGCCTTCGCCAGTTCGGTTTCCAGCCGTCGTTTTTCGATGACGCTGTCACTGATTGCTTTCAGTTCGACCCGCTCGGCGGAAATCGAGATTTTGGATCGGGGCAAAACTGCCAGTGCTTCCAGACCGAAGGCAACAGCGGTGTCCCAGCCCGCAGGGGGTGCAAAATCCGCGACATCCAACAAGTCGGTGACTTTTGCGCCATCGGCGAGGTTGTGAATATCATTCACAATCGTTTCGCGGTTCATGGATGCTGGAATAAGCCCAATCAGCGAAATGCCATTGTCATTGCGCAAGATTTCGATTGAAAACCGCGGCGGCGCGATCGGTTCGGCAATCGTGACATCCATCATGTCAATGACGCGCGCTGCATCAACAACTGTTCCGGCCCCACTTAACGCGCGGAACCGGGTCGCCTCATCCGGGGCAGATCCGCTCAGTATTATCTGCAAACCGTCAACATCGACGGTGACCCAGTTATAGCCTTCTAAACTTAAAACGCGACGGACATCCGCCTGTGATCTGGTCTCAACAACATCGGCCGCAAATACCGCTGCCATCAGCGCCAAAACGCAGCCCAACAACAACGCGATAACCGGGGGCACGATTCTGGCCAGATGCATCAAGCTGATCCGATGTTAGCTGCGAATATCATGAAGCATTTCATAGGCATTGCCGCCGCGCGCCGCAATCACAGGAATAACGATATGGCAAGAAACAGCGCAGGAATTAACCCTGCATTCCTGTTTGAGCGAAACAGCAACAGGCAAATCTCGGGATTTTCGGTGTTCAGCGTCCGGTTTTGCCACGCAAGATGCCATCCCATCGCCCACGGCCCGCCAAGGGCGATCGTTAACGCCAGCACGTTTCGCCCCGGCGCAAGGGCCAGAACGATTGCCAGTGCCATCAGCAAAACACTTACGACCATGAACCACCGCAGCCAGATGCGGGTGTTGTCACCAAACAGACGCGCGGTTGATTTCACGCCGATCAATACGTCGTCTTCTTTGTCCTGATGGGCATAGATTGTATCGTAAAAAAGGGTCCAGCTGATGCCCGCGGCATAAAGAGTAACGGCTGGCCACGCCAAACTGCCGGTCACAGCGGCCCACGCCAGCAAAGCGCCCCAGTTGAACGCTAGTCCCAGAAAGGCTTGTGGCCACCATGTGAAACGCTTGGCAAACGGGTAGACGGCAATCAGCAGCAGCGAAGCAACGCCCAGCAAAATTGCAACCATCTGGAATGTCAGCAGGATAGAAAAGGCCGCAAGTGCTTGGGCGATCATCCAGATTGTGGCCTGCCTGACGCTCACCTGCCCGGACGGGATCGGACGGGATCGGGTACGCTCGACCATTGCGTCAAAGTCACGGTCCGTGATGTCGTTCCATGTGCAGCCCGCACCGCGCATCAGCCACGCCCCTATTGCGCAGCCAGCCATCACCCATAGTTCACGCAGGCCAAAACTATGTTGCGCCGCCGCCCCAAGCAACGCCCCCCACCAACATGGCAGCAACAGCAGCCATGTTCCGATCGGGCGGTCCGCGCGTGACAGGCGCAAATAGGGGCGGGACCACTGCGGCGCAATTCTATCTACCCAATTACCGCTCACGGCGTCAGAAACCTGTCCGCTCGTCTCTGGCGTCTTTTCAATGCGGGTCATAGAAGTAGCCTTATGGCAAATGCAAAAATCAGGTTGTTTGTAGATCACCCACTTGGTGTGGGGCAATCAGTTCCGCTATCGCGCGATCAGGCACATTACCTGTTTGGCGTCATGCGATTGACTATCGGCGGCGCGGTGCTGCTGTTCAACGGGCGGGACGGCGAATTTCTGGCGCTCGTGGCCGAGGCCGGAAAACGTGGCGGGACGCTGTTGTGTCAGGAAAAGACCAAGCCGCTTCAGATGCCGCCCGACCTATGGCTGTTGTTTGCACCGATCAAAAAAGCACGCACCGATTTCATCGTTGAGAAGGCCACCGAACTCGGTGCCGCCCGGATTGTTCCGGTGGCAACGGATTTTACCAATTCCGACCGCATTAGGCGTGATCGGCTTCAGGCCCATACGGTTGAAGCGGCTGAACAATGCGGTGGGACGTTTGTGCCGGAAGTTTCTGAGCTTTTGCCTCTGGAGCAGGTGTTGCGGGATTGGCCGTCAGATCGGCAGTTGATGTTTTGCGATGAAGGTCTGGCTGGGGATGGGTGCCAGTTGGATGGCCTAACCAAGGGGCCATGGGCGATTTTGATCGGGCCAGAGGGCGGGTTCAGTGACCGTGAGCGGCAAAGAATTTCCGCGATGGCATCAACCTATCCAATCAGTCTTGGCCCTCGGATACTGCGCGCTGACACCGCTGCGGTGGCCGCAATGACCCTTTGGCAGGCTGGATTGGGTGATTGGTGACACTGCGGTGTTTCTGTGCTCGGCTATGATCCGCCGATTTTGAATCTTAAACAAAATTCATAGGTTAATGACACAAATTGGCCTTGGTGTTATTGCGTGCTAGCATCAAATAAGGTGCTGGTTCAGATATTTTTCGAAATCAGGAAGATTTCAATGGCCTTTATTCGCGATGATGCCAAAGAACAAATCTGGCGATTCCGCGACGCCCTTGCAGGCAGCGTGGTATCATTTGTTGGGCTGTATATGGCCGTCCAGAGTATCGGATTTGTATCCATCGTCGGCACTTCCATGGCAATTGCAGGGGCGTTGCTGGTTTTCGCAGGAATTCAGCGCGGCCGGTTTCGGGCTGGCGTCGACGGCGCTGGCGTCGTGCATGTGGTCGAAGGTCAGGTCACCTACTTCGGCCCGCTCGAAGGTGGATCGGTCGTGGTTGCCGATCTGGAGCAGGTAGACCTTGAGCCCGGCACCGAAGCTTCACAGGAATGGGTGTTGCACGACCCGTCGCAACGACCGCTGCGTATACCCACAAATGCGGAAGGTGCCGAAACACTGTTTGATGTGTTTGCTTCGCTGGAAGGCGTGCGAATGGAACCCATGTTGGCCAAACTGAACAGCAATCTGAAAGCGAGAGTTGTGATCTGGCAATCAAAGACCCGCGCCTTGCATTGACTTCACCCTGATTTGGCACCAAATCTCTTGAACCAAGCGATGAAAATGCCGGAGCAAGAACATGTCTATCCCTCAGTCCGGCGGCGGCCCAATTGAGCACTATTCCCAACTGGCCGAGTATCTGGCCCAAGGCTGCAAGCCTAAACAAGACTGGCGGATCGGAACCGAACACGAAAAATTCGGTTACTGTAAAGATACGCTGCTGCCGCTGCCCTATGACGGCGAGCGTTCCGTCAAAGCTGTTCTGGAAGGCCTGGGCAGCCAATTCGGCTGGAACCCGGTCATGGAGGGCAGTAATATCATCGGCCTGACCAAAGGCGGTGCCAATGTCAGCCTTGAGCCCGGCGGCCAGTTGGAATTGTCGGGCGCACCCTTGGTCAGCATCCACGAAACCTGCGATGAGGTGAATGAACATCTTGTCGAAGTTCAGGCGGTTGCTGATGACATTGGTGTTAAGTTTATCGGGCTGGGTGCGGCACCGATCTGGACCCATGAACAGATGTCGATGATGCCAAAGGGCCGCTATAAACTGATGACCGATTATATGGATCGTGTCGGCACCCACGGCACGCAGATGATGTATCGAACCTGCACGGTCCAGGTGAATCTCGATTTCGGGTCCGAAGCTGACATGGTGCAGAAAATGCGCGTGGCGCTGGCCTTGCAGCCGGTCGCAACCGCGCTTTTCGCCAACTCTCCGTTTTTCGAAGGTAAGGTGAACGGCCACAAAAGCTGGCGGGCACGTATTTGGCGTGATCTGGATCCCGCGCGGACAGGCATGTTGCCATTTGTTTTTGAGGACGGTTTCGGATTTGAAGCATGGGTTGAATATATGCTCGATGTGCCGATGTATTTTGTCTATCGGGACGGAAAATATATTGATGCGTTAGGGCAGTCGTTTCGTGACTTTCTGGATGGTAAACTGCCGGCGTTGCCCGGCGAAACTCCAACCCTGTCGGATTGGGCCGATCATCTGACGACCTGCTTCCCCGAGGCTCGGTTAAAGCAATTTATCGAAATGCGTGGTGCCGATGGTGGGCCATGGCGCAGGCTTTGTGCATTGCCAGCGTTCTGGGTCGGCTTAACCTACGATCAAACAGCGCTGGATGCGGCCTGGGATCTGGTCAAAGACTGGGACGCAGAAACCCGCGAGGCGCTGCGGGTGGCGGCATCGGTGGATGGTTTACAGGCAAAGGTTGGCAACATTAACATGCACGAACTGGCCCGCGAGGCCGTGAATATTTCCGAGGCCGGCCTGAAGGCCCGAGCGTTGCCAGGCGCTGGCGGGTTAATCCCGGATGAGACACATTTCCTGAACGCCCTGAAAGATTCAATCGAGACAGGAAAGGTCCCGGCCGATGAGTTGCTGGACCACTATCATGGCGACTGGGGTGGCGATCTGAACCGGATCTACCGAGAGTTTTCGTATTAGTCTGGCGCTTTGCTTGCAGACAAGGCGCGTTTCACTTTTCCCCGATCTTCGGCTCTGTTCCATCCAAAAGACGACGAATGTTTGCGCTGTGCCGGTAGAAAATCAGGGCGGCCAGAAACAGCACGAGTATCGCTCCGTGTTTATGGTACAGAAAGTATGTGTAAGCCGGGGCGAGAGCAGCCGCGATCAACGCCGACAAGGATGAAGTTCGGCCGATCAGTGCGACCGCCAGCCAAGTTGCGCATGCTGCCAGCCCGACGGGAAGTGACAAAGCCAGCAACGTCCCAAGGAATGTCGCCACGCCCTTACCACCCTTGAAGCGCAGGAAGATCGGGTAAAGGTGCCCCAGCATCGCCGCAAGCCCTGCCAACCCGGCGGCGTCTTCGCCGACGATAGTTCGGGCAATCAGAACAGCCACGCCAGCTTTTGCCGCGTCAAAGATCAGCGTAAGCAGCGCGGCCAGTCTGTTGCCGCTGCGCAGCACATTGGTTGCCCCGATATTGCCCGACCCGATTTTGCGGATGTCGCCCAGCCTAAATATGCGGGCCATGATCAGGCCAAACGGCACTGATCCGAGCAGATAAGCCAGAAGTGCGACGATCAGATAGGT
>JGI24724J26744_10002403_pt1 | contig 12480 bp, 10 predicted proteins | sample Cruoilmetagenom7_FD_26744 | JGI IMG/M metagenome (IMG submission 26744)
TCTTTATTTCGAAATAAATGAATACCTTGGTGATGATATGAATCTACTGCTTAAAGAAAAAGGCTTTGTAGATATTATAGTTAAAAAAGATATGTTTGGAAAAGACCGAATGATAAAATGTAGAAAAGATGGCTGAATTAAATAAAATATGTGTGTTTTGTGGAAGTAGTGAAGGAAACGATACAACAATCCTTGATGTTTCAAAAGAATTGGGCAAAACTTTAGCTAAAAACAATATCACCTTAGTGTACGGTGCTGCTAAAATTGGTGTTATGGGAATTATTGCACAATCTACATTAGATAATCATGGAAAAGTTATAGGAATTATACCTGAGTTTTTAAAATTAAAAGAAGTAGTGCATTTAGGTTTAACCGAACTGATTACCACTCAAAACATGCATGATCGTAAGCTTCAAATGCAAGAAGTTAGCGATGGTTTTATTGCTTTACCAGGAGGCTTAGGAACCCTAGAAGAACTATTTGAAATTCTAACTTGGTTGCAACTTGGCTTACATAAAAAACCTATTGGATTATTAAATATTAATCACTTTTATGATGATCTACTTAAGCTTCTTGAGAATATGGTTCGTAAAGGCTTTTTGTCAATGGAAAATTACAATCTTCTAATTGTAGATTCTTCTATAGATTCCTTATTAAAAAAAATGTCTGAGTTTAAAGATCCGAAATCTCCAACGTGGTTAAATAGCGATAGAACGTAAAAATCACGCATTTAAGCTAATACCATTTTATTTTTTTAAACTTTTTTGAAAGTAAATTTGAATAATTTATATATTTAGACTTATTAACCATTAAATAATTTATATGAATTCTTCAAAAAAGTATTTTGCTGAAGCATTAGGAACATTTGCTTTAGTTTTGTTTGGATGTGGTGCTGCAACAGTAGCAGGCATTTCAACTGCAGGACCTGCAGGATTAGGTCTATTAGGAATTTCTTTAGCATTTGGTTTAGCCGTTGTGGCTATGGCGTATACCATTGGACCTATCTCAGGATGTCATATTAATCCGGCAATTTCTATTGCTATGTTAGCCGCAGGAAAATTATCAATGAAAGATACAATAGGATATGTGATAGCTCAATGTATTGGCGCTATTATAGCAGCAGGTGTCTTGTATTTAATTCTCACAAACGGAAGCGGATTTATAATGCCAGAATGGGGACTTGGAAGTAATGGATGGGGAGAAGGATATTTAGGGAACTATTCTATGCAAGCTGCATTATTAGCAGAATTTGTTTTTACCTTTTTGTTCTTAATGGTGATTTTTGGAACGACAGCTTCAAATGCATCGCCACAAATGGCAGGGTTAGCGATAGGTGTTGCATTGGCTCTAATACACTTTGTAGTAATTCCAATTACTGGAACATCAGTAAATCCGGCGCGAAGTTTAGGTCCAGCATTATTTGCAGGAGGAATGGCATTAAATCAATTATGGCTATTCATTGTTACACCTATTGCAGGAGGGTTATTTGCTGCATTGGTGAGAAAGTTATTTGTTAATGATTAAATAATATTTATAAATTAATTTAAAAAAAGAGCTTCATGCTGAAGCTCTTTTTGTTTTTTATCGAAAAAATGTAAGAGAATTCACATTAGTGCAATAATTAATGTATTTTGTTGAAATATTATTAATCAAACACTAATTATAATGAAGAAAACACATGTATTATTAACGCTGATGCTTACTCTTTTTATTTTTACAGGATATTCTCAAAAAAATGATAAAAGCAAGGCAATGTTTACTGGTAATATTACTAATGTTGAGTATGTTTCACCTATGTCATCTAGACCAAACGATTTAATTTCTCCTGATGAATCAATTCGGGAAATAAAAGATAAAAGGTCAATAGCTAATCAAATAAAATCAAAAAAGAATACCAATGATCAGGATGATTATTTTGTAAAAAACAGAAATGAAATGGCACAAAGTAGAAGTNTAAAAGCTCCTAGTGTTGTTTTCGATGCATATTCATCTGGTTCACANCCTACAGATCCTTCTTTAGCAGTTGGACCTAATCATGTAATGGTAGTGTACAATACAGGATTTGCAATTTACGATAAAGCAGGAAACACATTACAAGGGCAAACATCACCTAATCCTGCTATTTTTCCATCAGGAGGATGTTGTGATCTAACAGCTTCTTACGATAATGCTGCAGACAGGTGGGTTCTTTCCTTTTTAGGAAGTGGCGCTCAAATTGCAGTTTCAGATGGACCAAATCCTTTAACAGCTGGTTGGTATGTTTATACTATAGCAGCCATTCAAGATTACCAAAAACTTTCAGTATGGAGTGATGGATATTATATTACAGAAAACACAAGTGGTTCAAATAAAGTATGGGCTTTAGAAAGATCAGCAATGCTAAATGGAGATTCTAATGCACAAATTGTTGGATTTAATCTTCCAGGAATTGCAACTAGTGGATTTTTTAGCCCTCAAGTATTAAATGTTACTGATGATAATTTACCAGCAACTGGTGGAGCTACTGTGGTTTATATGCAAGATGATGCATGGAGCGGTGTTTCTTCTGACCATATAAAATTATGGACGATAGATGTTAATTGGACTAATACTTCAAATTCAACCATATCTTCAGCACAACAAATATCTACAACTCCATTTATTAGTGTATTTGATAATGGAAGCTTTTCAAATTTAACGCAGCCTGGAAATGGTAGAAAAATTAAAGTTGATGCTTTACAAGCAACTATAATGAATCAAGCTCAATTTAGAAAATTTGGTTCTCATAATTCAGCTGTTTTTAATTTTGTAGTGGATACAGATGCTTCTTCAAATAAACGTGCAGGTGTGCGTTGGTATGAATTTCGCCAAAGCGGAGATAATCAACCTTGGTCGTTATACCAAGAAGGAACATATACTTCGCCAGATAATAAACATGCTTGGAATGCAAGTTTAGCAATGGACGGTCAAGGTAATATTGGTTTAGGATATACTTCTATGTCTACTTCTGCAAGTTCTAGTACAGTGTATATTGGTTCTTATTATACAGGAAGACTTAGTACAGACCCATTAGGTACTATGACAATGATAGAAGGAACTATTGCAAGTGGTACAGGAAAAATCCCAGGAACTCGTTATGGAGATTATAGTAAAATCGATGTAGATCCCTCAGATGATTCTACATTCTGGTTTATTGATGAATATTATAAAAGCGGAAGAAAAGGTGTCGTTGGAGCATTTCAAATTCAAGCAGGACCTGCTGATACTGAGGCACCAACAAATCCTTCAAATTTAACTGCAAGTAATATTACCTCAAATGGAGCTATATTAACATGGAATGCTTCTACAGATAATGTTGAAGTAGATCATTATAATGTTTCTATTGATGGAAATGTTGTTGGAACATCAACAACAACTTCATTTAATGTTTCAGGTCTTTCAGCTTTAACGTCTTATAATGCTTCTGTAAATGCAGAGGATGCAGCAGGAAACACTTCTGGATCTGCAACTACTTCATTTACAACAATAGATGGAGGAGGGAATAATGGAGGTGAAATTGCAGCTTATTATTTTGAAACTGGATTACAAGGATGGACTGATGGTGGAAATGATTGTGCAAGACAAGCAACTTCAAGGTCGTACGAAGGTTCATATTCTATCATGTTACGTGATAATTCATCTACATCAAATGCTGTATCTCCTGTTTTGGATTTATCAGGAAATTCACAGGTATCTATCGAATTTCATACCAATGCAAAAAGTATGGAAAACGGTGAAGACTTTTATGTTGAATTTTATAATGGATCATCATATCAAGTAATAGGTCAATATGTAAGTGGAACAGATTTTAATAATAATTCGTTCTTTACAGATACTATTATTTTAAATTCAGGTGGTTATAATTTTAATTCTAATAATAGATTTAGAATTCGTTGTGATGCTAGTGCTAACAATGATAATATTTGGTTTGATCAAGTAATTATTACTGGTGATAATATAACTTCAGCAGCGCCTTTAGTTGTAACTGAAAGTATTTCAGCGATACAAACCTTTAAGAGGACTGTAGATAAAGATATCGTGTTATATCCTAATCCTGTAAATTCAATATTAAATATTGAAATTTCTGAAGGTAGTTTTGATGAAATAATGGTATACTCAGCATTAGGTAAGCTTGTCGCTATTGGTGAAACAGGAGTTGATAAGTTTAGCATTAATGTTTCTCACTTTGCTTTAGGTACTTATTTTGTACGCTTTGTAGTAGATGGAAAAGCAGTAACTAAACGATTTATAAAAGATTAAGTTTAGTATTAGTTAATGAAGAAAGGGTCGTCTTAATAAGACGGCCTTTTTTGTTGATATTCTATTTTCAAAAATAATGTTCATTTAAGAATGAATTTTATATTTGTTGTATGAATGCAAAAGAACGTATTTCCCAACTTATTGATGAATTAAGAAAGCATAACCATAGTTATTATGTGTTAGATACTCCAACTATATCCGATTTTGAATTTGATCAAAAACTAAAAGAACTTCAAAAGTTAGAAGCAGGGCATCCAGAATATTATGATGAAAATTCTCCAACACTAAGAGTAGGAGGAGCTATCACTAAAAATTTTAATACGATTGTTCATGATTATAGAATGCATTCGTTGGATAATTCGTATTCAAAAGAAGATTTATTAGATTGGGAAACCCGTATTAAAAAATTAGTTGATGGGGATATTAATTATACTTGTGAATTAAAGTATGATGGAGCATCCATTAGTTTAACTTATGAAAATGGAAAATTATTAAGAGCTGTAACAAGAGGAGATGGTTATCAAGGAGATGAGGTTACGGCGAATATAAAAACGATTAAGACGATTCCACTAGTATTACAAGGAGATTTCCCAAATAGATTTGATATACGTGGAGAAATAGTGCTTCCTTTTGAAGGGTTCAATAAAATGAATGAAGAGCGAGTTGAAGCAGGAGAAGAACCTTATCGCAATCCAAGAAATACAGCTTCAGGTAGTCTAAAGCTACAAGATAGTAGTGAAGTGGCAAAACGCCCTTTAGAATGCTTACTATATAGTGTGGTGGGAGAGAAACTACCTATAGAAACACAAATTCAAAATTTAGAAAAAGCCAGAGAATGGGGGTTTAATGTTCCTTCTGATGCTAAAGTTGTTTCTAGTATTGATGAGGTGTTAAAATTTGTGGAATATTGGGATGTTCACCGACATGATTTGCCTTACGAAACTGATGGAGTTGTAATTAAAGTTAATAATTTACATCAACAAGATGAAATGGGTTATACGGCGAAAGCTCCTCGTTGGGCAATAGCTTATAAATTTAAAGCTGAGCAGGTTTCTACTGTTTTAAACGAAATCACCTATCAAGTTGGAAGAACTGGTGCTATTACTCCAGTAGCCAATTTAGAGCCTGTCGAATTAGCAGGAACGATTGTAAAAAGAGCTTCTTTACATAATGCTGATCAGATTGAGAAATTAGATATTCGTGAAAAGGATACTGTTTATGTTGAAAAGGGTGGGGAGATTATTCCTAAAATCATGGGAATTGATTTGTCTAAGCGGCCTATTGATTCTGAGGTGACAGAATATATTTCAGCATGTCCTGAATGTCAAACAGCATTAATCCGTTTAGAAGGTGAAGCTAAACATTTTTGTCCGAATGCTATGGGATGTCCACCTCAGATCATTGGAAGAATTCAGCACTTTATTTCTAGAAAAGCAATGGATATTGATGGTTTGGGAGGCGAGACAGTGGCTTTATTAGTGAATAATCATTTGATTACAAATTATGCAGATTTATACCATTTAACGAAAGACCGAGTGATGCCATTAGAACGTATGGCTGAAAAAAGCGCCGATAATTTAATAATGGGAATCGAAGCTTCAAAAACAATTCCTTTTGAACGTGTATTGTTTGCTTTAGGAATTCGATATGTTGGTGAAACAGTAGCCAAAAAACTAGCCAAGCATTATAAAAGTATAGATGCTTTAGCAAATGCTTCCGAAGAAGAATTGATAAGTGTTGATGAAATAGGTGATGTAATCGCAAAAAGTGTAATTGAATTCTTTTCTTCTGAAGAAAATGTAGAGATGGTTAATCGCTTAAAAGATTCTGGCGTTCAATTAGAAATCTCTTCCGAGGTATTAGAAAATCAAACAGATAAACTTCAAGGAAAAACATTTGTAGTGTCTGGAGTATTTACAAAAGTTTCCCGGAATGAATTAAAGAAATTAATTGAAGATAATGGAGGGAAGGTTTCTAGTTCTATTTCAAAAAAAACAGGTTATGTGGTAGCAGGAGATAATATGGGGCCAAGTAAACTTGCAAAGGCTGAAAGCTTTGAAATACCTATCATCACAGAAGATGATTTTTTATTAATGATTTCTTAATTGCACTTTCAAATCGTATTTAAATTGTATTTTTGTTATTGTTGAATAAACTGTAATGTTCGAAAAATTAAAACGTAAATATCTTAAAAAACAAACAGATGAACATCTGAAAAAAAGAGATATATCATTGCGAAATGCACCCTTAAAAAGAATTGGGTTTTTAATTGAAGAAAGTACCTCTACAGATTTTGATAAATTTTATGATTTTTCAAAAGATTTAAAAGTAAAGCGAAAGGATGTCAAAATGTATTCCTTTAGAGAGGTAAAAAAGAAACTTCCAACCTTAGTTCAAAACCAGATTAACAATAAAGATTTTTCATGGCGAGGAGATATTATTAATCAAAATGCTAATGCGTTTTTAGATATTCCTTTTGATGTATTAGTGGGATATTATGGAAATGAAAACAATTTTTTAGATGTTATGATATCTAAGAGCAAGGCGAAGTTTAAAGTTGGGTTTTCAGGATGTGACGAACGTTTGTATGATCTTATTTTAGATGTGAAACTAAACGATTTTGAAGCATTTAAAATAGAGTTAATTAAATATTTAAAGATTTTAAATAAAATAGATTAGGAATGAAAGAATTTGTAGGAACAGGAGTAGCATTAGTAACTCCTTTTTTAGAAGATTTGTCTATCGATGTAGAAGGATTGAAAAGGGTAGTAGACTTCAATATAGTTAACGGTATCGATTATTTAGTTGTATTAGGAACCACAGCAGAAAGCGCTACTTTATCTAAGGAAGAAAAACAACTAGTTATACAAACCATAGTAGAGGCTAATAAAGATAGATTGCCTTTAGCTTTAGGTATTGGAGGTAATAATACTGCTGCAGTTGCTGAAGAGATGCAAACACAAGATCTAACAGGGTTTTCAGCAATTCTGTCTGTATCGCCTTATTATAACAAACCGACTCAAGAAGGAATTTACCAACACTTTGCTTTCTTAGCTGAGGTGTCACCATTGCCAATTATTTTATATAATGTTCCAGGGAGAACAGCTTCTAATATGAACCCTGAAACGGTAGCTAGATTAGCAACTAACTTTGATAATATTATAGCAGTTAAAGAAGCTGCAGGAGATATTGTTCAGGCAATGAAATTAATTGCGAATTGCCCTAAAGATTTTCTTGTAATTTCTGGAGATGATATGATTACGCTACCAATGGTTTTAGCTGGTGGAGCAGGAGTAATTTCTGTGATTGGAGAAGGTTTTCCGAAAGATTTTTCTAGTATGGTAAAATTTGGTTTAGAAAAGAATGTTGAGGAAGCTTATAACCTTCATTATAAAATAGCTCCAGCAATTGATTATATTTTTGCTGAAGGAAACCCTGCAGGAATAAAATATGTATTTAAGAAATTAGGAATTTGTAGCGATTATGTGAGGCTGCCATTGGTAGGTATTAGCAATACGTTAGCTTCAAAGATTGATGATTTTATCGATTCATATTAATACTATAATGAATTACTTACGTTAATTATTTCAGAAAAGTAATGTTTATTAGTGCTAAGCGTAATATTTTAGCCTGATAATAAGTTTTTATTATCACGTTTAATTTATTACTTTTGCACGATGTTTTTTAAAACTATGAGAACAACCCTTTTACTTATATTATCAATACTTCTATTTACTTCATGTAGTGAGTACCAAAGAGTACTTAAAAATGATGATACAGCAAAAAAGTATTCTATGATGAATACAATGTATGAAAATGGAAAGTATAAAAAAGCTTTAAAGTTAATGGAACAAATTGTTCCTGCATATCGTGGAAAACCTCAAGCTGAAAAGCTAATGTTTATGTATGCAAATACATTTTACAACTTAGAAGATTTTTATTTGGCAGGATATCAATTTGAAAGATTCGCAACTTCATATCCAAAAAGCGATAGTGTTGAAATTGCATCTTTTAAAGGAGCACAAAGTTATTATGAATTATCTTCAAGATTTTCTTTAGATCAAGAAGAAACTTATAAAGGCTTAGAAAAGCTTCAAAGTTTCATTGATAAGTATCCTGATTCTGAATTAAGAACAGATGCAAATGCTAAGGTCGCTGAATTGAATAATAAGCTAGAAAAGAAAAGCATTGAAACTGCTAAGCAATACCTGCGAATTTCAGATTATAAAGCTGCAATAGAGTCATTTGATAATTTTATATTGGATAATCCTGGTTCTGTATATCGAAAAAATGCTTACTTTGGTAAGTTCGAAGCAGCCTATAGATTAGCAATTAATAGTTTTCCTTCATTAGTAAAAGACCGTTTAATTACAGCAAAAGGATATTATAATAATTTTGCAAAATATTATGGTGACAGTGATGTAAAAGAAGATTCTGATAAATTAATTGAAGACGTTAATAANCGATTAAACGAATANAAAACCGAAACATCAAGTTTAAAATAAAGTTATGTTAGATATTAAAAATAGCGATGCAAACATCAATACTGAAACTATTGATAANAATTTAGTTGATGCTCCAACGAATAATATTTATGAAGCAATCTCGATTATTTCTAAAAGATCTATTCAGATAAATGCTGATATTAAAAAAGAGCTTATCGAAAAATTAGATGAATTTGCTACATATAATGATTCTTTAGAAGAAATCTTTGAAAACAAAGAACAGATTGAAGTTTCTAAGTTTTATGAAAGATTACCAAAGCCTCATGCTTTGGCAGTTCAAGAATGGTTAGAAAATAAAATCTACCATAGAAACACAAAAGACGAAGCATTAGATAAATAAAAATGTCTATTCTAAGCGGAAAAAATATATTACTAGGTATTACAGCCGGTATTGCCGCTTATAAATCTGCTTTTTTAGTACGTTTATTAGTGAAAAATGGCGCAAATGTGAAGGTAGTTATGACTCCTTCAGCTAAAGAATTTGTCACTCCATTAACACTTTCAACCTTATCTAAAAACGAAGTACACTCTTCCTTTACAAATGAAGATGATGATAATGCCCAATGGAATAACCATGTTGAGTTAGCCCTTTGGGCTGATTTATTTGTAATAGCTCCAGCTACAGCAAATACATTATCTAAAATGGCGAATGGCGTCTGTGATAATTTATTATTAGCTGTATATCTTTCAGCTAAATGCCCAGTATATTACGCTCCAGCAATGGATTTAGACATGTACAAGCATCCTACAACATTGAGTTCTTTTTCAAAATTAAATGAATTTGGGAATATTCAAATTGAAGCAACAAGCGGAGAATTAGCAAGTGGNTTAATNGGAAAAGGTAGAATGGCTGAGCCAGAAGAGATTGTTAATTTCTTGGAAAATGACATTTTAAAGAACTTACCTTTAAAAGGAAAAAAAATTCTTATTACAGCAGGCCCAACTTTTGAAGCAATAGATCCAGTTCGTTTTATTGGAAATCACTCTAGCGGTAAAATGGGATATGCTATAGCTGAAGCAGCTGCATCATTAGGAGCTGAGGTTTTGTTAGTTTCAGGTCCTGTTTCTTTACAACTAGAACATAGTTTAGTAAAAGTAATTAAAGTGACTTCTGCAGAAGAAATGTATCAAGCGGTGCATACACATTTTAATGATTGTCAAATTGGAATATTAACAGCTGCAGTTGCTGACTTTACACCAATTAATGTTGCTGAACAAAAAATAAAAAAGAAAGATGATAGCTTAGTTTTAGAGCTTAAAAAAACGAAAGACATATTAGCTTCCTTAGGAAAAATAAAAAACAAACAAATTTTAGTAGGTTTTGCTTTAGAAACAGAAAATGAAATTGAAAATGCAAAAACAAAACTTCTAAGAAAGAATTTAGATTTAATTGTCTTAAATTCGCTTAATGATAAAGGTGCTGGTTTTAAAACAGACACGAATAAGGTGACTATTATATCCAAAGACAATAAAGTAGAGCCTTATCCTGTTAAATCTAAAAAAGAAGTAGCATTCGATATCTTACAACATATTATAAAACAAATCCATGCGTAAAGTTATATTAATATTATCGCTTATATTTTCAGTAATTACAATTCAAGCACAAGAGTTAAATTGTACAGTTTCAATTGATGCAACTAAAACTGGGCAACAAAACCAACAAGTGTTTAGAACTTTAGAACAACAACTTACCGAGTTTTTAAACAATACAACATGGACAAATAAAGAGTTTAAAAACCAGGAAAGAATAGATTGTAATATGTCTATTATAGTTAATGAGTTTGACTCTAATAGCTTTTCTTGTAATTTACAAGTACAGGCTTCAAGACCTGTTTATGGTTCGGTGTATGATAGCCCTATTTATAACTACAATGACAGACAATTCAGTTTTGATTATACGGAGTTTGAACCTTTGGTGTTTAATATTAATAACTTCGATTCAAATTTAGTTTCTGTAATTGCATTTCATGTGTATACAATCATAGGTTTAGATGCTGATACTTTTGAAGAAAATTCAGGATTCGAATACTTTGAAACAGCAAAACAAATTGTAAATACTGCAGCTTCTAGTAATTATCAAGGTTGGAAATCTACGGATGGAACACAATCTCGTTTTCGATTTAATGATGCTTTAATTTCTAGTGTTTATAAAGAGTTTCACACAGCAATGTACGAATATCANCGATCAGGTTTAGATGCAATGTCAGCTAACCAAAAGGCAGGTAAGGAGAGTGTGATATCTGCACTTTCAACTTTAAAAAAGATCAATGATCGCAGACCGAATTCTTATTTACTTAGAACATTTTTTGATGCGAAAAGTGATGAAATTCAAAAATTATTTAGCGGCGGACCAAGTGTAGATATTACTACATTAATTGATAATCTTAATCGAATGGCGCCTACAAAACGTAATAATTGGTCTAAGATTAAATTTTAATCATTTATTTTTCTTGCAGGAATAATAAAAGCCAATTACATTTATAAGGTAATTTAATTGAAGCATTGTGATTACCCAACTATCTATAAAAAATTATGCATTAATAGATGATATTAATGTTGATTTAACTTCAGGACTTACCATAATTACGGGTGAGACTGGAGCAGGTAAATCTATTTTACTTGGTGCCTTATCACTTATATTAGGGAAAAGAGCAGAGTTGAGTAGTATAAAAGATACTTCAAAAAAATGCATAATAGAAGCTCATTTCTCCATTGAAAGATTAAACATTCAAAATGTGTTTACTACAAACACAATGGATTATGATACAGAAACAATTGTAAGGAGAGAATTACTTCCTAATGGAAAAAGTAGAGCTTTTGTAAATGATTCTCCTGTAACTTTACAACAACTTCAAGCCTTAGCGACCTATTTAATTGATATTCATAATCAACACGAAACACTAGCACTATTTTCTGAAAATTTTCAGATGGAAGTTATTGATGTGTTAGCAAAAAATGAAAGTTTATTATTAACTTATTCAGAAGAATTAAAAACTTATTTTGATTTATCTGAATCTATTTCAGAATTAAAATATAAAAAGGAATCTGCGAATAAAGAATTAGATTATAATACATTTTTGTTTAATGAATTAGAACAAGCAAAATTAGAAGGAGTACATCTTGAATCGCTTGAAGAGTCATTTGAAAGTTTAAATAATACAGAATCAATTCAGGAAGTTTTTTCAAAAGCATTACAGTTATTGTCTGAAGAACAAATAGGAACTATTGAAACTGCAAAGGAAATTAGAAATGCACTTTCTAGCATCAAATCTTATGCTTCTGAATATGATAACTTTTGGGAAAGAATCAATAGTTGTGTGATTGAGTTAGAAGATTTACAAGAGTCAATACAAGATAAAGCTTCAAATGTAGAAGCAAATCCAAACTTGTTATTTGAAATAAACAATACATTACAGAGCATATATAAATTACAACAAAAGCATTCTGTTGCGACAGTTGAAGAATTATTGGAAATTCAGAATACTTTAAAAATTCAAATAGATTCTACATTAAACCTTGATGAAAATATTTCTGAATTAGAAAATAAACAACAAAAAATATTTAATAAACTTACTTTAATAGGAAACAAAATATCAAAAAGTAGAAGTAAAGCAATTCCTTTATTAAAAGAAAAAATGGAATCCATTCTTTTCCAATTAGGTTTACCAAATGCGAGCTTTAAATTTGAATTTTCAAA
>JGI24724J26744_10002405_pt1 | contig 12474 bp, 11 predicted proteins | sample Cruoilmetagenom7_FD_26744 | JGI IMG/M metagenome (IMG submission 26744)
TCGTACGACTTTACCGATGATGTTCTTGGTTATTTCACGATTTCAGAAGGGTATCGTACCGGGGCCTCAAACGGCGTTGGTCAATGTGCGGCCTTTGATCCGAATGCGACGCAAGGCGCGTGTGCCTTGGCGCCTGGTCAACAGTTCGGACCAAACGCTGGGGACATTGCTCAATTCGATGAGCGCCAGTACGGGCCGGATCAAACGACCAATTATGAGCTCGGTTTCAAATCCACTCTTGCTGACGGCGATCTGACGCTAAATGGTGCTCTATACTTCGTCGAATGGACCGATCCACAGCTGAGTTCAGCGACAGTGAATGCGAACATTCCGATTACCATCAATGCTGATGGTGCTGAATCGACAGGTGTCGAACTTTCTGCCGACTGGCGGGCGACCGACAATTTCCGTATTCGCGGCAGCTTTAGCCACGTAACGGCAGAATTGACGGCCGACGTGCCTTCGCTGATCCGCACCATCACGCCTCCAGGATTTGGAACAGCGTTTATTGATGGTCAGTCTGGCGATCGTCTACCGGGTTCACCAGAAGATCAATTCTCCTTCTTTGCGACATATGATTATGGCCGATTCCATGGCGGCGATCTCGCCTTCAACTTTGGCTATGCTTGGCAAAGTGATGTCCTGACNCGCGCAGGCGGCAAAGGCAGCTCGGTCACGCTCGGCTCGTTCGGCTTGGCCAATGCGTCAGCTGTATATGAGACTGAGACCTGGAACGCGTCGATCTTCGTCAACAACCTGTTTGATGAGTTCGCTGAGACCGGTGCGGTGTCGACGGCGCTATCTAATCAAACCATCAATGGTTCGACGGTCCGCAGTCACTACACCACCATCGCGCCGCCAAGAGCTATTGGTGCCCGCTTCAATTGGAAATTTGAGAANTAGGTTTCTCAAGCGACCAGATGACAATGAAAACGCCCGGTTCGTCCGGGCGTTTTTTTTGCCTAGTCCATAATNTCTTTTGGGCGCAGGAATTTNTGCAACACGAAATGCACCGGCACAAAGGCCCCNGCTTCNTCGGTTTCGAACATTGCGGCGCTGCCGGTCGGGAATTTTGAGGCCACCCGCCGGGCCGCGCGGTGATTGGCACTTCCCGCCTCGCGCACCAGCCGCATCGACAGGTCATGCATGCCCGGATTGTGCCCCACGATCAGTAATGTGTCTGTATCGGCGGCCTCCGATACGAATTCGGATATGCCGCGNTCCCCCGCCAGGTACAGGCCCTCTTCGACATGCATTTCGCACGCATCAAATACGGCCGACAGATGTTGCCAAGTCTCCCGCGTGCGGCGGGCTGACGAGATGATGGCGCGGGTTGGTATCCAGCCGCGCGCCTTCAAGCCCAGCGCAACCGCCGTGGCCGCTTCATGCCCGTTCGGCGTCAGGGCGCGTCCATGATCGTCAATCCCCTCGGTCCAGGGCTCGGTCTTGGCGTGGCGCATCAAAATCAAACGCTTCATCGGGGCTCCTTGGCCACAATACAGGAAAACTAAACCTGCCTATCAGGCTCATGCTGTTGAGGTCTGGCGCTATACGCCCCACTTTTATCACATAAATCAAGCCATATACTGGGAGAATTCCATGAGCCTACTACTCGGCGACACCGCGCCCGATTTCGAAGCCGAAACCACCAAGGGCCGTATCCACTTTCACGATTGGATCGGTGACGACTGGGTTGTGTTCTTTTCACACCCGGCCGATTTCACGCCGGTTTGCACGACAGAGCTCGGCTATACGGCCAAGCTGAAAGACAAACTGGCCGATCGCGGTGCCAAGGCGATCGTGATCTCAGTCGACACTGTCGAGGCACACAAATCGTGGATCAAGGACATTGAGGAAACCCAGGGCGCGGTCGTGGATTTCCCGATCATCGCCGATCCCAGTAAAAAGGTCGCGACGCTTTACAATATGATCCACCCCAATGCCGACGCGAACGTCACGGTACGCGCCGTCTATGTGATTGACCCGAACAAGAAAATCCGCGCCACCATCATCTACCCGCCATCCGCAGGCCGGAACTTTGATGAAATCCTGCGCCTGATCGACAGTATGCAACTGACCGACAATTTCAAAGTTGCAACACCGGTGAACTGGAAAGACGGCGAAGACGTGATCATCGTGCCCAGTGTCAGCAATGAAGACGCTGATAAACTGTTCCCGAAAGGCTATAAGGAAATCAAGCCCTACCTGCGCACCACCGCACAGCCGAACAAGTAGACCGCGCAAGATACCCCGATGGCCTGCCATCGGGGCCCTGCCTCTAAGCTGGCATTTTGATCTTACGATAGACCAGATCAGAATAGTCCTGCACCAAAGCTTCCGATACCGCGCCCGGCTTGAAGACATGTTCGCCAATCTCGGCCACAGGTGTGATTTCTGCCGCCGACCCGGTGATGAAGCACTCGCTAAATGTCGACAATTCATCCGGCATGATCGCCCGTTCAACCACTTCAACCTGCCGCGCCTTGGCCAGTTTGATCGCCGTCTGGCGGGTAATCCCATTGAGGAAACAATCCGGCGTCGGCGTGTGCAGCGCNCCATCCCGCATGAAGAAAATATTCGCCCCCGTCGCCTCNGCGATCTGCCCNCGATAATCAAGCATAAGCGCGTCAGCATAGCCGTCATTCTCCGCCGCATGCTTGGACAGCGTGCAGATCATGTACAGACCCGCCGCCTTGGCGTGACAGGGCGCCGTCANCGGATCTGGCCGACGCCACTGGGCGTGCGTCATGCGAATGCCCTTCATCTTGTCATCGAAATAGTCACCCCATGCCCAAACAGCGACGGCAAGGTGGATCGTATTGCTTTGCGCCGAAACGCCCATCATTTCACTGCCGCGCCATGCAAAGGCGCGCACATAGGCATTCTCNAGGCCAGANTTTGCCAGCGCTTCAGTCTTAATGGATTCCAATTCATCAACCGAAACCGGCAGATCAAAACCCATAATCTTGGCAGAATTGGCCAGACGCTCTGAATGACGACGCGAAGCATAGATCACGCCGCCATAGGCGCGTTCGCCTTCAAACACCGAGGAGGCATAGTGCAATGCGTGGGTCAGGACGTGTACTTTTGTGTCCCGCCACGGCATAAATTCGCCATCCATCCAAATATAGCCGTCGCGGTCATCATACGTTTCAAGCGCCATTAGCTTACAGTCCTGTCTTGCACTTTTATCCAATTACACGGCATTCTCAGAAGACCATGCCTTATGTCAACCGAAACAGAGCAAACCCGCCNGGGTTTGACCCGCGCCTTTTCCTTCGCGATGAGGAATTGGATTATGGGATTACACTGATGCTCACCGCCGAACGGTGCTTGATGCGTCAGGCCGGTGATCTGGCGAGCCGGGAACACATCCCGCCGCTCGCCGCGCGCGTGCTGATCGCCATTCGCTTTGATGCCGGTCAAACCGTCTCTGGTCTGCGGGAACAATTGGGCGCGACGACGCCGACTTTGGCACGCATTCTGGGTGACCTTGATCAGCGCGGCTTGATAGAGCGCCGAGCCTCCCGCGTCGATGCGCGCCGCCGGACGCTGTATCTGACCACNGACGGTAAACGCCTCACCGACCCGGCGGCGATTGCGATGCGCGATACGCTACGCGACGCCTATCGCCGCGCCGGCGCCAGCGCGGTGGCGGGCACCCGCGCCGTGTTGGAGGCCTTGTCATGACTGATAGACCCGCAAATGAAACCCATATCCTCGTGGTCGATGACGATGACCGTATCCGCGAACTGATCAAACAGTTCCTGACCCGGCAAGGCCACCGGATCACCGCCGCACCGGATGCGGAGGCGGCGCGAAAACTGTTGCAGACATTCAATTTCGATCTCGCCATCCTCGACATCATGATGCCCGGCGAAGACGGCCTCAGCCTGCTTAAAAACCTGCGCGAAGAGGGCGATGACACGCCGATCTTGCTGCTCACAGCACGCGGGCAGGCCAGCGACCGGATCGAAGGGCTCCGCCTCGGCGCTGACGATTATCTGCCAAAACCATTTGAACCGGAAGAACTTGCCCTGCGCGCAGCGGCCATTTTACGGCGCAGCCATACCCCGCCGCCGCCCGATGAGGTCGAGATGTCCGGTTTGGTCTTTGACGCTGTGCGCGGCGAACTCACCGGGCCGGAAGGCCGTGTGAGGCTGACCGAAAGCGAGCTGCAATTGCTGACCCTCCTCGCCACCTGCCCCGGCGACGCGGTGAGCCGCGAAGACCTTGCGGCAAAGGCCTCAAACGGCACCGATCGCAGCATCGACGTGCAGGTCACACGCCTGCGCCGCAAGATCGAACCCGACCCGAAAAACCCAATCCACATTCAAACCGTGCGCGGCATCGGCTACCGCCTCATGCCGGATTAAATGTAGAGACTGGAAGCGACACGATGAACTTTCAAACGGCCAAGGCGGCTATGTATAGATATGCCGCGACACTGGTTCAGTGGACCGACGGGCCGAACCCGCAGGTTCAACCCGCCGCCCGGCGAAGCGAATATCAGATCCTTTTCGGCATTTTTCTGATCGGGGCGCTGGTCCGCCTCTACGGGCTTGGCAGTCAATCCTTTTGGGGCGACGAGGCCTATACGGCGATGGCCATCTCCTATTCCTGGCAGACCCTCATCCTGACGCCGTTCGACGTGCACCCACCCGCTTATTATCTGATCGCAAAGGCGATGAGCGTGTTTGGGGTCAGCGAGGTCAGCTTACGCCTATTTTCGGCTGTCGTCGGCAGCCTTACCATTCTCACAACATGGGCGGTTGCCCGCCATGTGTTAGGTCCGCTCTGTGGTCTGGTCGCGGCTGCCTTTATCGCAACAAGCGCAATCCACATCGATTTCAGTCAGGAAGCACGTTCATATGCGTTTCTTCTGCTGCTCTTCTCGCTGACGCTTTATGCGGGCCTCAAAATGCTTTCGATTGCCAGCGCCGCCTCGAAATCCGGCGACACCAAGCTACCGAGAGGTTGGTTGCTGATATACGCGGTCGCAGCCTTGATCTCGCTTTACACTCACACCATCGCCCTGGTTTTTCTCGCCACGCTCAATGGCGCAATGCTGGCCGGATACCTGTTTCAGGAACGCCGCTGGACAGACCGGTTCATGGCCTCTTGGTTACTGGTAAATGTGGCCGTCGGTCTGGCCTATCTCCCCCGCCTGCTGGTCATGGGCCAAACCGCGAATGACTTTGTCTGGCTGCAGCATATTTCGCTGCCAGACGCGGTCTACACCACGCTCACAACCTTCGGCTCAAACCTGCTCCCGGCGAAAGTGAACCTGTTAATATTGGCGGTCTTCGCGGTCGCTTTGATCGCCCTTTTCATGCGCCGCAAGATCGCCATAGCAAGCGTCCTGCTTGCCCTTTGCGCCTATCCACTATTGGTTTGGCGATTGGGTTTGTGAAACCGATCTTTCTTGACCGCACGATACTGCCAGCGCTGCTGGGATGGGCGATATTGATCGGCGCCTTCATTGCCGTGATACGGCCACGCCCGCTGCGGATCGCGCTCATTGTCGGGATTGTCGGCCTCAACGCCGCGACCGCGCTCCATCACCTCCGCACAAGCAAGCATGCCGATTTGCGTACAATGGCGGCCTTTCTTGACGCGCAAGTTGGCGACAATGACGCGGTCATGTTCTGCGCGCCCTGGGCCTATTTCCATGTCGCGGCATATACAGAACTGGACGGGCCACTTTTCGTATGGTGGTCAAATCGGTCCTTGTTGACGCCCGCAAACGCACCGCAACTGAAAACCTATTTCTCACGCGCCTCCGGGGCACGCGCCGCGATGACCGACGTGGCCTTGATCGCAAGCCTCAACCCGGCCAATCCTGAAAGTGGAACACCGCCAACAATCTCCGATGGGTTTGATCGGGTCTGGTATGTCAAATCGCTGTGCGGGTCGCCTCCACCCGCCTTGGAAACAATCCTCACGGAGGCCGACCTGTCACAAGTCGCCGTTCACCCGTTCTGGCAAACCGGCATTACAGAATATACGCGCACCGACGAACCATCCAACACGGCTGGGCCTGACTGACCGACCTTGCCCCTACCCAAAACCGCGCGACCTCCATATACATTTTCCATGACGTTCCCCGCGCCTCCCCCCAACCCCGCCCATAGCCCGCGCCCACTCACCGCGATTTTGCTCGGCTTGTCGCGTCACACACCGTTTGGTCGTGGCAAGATGCGCAAGCTGATGGCCAAGGGCGTGCGGGCGCTCAATCCCGGGTCGCCGCTCGATGTGCCACTTTATGGAGGCCGCGCGCGCCTGCACCACACCGGCAATAATAGCGAGATCAAAGCCCTGCTCAGCCCGCGCCGGTTCGCGCGCGAGGAATATGAATTTTGCGCCAAACACATGCCCGGCACCGGGGGGTGTGTTTCTCGACATTGGCGGCAATGCCGGAATTTTCAGCCTCTATGTCGCCTCACTGATGACCAGCGGCACACTGATCGCCGCTGAACCACAGCCAAACATGTTCGCCCGCCTGACCGATAATTTCGCGCTTAACCCCGGCCATGCTGAGCGGCTTTCTCTACACCTCAAAAACACCGCCGTCGGCGGATCAGAGCCCGGCGAATTAACCCTGTCCATACCCGAATCGGCAGGGCAGGCCTCGGCCCGCCAGGTTGAGGGTGTGCCGACATTAACCGTACCGGTCATCCCGATGCTGGACCTGNTAACCGAAGCGAATGCCGGCCAGCTAGACCTGTTAAAGATCGANGTTGAAGGCTTTGAAGACGGTATTCTTTTTCCATTTTTTGAAACCGCCAGTGCCGCGCTGCACCCGCGCGCGATCGTAATGGAATGTTGCCATGCTGGCCGATGGCAGCGCGATTGCGAGGCCCTGCTGCTGCAACATGGCTANACAATCGTCCATAAAGACCGGACCAACATGATGCTGGTGAAAGGTTAGAATGTCTGGATTTCGTCTTCGCGACTATACACCGCGCGGCCTTTCNGCCCGACTNGCCGCCCTCGTCGCGGTCCCGGTCATCGCGATTTTTGCGATCACCACGCTCTACTATTACCAGTACCATATTCGCGGCGTGAACGCGAAGCTGGCGCAATCCATTGCCCGCGAAATCAGTGTCATTGCCGACTATTGTCGTGCGCCCGATCGCTCGATGGATCGTGAAACCTATCTTGAAACCCAGCTTGGCTTCACCTTNGATTGCAACATGCAAGAAGACCATATCTGGCCGGACACNTCGCAAGCGAAATTCTCCTATGCGAAAGTCCTGCATACGCAATTGGAAACATTCGTCGAACCGCCGGTTGAGGTCCGTCTGGTCGGGCGCGGCGACGTGCTGGATTTCCGGGTCGACCTTTATGACGCCAAGACGCTGCAAGTGGTGATCGACCGCAAGCGTGCCCTGGCCGCCAACACGCATTTTACTATTGTCTGGGTTCTACTCGGCACCTTGATCCTGCTCGCAACAGCCTTCGGATTCTTGCGCAATCAGATCCGCTCCATTTTGCGGCTAAGCGAAGCGGCCAAAGCCTATGGGCGCGGGCGTGACTTGCCGGACTTTCGGCCCTCCGGCGCGACCGAGATTCGTGATGCNGCCCGCGCCGTGCTGGATATGCGGGCCAAACTCACCTCATTTGCAGACCAGCGCACCGCNATGCTGGCNGGGGTTAGCCACGACCTGCGAACCCCGCTCACAAGGCTAAAGCTACAGCTAGCCATGCTCGACCAGACTGACGAGATTAAGGGGGCCCGCGCCGATCTCGATGATATGGCCAAAATGCTGGATGAATACCTCGCCTTTGCCAGCGGNGATGATATCGAACAGTCGGAGGTCTTGCGCCTCGACCATATTGCCCGCGCCACGGTCGCCCGCATCGATGGGGCCAGAATTACCGAAACCATGCCAATCACCATTACCGCCCGCCCCGGCGCGCTGGCCCGTACCTTGTCCAACCTCATTGCGAATGCCGTGGCCTATGGTGATGCCTGTGAAATCCGCCTGATACGCGGCCCCCGCATGGCGGAGGTTCTGATCGATGATAATGGTCCGGGCATNCCGGCCGAACAGCGTTCAGATGCGTTCCGCCCCTTCCACCGGCTTGATGAGGCCCGCACGCAAAACGTCCCCGGCACCGGCCTCGGCCTCACGCTGGCGCGCGATTTCGCGCACGCGCATGGCGGCGACATCCGCCTCGAAGACAGCGACCTTGGCGGCCTGCGCGTGCGCTTGCGACTGCCTTATTAGGGGTTTGGGTCGGCCTCAGGGGCGGCGGGCTTACGCCATCCCCCTTTTAGCCATCCAGCGCGCTCATCTGCCTTGATCAGTTCCGCATCAAGTGCCGCCATAGTGCGGGTCATATCCGGCGAAGTTTCCTGCTTCCACGCCCGTTCNGCCTGCGCAATCGCCCACCCCAATCCTGCAACTTGCAGATTACGGGGCAGGTGCCCACCGCGATCCAGCCCGGCGCAGGCCAGCGCCCATTTGGCGGTTTCGGCCCGCGCCTTCACACGCNGCGACAGGCCGCCAAGCGAGCGATCACGCCAGCGCAAATAGGACATCACACCATCACGATGCTCTTCCATCGCCTCAAACCGCATCATGATCACATCGAACAGNCGGCTTCGCGGGCTTTCATCACCGTCCAGACAGCCCTCGCTCATGGCATTGTCGAACACGCCCTCGACCGCGTCGGAAAGGTCTACCTTGTCGGCNACACCGTGAAAGTCCTTTAGCGATAGGTCCGCNTCGGCTGCAATNGCCGCCAGCGTCAGATCACCCCAACGGCCTGTTTCGGCCAGTTTCAGGCCCGCATGCACGCCCTTNGTGATGATCTCANCGGGTGTCATTTCGTCTCCGCGGCGAGGGCNTTGTCACGNTCAATNGCGGCATTCACNGCCTCTACAAATATAGATGGCAACGCTTCGCCCGCCATCAAGACCTCTAGCGCCGCCTGCGTCACCCCGTTCGGTGAGGTCACATTCTTTCGCAGCGTCGCGGCATCTTCGTCTGACGCGGCCATCAAAGCGCCTGCCCCTTCAACCGTCTTGCGTGCCAAACGCATCGACATATCAGGCGACAGTCCATGTGCGACACCCGCCGCCGCCATCACCTCGGCCAGTAAAAATCCATAGGCCGGGCCGCAGCCAGACACGGCTGTTGCTGCCGGTAGCAGCGCCTCATCAATCGGGCCTTCAACATTGCCCAGAGGCTCTAACAGGCTGCGCATCGCCGCCTCAACGCCCGGTTCGGCACCGACGGGCAAACAGAGGATCGTCACACCCTGCCCGANCAGGCCCGGTGTGTTTGGCATCGCCCGCGCGACCTTTTGCGTNCCCAGCTTTGTCGCCAACGTCTCCAGCGGAACCCCCGCCATGATCGACAGGACCTGCGTCTCCGGCCCAACTCGCGCAGCTATTTCACCGGCCAGATCACCGAATACTTGCGGCTTGACCGCGACAATCAAAATATCCGCGATCCGGCCCGGCGGGTTCAGGTCGACCTGCCCGGNATCGGCCCAGCCTTGNACCAGATCACCCGCATGCGGATCGACAATATCGATCTGCCCAGCCATCCCGGCTTTCAACCAGCCCCCGGCAAGGGCNGACCCCATACGTCCGGCACCGATCAGTGTAATATTCGCTCGCGTCATACCATTCACCTTCACACGTCTCGCATCATGGCCGTGCCAGACACACCGCGCAATCGCTGTTTCAAACGTGCCTAAAGCGGCAATTGGTCAGGGACAAGTCAGATCTGGCTAGGCTTCGCCTGCCGTTTCGAACATCGCCGCTTCCATCGCCTCAACCGGCGTTTTCCCGGCCCAGATGACAAAGTTGAAGGCCGGCACAAACATGTTCACCGCGTCCAATCCGGCGGCCAGTACGGCACGCACTTCGCCTGCTTCCGGTTCGATCCGGTCCAGCATAGGCAGCGCGTGGCGATAGATAATCACGCCCTCATCGGCCCAATAATCAAAATGGCCCAGCCACAAGCGCTCATTCGCCATCATCACCAATTCGGCAATTTGGCTGCGGCGGGCCGCAGTTGGCTTCACGTCCAGCGTAATCGAGAAATGCAGCGCTGGCGGCTCCCGGCGCGAGGTGAACATACCGCCCATATCGCCCCAGCGGGTCGCCGCAATGCACTGCACCGCGCCGTCGTCCTCATCGCGCTGGAAATCCCAGCCCGCGACAGCTAAACAGCTCTCGATCATTTCCATCGGATCGATGTCGGAAATTTGCGTTTTTTCTACGGTCAGGCTCATGGTTTTGCGTCCTTTGCCGAATCATAGCGACAGCCTCGTCGCTTCAGCGGACGCTACCATGCGCACAGAGACGAGCAAGGGTCATGGTTAAAAAGCAGTAGAAAGCTGGGGATAGCGGTTAACACACCCCCAGCTTCGCTGCAGTTTAGTACGAAACTCGCACACCAAATCTTACCCCTGCCCCAGGTGCCGGGATAACCTCTTTCAAGACCGAGGTGGCATAACGGACTTCTTCATCGGTCACGTTGCGGGCTTCAATAAAGGCTTCGGTTCCTTCCCCGCCGATCCCAAAGGTCGACAGATCAACGCCCCCGCGCAGGTTCACCAGCGTGTAGCCATCGGTCGGCAATTGGCCCGCACCGGCATCGGTCTGGTCGGCTGCGACGCTGATGTCGCCGCCAATTGTCCACGCATCCCATCGTGCCTTCGCGCCGACATTTACGGTTACCGGCGGAACGAATGGGACATTCCCGCCCGAATCCAATTCCGCGTCGACAAAGTCGACACTCGCATCAAACGCCCAATCCGCGCCCAGCGGCCCGGCATTCAGCACGTATTCGCCATAGACTTCGCCGCCTAGAAATTGTGCGTCCTGCTGTACAAATTGGAACACTGGCAAGTCATCTTGTACGATCCCGACCGGGTTCAAATAGACGAAATCGGAAAAATCGGTGACGAACAGGCTCGCCCCAAGCCGTAAATGATCGTTGCGCCAGCGGACGCTACCCTCAAAGTTAAGCGCGCTTTCCTTGTTCAGGTCACGGTCGCCAACTTCATATTGTTCGGTCGCCAGGTGCGGGCCATCGGCGAATAATTCACTCTCATTTGGCGCCCGCTCGGTATAGCTAACCTGCCCACCAAGGAACCAGCCATTCTCCCAATGGCGATGGAGGCCGAAAGACCCGCTAAAGAGATCGAAAGACTCATCGCCTGCGACCAGATTGTCCAGCTCCACCGTCTCAAACCGCGCGCCCCCTTCGATTCCGAATCCACTCTGCCACTCGCGGGTCTCGTATAAAAAGATGCCCAGTCCGGTCGTGTCGGTTGGCGAGATGAAGGCCTCATCGCCAAACGCCGCGATTTCCTTGTCGAGATATTGCAGGCCGACCGCTCCTTCGAAGCCGCCTAATTTGTGGCCAAGCTCCAGACGCCCTTCAACCCCCTCACTCGTGTACAGTGTTCCCGGCTCGCCCGGTGCTTCAAACTCCACGTGCTCATAGTCGGCAGTCGATAGCGTAGCGATGAGTTCGGTGAAAACCTCATGGTCAAACTTCAAACCACCTCGCAAGTCGACACGAGTCTGCTCCAGATCAATAAAGGGCAGCTCTTCGTCGTGATGCTCCTCCTCGTGATGCTCTTCCTCTTCACCTTCCTCGTCTTCCTCGTGGTGGCCATGCCCAGGCAAGCCATAGGTCGACGTTTGCTGGCGCACCGCCACCCCCAGGAAGGCGCGCTCACCGACCCAGGTCAGCCCGGCCGCAAGCGACTCCGTTTCAACAAAAGAATTCTCGACCCGGCCGCTCGCCTCTTCATCGTGCTCAACACCCGGCTCTTCAGCCTCTTCCAGCGCTCTCAATCGCGCTGATTCAGAAAATCCCGGAATGTCATAATCATCAAAGTCTCGCTTTGAGGCCGACAGCGTGAAGACAAATGGGCCGCGAACAAAACTTGTCCGCCCGGCGATTTCCGTGCCGTCATTGACGCCATTATAAGCCCCAAATACGTCGGCAGAAAATGCCTCCTCCGGCAGGCTTTCGACGATCAATCCATCGATCACATTGACCACGCCGCCAATCGCTTGTCCGCCATAGGCCAAAGCCGCTGGTCCACGCAAAATCTCGATCCGCTGCGCATCGATACCGTCGGCAGCAACCTGATGATCCGGCGAGGCGGCTGACACATCAATCACCCCGATCCCATTGGTCAGCACCAAAACCCGCTCGGCCCCCAATCCGCGCAGGATGGGCCGGCTTGCCCCGGCGCCAAAGAATGAGCTGGACACGCCCGGCTCGCGATCCAGCGTATCGCCAAGCGATGCTGACAAGGTTTCAATAATCTCGGATCGGTCCATCGAACTGGCATTGCCAATCAATTCGTCGGCTGAACGATCTGGCCCAACCGAGGTAACAATCACGGTCTCAAGACGGTCTTGGGCAAAAGCGATAGGGCTAAGGGTAACGCAAAACGTGGCAGCCATCAGCTGCGATTTAAATCTCATTG
>JGI24724J26744_10002406_pt1 | contig 12473 bp, 14 predicted proteins | sample Cruoilmetagenom7_FD_26744 | JGI IMG/M metagenome (IMG submission 26744)
TTGCTCGGCGGCTTTATCAGCGGCGAAATCGCGGTAAATCTCGTCATAATCGTCGCGACGGTCATCGGCTGCCCGTTTGGTCGGCATTTCCTTGGACTTCGATACGAATTGAAGCATACGCTGTGTTGCCATGACTGGACCTCCCAAAGTGCAGTGCACTAATACGCTGCACTGTCAGGCAATAAAAGTCAGCATGCGTTACCTATATGCAAATAATTTCCGCCGGAGATCCGGTGTGGCGCCAGCTCTTAGGAAAACAAGGTAAGCAAGTGGTACCTAAAAATGGCATTTAAGCGCCGCGCGAAACGCTATACCTTGTCGAAAACTCCCAGTAGGCGCCCGAAATGACTCTGTCCCACTTGCTTATTCTTGCGTTGATTCAAGGTATTACCGAGTTTCTTCCAATCTCATCGTCGGCGCATTTGATCTTGTTCCCCGAGTTGACGGGCATGGCCGACCAAGGAGTCGTCATCGACGTCGCGGTGCACGTCGGCACATTGTTTGCTGTCATGGTTTACTTTCGCGCTGACGTGGCAATGGTTTTTCGCGGCATTCCAGACCTGTTGCGGGGCCGACTTGATTCGCCGGGCGCACGGATGGCGTTCTTGCTGATCATTGCGACCATACCGGTGATGGTCGTCGGGCTGATTCTCAAGCAGACCGGAATGATTGACCTGATGCGCAACATCACGGTGATCGGTTGGGCGATGCTGGTGTTCGGCATCGTGCTGTATTTCGCTGACAAACGCGGTGCGGAAACCCGGCTGGCCGAAAGCTGGACCCTGCGCGATGCGGTCATTCTGGGGTTGTGGCAGGCCGTCGCGCTGATCCCGGGCACGTCTCGTTCGGGCATCACGATTACGGGTGCTCGATTCATGGGATTCGAGCGTCATGACGCCGCGCGTCTGTCGATGCTGATGTCGATCCCGACGATCATGGCAACCGGCGGGCTGACCGCACTGGACCTGATCGGCACGACAAATTCACAAGCCGCGATCGACGGCGGGATCGCGGCTTTGCTGGCGTTCGGGTCCGCGCTGCTGGCGCTTAGCCTGATGATGCGGCTGCTGAAATCCGTAAGCTTCACGCCCTATGTGATCTATCGGATCCTGCTGGGCGCGTTGCTGCTGGTGATCGCCTATTCCTGACCGCGCAGGCTCTTGGTCGCTTCGCGCATGGCCATATATTGGCCGGTCGGGCGGAAACGCCAAAGATAATCTGGCAAGATCAGGTCCATAGGTGTCGGGTCAATTCCCAGATCCGCGAGGCCCTTGGCGCCCTCAGCGACAACATTGTCGCGACCAAGGTTCTTGATCTGGTCCAGCGTCAGCATCGAGTTGGTGAACAGCCCCGCTGTCAGGAACTGCGCGACCCCCAGCAAGCGTGCAACGAACCGCGCCAGAAAGCCGGGCATGTTGATGATGATCCGGTGACGACGGATTTCATCCAGCATCATCTGCATCAAACCGCGGAACGTATCGACCTCGGGCCCGCCCAATTCGTAAACGCCGCTTTCAGCGTTGCCTTGAGCCGCCAGTGCCGCCGCCTGCGCGACGTCGTCGACATAGACCGGTTGGAACCGCGTATCGCCACCGGAAATCGGCAACACGGGCGAAAAGCGTGTCATGCCCGCGAAACGGTTAAAGAATTCGTCTTCGGTGCCGAAAATGATCGACGGGCGCAGAATGACTGCCGACGGGAAGGCTGCCAGCACGGCGTCTTCGCCCTCGCCTTTGGTGCGGGCATAGTCGCTGTCCGACCCCGCATCCGCGCCGATTGCCGAGATGTGGACCAAACGGCTGACGCCAGCCTCTGCGGCAATCCGCGCAACACGGCCAGCACCCTCGGACTGAACCGCGCCAAAGGTGTTCTTGCCGCTTTCAATCAGAATGCCCGAGCAGTTGATCACCGCATCGGCCCCGCTGATGACCGCTCGCAGCGATGCCTCGTCGCGGATGTTGCAAAGGACGGGTTCGACCTGACCGACAGCGCCATAGGTGCGGACAAACATCCGCTCGTTCGGGCGTCGGGTTGCAACCCGTACCCGCCAACCAGCAAGGGCCATGCGGCGCGCAACATAGCGCCCAACAAAACCCGAGCCGCCCAGGATCGTGACCAGTTTCGTCATATCGCCCTCCGCGCGTGCATCGCTTTGATGCAAGCAATACCCCCGCACCCCTGTCTGGACAAGCCAAAACGAGTCCGGCGTGATGTCATCGCTACATAACAAAGCGCAAGTTTTTCCGACATTTGTCCTTTTTTGCACGATCCCCGTTGACAGTGCGCGGGCTCGGGGCTAATCAGCCGATCACGCAACCTGCCCAGGTGGCGGAATGGTAGACGCGCTAGCTTCAGGTGCTAGTTTCCGCAAGGAAGTGGAGGTTCGAGTCCTCTCCTGGGCACCATTTCTAAATTTCCAGTATAAATTTGCCCTAACGCCTTGAACGGAAAGGCGATATTTGGTGTTCGAGCACCTGTTTCGCGGTGGTAGTGCAACGACTCCATAAGTACCAACTTGAGTATAGTCCGGCGTAGGTCGAAGCCACCTCTTTCCCCGAGTTTCCAGGGGTTTGACAGAAATGCCATGGCGTGTTCGAGCGCTTCCTCAAAGGTTCGCGCAGGCTGGGCTGCTTGATCGAGTTGTTCTCGAAGCAGACATTTTTGAGTTTCAAGGCCATTCAAACGTGTCTCATAGGTCGAAACAAGGCACTGATTGTCGGCCTTCATGATTAGATCAAGAAGCCTATCCGATTGCTTCTCCGAATCTCTTAGTTGCTTCTGCAGGTCATTTCGCGCGTGTGCGCCCTGTGTCACGCGTTGATTCCAAGCATCTTTGAACATGGCGCGCACCACCTTGAACAGGCTTTCAGTGGGGCTAAGGCGGCGCAGGAAGGCCTCAAATACACCCTCCAGCTTGTCGCAAGGAATGGACTTGCCTTAGCTTTCACAAGATTTGGTCTGGCACACGTAGTAAGCGTAATTCTTCCGCTTCCCTTGTGACCATGCAGAACGATACGGCGCGGAGCAATCCGCACAACACACGGCGCCTCGCAAAACAAAGTCCTTGTTGATGTCTGAAGGCCCCCTCTCGGTGATGCAGGCATCACCTACCGGTTGATAAGTGGAATGCGCGCGAGCACTTCTCTCGGGATCATGCTTTGCATAACCCTGCCGGGCAGTGGGTGCATTGTATGACACTGCTCGGCCAATCGTTGATGGCACGGGACTTCGACCGGCAGGTCGCGGAAATTCAAATACGCATCGCCGTGCTGAACCGCTACACGGCTCTTGGCATACCCATCACTGAGCCCATAGGCTAAATCCGTCCGGGGTACGGGGAAGAACGCTCTTCACCTGATTTGTGCAACAAAACCCTTTCGTTACGGAGCTGGTCTTGTCGGTGCGGCCGGAAGTTGTGGGTAGGTTCTGTGCGACAGTGGTATGGTATCTACGAGCTTTGAATAAAGAGCCAACAGGGCCGCCTCTGGTGGCGACATTTTCCGCATTGGGTTGGTTAGAAGGTGAATATCCACTGCTGGCAAGTTCTTGTAAGGCGGTAGTTGACGAAGTTGCCCTAGGCTAACGTCGCGTTCGGCAATGTGCACCGGCAACGCGCCTACGCCGATATTCGCAATAATCATGCGGCGAACCTCGGGCAGGTTCGAGGACACACCTCTGAGACTGGGATCAAGATTCACTTTCGCTCGTAATTGGGCCACCGCATCTAACGGGCCGCCATCGATTTCGGTCTGAAAAGAAACCGAGGGCTCGCCGTGCAGATCGGCTCGGGTTATTTCGTCGCGATGGAATAGCCGATGTCGGGGGCCGCAAAACAGCCCGAAATACTCGCGAAACAAGAGTTTCACATCCAGGTTTTTCGGCATCTCGTTCAAAAGACAAACCCCAAAGCTCGCGCGGTTCTGCCGGATTCTGGTAACCACTTCCGAGCTTTCGGCAACAACGAGAGAAAAGGAAACTTTAGGGTTCTCTGAAGAAAAGGCTTCAAGCACGCTGTCAAAATGCGGCGAAACGACATGGCTTGCCAAGACAATAGAAACATGGCCTGTCAGTTGCTCCTCATTCGCGTCAAGAAGCGCCGGCAACTGCGATACGGTGCCAAACACCGTCGAACACTCAGCATAGAGAACCTCCCCGGCCTTGGTCACGCGAAACCGATTGGGTTTGCGCTCGATTAGCGTATGCCCCGTTGTTTCCTCTAGCCGTTTTAGTGCACTACTGATGGTCGGTTGTTTCAAGCCGAGGAAATCAGCGGCTTTTGAGACGCCTCGCTGTTCAACGACAACCATGAAAGTGCGTAGAAGATTCCAGTCGAGGTTCCACGGGAATCTTTGTTCATAGGGCTTCAACATAGGGAGATATCTATACTTTCCATTGTGAATATCTATTTGCATGATGTTGAACCTCGTGCAAGCGTTTCCCCCGGGCGGCATCTCGGGTCGAGATTTGATCAGGCTTTGCGCCCAAACGATTAAAAACGACGAACCTGGGAGAAGACGATGACAACCCGAAGAATACTCTTGAAAACCGTCGCAGTAGCTGGTGCTGCCGCCATCGCTGGTCTCGCCACCTTTGGCACAGCAGTGGCCGATGAGCTGGACGGCATCACGGAAGCCGGCGTGATGCGCATCGCTATGAGCGGGGCTTACCCTCCGTTCAATTTTGTGAACGAGCAGAACGAAGTCGTGGGGTTTGACCCGGCCATCGGCGCGGAAATCGCTCGCCGCATGGGGCTCGAGGTCGAGATCATCACAACCCAATGGGATGGTATCATCGCCGGGCTTCTCGGCAATCGGTATGACGCGATTGTTGGCTCAATGTCGATCACCGCCGAACGCGACGAGGTCGTCGATTTTGTTGGCCCATACTACACGACGAAACGGGCCATTTTCACGAGACCTGACTCCGGTATCACAAGCGTTTCGCAATTGGGCGAAGCCACAGTAGGCGTAACTCTGGGCGAAACCCACGAGGAATGGGCCAATGAGATGGGGTATTCAGTCCGCACCTATCGAGGTTTGCCTGAACTTCTTCTTGAGCTTGAAAACGGCCGGGTGGACGTGATCGTGAACGATTCGGTCGCCGCGATTCTGGCGATGGGCGAAATCGGACAGGCATACTTTATGCTGCCTGATCTCGAGACGGATGTCATCGGTGCCGGTATCGCGATTCGCGAAGGGAACCCGATGCTGGCCGCNGAGATGCAGGCTGCGCTTGATGCGATGATGGAGGATGGAACTTATCTCGCTATCGCCGAAGAATGGGTTGGCGGCGACATTCGTTAAGCAAATCCAAATGCGACCCGCCCTGAATCTCGGGCGGGTCGCGGTTTTAGGGGAAATTGCGCATGACAACCGACTACGGCAAACTGACTTGGGAGCAGGTGCGTGACGCCGACAAGGACCGTGTGGTCATCTTGAACGTGTCAGCAACTGAAGACCACGGCCCTCATATGCCGCTTGATACCGACACCGTTCTGGGAATGGCTGTGGCCAATGGCGTGGCCCGGTTGGCACCCGACGAAGTGCTTGTCATGCCGCCCATTGCTTACGGTTTCAACGAACATCACAAGGATTTCCCCGGTGTCATCTGGATTCANCCCGAGACGTTAATCGCCTTTGTCACCGATGTTACCAAGTCGCTTGCTCACCACGGCTTTCGCCGGATTCTGTTGCTGAATTCGCATGGGTCGAACCACCCGGTTCTGGACTTGGCAGCGCGTAAAACAGTGATCGAGACAGGTATCATCTGCGTGGCGGCTTCTTACTGGAATCTATGCGCCGACCGGATCAACGAGCACCGGAAATCCGAGACTGGCGGCATCGCGCATGCCGGAGAGTTCGAAGCGGCGATGTATATGCATCTGCATCCTGAACACGTCCATATTGAAAAGTCCGCCGTGCAAAACCTGCACAATCCGGACAGNCGCTTTTTTAACCTTGATCTCGCGCGCGGCGGGGGCAAGGCGATGCTGATGCGCTGGTGGTCCGAGGTGTCGCCCGATGGCACAATGGGCGACCCGACGGTAGCAGACGCTAAGACCGGGGCGGCCTTTTTGCAGGCGGCCGTCGAAGAGACGACTGCGCTGGTGCGTGAAATCCGCGCCTTGCCGGTCTTGCAGCGCAAAGACCACCATTAGGAAGAGAGGGCTCATGGATTTCGAACTAATGCTGAGGATCTACCCGTTCTTTCTTGAGGCGGCGTGGGTCACTATCCAACTTTCGGTGCTAACCACGATATTGGGGCTGATCTGCGGCACTTTAGGTGCGGCGGCGCGCCTGTCGCGGCTGTCGGTCTTTCGCTGGATCGGGGCGATCTATGTCAGTGTGATCCGGGGAACACCCGCGTTGATCCAACTGTTCATTCTGTACTTTGGCGGGCCGCAAATCGGCATTCATCTAGATGCCTATGCGGCCGGCGTGATTGGGCTGGGCGTCAACATCGGTGCGTATATGACCGAAACGATCCGCGGCGCAATAATTTCCGTGGACAAGGGGCAAACCGAGGCCTCGCGAACTCTGGGTTTCAGCCGCTGGCAAACCATGCGCTGGGTCGTTTTGCCTCAGGCAGCGCGCCTGATGATCCGCCCGCTCGGCGTGAATATCAACGCGTTGATCAAAGGCACGGCGTTGGTCGCGGCGATCTCTGTAATAGAGCTAACGTATACGGCGCAGCGCTTCATCGGGTCGACTTATAAGCCGTTTGAAATGTTCCTGATGTCGGGTGCTCTGTACATGATCATCATTTACGCCACTGGCCGGGGCATCGCTTGGCTGGATCGCCGGGCGCAGATTGTATGATGGCGCACGCGAAGACTGGAGAATGACATGAGACTTGATTTTACGGTCGTACTGCAATTTCTGGACGTTATCGCGCTCGGTATGTTGTGGACCATTGCGATCACGCTCGGCGCGGCTTTGCTCAGCTTTTTCGGCGGCATCGTGCTCGCAGTCATCGCACTGTATGCGCCCATCCTTGTGCGCCTGCCGTTTCGCCTGTTTGCGTGGATGTTTATGGGAACGCCGCTGTTGTTGCAGCTGTTCTTGATCTATTTTGGGCTGGTTCAGATCGGGATTGACTTGCCCGCTTTTGTGGCCGGTGTGATTGGGTTGGGTCTGCATTTTTCCGTCTATAATTCTGAGCTGATCCAGACCAGCATTCAGGCCATCGACAAAGGCCAGATGGAAGCCGCGCGCACGATGGGGTTGAGCCGCTGGCAAGCCTTGCGCAAGGTCGTGATCCCCCAGGCTGTGCGCGACGTGATCCCGCCCATTGGCAACAACATGATCGCGTTGTTGAAGGACTCGGCGCTGGTATCGGTGATCGGCGTGTCCGAACTGACCTTGTCTGCCCAGCTGGCCATTGGACGCACCTATCGGCCGTTCGAATTCTACGTCGCGGCCGCTGTCGGCTATTACATGATCAACCTTGCTTTGGAGGCGGTGCTTCGCCGCATCGAACGTCGCATCGAAGCCGCGCGCTGAGCATTTAGGCAGGAGAAAACCCTATGACGGAAACAAAACCGTTCATCGATATCCGCCACGCCCAGAAAAGCTTTGGTGCGCTGGAGGTCCTGAAAGACATCAACCTGTCGGTCCAGAAGGGGCAGATCGTCGCCATTATCGGCCCCTCAGGCTCCGGAAAAAGCACGTTGCTCAGGGCGATCAACGATCTTGATCCTCTGACAGGAGGCGAGGTCTGGCTGGAGGATATGCAAATTAACAAGAAGCTGCCCCATCGGCAGTATGAGAAGCACATCAACAATGTGCGCCAGCAGATCGGCATGGTGTTCCAGCATTTCAACCTGTTCCCGCACCTGAAGGTTCACGAAAATATCACCTTGGCGCCAAAAATGCTCAAGGGTCTGTCAGATGCTCAAGCGCGCAAACTGGCCGAGGAGCAGCTGGACAAAGTTGGCATGTTGGATCGCATAGATTACTACCCTTCGCGGCTTTCAGGCGGCCAGAAACAGCGCGTAGCGATCGCCCGCGCGTTGGCGATGAAGCCCAAGGTTATGCTGTTTGACGAGGCGACATCGGCGCTGGACCCGGAGCTGGTCGAAGAAGTCAATCTTGTGATGAAGAAGCTGGCCGAAGAACACATGACGATGATCATCGTGACCCACGAAATGAGTTTTGCTGAATCCGTCTGCGATCGGGTGCTGTTCATGGATGAAGGTGTGGTTGTCGAGGAAGGCCCGCCTGAGGTGATTTTCCGCGCCCCCAAGAGCGAACGCACCCAGAGCTTTTTACGTAAACACTTGGAAGGAGTTCGTAGGTGAGCAAGCCCTCTAGCCTGTTTTATCAGAGCCGCCAACCGCGCCCGTTTTTGGATCGGGGAGAAGGCATCTATCTGATCGACCAAACAGGCAAGCGCTATATCGATGGCTCGTCTGGCGCGATGGTGGCCAATATCGGCCATTCCAATCCGCGCGTTTTGGCTGCGATGAAGGCGCAGATGGACAAAGCAACATTTGGCTACCGGTTGCATTTTCGTACCGACGCCTCCGAAGATCTCGCCACCAAAACCGCGTCGCTGATGCCCAAAGGGCTGGACCGCGTGTTCTTTGTCTCCGGCGGCTCCGAAGCTGTGGAAAGTGCGATCAAATTTGCGCGGCAATATGCAATCACACAAGGGCAGGACAGCCGCTGGAAGGTGATCTCGCGTTTTCCATCCTATCACGGCTGCACTCTGGGTGCGCTGGCATTGACCGGCTACGATCCGTTGGCGCAACCTTTCGCGCCGATGATGCAGCAGATGCCCAAGATCGCCGCCCCCACCTGCTATTTGGATCGCGACAATCTCAGCGACGACGCGCGCGGGCTGAAATATGCCGAGCTTTTGCGTGACGAGATCATCGCACAGGGCCCCGAGACCGTTCTGGCGTTCATCATGGAGCCCGTCGGTGGCGCCTCAACCGGCGCGTTGGTGGCGCCTGACAGCTATTACCAACGTATCCGCGACATCTGCGATGAGTTCGGCATCGTGCTGATCTATGACGAGGTGATGTCGGGCGCGGGCCGCACCGGAAAATTTCTGGCAGCCGAACACTGGGGCATCACCCCGGATATCGTCGCCATGTCCAAGGGCTTTGCCGCGGGCTACGCGCCGTTGGGCGCGATGGTCGCCCGTGGTGACATGGTGGAGGCGATCTTGAACGCTGGCGGCTTCTTGCATGGCTTCACTTATGCCGGAAATCCACTGGCCTGTGCCGCTGGTCTGGCGGTCCTGACCGAGATAGAGGACCAAGGGCTGGTCGAGAATGCCGCTCGGATGGGCGACGTGCTGAAGTCCCGCCTGATCGGGTTGATGGATGATTATCCCTTCATTGGTGACGTGCGCGGCAAGGGTTTGATGCTGGCTTTTGAACTGGTCAGTGACCGCGAAACCATGACGCCTCTGCTCAAAGAATTAGATGCCTACAATCGGTTGGTAGAAATTGCCTACGCGCGCGGCTTGATCCTCTACTCGCGCCGCACTCGTGGTGGGCTGGAGGGTGACCATTTTCTGGTCTGCCCGCCGATGATCATCACCGAAGCGCAGATCGAAGAGATCATGGTCATCTTGACTGAATCTCTCGACCAGTTTGCCCTCGAGGCCGGGCTCGTTCAAAGCGGTGCCGCATGAATTCTGCTCTCGACATACGCCTTGCCGCGCCACAGCAAGCAAACGTCATCGCCGAAATGCTGGCCCATCTTGCCGATGAACTTGGCGACGCAAAGGTTGTCGAATGATACTTCCGGACAAAACGACGGCACTGGAAGAGGCGATCGCAATGATATCCGACGGCGCCTCGATCATGCTGGGTGGCTTTGGTGTGCCCGGCACACCTTTCACCATGATCCGCGAGTTGATGCGGCAGGGCCAAAAGAACCTGACCATCATAAAGAATGATGCGAATGAAGTCGGGATGGGCGTCGATCATCTGTTGGCCGCAGGGCAGGTGGCTAAGCTGATCACCACGCACATCGGTTTGAACCCGCACGCCATCGCGCTGATGAACGAGGGTAAGCTTGAGGTCGAATTCTGTGCCCAAGGCATCTTGGCCGAGCGAGTGCGCGCTGGCGGTGCCGGGCTGGACGCCATCTTGACCGATATCGGCATCGAAACAGATTTGGCTAAGGGCAAGGCACGCGTCGAAGTGAACAGCAAACAGACACTGGTGGAAACCGCCTTGCGTGCCGATGTGGCTCTGATTCACGCGGATCGGGCGGATGTATTTGGCAACCTTGGCTATGTTGCCACCGCCCGCAACTTCAACCCGGTGATGGCCATGGCCGCCGATCGGGTCGTTGTCGAAGCCGAAACAGTGCTGCCGTTGGGTGGGATGGACCCCGATCAAGTCCACACACCGGGAGCTTTCGTCGACCATATTGTGCTGCTGGGCGACCTGAGCGAGGAGTATGCCGTTGTCCGACGCTAGAGCCAGAATGCTTGCCCGCGCGGCGCGGGAAATTGCGCCGGGAATGGTGGTTAATCTTGGGATCGGTTTGCCGACAAAGGTGGTCGATTATCTGCCCAGCAATTTCCCGGTTTGCCTGCATACGGAAAACGGCTTGACCGGGATCGGGCCAACATTGCCGCCCGGAAATGCCGACCGAAATTTGATCGACGCGGGCGGTGCCTATGTCTCCCCTATACCGGGCAGCGCGTATTTTGACAGTGCGGTGTCCTTCGCGCTTGTGCGCAGCGGACGGCTTGATCTGACCATGCTGGGCGCATTNGAGGTGTCACAGTCCGGCGATCTGGCCAACTGGAAGATACCGGGAAAGTTTTCGCCCGGAGCAGGCGGTGGAATTGAACTGGCGCAAAGGGCACGGCGAGTTGTCGTGCTGACNAACCACACCGACCGCACGGGCCAACCAAAGCTTTTGCGGGACTGCTCCTTGCCGCTTACGGCGCGTGGCTGTGTTGACAGGGTGTTCACCGACATGGCGGTGATCGACGTGGTGAACGGCGGTTTTGCTTTGCGCGAAATTGCACAAGGCCTGTCGGTTAACGATGTGATTGCGGCAACTGGCGCACCGCTGATGGTCCCAAACAGAGACATTCCAACGTTCTGAGGCACATATGGACGACACCTTGCAAACTCGGNTTCTGACAGCCGTTGATGCTTGCTTCGATGGCGCGGTCGAATTCCTGTCGGAGCTGACATCGCACCCCTCGACGCGCGGGAATGAACAGAGTGCGCAGCAATTCATGGCTGATGAATTGACGACGCGCGGCTATGAGGTTGACTGCTGGCAGATTGATGTTGACGACATCGCGCATCTGCCCGGATTTTCGCCGGTGATCGGGTCATACGACGATGCGGTGAACGTCGTCGGCACTCACCGCAGCGCAACCCGAAAGGGTCGGTCTCTGATCCTCAATGGCCATATCGATGTGGTGCCAGAGGGTCCCCTTGATATGTGGGATACGCCACCATTCGAGCCACATATCNACGATGGTTGGATGTATGGTCGCGGGGCTGGCGACATGAAGGCCGGATTGGCCTCGAACCTGTTTGCACTGGATGCCCTGCGTCGTGCCGGATTTTCTCCGGCGGCGGATGTTTTCTTTCAGTCGGTGGTCGAAGAAGAATGTACCGGCAATGGTGCGCTGGCTTGCCTGCAACGCGGCTACGTCGCCGAAGCAGCCCTCATCCCCGAACCGTTCGAGGAAAAGCTGGTGACCGCACAACTGGGCGTCATCTGGTTCCAAGTGCATCTCAANGGCGTGCCGACCCATGTCGCTTATGCGGGCTCTGGATCGAACGCGATTGAGGCGGCAATTCCCCTGATAGCCGCCCTGCATGCGATGGAGGAACGTTGGAACGCTCCGAACCAAAGTCACGGCGCGTACGGACACGTCCATCACCCGCTGAACCTGAACATTGGCAAAATCATCGGCGGCGACTGGGCAAGTTCGGTTCCGTCCTGGTGCGTGTTCGACGTGCGCATGGGCATTTTCCCCGGACAAGACCTCGCGCAGGCCAAGGCCGATATCCAGGAGACCCTGGCAAAGGCCGCGCGTGAAAGCGATTTCCTACGGAACAATATGCCCGAGATTGTTTATCATGGCTTCAACGCGGAAGGGTATGCACTTGGCGAGGACAACAGCCTGGCCGCAACTCAGGCGATCGGCGCGTTGGATCGCGCCCACAACACGGTCAACGGNACTAAGCTTGACCGGCTTGCGATCACGGCAACGACAGACGCCCGGTTTTTCGGTCTATACGCCGACACACCGGCGCTGGTCTACGGACCGCGAGCCGAGGCGATCCACGGGTTCAACGAGCGGGTCGAGCTCGAAAGCATGCGGCGCGTGACGCAGGCCACGGCGTTGTTCATCGCCGATTGGTGTGGTCTCGAACCTCTATAAGAACAGAAAAATGGATGCGTTGGGGTAAGGCCGCTCAGCGATAACGGCTCATGTTATGTCTCTGCCGAGTTGAGTGTTTGGTTGCAGGAAAG
>JGI24724J26744_10002407_pt1 | contig 12467 bp, 12 predicted proteins | sample Cruoilmetagenom7_FD_26744 | JGI IMG/M metagenome (IMG submission 26744)
CGCTATGTGGTGAACGGTCAGAAGGTTTGGATCACCACAGCGCAGGTTGCCGACCAGATGCTGCTTTTGGCGCGCACAACCCCGCTTGAGGACGTCGAAAAACCGACCGAAGGGCTGACGTTGTTTTACACCAAGTTCGATCGGGATTTTCTGGATATCCGCGAGATCGAAAAGATGGGCCGCAAATGTGTCGATTCAAACGAGCTGTTTATCGAAGGTCTGCCGATCCCGGCCGAAGACATGATTGGCCAAGAGGGGCAGGGGTTTCGCCAAATCCTGCACGGGCTGAACCCGGAACGGGTCATGATTGCGGGTGAATGCATCGGTATTGCCCGCAACGCGCTAAAGCGGGCGGCGGACTATGCCAAGGAACGGGTCGTCTTTGGGCGCCCAATTGGCCAGAATCAGGGGGTTCAGCATCCGCTTGCTCAGTGCTGGGCCAAGGTCGAGGCGGCCAATCTGATGGTGATGCATGCGGCCGCACTTTATGATGCGGGCAAGCCTTGTGGCGTCGAAGCGAACGCCGCCAAACTGCTGGCGGCCGAGGCTGCGGTTGAAGCAACGCAAACCGCGCAGCTGACCTTTGGCGGTTTTGGTTATGCGAAAGAATACCACATAGAGCGGCTGGTGCGCGAAGCGCTGTTGTTCAAAATTGTGCCGATCACTCCACAACTATTATTATCGTTCATCGCAGAGAAGGCACTGGGCCTTCCGAAATCCTATTGAAAGGGACACAAATGCACGACGTTCTACGCACCACCGGATTCTACTATGAAGAATGTGAAGTCGGGATGAAATTCGAAACCCGGGCACGCACTGTGACCGAGGCGGATCTGGTCGGATTTTGCAATCTTACCTGGATGTATGAAGGCATATTTACCAACCTTGAGCACAGCCGCGATGGCGCATCATCGGGCGGGCGCGTTATTCCCGGTGTGATGGTTTATGCAATGTCTGAGGGCCTTTTGACATTCTCGATGGATGGCACCGGTATGGCGTTCCTGCACGCGGACTTTAACGTTAAGGGGCCGACATATGTGGGCGATACTATTCACGTCGAAGTCGAGATACTGGAAAAACGTCTGACGTCCAAACCGGGGCGCGGACTGGTGCGCAGCCGCAACCGCGTGCTGAAATCTGACGGCACCGAAACGATCATTTATGAGCCGCTGCGGATGCTGCGCACCAAAGATTAAAACCCGATTTTCCGGGCCGCGAAAACGGCCCGGAACACCCCGTTATATGTTTACCTAGGGGCATNGCACAGAATGCTTGATCGAAATTCTAACGCGTGTTAGTTTTTCATTAAGCGGTAAAAACCGCACCGGGAGGATACATGACTATTGCCAAAGGGGAGTTTGGCTTTTCTGCTGCTGAGCTTGCAGAAAAACCGACAGTATTTGCATCTGATCTGTTCAAGGGGCAGGTGGTCGTCGTAACGGGCGCGGGCAGCGGGCTGGGTCGCGCGATCGCAGCACTTTTTGCGCGCCTTGGGGCGTCGCTGGCAATTTGCGGACGCAATCCTGAAAAACTTGAGGCCGGCGCTGAATATCTGCGTAGTTTTGGCGGCGAGGTGTTTTCCTATCAGATGACAATCCGCGACCCCGAACAGGTCGAGGCATTTGTTGATGCGATCCATGAACGCTTTGGGCGTCTGGATGTGCTGGTCAACAACGCGGGCGGACAATTTCCGCAGGCGGCACTGGATTTTTCGGCCAAGGGCTGGAACGCGGTTATCGACACCAATTTGAACGGCACATGGTGGATGACGCAGGCCGTCGCGCGCAAATGGGTCGAGAGCAAAACTCAGGGAAATATTGTTAGCATCGTTGCCGATATCTGGCGCGGCATGCCGGGTATCGCCCACACATGTGCGGCCCGGGCCGGGGTGATTTATCTGTCAAAAACGCTGGCGGTCGAATGGGCGCCCCATGGTATTCGCGTCAATTGTGTCGCGCCCGGTTGCAACGAAAGCAGCGGCTTTGCAAACTATCCGCCGGAAGGTTCGGCGACGTTTAAAGAATCAAACCCGATGCGTCACGCGGGCGACGAATGGGATATTGCCGAAGCTGTGGCCTATGTGGCCGCACCGTCGGGAAAATTCGTCACCGGCGAGGTTTTGAATGTCGACGGCGGACAACAGCTTTGGGGTGATCCATGGCCAACGGGCCGTCCGGATTATTTCAAAATCACATAAGTTTTAGTTGATACATCGAGTGCGTTAGAGGAACATCAAAGTCAGGCGGCACACAGTATGAATGGAACCATAGCAACAACAGCTAAAACAAGAGATGCCGGTGAGCAGTCACCAGTTCTAGAGTGCATCGGTGTTGAACGGCGTTTCGGTGGGCTTGTTGCTGTGAGTGGTGTGGATATTGAAATCCACAAAGGCGAGATTTTCGGCCTGGTCGGTCCGAACGGCAGTGGCAAAACCACCCTTACCAACGCGATCACCGGTTTTTATCCGCCAAGTGAGGGCCGTATCCGGCTGGATGGCAATGATATAACCGGGACGTCCCCACATAAGGTCGCGGGCCTTGGTGTTGCGCGGACATTTCAAAACCTCGCCCTGTTTAACGGAATGAGTGTGCTGGATAATATCCTGCTGGGACGTCACATTCACATGCACCCCGGTGTGGTCCGAACCGCGCTTTATTGGTGGCTGGCCCGCCCCGAAGAGGTTGCTAACCGGGAAATCGTCGAGGAAGTGATCGAGTTTTTGCAACTTGAAAGCATCCGTCACGAGCTTGTCGATGGCATTCCGATCGGGCTGAAAAAGCGGGTTGAGCTGGCGCGCGCGCTGGTGGCTGAACCGCATTTGCTGATCCTGGACGAACCGATGGCGGGGATGAACCAGGAAGAAAAAGAATACATGGCGCGCTTTATTCTGGATGCCCGCGCCGAACGCGGGGTCAGCGTTCTGTTAATCGAACACCACATGGATGTCATTTTGGGCATTTGCGACCGAATGTTGGCGCTGAACTACGGCGAGATGATCGCCAGCGGTATTCCAAGCGAGGTGGTCAAAGATCCCGGCGTCATCAAGGCCTATATCGGAGATGGTCATGTTGGATAATGCGGCACCCGCCATCCCTGACGATGCGACAATAGCCAAACTGCTTGTGCGAAACGCAGATCTGTATGGCAGTGAAATCGCGATGCGCGAAAAAGCGCGTGGCATCTGGAAGGAAATGAACTGGGCGGACTATTCCCAAGAGGTGATCCATTGCGCCGCCGGATTGCATGCTTTGGGCATCAAGCCCGGACAAGCGATGCTGATATTGGGCGACAACCGGATCCGGCTTTACGCGGGGACGGTGGCAATGGGATTGCTGCGCGCCTATGCGATGCCGACCTATACCGGGGCGACGCTGGAAGAGCTGCAACATTTCGTTGGTGAGGTTCCGATCTCGGCGGCACTGGCCGAAGATCAGGAGCATGTGGACAAGGTTCTGGAGCTGCGCGAAAACGGCGCGGATATTGACTATATTATTTACGATCAGGATCGTGGCCTGACGGACTATAAGGCACCGGGCCTGCTGTCGTGGGGGGATGTGCTGGAAAAAGGTGCCGCAGCACTGGCGAGTGATCCGGATTTGCGTGATCGGCTGATCAATGCCTCTGGTCCGGATGATCCGGCGGTGTTCCTGCATTCATCCGGAACAACAGGCAAGCCCAAGGGGATTGTCCTAAGCCAGAAAAACGTGATCTCGGCGGCGCGGAACGGCTTTGCCGGTCGGGCGTTTGGGGAACGCGAAGAAATTTTGGCATATTTGCCAATGGCTTGGGTGGGCGACTATGCGCTGACTGTGGCGGCGGCAATCGCTTATCGTTTCACGGTCAATGTGCCCGAACGTCAGGAAACTGTTCTGCGCGACATGTGCGAAACTGCGCCGACGTTTTATCTGGCCGCGCCGCGCAGTTGGGACAATATTCTGACGACCATTCAGGTGGGGATAGAAAATTCTACCTGGCTGAAAAAGAAGCTTTATCATTTTTTCATGGATCGCGCGATTGCGGCCGAGCGGCGCAAGCTGAATGGCCAAAGCGGTGGGGCGATGGAAGGGCTGGGCCGCCTGTTTGGTGAATGGATCATATTCGGGCCAATCAAGGATCAGTTCGGCCTTTCCCATCTGGAAAATGCCTTTACCGGCGGCGAGGCGATCGGCGAGGATACCTTTGTTTTCTATCGCGCTTTGGGGATCAAGCTGCGCCAGCTTTATGGGCAGACCGAAAACAGTGCCTTTAACGCTATTCAGGCCCCTGATGAGGTCAATCTGCATACCGTCGGGCGGCCATTGCCCGGTGTCGAGGTAAAGATCGCCGAGGATGGCGAGATACTGCTGAAAGCGGACTCTGTCTTTGCGGGCTATCATGACAATGCCAAAGCCACGGCCGAGACGCTGAAAGATGGCTGGATGTATTCAGGTGATGCCGGATATCTGGAAGATAGCGGTCAGTTGGTTGTGCTGGGTCGATTGTCCGAGGTTGTCTATACGGCAGGGGGCGAACGCTATGTGCCCAACTACATCGAGAACCGCCTGAAATTCAGCCCCTACATCAAAGACGCTGCGGTAATTGGTGCGGGCAGGGATCAACTGACGGCGATGCTGTGTGTCGACGCCGAAGCCGTGGGCCACTGGGCCGAGATTAACGGCGTGCCCTATGTGTCCTATGCGGATCTGTCGCAACGCCCGGAGGTGGCCGAGCTGCTGAACGAGGCCTTCGCACGGGTTAACAAAGCGCTGCATGAGCCGTTGCAACTGCACCGCTATGTCAGCCTGCACAAAGAATTTGATCCTGATGACGGCGAGATTACCCGCACGCGCAAACTGCGCCGCAAGGTTGTCGAGGAACGCTATAGCGGGGTGATCGACGCGCTTTATGACGGTTCTGAACAGGTGCATGTTCAGGCAATCGTTACGTATGAAAATGGCGAGAAGGGCGTGGTTGAACGCACTCTTGCAGTGCGGGAGGTATAGATGGACTGGATTTTTCTGGCCGAATTGACGGTCAATGGTGCCATAACCGGGCTTTCCTATTCGCTTTTCGCGATCGGGCTGGTGCTGATCTATAAATCGTCAGCGGTGCCAAATCTTGCACAGGGCGGTCTGACGATGCTGGGTGCCTATGTGGTGCTGGCGTTTTCTTTTGAACTTGGCTGGCCGCTTTGGGTCGCTATTCCGCTGGCGGCTGTGATCCTGTTCTTTGTGGGGATTGGCATCGAAAGGGTTGCNCTGCGNCGCCTTGCCGGGCGGCCGATTGTGATGATCCTGATGATGACACTGGGGATCGACATCTTTTTGCGCGGNACCACTTTGGCAATCTGGGGCGGNGCGCCGCGCCCGATGGATCTGGGGGTCAGTTATGATCCGTTTTTTGTCGGNCCCTTGCTGCTTAGCCGGATTCATATCGTCGGCGCGCTTGTCGCAATAGGCTTGTTTGTCGCCTTCATGCTGTTCTTTCGGTCCCGCCAAGGGATACGTCTGCGCGCGATTTCGGATGATTACATGGCGTCATGGTCGGTGGGTATCTCTGTCGAGCGGGGCGTTGGCCTTTCCTGGGCGCTGGCATCGGTTGTCGCGGTTGCGACGGGGGTGATCTGGGGCGAAATTCAGGGTGTTGACCAAACTCTGGCGCTGTTGTTGCTCAANGGGCTAACGGTGGCCATTCTGGGCGGTCTGGATAGTATCATCGGGGCCATTGTCGCGGGCATCCTATTGGGCATCCTTGAAAATGTCGGATCGGGCTATCTGGACCAGATTGTTGGGGGTGGCAGCCGTGATCTGGTGGTGGCTGCGGTCTTGATCCTGACAGTGATGTTGCGCCCCCACGGCCTGTTTGGCCGCCACGATATCGAGAGGATCTGAGGCTTATGTTTTATCGCCAATCAGGTGTTCGCCATAACAGCTATTCGTCCGACCGCAATCTGTTCCCGATCCCGGCAGATCGCTATGCCCTGTGGTTTTTTCTGGCACTGGGGATCGCTGCGCCCTGGCTGATCGACGGGTTGTATCTGAACAGCTACATGTTGCCCTGGCTGCTGTGGACGGCCGCTGCACTGGGCCTGAACCTTTTGACCGGCTGGGCCGGGCAGATGCACCTTGGGTATGCAGCCGTTATGGCCGTTGGTGCCTATTCCACCGTTCACGCGGTGCGATTTGGCATCCCGTGGGAATTTGCGCTGTTGATCGGTGGCCTGTCATCGTCGGTGATAGGCTCGCTTTTCGCTGTGGCCGCACTTCGGGTAAAGGGGCTTTATCTGGCCATCACAACGCTGGCGATGCAATTCGTGATGGATTGGGTGCTTAATCACGTGCCTGCTATCTCGGGCGGCTCGCACGCCTCGTTGCAATCGCCAACTTTCGCTTTGCTGGGGCAGGACATCACGTCGGATGCGGGGCTTTATTATGTTGCTCTTGGCTGGTGCGTGCTGGTCACGATCTTCCTGCTGAACATGCGCCGGACCGGATTGGGGCGCGCTTTGGTGGCGGTTCGCGAAAAAGATTTCGCCGCTGCGATCCTTGGGGTGAACAGCTTTTATTACAAGATCATTGCTTTTGCGACGTCGTCGTTCATTGCCGGTGTGACGGGGGCCATTTTGGTGGCGACATTCTATTTTCTTGCGTCACCCGAACAGTTTTCGGTCAACGTTTCCATTCAGGTTCTTGCGATGGTGATTGTGGGCGGATTGGCCAGCATCATTGGCAGCTATTTAGGTGCGGCCCTGATTTTGCTGATGCCGGGGATCGTGAACGGACTGTTCGCTGGATTTGCCGACCTGATCGGTTTGCAGCTTGGGCCGGAAACGCTCGCCCATATCCCAAATGCGGCCTACGGCGCGCTGATTGTGATCTTTCTGATGGTCGAGCCAATGGGCCTTGGGAAAATCTATGCCAACATCAGGGACTATTTGCTGGTGTGGCCATTTGACCAGATGAAAAAGTAGGGCGCCATGAGTAGCGAACAAACAAACCCAATTCTAAGCCTCAACAGCATCGAGGTGCTGTATGATTCCGTGCTTATGGCGATCAAGGGCGTTTCACTTGAGGTTCCCAATGGGGGCATGGTGGCGCTTTTGGGGTCCAACGGCGCGGGCAAAAGCACGACGCTGAAAGCGATCAGTGGATTGCTGAAATCTGAACGTGGTCGCGTCAGCCGTGGCGAAATCCGGTTTGATGGTCAGATAATTGGTGACGTGCCCCCGCAGGACAGGGTGGCCATGGGGATTTGCCATGTGATCGAAGGGCGGCGGGTATTTGAACATCTGACGCCAGACGAAAATCTGGAAGCGGCGGCGCCGGTGGCGATGTCACGCCAGAAGATTAACGATGAAAAGGCCCGGATATACGGATACTTTCCGCGCCTGGCCGAACGCAAAACATCACAGTCGGGCTATCTGTCAGGCGGCGAGCAGCAGATGCTGGCCATTGGCCGCGCGTTGATGACCCAGCCCCGCCTGTTGATGCTGGATGAACCCAGCCTTGGGCTGGCACCGTTTCTGGTGGCCGAGATTTTTGGTATCATCCAGAAAATCAACCGCGAGCAGGGCGTGTCGATCCTGCTGGTGGAACAGAACGCTTTGGCCGCGCTGGAAATCGTTTCTCATGGCTACCTGATCGAAAATGGCCGTGTGGTTATGCACGATACGGCCGAGGCCCTGAAAGCCAATTCAGATATTCAGGAGTTTTATCTGGGCGGTGGTGACGGCAAGAATTTTCACGACATTAAGCATTACCGCAGACGGAAACGCTGGCTAAGCTGACGGCGCGTGTCTGATCACAACACCAGAGGAGGAACCAATGAAATTTACAAAAATTCTGACGCAGGTGGCCGCTGTGGCCCTTGCCGGCGCGGCGACAGTGTCGTCGGCCTCAGCACAGGACACGATTAAGTTCGGTATGTGCTATGATCTGAGTAAATCCTACACATTCGTGACCCCGCAGATCATTCAGGGTGCTCGCGATCTGGCCGATCTTGTCAACATGAAGGGCGGCATCGACGGCCATCCGGTCGAGATTATCGTGCAGGATCATGGCAACGAGCCGCAGCGCGGCATTGAATGTTATGAAAAGCTTAAGCGCGAGGGTGTGTTCGTCTTTGATACCTTGTCCACGCCGGTATCAATTGCGATGCTGCCGCGGGTCATGAAAGACAAAAATATTCTTCTGCAATCGTTGGTCGGCCGTTCGGATGCGATTGACGGCGAGGTATTTACGCAGGTCTTTCCGGTTGGGCCGACTTATTGGGGGCAGGTTGTCAACGATATCGAATATATCCGCTTGCAAAACGGCGGCAGCCTGAAGGGCGTGAAAGTTGCGTTTTTCTATGTCGATTATCCGTTCGGACAAGAGCCGATTGAGATCCTGAAATCAATTGCCGACAAAGAAGGTTTCGAGCTTGGCTTGTTCCCCTTCCCACTGCCGGGAAGCGATCAGGGGTCTGCCTGGACGCAGGTTCGCCGCTTTCAGCCGGATCACATCATCAGCTGGGCTTTTGCTGGTATGCATGTGGTCGCTGCCAAAGAAATGAAGCGCAACGGCATACCGATTTCCAAATACATCTCGGTTAACTGGCTGAACGAAAAAGACATCGCCAGCATTGGCGCTGAAGCCGCGATCGGTCTGAAGCGGGGCACGAATGTTGCCGGTGGTCAGGACGTTCCTATCATCGCTGAAATCATTTCCGAGCTTTACGACAACGGCAAGGGAAATGGCGACCGCGCAGCGCTGAACGACGTGTACTATAACACCGGTGTTGCGATGTATTCGGCTGCATTTGAAGGTGCGCGTCTTGCGGTTGAACAGGGTGGTTTCCCAGTAACGGCCGAAACGATGAAGGCTGGTCTTGAAAGCATGGTCGATTATGACGCCAATGGGCTGATGGCTCCGCTTACTGTGACGCCTCAGGATCATGGCGGCGGCGGCAAAACCCGCGTTGAAATGTGGGACGGAAAGACCTGGGTTGCGCAGACTGAATGGATCGGCGCCTATGGCGACGCCGTTTGGGAAGTCGTGAAAGAAAGTTCCAGTAAATTCACGATGGAATAACATCAAAGACAGACCGGGGCAGGCCACATCCTGCCCCGGTCAAACTTGGTCAATTGACCGATACTGCAAAAAATACAGGAAACAACAGAATGTCAGAATCACCCATTGTCGTGTCCGTAAAGGACGGCATTGCGACCGTAACCATTGACCGCCCACACCGTAAAAACGCTCTTTCAATTGCGGCCGCCAACGGGCTGGCTGATGCGTGGGACAGGATTGCGGTGGATGACAGTATTCGCGTGGCCATTCTGACCTCTGCGGATTGTGGCGTGTTCAGCGCCGGGCTTGACCTGAAAGAAGCCACCGAGGTTGCCCGCGACGAGGGTGTCGATATTCTTTCCAAAATGCGCGATCCGTTCCATGAACGTATGCACGCCTGTCCCAAGCCGATCATCGCGGCGATGACCGGGTCATTGATGGCAGGGGGGATGATGATGACCCTGATGGCCGATTTTGCGGGTTGGGCTGAAAGGCACCAAGGCAGGCATTACCGAAGTTAAGATCGGGCGCGGCACGCCCTGGGCAGCCCCAGCGCTGTCAATGTTGCCCCAGCCAGTTTTGATGGAAATCGTGCTGACAGGTGATCTGATGCCGATTGAACGGCTGCATGAATATGGCTTTACCAATTATCTGGAAGACACGCCTGACGCCGTGCGCGCCCGAGCCCAAGATCTGGCAAGCCGCATCGCAAGCGGTGCTCCGCTGTCGGTCACAGCCGCCAAGGCCAGTGTGCGCGCGACGATGGATATGGGCGTTGCCGCCGGCCTGAAAGAGGGCCAGCGGTTGCATGAGGTGGTCTATGCCAGTCAGGATGCAATCGAAGGACCCAAAGCGTTTGCCGAAAAACGCGCACCGGTTTGGCAGGGGCGCTAAGCCAATTCGCGCTGCCGGAAGCGGGCTGAAATGAACGACGATTGGAAAACTGCACGCTTGGATGTTCGGGCCGGTATCTGTCAGATCGCCGTGCTTGCGCGATGAACCCGACTAAGTCCAAAGCAAGCGGTCAGATAACGCAGGCGTCCTTTGCCACGGTGCATGATCTGTTTCTGGAGCGGGCGCGCGCGCAACCGGATGCTGTGGCGATCGAGTTTCAGGGCGCATCCCAAAGTTATGCCAGCCTTGCGGATCGTGCTCGTCGTTTGGCCGGGGTGTTGGCTGCGCGTGGCGTGAAGCCCGGGGATCGGGTTGCNATNCTGTCCGAAAACCGGCCCGAATATATCGAGGCCGAACTGGCCTGCGCGATGTGCGGTGCAATTCTTGCTTGCCAAAACTGGCGGCTGGCGGCGGGTGAACTTGGCCATTGNCTGACACTGGTCAGCCCGGCGTTGGCGCTGGTGTCGCCACGCAGTCGCGAGGCATTTGAGGATGCCTGCCCGGATGGGCTGCAAAGCCTGTCACTTGGCCCGGACTATGANAACGCGCTGGCGGGTAGCGAACCGGGGGACGTGATCCGCGATGCTGACCCCGAAAGCGGGCTGTTGATCCTTTATACCAGCGGCACGACGGGCCTGCCCAAGGGGGCGCTGATCAGCCATCGTGCCGAAATNNCCCGCATGGCGGCGATGCAGATTGACTGCGGNGTGCGCCGGGGTGACAGTTTTGTGGCATGGGCGCCGATGTATCACATGGCCTCGTCCGATCAGATGCTGGCGACGCTGATGTCCGGTGGCACAGTGATCGTGCTGGACGGTGCGGATGTTGGCGCGATTGTGGATGCGGTTCAAAGCCGGGCGCTTGGTTGGCTGGTGATGATGCCCGGCCCGATTGCTGCCTTTATCAAAGAACTGCGTTCGCGCGGCCCCATCAAAGCCAATGTGGCTTGTGTCGGGGCGATGGCCGATCTTGTTCCAAGGCGCGAAATCACCGAATTGACAGCCTTGTTGGGCGCACCTTACCTGAATTCATTTGGCTCGACCGAAACCGGTCTGCCACCCGCAACGGCGGCAATGATCCCGGCTGGTGCTGCCGAATTCAGCCTTGATAAAGTGATCAGCACGATGTGTCAGGTGCGCCTGTTGGGTGAGGATGGCGTTGAGGTGGCCGATGGCGAGCCGGGTGAAATGGCGGTGCGGGGACCCACGTTGTTTTCAGGATACTGGGCCAATGAGGCCACCAACATCAAAGATTTTGCCGACGGCTGGTTTCGCATGGGCGATCTGTTCCGGCGCAACCCGGATGGCACGATCAGCTTTGTTGACCGGGCGAAATACATGATAAAATCGGGTGGTGAAAACATCTATCCGGCCGAGATTGAGCGTGTACTGTTGGCTGACCCACGGATCAAAGAGGCGGCCGTTGTAAAGCGCGAGGACGATAAATGGGGCGAGGTGCCGGTGGCCTTNATCGCCGCCTCGGAGCCGCTGGAGCTGGACGATATTGTCGCGCTTTGCCGCGGCTCTCTTTCAGGATATAAAATGCCCAAAGACCTGCGACGCATTGCGCTGGCGGATTTTCCCCGCTCAACGTCGGGCAAGGTGCAGCGCCATGAACTTGAAGCGACGTTAAAAGATAAATAGCCGGGTGGCCGGCAGGGCCAAAATTAGCGGCCAAAGCTGTAGGAGAGACAGATGACGGAATTGGTGACACTGGATGTGGAAAAGGGTGTTGGCATCCTGCGTTTCACCCAGCCAAAGCGGCGCAACCCCTATAGTCTGGTCTTTGTCGGGCAGTTGGTTGAGGCGCTGAAATCGGTCGAAGATGATGACAGCGTTCGCGCTGTGGTGATGACCGGTGGCGATCACTTTAGCAGTGGCGGTGATCTGGTTGGGTTCCGCACCGAAATCGCCAAAGGCACGCGGGCGACACAACAGTTGCTTGATGCCGCCAATGCGGGAACCCGTGCGGCGTTCACTTTTCCCAAACCGGTGATCTCTGCGGTCAGTGGTGTGTGCTACGGTGGCGGGATGAGCCTTGCGTTGTGTGGCGACATCATCGTTGCGGCACAGGACGCCCGTTTTTGTCAGGTTTTCAGTAAGATAGGCGGCGTTCCTGACACCGGGTCTAGTTGGCTGTTACAACAGCGTATCAGCGCCGCCGCGGCGCGTCAGTTGGTGTTTACGGGCCGCGAGATAAGTGGCCAAGAGGCGCATGATATGGGGCTGGTCGAAGAATCTGTGCCTGCCGGTCAAACCGAAGAAAAAGCAATTGCATTAGCGCAGGAGATTGCAGCCAATCCGCTTTTTGCACTGATCAGTGCAAAGCGTGTGATGCGTGAAACGGCGGAAACCGGCTTTGAGCAGGCCCTTCAGATCGAGGGGCGGGCGCAAAACATCATGATGAACGCCCATGATTTCCCCGAAGCGATGGAGGCGTTTACCCAAAAACGCAAACCTCGTTTCAACGACAGGTAACGCGCGCGCTAAACCAGCAGGAAATGAAACAGGCCCTTGGCGACGGGTTTGTCTTCGTTGTCCTGCC
>JGI24724J26744_10002409_pt1 | contig 12463 bp, 10 predicted proteins | sample Cruoilmetagenom7_FD_26744 | JGI IMG/M metagenome (IMG submission 26744)
GTGTCGGGCGGGTGTCACCGGGCAGACACGGGCAATATCGCCATTTTCGCGGGCTGTGACCGGGCGGCTTTTGATCGTATCCTGCCGCTGTTGACCACCATGGGGCGGCGCATTCTGCACACCGGCGATCTGGGCTCGGCCACGGTATTGAAGGTCGTGACCACCTATCTGGCCACTGCCCATCTGATTGCCAGCGGCGAGGCCCTGGTGACCGCCAAGGCGGCTGGCATGGGCCTGAATGTGGCCTATGAGGCAATCCGCATTTCTTCGGGCAACAGCTTCAGCCACGAGACGGAAAGTCAGGTGATCCTGAACGGGTCGCGCGACATTTCCTTTACCATGGACCTTGTCGCCAAGGGCATCGGCCTGTTTCAGGAGGTCGCGCATCGCGCCGGGGTGCCGTTGGAGNTGAACCCAAAGATGATCGAGATTTTTCAGGAAGTCATCGACCGGTTTGGCCCACGGGACCTGTCGCCCAATATCATCAAACGGCTTGAACAGGCCACGGGGCTCGACGTGCGGGCTCCGGGGGGCCCGGCGGAAATGACCGATGATGAACCCGAACAGCCCGGCGATAAGGTGATCGCGACGGGGCGCGGATGATCAACCGAGGCCCGGCCTGAAGCAGGGCAGAGGCGTGGCGGTTGAGTCACGGCTTTCCCCGGCCCGCCAAACCCGTTAGTCACGCCTTATGACCAACACCCTTGCCGCCTTGCCCCCCGCCCCTGCCCGTCGCTGGATGTCGACCGGGTTGATCTTTACCCTTGCGGTGATCTTTCTCAGCCTTGCNGCCACGGCGCCGACATTTACGCTGATCGGACGTCTGCTGGTCGCCGCACTGGGGCTGAGCGCGTTATGGGTCGCGCTGATCAGCTTGCGCAGCCACCATCTGGGCCTGGTGCTGACCGATCAGGGGCTGCACGACAGTGATGGACAGATGATTGCCCGTGTCGAAGACATGCACTCGGTTGATCGCAGCGCCTTTGCCTTCAAACCGTCAAACGGCTTCATGTTGCGGCTGAACACCCCTGCCCCGCGCCGCTGGGTGCCGGGGCTGTATTGGAGCATCGGGGATCGTCTGGCCATCGGCGGGGCGACCAATCCGGCCGACACCCGCACCCTGGCAGACAAAATCGCGTTTCTTTTGGCCGAGCAGCAGACCAATCCCTAGTTCGGATTGCAGCCCTGACCTTCCCAGCACAGTTGTGCAGCAAAACGCGGGCGGGTCATGACCACATCGATCATGTCACGAGCTTCGATCCCGGTCAGATAGACCGAAAAGGGCGGGTCATACGAAGACTTGGTTTCCACCATGATGACCCGTTCCCCCAGGGCCAAAAGCGGGATGATGTCGGCGTAATCGCGTGCGATATCCGTGTTGGAATGCGAGGCCAGCCCATCGGTGGCATAGGACCAATCGCGTTTGAGCACCCGACTGTTCGGGTCGTGACAATCTTCGCTACATTTCACCACCGTCACGCGCACCCACGCCGGATCGCCACCCTGGGTCAGATAGGTGTACACATCTTCGATCCCCAACAGGTATTCCATGTTGATCGGCACGACCTCACGGCTCAGCAGATCCGAGATCGCATAATTGCCTTTCAACGCCAGGTTCTTGGAGCGATAGACGTCAAAGAAGGTGAAGGTCGCCAGAAAGGCCCACAGCAACAGCGGTACGATCAGAACGGCCTCGACAGACAGGCTGGCGGCGTCGTCGCGGTGAAAGCCGCGCAGCCGATTTCGAAGGCAAGCAAACATCATCCGTCCCTCCTATGGTTCGTTCACGAATGTGGACGCCGACGAAATCACCATGCCACCACTGTCGTCCAGCGGCACGCCCATCACCATGCGGGTCGATCCAAAGAACGGGTTCAGCACCGCACAGGCACGCACCAGCATGATTTCGTTTTCCGCGCCAGTGTTGAATTCCACGACCGGCTGAATGTCTTCACTGCGGTTCACACATTTCAGGTTGCCGCTGGGCAGGTTCCATGCGCTGCGTGAAATTGGCGTCAGCTCGATCAGGACCGCGTTCGGGCAGTCCTTGAAGATCAACGCGTCCTCGCAGATCCGTCGCTTCAACTCGTCATGTGTGGCCGGGTTCAACGCGCCCAGGCGCAGCGCCCGCACATTCAGATCCAGCGCCCGGTCCAGCATCACCGAGCGGGTCAGGAAAATGCCCACCTCGACCGACGAAAAGAACAAGGTCATGATCGCCGGGAACAAGATGACGAATTCGATCGTCGCCGTGCCGTCCTCGCGCCGGCGGAACCGGCGCGCAAGACGGGCGATATGTGCAAACAGTTTCATATCAGTTCACCAAGCGCAGTTTTGAGATTTCACGGGCGATTGCCGCAAAGGCTTCGGTCAGGTTGGTTCCATCCGCNTCAAAGTGGTGGGCCAGCGAGCTGGCACANTTCNCCATCACGCCGTTTGAGCGGTCACTGGTTTCAAAGCCGACCGTAAAGATCGTGATGCCTTGGTCCTTGGCGGCCGTACAGATCGCATCCAGACGCGTATCCTTGGCCGAGGTGCCATGCGAACTGCCCGCATCCAACCAGCTGAACCAGTCATACCAATCCCAGGTCTTCATCGTCCAAAGTTGCGGAAACGTCAGTTGAACCGCCGTGCCGGGTTCGGTCGAGATCTGCCAGGTGCAGGTGCGCCACCAGCGACGACCGCTACAGACCTGTTGGCTGCTTTCGCCATTGCCATAGGGATGGTCCATCCATGTGCCTGTATCGTCACGATAATACTGGTCCGTCGATGCCTTGTAGACCGAATATACACCCTGGTTTGCATTGTACCAGACCGGCGACGGGCCCGACCGGTTGCCATCATGCAAATAGTGCTGCGTGGTGTTTTGACCATCTGTCATCAGCACGACAACTTTGGAAATGCCCCGTTCGGAATAGGCGAACGGACGGTCATCAAAGGCGGCGTTCACTTCGCCATCCGCAATCAGGTTGTCCAACGAACGCTGCAACGACGGGTCCAGCAACAACGCGCCCCATTTCATGCCAAGGTCGATCGAGGTATAGCCGCTTGCGCTCAGCCGGTCGATCTGCGACCGCAGCGCAGCATGGGAGTAGCCATAGGGCAGGATCTCGCGCCAGTCCTCCAGTTTGCAGGTCCAACTGCTCGGGGTCCGATCCCAGCTTCTCCAGGGGTCGAAATGCCCAGTGCGCTGCACCACCAATGTCGGGTCCAACAGATCAAGCGAGGTCACCTCGAAGTCCTCTTCTTCCCAGTGAATGCAGTGCGAACTGGTGTGTTCGCGTGTCACCGGATTATACGAATTCAAAAGCTGAAAGCTGTCCAACAAGGCCGCTCCGGCCACCACTTGTTCGGAATAGGGGATCAGGCTGATCGACACTTTCCCAGCTTCGACCGTACAGTCGGTGGTCTTGGTCCCGTCAGCCGGATCACATTGCAGAATGTTCACGAATTGCTTGGCCGCNTTGCGCAGCTCATAGATTTTTGAATTGCCCGACGACGAACTGCTCCCCATCGACCCGGACACATCCACCACCAGGCTGATTTCCGTCTGTGACGCACTTTCTTCGGCGGCACCATAGCCCGGTGCGTTCAGGTGGTCGATGCCCATGAAATTCAGGAAGGTGCTGTCGACAACCATCGACACATCCGCTTCGACCCGGCGGTAAGTGCTGAAATCTTCAACCGTGATGTCATCTTCGGTGATCAAGCCACCCAAGCCGGCTTTTTGAAAGTAATCCATCACCACCTGTTTCGGCGGCAAGGGTTGCGACATCGAGGCCGCCGCCAGCACGGCGCGGTCCAATGTGGCCTGCAACCGGGCCCGCTGCGCCTCATAGCGCATCAGGTCCACGCCCAGACCACCGATCATAAGCATCAGAATGAACAGGAACAGCCCGAAGATGATCAAAGACCCCTCTTCGTCGCGTCGAAACCCGTTCAGAATGCCGCCCCGTTTCCCGGTTTGGCACATGTCTTTTTCATTGCGGAGCCGTGTCATCACTGACCTTTCCCTGTACTCGGAGCACAGAACACCCAAACGATTCCGCCCACACCCGTTCAAAGTGAAGATGTCAGTCCGGTGTGGCGAAAATAGGGCGGCGACCAGGAGAATCGGGGCGATTTTGTGTGGTTTTGCAGACAATCCCAAAGGCTTGCCCGGGATTGCTTCGCAAGCAGAAACACTTGGCGCAGCTTTGTTAACCAAAAATCAGTCCGGATCGGCCTTTTTCAGGGTGTCTTATTAACCATTCGGGCCTAGGCTCTGCGTAAAAATGTTGCAGATTTTAATCACATCCACATATTGGAGTATGCCATGGACGCCGGAACAGCCCCCCTCCCACAGGCCGAACCCAGCTTTCGCCAATCCGTTGACCTGATGTTCAACCGGGCGGTCGGCCTGATGGATCTGCCACCGGGGTTGGAGCAGAAAATCCGCGTCTGCAACGCCACCTATACGGTGCGGTTCGGCGTGCGCCTGCGCGGCGGGCTCGAAACCTTCACCGGCTATCGCTCGGTGCATTCCGAACATATGGAGCCCGTGAAGGGTGGCATTCGATACGCCACCGGCGTGAACCAGGACGAGGTCGAAGCCCTGGCCGCCCTGATGACCTATAAGTGCGCGCTGGTGGAAACGCCCTTTGGCGGTTCCAAGGGCGGGCTGTGCATTGACCCGCGCCAGTATGAAGAACACGAACTGGAGCTGATCACCCGTCGTTTTGCCTATGAGCTGGCCAAACGTGACCTGATCCATCCGTCCCAAAACGTCCCCGCCCCCGACATGGGCACGGGCGAACGCGAAATGGCCTGGATCGCCGACCAATACGCACGGATGAACACGACCGACATCAACGCCAAGGCCTGCGTCACGGGCAAACCGCTGAATGCAGGCGGCATCTCGGGCCGGGTCGAGGCGACCGGACGGGGCGTGCAATACGCCCTTCGCGAATTCTTCCGCCACCCCGAAGATGTGGCGATTGCCAAACTGTCGGGCAAGCTGAAGGGCAAGCGCATCGTCGTCCAAGGTCTGGGCAATGTGGGCTTTCACGCCGCCAAATTCCTGTCCTCCGAAGACGGTGCCTTTATCACGGGTATCATCGAACGCGACGGCGCGCTGGTCGATGACAATGGGCTGGACGTCGAAGCAGTGTACCGCTGGGTTACCAAGAACGGTGGCGTCAGGGGCTATGCCGATGCGACCTATGTCGAAGATGGCGCCAGCGTGCTGGAGAAAGACTGCGACATCCTGATCCCCGCCGCATTGGAAGGCGTGATCAACCTGAGCAATGCCGACCGGATCCAGGCGCCGCTGATCATCGAGGCCGCGAACGGCCCGGTGACCGCAGGCGCCGACGACGTGCTGCGCGACAAGGGCTGCGTCATCATCCCCGACATGTACGCCAATGCGGGCGGTGTGACGGTGTCCTATTTCGAATGGGTCAAAAACCTGTCCCACATCCGCTTTGGCCGCATGCAGCGGCGCCAGGAAGAAGCGCGCCACCAACTGGTGGTGGATGAACTGGAGGACCTGTCCGAAAACATGGGTAAAGCCTGGAGCCTATCGCCCAATTTCAAGGACAGATACCTGCGTGGCGCGGACGAACTTGAACTGGTGCGCTCCGGTCTCGATGACACGATGCGCATCGCCTATCAGGCCATGCGCGAGGTCTGGCATGGGCGCGATGACGTGACCGACCTGCGCGTCGCGGCCTATATCGTCGCAATCGACCGTGTCGCCGCCAGCTATCGCGCCAAGGGTCTGTAAGACATCCGACCGCCGGGGCGCACCGCGCCCCGGCCACCGCCCTGCGGGTGAAAATTATGTCCCATAATTTTGCCTGACCGCTGGCCTCACGGCGTTCGACACGGGCCTGTATCACGCCCGCCCCGCGCGGCCTCTATTGACGCAAACGGACCGCCTCTGCGGCATCCTCGATCGCCCAGTACAACAAGGCGTCGCGAATGCCTTCGGCCGCCTGCTGGCGCCATTCAGGCGACGACAGCTTCTTGCGATCCGCCTCAGAGGACAGGAACCCAAGTTCAACCAGAACCGACGGAATGTCAGGCGCCTTCAGCACCGAAAAATCCGCCTGCATTTGCGGCGTTTTATAGGTCGATCCGGTCGCCGAATGAATGCCTTCGACCAGCGCGGCTGCCAGCCGGTCTGATCGGGGCGCTGTTTCACGCCGGGCCAGATCCATCAGGATCAAGGCCACCGCATCATCCTGATGGGTCAGATCAACCCCCGCCAACAGGTCGGCGCGGTCATGGCGTTCAGCCAGTTTCTGCGATGCGATATCCGAGGCCTCGTCGCTGAGCGTATAAACCGTTGCCCCCGTCGCACGCCCCTGCGCCAAAGCGTCGGCATGCAGCGACAGGAACACATCTGCGCCTGCCTGGCGGGCAATCGACACGCGCGTTTCCAGCGGCACAAATCGGTTGTCGTCACGGGTCAGAACGACCTCGAACCCGCCGGTGCGCAACAACACGTCGCGCAGGGCCTGGGCGAAACTCAGGACCAGATCGGCCTCGACCAGACCCGCGCGTTCGGCGCCCGGATCAATGCCGCCGTGGCCCGGATCCAGCACCACCACCAGGGGGCGGTCGCCGGTCTGGCGTGATTTCGCCGTGGCCACCTCGGCCGCGCCCTGATCGCCCATGAACAGCAGGTTTGGCGGCGCACCGGCCCCGGCGGCAAAACTTTCGGCGTCTGTCGTGGACAGCTCCAGCCGGACCCTCGCGCCCGCATCACCCGACACCATGCCCGCCTGATACACCGCCAATGGCGCGGCCAGTTCCAGCACCAGCCGCGACCAGCCCGGGTGCCACAGCCCGGCCTGAACCGACAACACGCGATCGCTGCCTTCGGCCAGTTCGGACACCGCCAGCCCGGCGAAATCCACTTCGGAGAAATCGACAACCAGACGCGGCGGCGCATCCAGCGTAAAGACGCGCCAGGGCACCGGTTGGCTCAGAGCCAGTTCGACAGTCGCGCCGCGCCGCGTGTCTTGCAGCAGCATCGGCGCGGACAGGCGGGCCAGCCCGCTCAGACGCTGTGCGTCTTGTGCCACCGCCGCGCCAACGCCGCCCAGCATCAGAAGGCAGGCCAAAGCCCAGTGCATCAGCCTGCCCTGCGCCACGATCAGCTGTCCTTGGCGTCGCGGATTTCAGACACGATCTCCATCATGCCATCCAGCGGCACATAGCCGCGCAGCATCTGGTTTTCCATCACGAAGGTCGGCGTGCCCGAGATGTTCATGCGCTGTGCCAGCAGGTGGTTCTGACCGATGATTTCGTCCACGCGGGGCGCGTCCATGCCCGCCCAGATTGCCGTGCCGTCCAGACCCAGATCGTTGGCCAGATCAACCAGAACTGCCTCGGACGGGTTGCCGCGCATGATCATCATGGCGTCGTGTACCTGGCCGTATGCCTCGTCCCCGGCGACCAGCTGGGCCGAGATCGCAAAGCGCGATGTCATGATCGATGCTTCGCCCAGGATCGGGAATTCTTTATAAATCACGCGGATATTGCCGTCGCCTTCGACCAGGGCTTTCAGTTCAGGAAAGGCCTTGCGGCAATAGCCACAGCGGTAGTCGACGAATTCGACCATGGTGATGTCGCCGTCCGGGTTGCCTGTGACATGCGAATAACCGTCGTTGAACAGTTCTTCGGCGTTGTTGGCAACAAGCGACCCATCCGTGGCCACCTGTTCGGCCGCCTGACGACGTTCCAGAACCGCGATGGCTTCCATCAGAACCTCGGGGTTTTCCAACAGGTAATTGCGCACTTCCTCGCGGAATGCGGTGCGTTCACCGTCCTCCATTGCGGTCATGTCGGTGGCCATCACAGGGGCGGCCATCAGACCCGCGGCAAGTGTCAGGGCAAGCCCAAAGCGTTTCGTCATTCTTATCTCCGTTGTTTTGCGGCCGCGGTTGCGGCGTACAGAATATCCTGGGCGCGGGTCCAGCCAGCAGAACCGCGCGGCAAAAGGCCCTCTGCCCGTTTCGCATGGGGCACGGCGTCTTTCAAGCGACCGATCAGCGCATAGCGTTCGGCAGTGACCAGCGCGGCCATGCCCTTTTGCCCGGCGCGGGCGTGGGCCAGCCCCAAATCACGCAGCATTTGTGGGGAAAACGGGTCGCGCGCATAGGCTTTGCGCAGCACATCCAGCGCGCGCCGATTGTTGTCGGGCGTGTTCACCGCCAGCAATGCCCGGCCATAGCCCCCCAGCACCAGCGCGTCGCGTGGCGCCAATGCGGCCGCCTTGCCATAGGCCTGAACGGCTGCGTTGAACTGACGACTTTCCAACAGGATCTGGCCCTTCAGCTCGGCCAGATACGGGTCGTTTGGGCGCGCGGCGACCAGCGCCGTGATTTCGGCAATCGCCTTTTGCGGCTTGGGGCTGCGGTGCCAGGCAATGGCACGCCGCATCCGGGCGGTGATGTCGCCCTGCCCCGCCTTGCGCCCGACCTTGCGCAGCGTCACACTGGGCGCGCGCAAAAACGCCTCCAGCTTGCCCTGGGCGCGGGTGAACCAATACATATCATCGGGGCGGTCTTGCAGCCGGTCCTGCGCCGCCACCGCATAGCCTTCGACGGCGCGAATGCGTTCCCGGCTTAACGGGTGGGTCAGCGCGTAAGGGTCCTGGCGCCCCACCGAAAGGACCTCCTGGCCGCGAAACAGCTCCAGCACATCGCCCATGGCCCCCGGGTCGATGCCATTGGCGGCCATGTATCGCAGCGCGCTTTGATCGGCGCTGGCTTCCTCGGCGCGGGTGTGGGCAAAGAACCGGCGTTGGGCGGAACTTTGCACGCCAATCGCCAGACCTGCCGCGGCCTCGCCGCCACCCGCCGCCGCAGCAACCCCGGCCAGGATCGTGCCCAGCGCGGCGGCATTGCGCGCCGAGCGGTAATTCGCGGCACGCCGTGCCAGGTGGCCATTGGCGATATGGGCCAGCTCGTGGGCAATCACCGCCTGCAACTCGGCCGGGTCTTTCAGCCGCAGNAACAGGCCCGAATGAATGAACACATGGTCGGCGTCGGCGACAAAAGCGTTCATTTTGTCATTCNTAATNATCAGGATTTGCAACCGCGACGCGCTGAGCCCGGCGGCATTGATCACCGGACGCGCCAATTCGCGCAGCGCATGTTCGATGTCAGCGTCCCGCAGGATCACCTGCGCATGTGCGGGGCCCATCATGGCCCCCATCAGCGTGACGACCATCACCGCCGTCAGAACCCTGGATACAACCCTGCCCACCATTGACTTCCCCCCTTCGCGGTGTAACCCGTTCTGAAAACTCGTTTTGAAAACCCGGTGGCGAACTCTAGTGAGGAAGTGATGCGAAACTCAAGCCGATCTCAGGTTGATCCCTTTATTGTGATGGACGTCATGGAAGCCGCCCGCGCCGCCGAGGCCGCCGGACGCCACATCATCCACATGGAAATCGGCCAGCCCGGCACGCCCGCCCCCGCAGGCGCGCGCCGCGCCTTGACGGATGCGATGGAGGGTGACGCGTTGGGATACACCGTCGCACTGGGCATCCCCCAGCTGCGCGAGCGCATCGCAAGCCTTTATAAAGACTGGTATAATGTCACGCTGGATCCGGCCCGCGTGGTGGTCACACCGGGCAGTTCCGGTGCCTTCATCCTGGGGTTTACCGCGCTGTTTGATGCGGGCGACAAGGTCGGGCTGGGCGAACCCGGCTATCCGTCTTATCGCCAGATCCTGCGCGCGCTGGATCTGATCCCGGTCGGCATCCCCACCTCGGCAGAGAACCGCCTGCAACCGGTGCCCGCCGATCTGCCCACCAATTTGCCCGGTGGCCTGCAAGGCCTGATCACCGCGTCGCCCGGCAACCCGTCGGGCACGATGCTGGACCTGCCCCACCTCGAGGCCCTGGTCGGCGCGGCCCATGACATGGGCGCCAGCTTCATTTCCGATGAAATCTATCACGGGCTGCAATATGATGGGCGCGCGGTGTCGGCATTGGAAGTGTCCGATGACGTCTATGTCATCAACAGTTTTTCCAAGTATTTCAGCATGACCGGCTGGCGCGTTGGCTGGATGGTTGTGCCCGAGGACCACGTGCGGGTGATCGAACGGCTGGCGCAGAACATGTTCATCTGTTCGCCTCACGCCAGTCAAGTCACCGCGCTGGCCGCCATGGGCTGTGACGATGAGCTGCGCGGCAATCTTGAGGTTTACGCCAGGAACCGCCAGTTGATGATCGACGGGCTGCCCGGCGCGGGNTTCGACAAGTTCGCCCCACCTGACGGCGCGTTCTACATCTATGCCGACGTGTCCGCCCATACGGATGACAGCCGCGCCTTTGCCGCCGAAATCCTTGAAAACGCTGGGGTTGCCGTGACGCCGGGGCTGGATTTCGACCCCATTCGCGGCCACCAGACGCTGCGGTTTTCCTATGCCCGCGCGACAGAGGATATCGTCGAAGGATTGGGGCGGTTGACCCGTTACATGGCGACCCGGGCCAAATAAACGCCTGACACAATAGACACAAAGCGTCAGCATTGTCAGTTGATGCCCGGAATGTCCCGCCCATATACTGCGGAGAGCATATGGGAGACGCGCGCATGGCGACGACGATCAAGGTAAACGGAACCGACCACAAGGTCGACCTGCCCGGCGAGGTGCCGCTGTTGTGGGTGCTGCGCGACGAACTTGGCATGACCGGCACGAAATTCGGCTGCGGCGTGGCGTCCTGTGGTGCCTGCACCGTGCAGATCAAGGGCAAAGCGATGCGGTCCTGTCAGGTCGCGCTGGAAGACGTCGACGGCGAGGTCACGACCATCGAAGGTCTGGGCACGCCAGACGCGATGTCTGTGCTGCAACAAAGCTGGGTCGACCACCAGGTCGCGCAATGCGGATACTGCCAGTCAGGCCAGATCATGAACGCCGCCGCCCTGCTGGCCGTCACCCCCGCGCCAACAGACGCCGAGATCGACGAGGCCATGTCAGGCAACCTGTGCCGCTGTGGCACCTACCCCCGCATCCGCGCCGCGATCCATTCCGCCGCCCAACAGATGCAGGAGGGATAAGCCATGTCCCGCCTTGGAACCTTCACCCGCCGCGCGTTCATTGTCGGCTCGGTCGCCGTGGCCGGTGGCGTGGCCTTTGGCACCTATCAGCTGCGCAAAACGCCCGACAATCCGCTGACCCCGGACGCGGATGCCACCGCGCTGAACCCCTGGCTGATCCTAGATCAGTCCGGCGTCACCGTCATCACACCCCGCGCCGAAATGGGCCAGGGCGTGTACACAACGCTGGCCGCTTTGGTCGCCGAAGAACTCGACGTGGATCTGGCCGACGTGCGTGTCGAACATGGCCCCCCCGCGCAGGCCTATTACAATGGCGCCTTGATGGCGGACCGGCATTATTCGGCGTCCCATGACCAGGCCTCCGGTCTGGGCGCGGTTCTGACCGAAGCCTTTCCCAAGATCCTGTCTTTGCAAATCACCGGTGGCTCGACCACGATGTTGGACGCCTATGACAAGATGCGCCATGCGGGGGCTGGCGCGCGTCAGACCCTGTTGCAAGCGGCAAGTGCGCGGCTGAACACCGGTCTGGACCGTCTGAAAACCGACAATGGCGCGGTGGTGGCGCCTGATGGCACACGCATTTCTTATGCCGATCTGGCGGTGGATGCGGCCCAGATTGAGCCGCCAAAGACGCCACGCCTAAAGCCGCGCAGTGACTGGAAAGTCCTGGGCAAATCCCAGCCCCGCAAGGACCAGCCCGGCAAGGCAACCGGCACGGCCACCTTTGGCATCGACGTGCGCGAACCGGACATGCTGTTTGCGTCCCTGCGCATGACGCCGCGCTATGGCGGGGGCATGGTCAGCTTTGATGCGAGCGCCGCCGAACAGATGGCCGGTGTGCAAAAGATCATTGATCTGGGCACCGGTGTTGCGGTCATTGCGACCAACACCTGGCTGGCCATTCAGGCGGTTGAGGCGATTGGTGTTACTTGGGGTGATGCGCCCTATCCTGCTGACACAGCGGGCATTTTCGCCAGGATTGCCGAGGCATTTGACACCGAGCCAAACGTCACCCTGCGCGATCAGGGCGACATGTCGACCCTGTCGGGCGATGTGTTTGAGGCCGAATATCGTGTGCCCTATCTGGCGCACGCCACGATGGAGCCGATGAATTCGACCGCGCGCTTTACCGGCGACGCGTTGGAGGTCTGGTCGCCCAACCAGGCCCCCGTCATGGTGCGCGATGAATGCGCCAAGGCGGTCGGGCTGAAGGGCGACGCGGTGACGGTGCACACGACCTATATGGGCGGAGGGTTTGGTCGCCGCTCGGCACCTGATTTCGCCATTCTGGCCGCCCGTGTGGCCAAGGAAATGCCCGGTCGCGCGGTGCAAACCACCTGGTCGCGCGAAGAGGACATGACTCACGACGTCTATCGCCCCGCCGCGATTGCGCGGATGCGGGCCAA
>JGI24724J26744_10002414_pt1 | contig 12447 bp, 10 predicted proteins | sample Cruoilmetagenom7_FD_26744 | JGI IMG/M metagenome (IMG submission 26744)
CGGTTCTGGGCGCTAAAGCCACCCTCGGACAGACGGGTTGTGGTGTCGAAATTGATCTGCGCGTCTGACATGCGGGCATTTGCTTCGGCCACGCGGGCATCGGCCTCGGTCAACATCGCGACACGGGGGCCGGGGTCGATTTCACACAACACGTCGCCCGTCGCAATCATGCTACCGCGCTGCAAGGGTTGCGAGACGACCGTACCGCTGGTTTCGGCCCGCACCTCAACACTGCGCGAGGCGGCGGTGCGCCCCCGCAAAACGATGGCGCTTTCCAGCTCACGCTCGACGAAATGCTCGACGACCACAGCAAACAGGGCATCCGGATCAGCGGCCGGAATGGGCTCGACCTCGACGGTCTGCGCCGGCTCCGGTTCCACGCCTGCCCATGACAACAGCGTGTCACGCTCCATGATCAGCATATACAGAGTTACCAACAAAAGCGTCGCAGTAATCAGCGGCACGATACGCATAGTCAAACCTTCCGTTCACCCAACCCGGCCCAAGCAATGAACCCAAAGACACCCCCGCCCGCGAAAGACGTACCCGCGCATGGTCAGATGTAGGATCGCGCGTCTCTATTTCAATACGCGCAATTTGGCGTTTGGGTTACGCCTGTGTGGGGTCCGTGGCAATCACTTGCCCGCATTTCGCGCCGCGTGACCCTGCCCGCATGATCCATTTACGATCACAATTCGCTTGATCGCTGCAAAAAGTGGCGATCCCTTGCCCGTCGGTGGGGTGCAGGCTTGGCAAGGCCCGACGCTTCGGGATAAGAGGGGCGTTAAGACCTGCGTGCAAGCGCGAGGCACAATTCACATGTCCAGACCACCAAACGGAGAACAGCCGTGAGCAACCCTGAAAGTTTCATCGACGAGGTGAACGAGGAACTCAAGCGCGACCGTTTGTTCGCTTTGATGCGCAAATACGCGTGGATCGCGGTGCTGGCTGTGTTGCTACTGGTCGGCGGCGCGGCGTGGAATGAATGGCGCAAGGCGCAGATCCAGTCCAGCGCCCAATCCTTTGGTGACGCGGTTCTGGCCGCGCTCGAAACCGAAGATACCGCCGCGCAGCGCAGCGCATTGGCAGCCATTGACGCGGACGGCGACCGTCAGGGCATCGTCAACCTGTTGCTGGCCGCCACCGACCTGAGCGCCGAGGATCGCCCGGCGGCGATTATCGCGCTGTCTGCGGTCGAGGATGACGCCACCCTGCCCGCCAGCTATCGCCAGATTGCCGCGCTCAAGCGGGTTATCATTGCCGGTGCCGAAATTCCGGCAGCCGAGCGTGAGGTCGTCCTGAACGAGTTGGCAGCAGCGGGTCAGGCGTTCCGCCCGCTGGCGCTGGAGCAACTGGCGTTGCTGGCGATGGAGACCGGCGACCGTGAAACGGCGCTGGAGCGGGCGCAGGCGTTGCTGCAAGAACCCGACGTAACGGCTGCCTTGCGTCGCCGTGTTTCGCAACTCATCGTGGTGCTGGGTGGCGAACAGCCCAGCGATCTGGGCTAATCGTTACGGTTACGGCCACTAACTCGGGGGATCGACCCATGCGTCTACTTCGCAATGCAGCCTTAGTCGGGATGTTTGGCCTTTTGGCAGCCTGCTCGCGTGAGGAAATCCTCGAGGGTGAGCGCGTCGATATCCGCGCCCCGTGGGGTGGTGGTGCCGTCGTCGAGAACCGCGTCGCGCCGATCTCGCTGCCCGGCCAGTCCGCGAATGCCAACTGGACGCAACGTCAGGGCACGTCCGGCGCACGGCCGCGTCACCCCGCGCTCTCGGCCAGCCCGCAACTGGTGTGGTCAACGCCCATCGGTGCCGGTGACAGCCGTCGCACCCGTCTGACCACCGACCCCGTGGTTGCCGGCAACCGCATCTTTACCCTCGACGCGCATACCCGTGTCCAGGCGACCTCGACCAGCGGTGCCGTGTTGTGGAACGCTGATATCCTGCCGCCACGCGGTGCGCGCGGCTCGGCCTCGGGCGGGGCGCTGACCGTATCGGGCAACCGGCTGTTCGTCGCCTCGGCCTATGCCTTTGTCGCCGCCCTCGATATCGAAACCGGCGCCGAACTCTGGCGCGTCGATTTTGACAGCCCGCTGACCGGCTCACCAGCCGTGCAGGGTGATGCCCTCTACGTCAATGCCGCCGATTCGACGCTCTGGAGCCTCGATGTCGCGACCGGTCGCATCCAGTGGAGCCTGCCCGGTGCGCCGAGCCTGTCCACCGTGGCCGGAGGCTCGGCACCGGCGATTGCCGGTGACCTAGTGATCTTCCCGACGCAAACGGGCGAACTGACCGCCGCACGCCGCTCGAACGGTGGCCTGACCTGGAGCACGGTCGCCGTAGGCCGCCGCACCGGCTCGGCACTGGCCAGCATTTCCGCGATCACCGGCGATCCGGTCGTCGATGGCAACACCGTCTATGCCGCAAACCAGTCGGGCCGCGTGTTTGCCATGGACGCCCGCACCGGAGCCACGACCTGGGCCATCGAAGAGGGCGCTTACGGCCCCGTCTGGCCCGTCGGCGACTCGGTGTTCTTTGTCAGCGATCAGAACCGCTTGATGCGAGTCAGTGCCAGCGATGGCACGACGATCTGGGCGCAAGACCTGCCGCTGTATACCTCGGACCATGTGCGCCGCCGCTTGGCGATCTTCCCGCAGTACGGGCCGGTTCTGGCCGGTGGCAAGCTCTGGGTTGCCTCGGGCGACGGGGCGCTGCGGGGCTTTGATCCGACGTCGGGTGAACGTGTCGCGGAACTGGCAATCCCCAGCGGCGCGGCCTCGGGTCCGGTTGTCGCCGGTGGTACGCTCTATGTTCTGGGCCGTGACGGGGCGTTGCACGCCTACCGTTAAGACACGCACTTTACCCAAGCGCTTTACCCAAGCGCTTTACATTGACCGCGCGTGCGCCTATGTCGGCGCCTTCAACGCGCATGCCCGGAGGCCCCCGATGAGCTTTACTCTCGCCCTAGTGGGTCGCCCCAATGTCGGGAAATCCACACTGTTCAACCGACTGGTCGGCAAACGACTGGCATTGGTCGATGACCAGCCCGGTGTCACGCGACCTGCGCGAAGGCGACGCCCGCCTTGGCGACCTGCGGTTTACCGTAATCGACACCGCCGGTCTGGAAAACGTCACCGACGACAGCCTGCAGGGCCGTATGCGCCGCCTGACGGAACGCGCGGTCGGCATGGTCGATGTGTGCCTGTTCATGATCGACGCCCGCACCGGCATCACCCCCGCTGACCAGATCTTTGCCGAAATCCTGCGCCGCAATGCCAAGCACGTCATCCTTGCCGCCAACAAGGCTGAGGGCAACGCAGGCGAAGGCGGCTTCCTTGAGGCCTATTCGCTGGGTCTTGGCGAGCCGATCCGCCTGTCCGCTGAGCACGGCGAGGGCATCGACGAACTTTATCACATCATGCGCCCCCTTGCCGCGACCTTCGAGGAGCGCGCCGAGGCTGAGGCCCCTGAGACCAACGTCGCCATCGACGAAGACAGCGAAGCCGATGACACCATCGACAGCGAGGAAATCCCCGCATGGGTCCCGACCCTCAAGCGCCCGCTGCAAGTCGCGGTCATTGGCCGCCCGAACGCCGGCAAATCGACGCTGATCAACCAAATCATCGGTGAAGACCGCCTGCTCACCGGCCCTGAGGCTGGCATCACCCGTGATTCCATCTCGCTGCCGTTCACATGGAACGACACGCCGATGCGGCTGTTTGATACAGCGGGTATGCGCCGCAAGGCCCGCATCACCGAAAAGCTGGAAAAGCTGTCGGTTGCGGACGGCCTGCGTGCCGTGAAATTCGCCGAGGTTGTGGTCGTCCTGCTCGACGCGGCCATCCCGTTCGAGACCCAGGATCTGCGCATCGCTGACCTCGCCGAGCGTGAGGGCCGCGCCGTGGTGATCGCCGTCAACAAATGGGACATTGAGGACGACAAGCAGGACAAGCTCAAAGAACTGCTGCAGACCTTTGAGCGGAACCTGCCGCAACTGCGTGGTGCGCCGCTGATCACCATCTCGGCCAAGACCGGACGCGGCATGGAGCGTCTGCACGAGGCGATCATCCGCGCCCATACGATCTGGAACCGCCGTGTGGGGACGTCACGCCTCAACAACTGGTTGGCCGCCATGACCGAGGCCCACCCGCCCCCCGCACCGGGTGGGCGCCGCGTCAAGCTGCGCTACATGACGCAAGCCAAGACCCGCCCGCCGGGATTTGTGGTGAAATGCTCGCATCCCGATGCGCTGCCCAAAAGCTATGAACGCTATCTGGTCAATGGTTTGCGGACGGCGTTCGACATGCCGGGCACGCCGATTCGGTTGTACCTGCGTGGTCAGGGTGACGAAAACCCCTATAAGAACCGCACCAAGTCGCAGCCTTCACGCTTGAAAAAGCACAAGAATCCGGGCCATTAAGCGCTTTGTGATTTTGTTGCGCTTGCAACTATTTGATCTGGATCATGGTTCGCCCCCCAACAAGCGAGCACCCTGTTAGGCAGAACTGTCTTAACAGGAGAGCGACCTCATGGGCCTTATGGATAAACTCGACCGTCACTCGACGTTGATGAACCGGATGGGGGATACGGTGAATGTCGACCTCGCCGAGGCGATGGCCGACAACAAAATCTCTGGCTACGAGCTGCGCAATGCGGTCATGGCCTGCATGGGCTGCGAAGGCAGCAACGCCTGCCCCGACTGGCTCAAGGCCCACGACAAAGGCGCCCCCGACACCCCCGAATATTGCCGCAATCAGGCGCTGTTCGAGCGTCTCAAGACCTGATCCAAGATCGGCACTGGCAGGCGTAAAACCTGAACACGACGGGCCTTGCGCGGGGTTTGCACCGGAATTGCGCAGCCCGCGCGTTTGTCTTGCGCTAGTCTCTTACCAAAAGGTAAACGCTGCAGGCCAAGCCCTTGAAATCAAAAGGCTTCAAAACTGTCCCACGGTGGGACACGCAGGTTCGCCGATCACCGGATTTTCAACGTCGCCAGTCCGATCAACGCCAGAACCAGCGAAATAATCCAGAACCGGATCACAATCTGAGGCTCGGCCCAGCCCTTTTTCTCGAAGTGATGATGGATCGGAGCCATCAAAAACACCCGTTTGCCGGTGCGTTTGAAATAGAACACCTGAATGATCACGCTCAACGCCTCGACGACGAACAATCCACCAACAATTCCCAACACGATCTCATGCTTGGTCACGACCGCAATCGCCCCCAAAGCGCCGCCCAAAGCCAGCGAACCGGTATCCCCCATGAAAACCGCCGCCGGAGGGGCATTATACCACAAAAATCCCAGCCCCCCGCCCGCCAGTGCGGCCGAAAAGATCAGCAACTCGCCGGTTCCGGGCACATAATGAACATCCAGATACGCCGTAAAATCGACGCGCCCCACCGCATAGGCGATCATCCCCAGTGTGCCCGCCGCGATCATCACCGGCACGATCGCCAGCCCGTCCAGCCCGTCCGTCAGATTCACCGAATTTGCTGCCCCCACGATGACGAACATCGCAAAGGGAATATACAGCCAGCCCATGTTCAGAAGGACTTCCTTGAACACCGGAAACGCCAAACGACCCGAGAGCCCCTCGGGATGCAGGTACATCGCCGCCAGCGACGCCACCAGCGCGATGGCAAACCCCAGACCCAAACGGACCCGCCCGGAAACGCCCGCATGGCTCGACTTGGAGACTTTCGCGTAGTCATCCGCGAACCCGATGACCCCGAAACCCAAGGTCACACCCATGACAATCCAGACATAGCCGTTGTCCAGCCGCGCCCACATCAGCGTTGAAAAGGTCAGCGCCGAGAGGATCAACAGCCCGCCCATCGTCGGCGTGCCTTTTTTGGTCAACAGATGCGACTCAGGGCCGTCTTCGCGGATCGGCTGGCCCTTGCCTTGCCTGCGTCGCAAGAAATTGATCAGCGGTTGCCCGAATACGAACCCGAAAATCAGCGCCGTAAAAAACGCGGCCCCGGCCCGCACGGTAATATATCGAAACAGGTTGAAGCCAATAAATGCCTCGGAAAACTCGGCTAGCCAGTACAACATCCATTATTCTCCGTTGGGGTCGTCGGGCATCGGGTGGCCCAGATGGCGCAGCGCATCCACCACACGAGAGACATAACTGCCTTTGGAGCCCTTAACCAGTATAACGTCACCCGGTCGCACCAAACCAAAGGCTTTCTCGCCCAAATCGTCGGCCCGCTCAACGTGGTTACCCCGTTTGGTCACGGGCAAGGCATCGAAAAGCCACCGCATGCGTGGCCCAACGCAATGCACGACATCGGTGACGTCAAACGTCGGATGTAGGGCCATGCCTTTGTGCAATGCCCGCTCCTCGGGGCCGAGTTCAAGCATATCGCCCAAGATCGCAATACGCCGTCCACCCTCAGCAGGGGGCGTCGTCGCAAGCACCTCGAGCGCCGCCGACAGCGAGGCCGGGTTCGCGTTAAAGGCGTCGTCGATCAGCGTGAACGTCGCCTCACTGGCAGGGTCGAGCAATACCGTTTCCCGTCGTCCGCGACCAGACGGCGGCTGCCAGTGGCCCAGAGCCTGCGCCGCCATCGCCAGATCGAGATCCAGTGCTTTGGCGACAGCAAGGCACCCCAGCGCGTTCATGCCGAAATGTGCGCCCGCCCCCGCAAGCCTGATGAGATAGGCCGTATCATCGCATTGCGCCTCGACGACCAGTGCGGCCGTCGTGACCCGCAAACCGCTGAGGCGAATAGTCCCGGCACGACCAAAGCTGAGAGCTTCCGGCCCCGCGGCGTCTGCCAAAATCTGAGTCGTCTCAAGGTCAGGCATTGTAGATTGCCGTGCCGCCAGACACCAAACCGCCAAAGATTTCGGCTTTCTCACGGGCGATGGCCCCGACGTCGGAAAATGCCTCAAGATGGGCGGCAGCGACGGTGGTAATCATCGCGACATGCGGGCGGGCCAAGGCCGCTAACGGCGCAATCTCGCCGGGGTGGTTCATCCCGATTTCGATTACCGCGAAATCGACATCGGCGGGCATCCTCGCCAAGGTGATCGGCACGCCCCAATGGTTATTGAAACTTGCCTCGGCAGCGTGAACCGTGCCGAAGACATCGAACATCTCGCGCAGCATTTCTTTGGTCGAGGTTTTACCAACCGATCCGGTGATGCCAATCACTGTCGCAGAGGTCCGCGCCCGCCCGGCGGCCCCCAGATCGGTCAGCGCCTGCAAGACATCCGGCACCACAAGGCACGGACCAGTGACACCTTCGGGCACATGATCGACCAAGGCGGCGGCGGCCCCGTTTGCAAAGGCTTGCGCGACGAAATCATGGCCATCTCGCGCGGCTTTGAGCGCCACAAACATGTCGCCGGCTTGCAGGCTGCGGGTATCAATCGACAGGCCGGAAACCTCAAAAGGAGCGGTTGCCTGACCGCCAGTCGCGGCCTCGGCGTCGGTGTGGATCCACAGGGCGGTCATGTCACAACCTTCCGTCTAGGGCCGCAACGGCCACGCTGGCTTGCTCGAGATCGTCAAAGGGGTAGACCGTGTCACCAACCGTTTGCCCCCTCTCATGGCCCTTGCCCGCAATCAGCAGGGCATCGCCCGGCTCAAGTGCATCGACCGCCCTCAAGATCGCCTCGGCGCGGTCGCCGACCTCAGTCGCCTCAGGGCAAGATTGCACTATTTCTGCACGAATCTGGGCTGGAACCTCGGATCTTGGGTTGTCATCTGTCACAAATACAACATCCGCGTTATCCGCAGCGGCTTTGCCCATCAGTGGCCGTTTGCCTTTATCGCGATCACCACCAGCCCCCAGAACCACGATCAAGCGCCCCATGACATGCGGGCGCAAGGCCTGCAAAGCGGTCTCGACAGCGGCCGGCGTATGCGCGTAATCGACAAAAACTGGCGCGCCATTTTCGCGTGTCGCGGCCAGTTGCATGCGTCCGCGCACACCCTCCAGCCGCTCCATCGCGGCGATGGCGTCAGCCGCGTCGGCGCCGGTCGCCAGGACCAACCCCAAAGCCAGCAACGCATTCCAAGCCTGAAACCCGCCCACCAATGGCAAGACCACATGATGCGCCTGCCCCTTGAGGGAAAAGCGCAATTCCTGCCCGTGCGCCGAATAGCGTTGCGCCAGGATGCGCAGATCGCAGTCGGTGCTTTGCCCAACCCGCAACACCCGTTGACCGACCATCTCCGCCAGTCGCGAACCCCATGCGTCATCGGTGTTGATAACCGCGATCCCGTCGTCGGGCAGCAAGCGTTGAAACAACCCGGCTTTGGCGGTGAAATACGCGTCCATACTCGGGTGATAATCGAGGTGATCTTGCGAGAGATTGGTGAACCCGGCGGCCTGCAAACGCACCCCCTCGAGCCGCCGCTGGTCGAGCCCGTGCGAGCTGGCCTCCATCGCCGCATGGGTTATGCCCTCGGCGGCGGCCTGCGCGAGTATGTGCTGCAAGGTCACGGAATCCGGTGTCGTATGGGTCAGCGGTGTTTCCCACGCCCCTTCGACCCCGGTCGTGCCAACATTGATCGCCGCGTGCCCCAGGGAAGCCCAAAGCTGACGCGCAAAACTGGCGACCGAGGTCTTGCCGTTGGTGCCGGTCACAGCGACCATCACGTCGGGCTGGGCACCAAACCACAGCGCCGCCGCCATCGCGAGGGCCGCACGAACATCCTCGGCGACGACCAGCGCCACATCGGGGTGCCGTGCCAATGTGTCGGCGGCNATNCTGGCNCCTTCACGATCGGTCAAAATAACGCTGGCCCCCATGCGNAGGGCCGGATCAATAAACTCTGCACCATGCACAAGGCTGCCNGGCAGAGCCGCGAACAAGGTGCCCGGTTTGACCTGACGGCTATCCAGTGTCATCGCCGTGATCCGCGCACGCGCATCGCCGCTTCTGGCCGTCAGACCGAGTTCATCAAGGCTTTTTTCGTGTGACATCCCGTCCCCCGGCTGCGCGTTCAACACGGATTAACGCAGCTGGAAGGCCGCTTCAATCTCTGCCGCGCTTTGCGGGCGCATTCCCATCATCGGCGCGATGCGGCGTACGATTTCGGCGGCGACGGGCACCACGGTCCAACCGGCGGTTCTGCGGGCCTCGGCGCCCGAGGTTTCGGACGGCTCATCCATCGTCACGACGATCACATAGCGCGGATCGGTCATCGGGAAGGCACCCGCGAAAGTTGCGACCACGCGGTCCTCATAATAGCCGCCTTGCGGGTCGGGCTTGTCTGCTGTGCCGGTTTTTCCGCCCACGGCATACCCCTCGACCTCGGCCATCGAGGCCGTGCCGCGCACCACAACCGCACGCATCAGCGCACGCATGGTTTCGGAGGTCTGCTCGGAGATCAACCGTTCGCCGGGGATCGAATCGGGCCTGCGTACCAGCGTTGGCACAACCCGCAACCCACCATTGACCAGTGACGCATATCCGGCCGCCAGATGCACCGGGCTAATGGCCAATCCATGCCCGTAACTAATTGTCATAGAAGACAATTCACCCCAGCGCTCCGAAAATTGAGGGACCACCCGGCGCACCTCGGACAGCTCTAGAGACAGAGTATCCAGAAAGCCGAAGCTGTGCAAAAACTCTCGCTGGCGTTCGGGGCCGATCATCTGCGCAAGGCGGGCTGTGCCAATGTTTGACGAATGCACAAACACATCCGTCACCGACATTTGTGAGCCATAATCACTGAAGTCTTCGATACTGAACCCGGCGATCCGTAATGGGCCGCGTGTGTCGACCATGGTCGCAGGGCTGACCAAATCAAGGTCCAGAGCCTGCGCAAGCGCAAAGGATTTCATCACCGAGCCAAGCTCATAAACGCCCTGCACGGCATGATTGAACAAGGGATGATCCGCAGGATCGCCCTCGACGGGGGGGGCTGGTCTGTCGTTTGGATCAAAGTCGGGTAACGAGGCCATTGCGACGATTTCACCACTCATGGCGTCCATGATGATCGTCGAGCCAGCCCGTGCGTTAAGCATTGTGATGCCACTGGCGAGGACTTCCTCGATCACGCCCTGAACACCCAGATCCAGCGAAAGCGCCAATGGCACATCGGCAAGATCAGGATCGCGCAGACGGGTATCCATGCGGTACTCTACGCCCGCCGTACCGATGATTTCGGCGGCGGTCACACCCTGTTGACCATAGCCCGCTCCGCCCAGCACATGTGCCGCCAAACGGCCATTGGGATAGAGCCGCATTTCGCGAGGCCCCAGCAACAGGCCCGGCTCACCGATATCATGCACGGCTTGCGCCTGTTCAGGTGACAACCGCGCCCTGATCCAGACAAAGCGGCGGTCGGGATCCGTCAGACGTGCGACAAGTCGCGCCTCGTCAAGGTCGGGAAAAATGCCGGCCAGTTCATGCGCCGCGCGGGTGCCGTCGACCATGTACCGCAGTTCGGCGTAAAGCGAGTTCGTCACGAGATTGGTCGCCAGAATTCGCCCGTTCCGATCCAGAATATCCGAGCGGGTATCGGCGATTTGTTCCCCAAGATAGGGCTCTGATTCCACCACCGGGGCCGCCGCCAGCAGGCCCATACGCGCCCCGATCAAAGCGTAGCCGGCAAAAAACATCACCGCCAGAAACAGCAGACGCCATTCCGCGCGTTTGCGCCCCGAGTCACGCGCCTGTTCGGTGCGCAGGCGGATATTCTCGCGCTCGATCAATTGTGGATTTTCACCGTGATCACGGGCGTCAAGAATTCTGGCAAGCGGGCGAAGCGGCGTGCGGATCATCGATCCCCTCCCGACATGGCGATAGTCATGGGATAGGCGATTTCGTCGATCTGCCCAAATTGCTGACCCGTCAGAGGCACCAATCCAAGCCGGGCTGCGTTCATATCAACCAAAGCGCGCAGCCGCTCCGGACGGTTCAGATACGCCCACTCCGCCCGCTGAACGCCCATAGACTCTTGCAGGCTACTGATTTCACGGCGCAAATCACGAACTTCATTCATGGCACGCTGCGTACGGTCATTCTGGTGATAAGCCCAAACGGCCAAGCCAATAACGGCAAATGCGGATAACACATAAAAGAGCCCTCGCATCAGCGATCTCCTTGTAACGCAAGCTTTGGCAACCCCACAGCGGAGCGATCCACGGGGCCAGCCGGAGCATCGGTGCGNCGCGCGATCCTGAGNAGCGCAGACCGGGCACGCGGATTGGCGGCGCATTCCGCATCATCGGCGGCTATGGCTTTGCGATTGATCAGATCGAAACGCGCGGCCTCTTGNTCAANTTGCGGNGCGTGGCGGCTGCCCTGCCCTGCCTTGGCNGCCCGCAATTGCGTAAAGCGNTTGACGATCCGGTCNTCGAGGGAGTGAAAGCTGACAACGGCCAGCAAGCCACCGGGTTTCAGCGCCCGCTCNGCGGCCTCGAGCCCGTCGANCAATTCATGAAATTCTGTATTCACGGCGATACGCAACGCCTGAAAGCTGCGCGTNGCAGGGTGGCTTTGTCCCGGTTTTGCCCGTGGCAGGCAGGACGTCACGATGTCGGTCAGCTGCAAAGTCGTCTCAATTGGCGCGATGGCGCGTGCGGCAATAATCGCGCGGGCAATCCGGCGCGAGGCGCGCTCTTCTCCATAGTGAAACAGAATATCCGCCAGTTCCGTATCGCTGGCCGTATTCACAAGATCGGCGGCCGACTGCCCCTCCTGGCTCATGCGCATGTCCAAAGGGCCATCTTTGGCAAAGGAAAACCCGCGTTCGGCCAGGTCCAACTGCATCGACGAGACGCCCAAATCGAGCACAACGCCATCAAGCAACTGATCTGAATAGTCATCGAGCTTACTGAAGGTGCCGTGAACCAGCTTTAAGCGGTCGCCATAGGCCGCACCCCAGTCCGCAGCCATCTCCAGTGCTAAAGGATCGCGGTCAACGCCGATAACTTGCGCGGCTCCGGCCTCCAACAATCCCTTTGTATACCCACCGGCCCCCAGCGTGCCGTCCAGCCAGATCCCTTGAACCGGCGCAACAGCTTTGAGAATTGAACCAAGTAAAACAGGGACATGCGGGGCGGCGGTTGCGTCAGCGGGCATGTATCACTCTTCTGGCAAGTCAGGCAGTAGCGAGGACGGATCGAAATCTTCGTCCTGCTGGTCCAGCCATTCATCAACCTTAGCCAGTTCTACCTCTTCATAGGTCGAAGGCTTCCAAATTTGAAAATGATCACCAGACGCAATGAAGAACGCCTTGTCGTCGAGGTCCAGTTTTTTCCGCAGCTTTTGCGGCAAAACGATGCGGCCGTCTTCGACGATCTGAGCGGGTATGGAGTGGCCGTGGTACAGACGCTCAAGCATCCGACGCTCGAACGAGCCCTTTTTCATGCGATCAATGCGACGATCGATTTGCTCGATGGCCTCAATGGTGTAGCACTCAAGGTGATTTTGCTTTTCAGAGCCGTAGACAATGATCAATTCGGGGCGCAGGCC
>JGI24724J26744_10002416_pt1 | contig 12445 bp, 6 predicted proteins | sample Cruoilmetagenom7_FD_26744 | JGI IMG/M metagenome (IMG submission 26744)
CAGCGGTGATCAGGGTGAACTCGTCGCCAGCGTGGCGCATGACGGACATCTCGGTGACGATGCGGCCCTTGTCGTCAGGGAAATACGCCAACGAGACTCGCCCAACCCGAGGCAATTTTCCCGAAATACGCGCGTTCAGCCAATCCGCCGCGCCGTCGCCGCTGAGATCAAAGCGCGAGAAACCCGGCAGATCAAGCACGCCGACCCCGTCGCGCACCGCCTCGCATTCGGCCTTGACGGCGTTGAACCAAGGCCCCTCGCGCCGCCATGTCTGCTGACCGGCATCAGAGGTATCATCCCCGGCACGCGCGAACCAATTGGCGCGCTCCCAGCCGTTATAGGGGCCGAATTGTGCGCCCAGCGCGGTAAGGCGCTGGTTGTTGGGGCTGAGTTTCTGCCCGCGACCCGCAGGCCACGCATAATGCGGGAAATGCATGCCGTATTCATGGCCATACACCTCTTTGCCCTTGGCGACGCAGTAATCGTGATCTTCATGGCCCGTGAACCGGCGCGGATCGCAGGACCACATATCCCATTCGGTCGCGCCTTCGGTGATCCACTCCGCCAACACTTTGCCCGCGCCGCCCCCTTGGCAGATGCCAAAGGTGAAAACGCACGCCTCAAAGGCATTGGGCACGCCCGGCATCGGACCAATCAGCGGGTTTCCATCGGGCGTATAGGGGATCGGGCCGTTGATGACCTTTTGCAGGTTGGCTTTTTCCAGCAAAGGCACGCGGGCCATGGCATCGTTGATATGCCATTCCAACCGGTCGAGGTCATCGGGATAGAGCTGAAAGCTGAAATCCTCGGGCATCGGGTCATCGGGGGTCGCCCAATGGGCGCGGCACGGGTTTTCATAGGGGCCGAGGTTAAACCCGTTTTTTTCCTGCCGCAGGTAATAGCTGCTATCGACATCGCGCAGCAGTGGCAGCTTGGCGCCGGTCTCACGGGACCAAGCCTCCAGCTCGGGAATGGTGTCGAACAGCATGTATTGGTGGCTCATCACCATCATCGGCACACGTCGGCCGAACATCGCACCGACCGTTGCAGCGTAATACCCCGCCGCGTTCACCACATATTCGCAGCGCACCTCACCCTTGGGTGTGTCCAGCACCCATTCATCATTTTCGCGGCGCGCGCCGGTCACNGGGCGAAACCGCTCNATACGGGCACCCAAGTCNCGCGCGCCTTTGGCCATNGCCTGCGTCAGCTGTGCGGGATCAATATCGCCGTCATTCGGATCATAGAGGCCGCCGGTCAAGTCATGCGTTTCCAGAAACGGATACCGGTTGCGGATCTCGTCAGGGGCCATGACCTCCAGATCCATGCCCTGATACCGGCCCATTCCGGCGACTCGCTGGAATTCGCGCAAACGCTCGACACTATGGCCCAGCCGCACCGAGCCGGTGACATGGTAATTCATCGGGTAGCCCACAGCATCGCCCAAGCCGCGATANAGTTCNGCGGAATATCGCTGCATGTTCATGATCGACCAGGAGGATGAAAAGGTCGGCACATTGCCCGCAGCATGCCACGTCGAGCCCGCCGTCAGCTCGTTGCGTTCAAGCAGCAAGCAATCCGTCCAGCCCGCTTTGGCAAGGTGATACAGCGCCGAGGTGCCAACAACACCGCCCCCGATTATGACCACGCGTGCCGATTCTGTCATGGCTGTCTCCTGTTTCGATCGCTCACTATGACTCTGACCCAAAGGATCATGCAATTCGCGGCGTGACGCGAAATTGATCGCTTTTTCCGATTAGGCATGCTGCGCAATTATCAGTTGCGAATGAGTCGCAATAGCGATTAGATGCGAATCACTCGCAAATAGCGATGCCCGTTCCCGGATATGGAGACCCAAATGCGCCAATTCGCCCTCGCTAGTGTCATCACGGCCACCCTATCGCTCCCTCTGGCCGCCCAACCGACGATGCTGGCAACCGTCGGCATGATTGCAGACCCGGCGCAGCGCATGGCGCAAGAGTGCGTCGAGGTGCAAACGCTGATTGGCGCAGGCATGGACCCGCATCTGTATCAAGCACGGCCGTCAGACATCCGGCGGATGCGTTCGGCCGACCGGATCGTTGCGCTGGGCCTGACGCTCGAGGGGCGTCTGGCGGAAATCCTTGAAACTGTGGGGGCGACCATTCTGGGCTCAGAAGTACCAACGGACCTTCTGTTGTCGCATCACAATGCACCAGACCCCCATGTATGGATGGATCCGGAGATCTGGGCACAAACCTTTCCGGCCCTGGCAGCAGCACTGGTGGAACTGGCACCCGAATGCACGGCTGACATCACGGCACGCCTTGACGCCGAGATCACGCGAGCACACGCGCTGGATGAATGGGCGCAGCGCAGTTTGGCGACGATCCCCACCGATCAGCGCGTCTTGCTGACAGCCCATGATGCGTTCACCTATTTCAGCCGCGCCTATGCGTTGGAAAACGCTGCGATTCAGGGGATTTCGACCGCGTCAGAGCCGTCAATCGCCGACATCGACCAAACCGCGCAACTGGCAGCCGAGCGCCGGGTGCCGGCGGCATTCATCGAGACCACCCTCAACCCCCGCGCGGTTCAGGCGCTGGTCGAGGCCGCACAGGCGCGGGGCCACGACCTGAGAATTGGCGGATCGCTGTACTCAGATGCCTTGGGCGAAGAAGGTTCGGGGGCCGAGACCTGGCCAGGTATGATCGTATCGAACGTGCGCACCATTACCGAGGCGCTGGGCGGTACAGTTGCCCCATTGCCCGAGGGACTGTTGCCCTGATATCTGCCCCTTTCCCAAGGGCCATCATCCGATGGGAAAGAAGATGAGTATTTTTGGCAAGATGATGGTGTGGCGCTAGGCAATAACCTCGAACTTGTCGACATCGACCATGCCGTGATCGGTGATTTTCAGATGCGGGATCACTGGCAAGGCGAGGAAGGCGAGCTGCAGGAATGGCTCCTCGAGAGTGACGCCCAAAGAGGTAGCGGCAGCGCGTAACCCGATCAGGGCGTCGCGCACGACCTCGAAAGGTTCGAGTGACATGAGCCCCGCGACCGGCAGCGCCAGTTCAGCGAGGATCTCGCCGCCGTTGACGACGACAAAGCCGCCTTCGATCTCGCCCAGACGTTGCGCGGCCAGCGCCATATCTGCGTAATCCATGCCAACCACCGCGATATTGTGGTGATCATGGCAAACGGTTGAGGCAATCGCCCCTGATTTGATCTCGAACCCGCGAACAAATCCGTTGGCGATATTGCCGTTTATCCCGTGGCGTTCGATCACCGTGATCCGTGCGAGGTCGCGCGATGGATCGGGGCGCTTGTCGCCGTCGGTTGCCGGCACGTCGAGGCGCAGGTGCTCGGTCAGGATTTTGCCGGGCCAGATGCCGATCACCGAGGTTTCCGCGTTGTTCCCAGCATAGCGGAAACTGGCGGCAGTCAGGGGCGGCACATGGACCGAGTTACGGGCCACGGGGGCAATTGTATTGCGGGCGTCAAACGCCGCGTCATCGGCCAGGACGCCGCCACAGAACACCATATCGGCGCGGCATTCGGCCGGATCGTCGAGCACCACAATATCGGCACGTTTTCCGGGTGATATCTGGCCGCGATCCTTGAGGCCAAACGCCTCGGCGGCAGACAGGCTCGCGGCGCGGTAAACCGACAGCGGGTCGCGGCCCTTTTCGATCAACCGGCGGATCATGTAATCGAGGTGGCCGTGTTCCGCGATATCCAGCGGATTGCGGTCGTCGGTACACAGGCACATGTAGGCCGATGTTGTCGGCGTCAACACCTCGGCCAAAGCTTCGAGGTCTTTGGATACCGACCCCTCGCGGATCAACACGCGCATACCTTTTTGCAGCTTTTCAGTCGCCTCTGTGGCGCTGGTCGCTTCATGCTCGGTACGGATACCGGCACTGATATAGGCGTTCAGATCACGCCCCGACAACAGGGGGGCATGGCCGTCGATGTGCCGCCCCTCAAAGGCGCGAAGCTTGTCCATGCAGCCCGGATCGCGGTGGATCACACCGGGATAGTTCATGAACTCGGCCAAGCCGATGACACGCGGATGATCGGCCAAAGGGGAAAGGTCAGCGGCACTCAGGGCGGCGCCCGCCGTCTCCATATGGGTTGAGGGCACACAAGACGACAGGTTCACCCGGATATCCATCACGGTGCGGGTGCTGGCATCGAGGAAGTACCGGATACCCGGCAAGCCCGCGACATTGGCGATCTCATGCGGATCGCAAATCGCCGTGGTCACACCGCGCGGCGCGACGCAGCGGTCGAATTCAAACGGCGTGATGCACGAGCTCTCAATGTGCAGATGCGTGTCGATGAAACCGGGCACCAACAATTTTCCGGACACGTCAATTTCGCGCGTGCCTTGGTATTTCGCACCAATACCGACAATCCGGTCGCCGCATATGGCGACGTCACCGGTGATCTTCGCACCGGTAACCATGCACCAAACGGTGCCGCCCTTGAGGACCAGATCGGCGGGTTCATCGCCCCTGCCCTGTGCAATCCGTGTTTCAAGCATCGCCATCAACCCGGCGCAAACGTTCGATCAATGACGAGGTATCCCAGCGACCGCCGCCCATGTTTTGCACGTCTTTGTAGAACTGGTCGATCATCGCTGTCATCGGCAAGGGTGCGCCAATCTCGTCTGCGGTTTGCAGGCAGATCCCCAGATCCTTGCGCATCCAGTCGACGGCAAAGCCATGCTCGAATTCACCATCCAACATGGTTGCGTGACGGTTAACCATCTGCCACGAGCCTGCCGCGCCGCCTTGGATCACCTCGACCACGGCCTTGCCATCCATGCCCGCCTTTTCGCCAAAGCGCAGCGCCTCGGACAGGCCCTGCACCAGACCCGCGATGCAAATCTGGTTCATCATCTTGGCGATCTGGCCCGAACCGACCGCGCCCAGACGTTTGCAGATCTTGGCATAGGCATCGATCACCGGCGCGGCGCGGTCATAATCATCCGCATCACCACCACACATCACCGACAACACGCCATTTTCAGCGCCAGCCTGCCCGCCTGAAACGGGCGCGTCGATGAACGAGATACCCGCAGCCGCGCCCTCGGCGGCAAGGTCGTGGGTGATCTTGGCGGAAACGGTGGTATGATCGACGAAAATTGCGCCGGATGCCATGCCCGCAAACGCACCATCCGGACCACGACAGACCGAGGCCAGATCGTCATCATTGCCAACNCAAGCCATGACGAAATCCGCGCCTGTCGCGGCCTCTCGCGGCGTTGCGGCGGCGCGGCCACCATGCTCGGCGGCCCATTTCTGNGCCTTGGCGGANGTGCGGTTATAAACCGTGACCTCATGCCCTGCCTTTGCAAGATGCCCTGCCATAGGATAGCCCATAACCCCAAGCCCTAAAAACGCCAATTTGGCCATGCTCTGCCCCTTTTAATGCCGACGGTTTGAATTGCGCTNATGCGCGACAGCCCATAGGAAACGAAGCACGTTCCAAGGTCAACACAACGAGGCCAATCTAGATGGTTACCCTGCTCCGCTGGCTGCTACGCATTGCCACCGCTTCGGTGATATTGGCGCTGGTGACAGTGGCTGGTGTCTATTACTTCCTGTCGCGGTCCTTGCCGGACTACGACACCACCTGGCGGGTGCGGGGGGTAAACGACACAGTCGAAATCGCGCGGAACACCCATGCGGTCCCGCATATCTTTGGCCAAAACGACGAGGATGTCTATTTTGGCTTGGGGTTTGCCCACGCTCAGGACCGCTTGTGGCAAATGACCCTGATGCGGCGCACCATCCAGGGCCGCTTGAGCGAAGTGTTCGGAGCCCGCACCCTGCGCACCGATGAGTTGATGCGCCGACTGGACCTCTATGGGTTGGCCACGCAGTCTCTGCCCGCACAAGACAGTGATACCCTTATGGCGTTACAAGCCTATGCACGCGGCGTGAACGCTTGGATCAATCAGGTCAACGACGATGCCTTGGGCCGTGGTGCGCCCGAGTATTTCCTGTTCCCCGGCGAAGTCAGCCTGTGGCAACCGGCCGATTCCATTGCGATGATCAAGCTGATGGCCGTGCAGATGTCCGGCCATATGGAAAACGAGGTGCAGCGCGCCCGGCTGTCTGCATTGCTGGGCACTCAGCGTACCAATGACCTGATGCCCATTGACGATGACGCTGGCCTTGCGGCACTGCCCGATTTCGCCAGCCTGTTTCCGGATCTGACCGATACACAATTGGCAATGCACACGGTTTTGCCGGGCGATTTGCCCGGCGGGGGATTGTCCCCGTTCAGTCCTTTTGAAACCGCAGGTGCCTCGAATGCATGGGCGGCATCGCCCGGGCGGTCGACGAATGGCGGCACATTGCTGGCCAATGACCCTCATCTGGGCTTTTCAGCCCCCGCGATCTGGTATCTGGCTCGGCTGGATCTGAGCACCGGGGCGGTTACCGGCGGCACCATTCCGGGCATTCCCGTGGTCATGGTGGGTCGGTCCGAGGCGCTTAGCTGGGCGCTGACGTCGTCGTACCTCGACGATCAGGATGTGTTCCTTGAAGAGCTGAACGCCGAAGACACACAGCTATATCGCACGCCAACCGGCTGGGCCGAGTTCGAGACCCGCCGCTCGATCATCCAGGTCGCTGACCAAGACCCTGTCACCATCACTTTGCGTTGGTCTGACAATGGCCCTATCTTGCCGGGCAGCCACTATAACCTCGGGTCAATCACGCCACCGGGCCATGTTGCGGCCCTGTCGTGGACGGCGCTCAGCAGCACAGATACCTCGATGACCGCCGCGATGGGGTTGATGCGGGCGCAATCGGTGAATGAGGCGATTCAATCCAGCGAGGCCTTTGTCTCCCCGTCGCAGAACCTGATGGTCGTCGACCGCGACCATATCGCGATGCAGTTGGTCGGCCAGATGCCACGTCGCGACGAGGCGCACCCGACACAAGGCCGGATGCCGGCCCCGGGGTATGATCCGAACGCCCGCTGGCAGGGGATCCTGCCCTACGCCGCCAACCCGCGTTTCGTTGATCCGCAAACCGGATTGTTGGGCAATACCAACAACAAGCCGCTCGACCGGCCATTCCCGTTACACGTCAGTTTCGATTGGGGCGACAGTGTGCGCATTCAACGCTGGGTGCGCCTGATGCGCCAGCGTAATGTTCATACGCGTGAGAGCTTTATCGAGGCGCAACTGGACACTGTCAGCCAAGCGGCCCGCACGTTGCTGCCGCTGGTCGGCGCCGAACTGTGGTTCCAGGACGAGGCAGCCGCCGCCGGCAGCGTCGAGGCACAGCGCCAGATTGCCCTGCAACTGCTGGCCGATTGGAATGGTGAGATGAATGAGCATCTGCCCGAGCCGCTGATCTACGCAGCTTGGATGCGCGACCTGCAATTTCGCCTGATCCGCGACGAATTGGGGCCGCAAGTCGAGATGTTCACCCATATGCAACCCGCCTTTATTGAACGCGTATTCTCGAACACGGACGGCGCGTCGCAATGGTGCGACGTCGTGCAGTCGGCGGTGGTCGAAACCTGTGTCGACATCGCGCGCACGGCCTTGGACGAGGCCATTTTGCAGATGTCGCAACAGTTTGGCCCCGCGATTGAAAGCTGGCGCTGGGGCGAGGCACATCAGGCGACGCATGATCACCCGGTTCTGGGCGATGTGGCAATCCTGCGTCTGTTCGTCAACATTCGCCAATCGACCAGCGGCGGCGACAATACCCTGCTGCGTGGCCTTACACGCGGCGGCCAACCCGGCGCGGCTGAACCGTTTCTTAACGTTCATGGTGCAGGCTATCGGGGCGTTTATGACATGGCTGACCCTGAATCGAGTGTCTTTATCATCTCAACCGGACAATCCGGGCACCCGTTAAGCCAGCATTACGATGATCTGGGTGTACTTTGGCGCCGTGGAGAGTACATTCCGATGACGTTAGATCCTGACCTTGCCCGCGCAGGTGGAGTAGGCATCACCCGACTTGAACCGCGCCCCTGACACGCATATTTTGATGGATTAATACCCTGTGCGAGTACCAAAATGATTTATGAAACTGCCGCCGAGTGGACAAGCGCACCAAACAGAAGCGTTTTGCTGTTTGGCATGTCCGGACTGGGAAAAACACGGGCCTCGTCGCTTTTGCGTGACAAGGGCTGGTTCCATTATTCCGTCGATTACCGGATCGCCACCCGCTACATGGGCGAGGCAATCGCGGACAATTTCAAACGCGAGGCGATGAAAAACCCGTTGCTGCGCGATCTGTTGTTGTCGGACTCTGTAAAGATCACATCGAACACCACGTTCGATAATCTCACGCCGCTGTCGACCTATCTTGGCAAGCCCGGCGACCCGTCCAAAGGTGGCCTGCCGATTGCCGAGTACCGCCGGCGCCAATCGCAACACCGCGACGCCGAGATCGCGGCCTTGCTGGACACGCCACGGTTCATCGACCGCGCCACGGATCTATACGGCTACAAGAACTTTATCTGCGACACCAGCGGCTCGATCTGCGAAGTGGTCAACCCGGATTACCCCGTTGATCCGGTTCTAAGCGTGTTGTCACGGCATGTTCTGTTGGTCTGGATCGAAGGATCCGAGGATCATACCGCCGAATTGGTGGAACGCTTTGACCGGGCACCCAAGCCGATGTACTACCGGCCCGAATTCTTGCTGGATGCATGGGATTCCTACCTGATCGAAACGGGCCGAATGCCAGGAGCCGTCGATCCCGATGCCTTCGTGCGCTGGACCTATGCGCGCGCGTTGGCCCACCGTCAGCCGCGGTATGCGGCAATGGCGGAAAATTGGGGATTGAAGGTGTCAGCCGATGATGTGGCCCGCGTTCAAACCCCTGAAGATTTCAACGCACTGATTGCCGACGGATTGGCCCGTCGCGCCGAAGCGGTGGCCTGACCCCTACCCGACCGGCCAGTGACGTATCTGTCAAGGACGACCCATGCCCATTACACTGCCCTCGAACCTGCCCGCTTCGATGTCCTATCACGCGAAGGGGTGAACGTAATTTCTGAAACCCGCGCGGCAGTGCAGGATATCCGCCCTTTGAAAATCGGGCTTCTGAATCTGATGCCGAAAAAGATCCAGACCGAGAACCAGTTCGCGCGACTAATTGGTGCCACGCCGGTGCAGATCGACTTTCGCCTGATCCGCATGAGCGAACATAAGACACGCAACACGGCCGCCGCGCATATGGAGGAGTTCTATCAATCTTTTCAGGCGGTCAAGCATGAGAAGTTCGACGGTCTGATCATCACCGGCGCCCCGATTGAGACGATGCCATTCGAAGAGGTCACCTATTGGGACGAGTTGCGCGAGGTCTTTGACTGGACACAAACCCATGTCCATTCGACCTTCGGTGTGTGCTGGGGCGGCATGGCAATGATCTACCATTTCCACGTGCAAAAATACATCCTCGACCACAAGGCATTCGGCTGTTTTCGCCACCGCAATCTGGCGCCTGCATCACCGTATTTGCGTGGCTTTTCTGATGATGTGCTGATCCCTGTCAGCCGCTGGACCGAGATCAAGCAGGCCGATATTGATGAACGGACTGCACTTGTCGCTCTGCTGGGATCCACCGAAGTAGGCCCGTGCCTGATCGAGGATCAGACACACCGCGCCCTCTACAATTTCAACCATTTCGAATACGATTCGGGAACGCTGAAGGAAGAATACGACCGCGACGCCGAAAGCGGAAAACCAATCGATGTGCCGATAAACTACTATCCGGATGATGACCCGAAGGCCACGCCGACCAACCGCTGGCGCAGCCATGCGCATTTGCTCTATGGCAACTGGATCAACCAGATTTACCAGACGACGCCGTTCGATATCAACGATATCGGGCGGGTTTAAGCCTGAAAACCGCGCCTGCACGCTCACTGTGTGCCGGCGCGGATGGTTCGCGTTCAGTCGCGCAAAACGTCATCAATCAAACCGGCGGCGGCGGCAGTCATGTCTTGTAACTGTGCCACCAAAGCCCCGAGACCAGCCACACCGGCCTCACGCAATAAAAACGCGCTGGCACTTTCGCCCAAAGCGTCGGGGTCAGTGATCCGTTCCCCCATCAGCCGTGTCGCCGCCTGAACGCGCCACAACAACCGGTAGGTCGATAGCAGCTGCGCCTCTTGGTTCTTGTCGATCAATCCGGCACGCCGTCCGGCAAGCATCTGCGCCTCGGTCCCCCGCGCCGGAGAGGCGGATTGCAACGCCAGCATTTGCGCCAATAGCTCGATGTCTTGCAAACGCCCCGGACCGTCTTTGGCATCCAGACTATCTCCGCCGGGCCTGGCCCCACGCAAACGCCCGCGCATGTCCGAGACATCCTGTGCGACGCTTTCCCCGGTGGCTTTCGCGGCTAGTAATTCCTGGCGAAACCCCTCGAACTCGGTGCTCAGGTCAACCGAGCCGACGATGGGGCGGGCGCGGGTAAGGGCAAGATGCTCCCACGTCCACGCCTCATGCCGCTGGTAAGCACAAAATGCCTCGAACGAGGTTGCCACAGGGCCTTGCCGCCCGGACGGGCGCAGCCGCATATCAACCTCGTACATGCGTCCATGAGACATTTGCGCGGAAACCGCCGTAACCAATGCTTGCGTCAGACGGGCGTAATAAGGTCGCGCCGCCAAGGGGCGCGGCCCGTCCGACCCCTCTTGCCCCGCGGCATCGTAGATTATGATGAGATCCAGATCCGAAGCCGCATTCAACCGCCCCGCCCCTATCGAGCCCATGCCGACCACAACCGCACCACGCCCCGGTGCCGGACCATGTTTGCGGGCGAATTCGGCGGTGACCAATGGCCACAAGGTCATCAACACAATGTCGGCCAGTTTGGAATATTGTGCGCCCGCCTCGGCTGCATCAATCAACCCGCGCAGGTGGTGCACACCAATGCGGAAATGCCATTCCTTGTGCCAGACACGCGCGGCATCCAGACGCTGCTCGTAGCCCTCGACGGCCTGCAAACGGTCACCAAGATCAGCGGCAAGGTCCGGCGTGGCAGGCCATGTCGCAAAAAAGTCGCCGCCAATAACAGCGTCAAAAATCCCCGAGTTGCGGGCGAGGTGTTGCCCGAGAACCGGTGCCGTTGTCAAAACGTCGGTCAATAGATCAATCAGTGTGGGATTGGCCTCTAACAGGGAAAACAACTGCACGCCGGCAGGTAACCCGGACAAAAAGCGGTCAAATCCGATGATCGCATCATCGGGCAAAGGGGCACTCAAGAGCCGCGTCAGAATCTCAGGCTGAAGGCGGGTAAAAACCTCTTGGGCGCGGCCCGATCTCAACGCGGGGTACGCACGCCAGCCACTGACAATACCGTTCTGCTGGTCGGAAAGCTCGGGCGTTTTCACCGCATCCGACGGGGCAAAGAAGTCCTCGGTCAACTCGGCCACAGTGTTCAGACGTTCCAGCAGATCGCGACGCCACATGGCGGTATCGCCCTGCCCCATGAATCGCGCCAGCCGGTCGAACCCTTCGGCTGCGGTCGGCAGCAACTGGGTTTGAGCGTCATTCACCATTTGCAGCCGGTGCTCGACCTCGCGGTGAAAACGGTATTGAGTGGTCAGAACATCGGCGGTCTCTTGCGGGATCCAGCCTTTCACGGCCAAAGCCGCGAGCCCGCCAACGGTATCGCTGGCCCGCAAATCCGGGTCGCGACCGCCGGAAATCAACTGCCGCGTCTGGGTGAAGAACTCGATCTCGCGAATTCCGCCTTGACCCAGTTTCATATTGTGGCCCTCAAGCACCAAGGCCCCGCCCAACCCTTTGTGTTCGCGGATCCGCAAGCGCATATCGTGAGCATCCTGGATCGCCGCATAGTCAAGATGGCGACGCCAGACGAACGGGCGCAGCGTATCGAGAAACTTTGCGCCGGCGACCAGATCACCAGCACAGGGTCGCGCCTTGATCCAGGCAGCACGCTCCCAGGTGCGTCCGAGGCTTTCGTAATAGCGTTCGGCCGCATCCATCGAGATGCACACCGGCGTCACCGAGGCATCNGGGCGCAACCNCAGATCTGTGCGAAACACATACCCTTCGCCGGTTTGATCATTCAGCATCGCCGCCGCCTTGCGGGTCGCGCGGATAAAGGACTGCCGCGCTTCGTGCCAGTCATCAGCTTCGAACTGCGTTTCATCAAAGAGGCAAATCAAGTCGATGTCAGACGAATAGTTCAGCTCGAATGCGCCCATTTTGCCCATCGCAAAGGCCACCATACCCGCGCCGGTTTCTTCGTCGCCGGGCTTTGCGCCGGGCAGTTTGCCGCGCCGGATTTCTTCGGCCAAATGTGTGGCGAGGGCGCGATGAACGGCGGCATCGGCCAGCTGTGTCAATGCAGCCGTCACAGCCTCGAGCGGCCAGACGCCGCCCAAGTCCGCCAAAGCCGCAAGCAACGCAATCCGGCGCTTGGCACGGCGCAGGGCCGAGCCC
>JGI24724J26744_10002418_pt1 | contig 12442 bp, 12 predicted proteins | sample Cruoilmetagenom7_FD_26744 | JGI IMG/M metagenome (IMG submission 26744)
GATTTGAGAGTCAGAAAATCCCATAACGGGAAAATAGAACCCTCAAGCTCCTGGTATAAACGCCTGTCACCCTTTAGTCCGGAAACACATGAGAAACTTGCAATGCTTTATGAAGATATGGCTATTAATGCCAGAATTAACGGAGTAGTTTTCAACGACGACGGCTATCTGAATCAATATGAAGATTTCCACCCTATGGCATATGAAGAATATCAACAAATCAGCGGCGGTGAGAACATTCCTTATGAAAAGCTCAGTCCGGAACTAAAGAGAAAGTGGACCAGCGTCAAAACCAGGACATTAATTGAGCTGACTGAAGAATTGAAAAANGCAGTTCTTCGCCACCGCCCGGAATCGGTTTTCGTGCGGACTTTATACGCTCCCGTGCTGACACATCCGGAGAGNGAAGAATGGTTCGCTCAAAATTATGCCGAGAGCCTGGACAACTACGACTATGTGGTGATTATGGCTTACCCCAGGATGGAAAAAGCCCGTAATCCGGCAGGATGGTTAAAGGAACTTGTAAAAGAAGCAGGGAAATACCGGGGCGGCATTCAAAAAACAGTCTTCAAGGTTCAGACTTACGACTGGAACGAAAAAAAGTGGATTAAGACAAAAACAGTCAATAAATGGCTGAGAATACTCGTCGCCGCAGGCGCCATGCACATAGCCTATTACCCTGACAACTGCATCGGAAACAAACCCGACGAACGGATTATCCGGGAAATGATGTCTGTAGAAGATTTCCCCTTTAAGAGGAAATAGGTGGCTATCTTATACAATTTTGTTTTCTTCTATCCACTGTTCATGGCATTTCTATGGATGTTTGGTTCGATTATCTTTCACATCTTCCGCGAGGGAAACAAGGAAGACAGCCCTCTCCCGTCAACACCTGTGGTCTCTATCCTGGTTCCATGCCACAATGAGGAAAGTTGTATTGAAGAAACAATAGAGTTTTTAACCGGTCAGGATTATCCGAATTTTGAAATCATTGCTATTGATGACGGAAGTACGGATAATACACTTGATATCCTCCGCAGACTTCAGCAGGAATACGATTACCTGCGGATTGTGTCTTTAAAGAGTAACAGGGGGAAAGGAACAGCTTTGACTATGGGAGCTTTAGCCAGCCGCGGTGAATACCTGGTCTGTATTGATGCTGACGCTTTGCTTGACCCCCATGCTGTTCGACACTACATGTGGCATTTCCTTAATTTCCCCCGGGTGGGAGCAATTACCGGAAATCCCAGGGTACGCAACAGAACCAGCATTTTGGGAAAAATACAGGTAGGCGAATTTTCTTCCCTTGTCAACATGATAAAGCGCACCCAGCGAATCTTAGGAAAAATTTACACAGTTTCGGGCGTAGTTTCCGCTTTTAGAAAGAGAGCCCTCTTCTCAGTAGGATTCTGGTCTACTAACATGGTTACCGAAGACGTTGACATCAGCTGGAAGCTCCAATTGAATTTCTGGGATATTCGCTATGAACCTAGAGCATTATGCTGGATTCTCATGCCTGAATCTTTAAGAGGCCTGTTTCGCCAGCGCATAAGATGGGCACAGGGAGGTAACGAAGTGCTTTTTAAATATTTTCGTACCCTTCTGAACTGGAAACAGAGACGTATCTGGCCTGTGTATTTGGAAGCTATGGCCGGCGTGGCGTGGAGCTACACTTTCCTGCTAACCGTAGTGCTCTGGACACTGCATTTCTTTGTTGACCTGCCCTCCCCGCTCGTAGTCCAGGCAATATTCCCTCCGCAATGGACAGGAACCATCCTGGCAATGGTTTGCCTGGTGCAGTTTACCGTGGGACTTGCCCTGGAATCCCGATACGAAAAACATGCATTCCGTCTATTCTTCTGGTTAATCTGGTACCCGTTCTTGTACTGGGCAATAAGCGCTACCAGTTCAGTTTGTGGTTTTCCAAAAGCGATATTCAAGAAAAAAACAGCCCTGGCAGTATGGGAAAGTCCGGATAGGGGACTGTAGTATGGAACATCAAAAAATGAGCCGTAATAACCGGGAAATTATCATAGACAGGCCACAGGTAATGACAAAAAAACGAAGGTGCGGCGAACATACTACCGCAGCTATTGCCTGGATACTCTGGGCTTTCCTGTTCCGTCCTTCGTTATTTCTGGCTCTGTGGGCTTTTGGCGCCCGAATCTTCTATGTGGAAATGATTAAAGGCGAAAGCCTGCCTGATTGGACAATATTTATAAAATACTTCGTGGCTCTTGCCGGCATATATACAATGGTCAGATTAACAGATCCCGCCCATCGAAAAATTATCATCGACAGACCTCAAACAATGGCGAAATCGCGGAAATACGGCGAACGCAGCACTGCAGCTATTGCCTGGTTGCTCTGGGCTTTTTTGTTGCGTCCCGTCTTATTCCTCGCCATGTGGGCATTTGGCATCCGGGTATTTTATATTGAGATGATTATAAAAGGAGGTCTTCTTGACTGGACAACATTTATAAAATATTTCACAGCTCTTGCCGGCATGTATGCCATGCTCCAGTTATGGAACCGTTATAACATTATGCGTTTTCGTGGAAAAAAAGACCGTCGCAAGGCAGGAAAAAATGTTTCGGACACTGAGCTGGCATCCCTTTATAAAATCCTGGAGCAGGACGTTAAACATATAAAAGAGTGGAAACAAATAAACATTCATTTTCCGGAAAAGAACAAACTTCTATTTGACAATAACGGATTTGGCAACACCCCCGGGATTGAAGGTTCTTATTATCCTAACAAAACCATTTCCTGATACAGAAATAAACAACTTAGCCTGTTCCTGAACCTTAAATAACATCCAGCCGAAAAAGTTTGAGATTTGCCTCCAATTCTGATAAGATAGTGAAAATCAGAAGGAAAGAAATGTGAAAAAGACTATTGTCGAGAAGATATTAAGTGAACACAGTAGCAGAGATGTGCACGCCGGGGATTTTACCGTTGCAGATGTTGACCTGATTCTTGTCCAGGACGGGACAGGTCCGCTTGCAATTGACGTATTCAACCAGCTGGAAACCGGCAAACCGGCAAATCCCGGGCACTCAGTATTCTTCATAGACCACGCCTCCCCGTCCCCGCGCAGAGAGCTTGCGAACGACCACGCAAAAATAAGAGAATTCGCAAGAGAACACGGGGCAGTCATGTTTGATATAGGAGACGGAGTCTGTCATCAGGTAATGACAGAAAAATTTACCTCACCGGGCGGCATTCTTATCGGCGCAGATTCACATACAGTCACAGGAGGAGCTGTCGGAGCGTTTGCTATCGGGATGGGCTCAACCGACATTGCCGTGGGACTTGCATACGGAAAAAACTGGTTCCGTGTGCCTGAAAGTTACAGGATTATTTTGAGCAAAGGATTCAGAAGAGGAGTTTTTCCCAAAGATCTGGTCCTGCACCTGATTGGCACGCTCGGAGCAGACGGCGCAAACTACAAATGTCTTGAGTTTTCGGGAGAATCGCTCGGGCATATGAGCGTCCCGGATAGGATGACAGTCGCAAACATGTCGGTTGAAGCGGGCGCAAAATGCGGTATTTTCCCTTCCGATGAAACGACAAAAACTTTTCTGGAGAACTACGGCAGGGGAGACAAATTCAAAAGTATCAAAGCCGATAAAGGTGCTGAGTACGAAAAAATTGTCGAAATTGACCTGTCAACTTTGAAACCTATGGTATCACTTCCTCACAGAGTTGACAATGTCCTGCCTGTAGATGCTCCCGAGCTAAGAAAAATAAACATTAACCAGGTTTTTATCGGAAGCTGCACAAACGGAAGGATTGAAGACCTGAGAACCGCATCCTCAATCATAAAAGGAAAGAAGAAACATGGGAACGTCCGCCTTATTGTGACTCCGGCATCCCGCACTGTTTTTGAGCAGGCAATAGGCGAGGGAATCCTTGAAATATTCAATAAATTCGGAGCGTCCATAAACACTCCCGGCTGCGGTCCGTGCTGCGGAGTCCATCAGGGAATCCTTGCAGACGGAGAAAATGCCCTTGCCACTTCAAATAGAAATTTCAAAGGCAGGATGGGCAATCCTGAATCTTTTGTATACTTATCATCACCGGCCACAGCCGCTGCTTCGGCAATAACCGGAAGAATTACCGACCCGAGGGAGAACATGTGAAACTCACAGGGAAAGCATGGCAATTTTCAGATAACATCAGCACAGATCTTATCTGTCCCGGAAGATATTATCATCTTCGTTCAGACCTGAACAAACTTGCAAAACATGTTCTTGAAGATGCCCGCAGTGAATTTGCCGCATCAGTAAGTAAAGGTGACTTTATTGCAGCGGGAGTAAACTTCGGTCTTGGCTCAAGCAGAGAACACGCCCCAATAATAATAAAGATGGCGGGGATATCAGCTGTCCTGGCAAAATCCTGCGCGCGAATTTTTTACCGCAACTCTTTCAATATCGGGCTCCCCGTAATTTTGTGCGATACCGGTAAAATAGGCGATGGTGACAAGCTCAACATAGATATAGAGAAAGGAGAAGTGCAAAACTGCAGTACGGGTGAGACCTTGCATTTTTCTCCAATCCCGAAAATAATGGCAAAATTTCTGGAAGAAGGCGGGTTAATTCCATACCTGAAAAAATACGGAGATATTAAAATATGATGAATAGCTTGATTATTTACAGGGATAGCATTTTCGGCATCCGTTATCATGTGTTTAACCCCTGCAGAAACCGCATGGAGGTAAAATCTCTTGAAATTTGAGCATATAAAACTACCGTCAGACGGCGAGAAAATATCTTTCCATGCCGGCAGGCTTAATGTTCCGGAAAACCCCGTTATCCCTTACATCGAAGGTGATGGTGTAGGTAAGGACATAATGAAAGCTGCAAGGAGAGTTTTTGATTCTGCAGTAGACAAAGCATACAGCGGTATAAGAAAAATTGTATGGTTAGAAATCCCGGCAGGGGAAAACGCTCTTAACCTCTACGGAGAATGTCTGCCCGAAGATACGTTTAAAGCTATAGAACATTACGTTGTTGCAATAAAAGGGCCTCTGACAACGCCTGTCGGAGGAGGATACAGAAGTCTGAATGTTACAATCAGGCAGCAGCTTGACCTCTATGCCTGTATCCGTCCCGTGAGATATTTCAAAGGAGTCCCTTCCCCGCTCAAACATCCGGAAAAGCTGGACGTCGTTATATTCCGCGAAAATACCGAAGACGTATATATCGGAAACGAATGGGAATCAGGGACAGAAGAAGCAAAAGCTATAATAGAGTATCTAAACAGGAAGTTCGGAACAAGAATCAGGAACGGTTCCGGTATAGGGATAAAACCAATTAGTGAGTTTGCTACAAGAAGACTTGTAAGAAAAGCCTTAAGATATGCAATTGAAGAAGGGCGGAGTTCCGTCACGATAATGCACAAAGGCAACATAATGAAATATACCGAAGGAGCCTTCAGAGAATGGGCATACAAAACAGCAAGAGAAGAATTCTCCGATTTTGTCGTAGAGGAGAAAAAAGCCGCAGGCAAGGACAAAATTATAATCAAGGATAGGATTGCAGACAGTATGTTCCAGCAGATTCTGACAAGACCTGATGAATACGACATTATCGTTGCCCCCAATTTGAATGGAGACTATATATCCGACGCTTGCGCAGCACAGGTAGGGGGTCTCGGGATCGCACCGGGCGCAAACATTGGCGATAAAACAGCTCTCTTTGAAGCAACACACGGAACCGCGCCAAAATATACCAACCAGGATAAAGTCAATCCCGGCTCTCTCATCTTGTCCGGAGTAATGATGTTTGATTACATGGGATGGAGAGAAGTATCAAAGATAATCGTAGCCGCCGTTCAAGAAACAATCCTGCAGAAAAAAGTTACCTACGACCTGGCACGGCAAATGGAAGGAGCCACAGAACTCAAAACCTCTGAGTTCGCTTCTGCAGTCATAGAAAATATGTAAAATCAATGAAAACCAGTAATTTACGATCGGGAGGAAAAATGAATACGGATGCCGGGAAAACAAAAGAGGAATTGATAGCCTACGGTAAGAAAATTGTTGCCTCAGGACTTGTGGCAGGAGCCGGGGGGAATATAAGCGCCAGGTGCGGGAAAATAATCTATCTCTCCGCAAGCGGCATTGCTCTTGATGAAATGGCAGAAGAGGACTGGGTCGGAGTGGATATCGATTCCGCAGGAATAGTTGACGGAAACAGTAAACCAACCAGCGAAACNGCCCTGCACCTCGCCTGCTACCGTAAGCGTGAAGATGTCCACGCAATCGTCCATACTCATTCACCATGGGCAGGCGGTGTGATAAGCTCAGGCATAACAATGAACCCCATGTTCCCGGAATTTGTCTGTGACATCAATAGAGTGGCACACATAGGCTATGTCGTTCCTACAACACAGAAACTGGCTGATGCCGTAGCAGGGGTCATTGACGACAACGAAGTAATACTGATGTCCAATCACGGAGTATTGGCTGTAGGGAAAACTCTAAAGGAAGCCTACTACAGAAATCTGATTATTGAAGATGCAGCAAAATCACTTGTAGCCGCCAGCATTGTTGGTAAACCACGTTTCCTGACCAAAGAAGAAATAGAAGAAATAAGGAATCTTGATTCAACCGCATATAGACGGGACATTGCAAGCAATAGTCCTGATAAATAACCGATAAATCCTTGTTTTAATGTTCAGATCGAATATTTAGTAAAGAAATAATGATTTGCCAGCCGAGTGCTCTTGCTATGGCGGAATTTCATCAAGCATCTGTGTCGCAACATAAATGACCTTATCAACCCCACTGTAACAGACGAATAGTGTCTACCTTAAATCTTCAGGCTCTTTCCTGTTTCTTATGGCGAAAGATTAACCCACCCGCATACCTTCCCATCGGTATTTAAAGTTACCTTCACACGAAATATAGCTAGTGGAGAATCACAAAGCCACGAAGACAATTTATGTGCGGTCAAATTAAGACTTTCGAATATTTCCCAGTTTCCGGACCATATCGCATTCCATTTGCCAAACCGGGGTATTTCTATATTAACGGTTCCCGGTTGATCTGCCTTAATGAAAACCGCCTTCTTTGTCCTGAACCAATCCGGTAAACATACACTGGTAACAGGAGTACCGGCAATCGCTTTGGTGTCGTCGAAAAGTTCAAAAGATTTTGGTTCGGCAATCCATCCTTCACCACCAAAATCAAAGTCATACTCATATGCACCGTGGAAAAAGAACCCCAGTGCTCTCCAGGGAATCTTCGGATGAGGAATCCAGATATTGGATGGAGGTCCCAGGGCATAGACATTCGCTGCGTGGAGGCTCTCCATCCAAAAGGTTCCAAGAGCTTCGAGAGAAACCGCCTCATAACCCCCTACAGGCATGCTTATAGTGTAAACATGGATAGGGAATTCCCATTCAACTGTCCTATTGGGAATATCTACTCTGATTATGCGCTCATTTCCCGCATCGGCAATAGATATGAAGTCAGAATGTTTGTGAGTCCATGTATGGATCATCTCCAATATCAGTGTGGAAGGGGAATTGAGATGAGTATCATCACCACCCGGGACTCCATACTCGCCCCAGAAATCATGTAATCTCCCATCCATATCAGTAAGAGCTACCCAGTGTTTATCCGTATCAACGAGCCAGAACCTGTCTTCGTTCCACACATCCCATTTTACCTGCCGGACCCATCCCAATTTCTTTCCACCGACTAAAGTTAGAGACTTTATTACCTCACCGGTATCATAATCAATTTCATAGATAGTGTTCTTATTGGGGCAGATGAGTCTTCCTGTTCCCTGGCTGTAGTCCGGGATACCTCTCGCGGGAGGAGAAGCATCCATCTTCCAGAGAACTTTGTAATCTCTGGTAAACCTGTATATTTCCTTCCCTGATTTTAATATGAAATCCTCACCGTTTTTTCCATAACAGCCCTCTCCAACCTCTGCGTAACCGGGAGGCACTACCCCCGTAAACCCTTTGCACCCCCAACCCGCATATGTAACACTCCAGACAATTCTCTTTCTGCTTCCCTGTAAATCTTCACTATCTATACCGGAATTATTTATCATCTTTTCGCCTCTCTTGTGTCACATTTCACTTATGCAGTCAACCCTTTCAAAAATACTCACTATGTTTTCATCCGGCGTGCCATACTCCACATCGGGAATCCATATGCTTAACTTTTCTAAAGGCTTCCCTTCGGATATCATTTCTTCTATCCTGGCTGAAATCTCTCCAGGCTGTTTTTCTTTCACAAATACAGGTGAAACCATCAAGTTCAGGTGAGCATTGGGAAAACACTCACGAGTTGCGCTAATATTAGACCCCCAACCGACATCCAGCCAGACCACGTTTTTATGGCGCCTGTATTCGACCAAGTATTTGTCTATTATGCTATCATGATGAATAGCAAACTTTGTGCTTAACTTAGATAATTGAGCATCATATTGAAAAAGAAAATCATGATAAATTTTTGGAGANATCATGCAAACGGTGCAATTTCCTGCGACAATTAAATCATCCCGCATTCTTGCATATAGTTTTCGGAAGAATCTGTAAAGCAAAATCATCGTATCAACACTCACCTCAAGCACCTTCCGCGCCAATTCCGGTCTTTGGTAGTAGTCGCAAAACAACTGTTCACCTCTTATTTCCAACGCATTGTTTTGCACGCCTCCCGTATCGATGAAACCAATCTTATCCATTCCATATTTTTCTTCCAAATATGCAGCTTGTTTCAGCAATTCGGGTAGAGGATAGCTATTCTCAATATCAGGAGTTTTAAGGCAGTCAATCTCCGCTTCGCTCAGATTAAGGGAGTGAACCCAAACATATTGATCTTCCGCAAAGGTATGTTTGGCTCCAAAAAGGACAGGAACTATATGGTCAAATCGCAGCCAAGGGACAGGGGTGGGATCTTTCTTTCCCAAGCCTATTTTACGGAATTGGGAATAGAGCATCCTTTGCATCTCCATATCTGTCCTTACCCGGTACTCAGGATCAAAGTAATACCTTTCCCCAAATTCAATTCCATAATTCCTGTACCACCAGGATGGAAGAAAAGTAATATTTATGGGAATTGTCATTTTTCCATCCCAGGTAGATACTTCTTCTCATCCCCCGTAAATGTATCCCAGCAGAGAATCTCTTTAAATTCGGCGATAGAAACCATCTCCTCTGAATGATGAGTTAGCTTGCCGGTATCTTTAAATTCCCGCAAAGCATCTTTCATGATACGGGCTGCAGTAAACAGCAGAATGCTCGGGAAAATGACCAGCTTAAACCCCAGATCTTCCAGTTCCACAGTGGAAAGTATAGGTTTATTACCGGATTCAATTATTGTAGAGTAATTAACAATTTGGGGTGCAGAGATCTCCCGGGAGATAGTTTTGAGTTCATCTACTGTTTGCGGTCCATGGACAAAGATCATGTCACACCCTGCTTCAAAATACGCATTGCCACGTTTAATAGCCTCTTTTAACCCATATCTTCCCAGCGCATCTGTCCTCCCGATTATGACTAAATCTTTGTCTGTTCTCGCTTCCACCGCAGACTTTATTTTATTTGCATGTTCTTCCATAGAAACTACCTGCGGCATGCCATCCGGCTTATACCGTTTTGGAACTACCTGATCCTCGATATGTAGCGCTGCTGCTCCAGCCTTCTCATATTCTCTTATTGCTCTGGCAGCATTTAAGGCATTTCCAAAACCTGATTCACAATCGGCAATGACTGGAATAGTTACCGCATTATCAATATTCTTAGCATGGGTAACTAACTCGGTAAGGGTAATCAGCCCTAAATCTGGTTTACCCAGGAAAGAGGCAGTGCAGCCAAAGCCAGTTAAATAAACTGCATCAAATCCTATCTTCTCCACTAACTTAGCACCTATTGCATCATATACTCCGGGCGCAACAATTATTTTATCTCCCTGGAGCATACTCCTTAACTTTTTTCTTTTTGACATCTTATTTCTCCATAAGTATTGCCCTTGCCGGCGCACCATCCGTATCAACCAGCTTTAGAGGCAGACAACCCAGAAAATATTCTCCTTCCTGCACCCGGCTCAAATCTAATCCTTCCAGGATAAGAATTTCACTTTTGAGAAGTTTGGTATGAACAGGGCAGTCCTGGCTCTTGTATTCTTCCACAGAGAAGTAATCTATTCCCACCAACCCTATTCCTACCTCAGCCAAATACTCGGCAGCATCACGCGTTAAAAATACAAAGTTAGAATCAAATATATCCTTCCCCCACAACTCTGAATTGTTCGTTTTGAGCAGGATTCTATCTCCATTGTTAATCTGGTGCGCTTTCAAGTCTTTTGCCGATATTTTATCTCTACCCCGCATATCAATAACTTTTGCCGGACCCACTAATCTATCTAAAGGAAATTGGTCAACGGTCTTGCCATTCTCAAGAAAATGCCGGGGGGCATCTATGTGTGTGCCCGTATGAGAACCCAGGCAAATAGAGGAAACGTTGGACTTCCCTTCTTCTATTCCCGAGAAAGGTTCAATTGCAGGAACAGGGTCTCCGGGAAAAGTAATCATCTTTCCTGAGATACTAACAGAGATATCTATTATGTTCCCCATAGTTAATTCACTGGTTTGAGAATTACCTTAATTGCTTCTTTACTCTCTACCAGTCCGTATCCTTTCTCCCATTCTGTAATAGGCAAAATGTGAGAGATTAAAGGCTTCGTTGTTACTTTGCCTGCATGCATGAGTCTCAGAACATTTTTCCATGTGTTCCAGCTGTGTCCGTAAGATCCCTGAAAAGTCACGGCTTTCAGAATAAGCGGGTCAAGGCTGAAATTGACCGGTTCAGGTCCCCAGCCAATCTTGGTAATCTGCCCTAATCGCCTGACCATTTCAATGCTTTGCTTTAAAGTAGTCGAGCTGCCGGCAGTATCTACTACCAGATCTGCTCCTAATCCTTCTGTCAAATCCATAACTTGCATTACTGTATTTTCTTTCTCTGCATTGATAATAATATCTGCTCCGATTGTTGCTGCCACCTCCAGCCTTGCACTATCGGCATCTGTCCCAATGATTACAATCTTACCCGCTCCCGAAACTTTCGCTATCTGAACACAGTTTAACCCGATAGGACCGGGTCCGATTATTACCACCGTATCACCCGGTCTAATACGCGATCTTACTATAAGAGCGTTATAAGCTACGCACACCGGTTCAGTAATAGCAGCTTCTTCAAAAGATATTCCCTCCGGAATCGGATGCAGGATATCCTCTCTTACTTTGACATATCCGGTGAAAGCTCCGTCTGTTCCGTAACCGTAACCTAATCTGTCCGGACAAAGGTTATAATCGCCGGTTTTGCAAAAATAGCATTTACCACAGACATAGGCACTGGTCTCGCTGACTACCCTGTCGCCGGGTTTAAACGCTTTGACCTTTGCACCCGTTTTGTCTATTACACCGCAGAATTCATGTCCCATGATTACCGGCAGGTGTGTGGGAGAACTGGAAAACCCGCGCCACATCTCTATATCACTTCCGCAGATTCCGCAGGCTTTCACCCTTAAAAGAACATCTCCTGAGCCAATCTCCGGCACAGGCATNTCCCGCAACTCCACCATATTGTTTTCTGCCCCGTACTTAACCACTGCCTTCATTTCTTCTTCCCTTCTTTGGTTACAAATGGATGCCCGGGTTGAGGAACACAAGCAAGCATACCACCATCTACATAAAGTACCTGACCTGTAATATAGTTCGAATCTTCGCTGGATAAAAATACTACTGCTCCCACTAGATCTTCAGGTTTTCCTACCCTCCCAAAAGGTATAAACCCTTTATGAGTCTCATTATAGTCCGGGTCATCCCGCAAGTTTCTTTCTATCTCTATTGACCCGGGACCAACAGCATTGACATTAATCTTGTAGGGAGCAAGTTCCATAGCCATTTCCATGGTAAGCAGTGTAATCCCTCCTTTCGAAGCACAGTAGGCAGCCAGGTATTCCAATGCTGCGTGCCCTCCGGATGAGGTGATGTTTATTATCTTNCCGCCGCCGGTCTTGACCATTTCCCTTGCTACTCTCTGTGANCAGAGAAACGTCCCTTTCAAGTTTGTGTCAATTGTTCTATCCCATAACTCTTCTTCTATCTCAAGAAACGGCTTCCATAAAGCTATACCGGCATTATTGATAAGGATATCTACTCTGCCAAAAATCTCTGTAGCCTTTTCCACAAGATGGTCTACTTCTTCTATCCTGGAAACATCCGCCTGCACGGCAACTGCTTCTCCTCCTGCCTTCTTAATCCTGCCTGCAACCTCTTCTGCTCCTTCCTTGCTCCTGCAATAATTAGCTATGATTTTAGCCCCTTCCTTCGCTAAACCAAGAGCCAACCCGTACCCTATCCCTGTCCCCGCTCCGGTGATGAGCGCTACCTTCTCTTTTAATCTCATTATTCTATCC
>JGI24724J26744_10002428_pt1 | contig 12425 bp, 10 predicted proteins | sample Cruoilmetagenom7_FD_26744 | JGI IMG/M metagenome (IMG submission 26744)
GGCGACCACGTTCATCCCCGGTGACATCAACGGAAACAGCGCCATGATCTGCGCGGCGTGACCTGAGGAACAGCAGACAGCGCCGGCTCCGCCTTCAAGGGTGGCAATGCGTTCTTGCAACACGGCAACCGTCGGGTTGGTCAGGCGCGAATAGATATAGCCAACCTCTTGCAGGTTAAACAGCGCCGCCGCGTGGTCGGCATCGCGAAACACATAAGCTGTGGTTTGGTAAATCGGCGTCTGACGTGCCCCAGTGGCGGGGTCAGGGCGGGCTCCGGCGTGGATTTGCAGTGTGTCAAAGCCGTATTTGGGGGTATCGGTCATCTGGGCGCTCCTGTTGAAAATACATGCATAGCCTAGGGGAAAGCCAAGAGCCAGACAACCTGGGCCTTTGGAAAAGTATGGTGGGTCTCAGTTTGGCGGAAAAAAGGGAACTTGACGTTAAGATCAATGGGGAAAAAGGACGCATTTACCTCTTTGTCGCAGTCCCTTTACCACTCCGGCCTGTTTGGGAGAAGTACTGGCCCGCAAAGGCTTGAGAAAGCCAAATAGATCCCCCCGCTTACGGTCTTTTGATGACTGTTTAAGCGGAGGGGAGTGATTTATCCGGTGTTATTAGTGGGCATTGCCTGCAGGATTGTCCAAATCGTCGGAAATGTGCTGTCCCCAATTGTCAAATTTTGGAGGAGGACTGTCTTTGACACTGGTGTTGCCACCGCCAGATGGTAGGATTGAAAAACAGCCAGCCAAAAACAACGCGGTTGCAATAGCCAAAACAATTCTCGACGTAGATCCAAAGGTTTTCATAGTACTACTCCTATTTTTAACACCCCTTCTCGGGAGAGGGCCAGCCAACCCTGTTGCCAAACAAGTTGCCGAGAACAACGGCATTCTGTCTGCAACCGAGTCAGCGTTCCCTAAAAACACTATACGCAGACAGGCAGCTTTGTGCCTTGATATGGATCAGCACAAACATACCGACTCAGAGGGCAAAAAGCCTTCTACCCCCTTTGTTTCAAACAATTAAATATCCGCAAAAAGAAAAGAACGGTGATTCCGTTTCAGGGGAGCAAGTGCCTAACAAGGTGTGCAAGTGATAAAATATCTCCCCCACCACCAATCGGTATTGCAACCAATTTCTTGATGCGGAAGGAGGTGGTTGATAATCCCTAAGCAAAGGCGATCCTTTGCTTAGGTTTCATGCTCAAAACCGGCGAGAATGCAAACGACGAAACAACACCTGTCACGTTAATCAAAAATGCCTAGTTTACCCATTACATTTACGCCTGATTTAACAATCATTAATGGGCGTTCCCAGCAGGATTGTATTCGTCAGTAACTGGTTGGGGACTTCCGTCAAGATAATTAGTCGGATCTATTTGTTGCAACCCAGGATACAGACTCTTATCTTCACAGGCCGCGACAGATAAAGCTACCAAGATAACAAATGTAACACCGATCACTTTGCTAGATTTAGTCATAATACCTCCTCCTTTAACACCCCTTCTCGGGAGAGGGTCAGCCAACCCTGCTGTCAAACAAGTCGTCGAGAACTTCGGCATCCTGTCTGCAATCGAGTCGGCGCTCCCTAAGAAGATGCTACTTGAATATGCGTCTTAATACTTTGATTTGGATCACTATTAACCAACCGTATGCTGCGCATATCAGCGCATCCAGAATCCTTCGCGCTTGATCTGGTTGCGGATTTTCTTTTCCATGTTGGGCAGGTTTTCACGATCAAACATCGCCCGCACCTTTAGCCCGCGGCGCTGGAAAATCATCCGTTTGATCGGGTCATACTGTTTAATCACCTTTTTGATCTTGTTGGGGGATGTGACGGTTTCCAGAACATCCACCACGTGATCACTCTCGCGGGCATAAAGCAGCGGCAACAATCGGTAGTGACAGCTGACATCGCCGTCCAGCCCATCCAGCTCAGGCCCTGGTCGTCCGCCACCTAAGGAATGGATCACCAAGGGCAGGGCGACCTGATCCAACCACGGATCCAGCTCTTGGCAAACCAGCGCGTCCGGCGTGCTGTCGCGGATTTCCAGAGCAAATTCAGCAAAGCGTTTGCCAAATTCATGCGGGCAACGATAAAAAAACCATCCCGCGTTAAAATAGAGATACCGTTGCCAGTATTCATCGGGCTGAGACATGTCCAGCGAGCTTGCAAAATCCAGCCCGAAACGCTCGTATAACGCGCCCCATGTCTCGTTGTATCCTGGCCCATATAATTCTTCTGTTGGCCAAGTGCCCTCGCGGCGCATTGATGCAGAGGGGCGGTCAAAATCAAAGTCGACTTTAGACAGCGGCCCTGTGATCAGTGTATCGGTGTCAAAAAACACAAACGGCTCGCCTTTTGGCATAGCCATCAAGGCCTCGATCTTGTTGCCATGGGGGTAGCTGGATCCGAAATGCCTGGTCTCGAAGGGCACAATTTCGGCGCCCAGATGTTCCAGCAGCTCACGCACATCGTGATTGTTGATCTGCGGGTCCGTGTCCCACATTGGGCCAGCCTGTGGTTCGGCCACGATCAGCCGACCTTTGAAATCGGGGGCGCAATGACGCAAGGAAGCGGCAAACAGCACGGCCTCGTATTGCAGGCGTCCGTTCTGGGCGACAATCAGAATATTGAAATCTTGACGTTTCTTGGTCTTTTTCGCCATAATCAGTGGTGCCTGTGGTTGTTTTGAGAACTATAGGCTGAAACAATGATTGCCAAAAGGCGTTATTATTTCATAATGCGAGAATAGTTAATCGTTTGAGCAGGTTTCTGTAAGATATTGTAAGAAATAAATCATTTGTGCAGTAGGAGATATAGATGTTCCATGTCGTTTTGGTGATCACGATCCTAATAAGCGTTGGGTCGGGTTTTGGGCCACATCGCTCAACCCATCATGTGTCGGTCGCTGTGGCGGAGCCCGAAACCAGCAAGGATGAAGCCGTAAGCGACTGGCAGCCCGAACCGCAGGACCCGACCGGTAAATTCACCACCGCCACCGAGGTAAAGCCGATCCTGACCGCGACCAAATCTGCATGGGTGGCGCTGCGCGAATATGATGGCAAGGATCTGTTATACTTCACCCATCTGGTCGCATGGCGCTGTGGTTTGCACGAAATTCAATTTGGCCTGAATGGCGCGGCCCAGCAGGTGTTAGAGGTCGAAGACTGCTATACCGACACCGCCCAGCCCAATGCGATAAAAGCAGAGAGCCACCTGCCGTATATCGGTTATGATCTGGGGGCTGTTAACCACGTCACGGTGACGCTAATTTATGATGACGGCAGCAAAGACAGCGCCGAATATGGGCGCAAAGAAATCCTGATGCCGTAACTGTTTTCGAGAAAATGGTGGGCGACCCTGGAATCAAGATTTATTCTCGAAGCTGGGTTCATTTTTCATTTGTTTGTAAGGGGGGGAGCCGAATGCTCAGGTCCCAGTTTCGTATGGTTGGCCTCTGGTTTACTTTTTACCGCCACTTCCGCGTCCGGGCAGATTGGCACGGACGTTCTGGGCCTGCCCCGCTTTAGTGCCGCCCCATAGTCCATCTTTTTTGTTGCATAATATGCTATCAAAGGGGTGTAACCAAACTGTGACAGGTCCAATGGAGAAAACAACTAAGACTTGAATGTTAATACTTTGTTAAGTACTGTTTGATCAGTGGCATCCCGTCGTGGGGAAAGCCCGTATCATTTAACCGGAGTAATACAATGAAGACCCTTTTAATCGGAACAGCCCTTGCCGTCACAGCAGCATCTGGCGTTGCGGCACAAGAAATTAGCTATGGCCATTTGATGGCCGACTACGAATCTCTATCGATCCCGGGTGGTGATGCTAGAGTGTTACTTCTCGACGGGGAAGTCGGCGTAAAGGTTCAGGATTTTGATTTCTGGATCAGCGGGACGCAAGTCACACTGTCTCCTAGCGGCGCACCAGTTAACTTCACAGGTGACATTGCAACCCTCGGTGTCGGTTACACCTTTGGTAATGCCTACCGCGTTGACGCGTCTACGACCCACCTTGGGATCGGCCTTGGTGGCCCTGGCTTCAACATCGGCCTCAACGAAATTGGTATTGCCTATGACAATGGCACCTACTTTGGTCGCCTNAGTTTTGCAGACGTGAACCAGACAATTGGGGGGCTGGATGGCATCTATGGCCTGCATGTTGGTTATGCCTTTAGCGAAGAAGCAAAGGTTTCGATGTCTGTGCATAGTGTAGATGAGGCTTCCGGCACCATTGATCCAATCTACATCCTGTCCGGCGAATACGACACAGATCGCTGGGGTGTGAAACTTGAAGCAGCATCGACCAATCTGGGCGGCACCAGCCTGTCACTTGTTTCGTTGGGTGGTAACTACGAGTTCAACGACCAGTGGGGCATGCGCGGCGCTTACACAAATATCGACGCCGGTGGCACCAGTGTTGATGCGTTCCGTATTGGCGGGACATACAACATCAACGACACCTACTCGATCTACGCAGGCTTGACCCGGGCCGATCTTGGTGGCACGACTATTGACGGCATTAACATCGGCTTGTCCATGGACCTTGGTAGCAAACCAACTTCGTACGAAACAACGGCCGATCGTTTGCGTGGTATCGTCGAAACTGCCGGTGCTTTCGACTTCTAAGTCCAACACTTGGTTTACGAATAAAAGGGGCACCCAATCGGGTGCCCCTTTGCGTTTTGATTATCTCTGCCAAAACCGCTTGCGTGGTGCTGGTTGTGCTGCCTCTGATCCTCAATTAGGCGTTCAGCTCGGTCCAAACGCTTCCGCAGAGTTGCCGGGTGGGCCAGCCCACCGATCTGGTGTTGCAGGCACTATTGCTGGCTGTGTGGCGGCGCAAACCAACCAGCAATGTCCTGATACATTCCGATCAAGGGTCACAGTTTACCCGCACAGAATGGGCATCATTTCTAAAGCATCACCGTCTGGAACACAGTATGAGCGGCCGCGGAAATTGCCCCGCATAGCCTTCTTGCGTAGCGCTTTGAAAAAGGGTCGATCAAGCGACCACTACTAATGTGCCTGTTCCGCCAGCTTTCTTTCCCGCGCCAAGGTGCTCAGCCCCAGATCATCAAGAACCGCGTAAATCGCCGGCAGAACAAACAGCACGAACAGGCTGGCGGTTAGTAAGCCAAATGCGAGGCTGGTGACCAGCGGGATCAGGATTTGCGCTTGCAGGCTGGTTTCCAGCAGGATCGGCAACAGACCAACGAGGGTTGTGGTCGAGGTCAGGAATATTGCCCTGAACCGCGCCCGTGCCGCAAGCGATGCCGCGACAGCCACGGTTTGCGCATCCCCATGTTCGCGTTTGACAAAATCAACCAGCAGGATCGAGTTGTTGACCACAACCCCGGCCAGCGCCACAAACCCCAGCATACTGGGCATCGAAAAATTCAAGCCCATGATCATGTGGCCAAAGATGGCGCCAGTTAATGACAGCGGGATGATTATCATCACCACAATCGGCTCCACATAAGAGCGAAACAGAAAACTGAGCAGCAAAAACACACCCACCAGCCCGATCAAAAACCCCTTGAGCATGGATTGTTGGGTTTTCGCAGCTTCGGCACTTTGACCTTCGATATCCAGCGAAACGCTCGGATAACGGGCCAATAGATCCGGCATAAAGCGTTTCAGGGTGTCGCTGACAATGGCGCTGGAGTTGGCAATGCGGGTGTCGATGGAGCCTTGAACGGTNACCGCGCGCACCCCGTTTTCACGGTTGATCCGACTGTATCCCTGATCGATCGTAACATCGGCCACCACGCTGAGTGGCACAAAGCTGCCATCCGCGCGGGTGATTGTGAAATCATCAAACTGGGCGAAACTGCTGCGGTCGTCTTCCGAGAACTGCGCCGTGACTTCCAATAACTGCCCGTCCACCAGCATTTCGCTGACGGTGGTGCCGAAATACGCCGTGCGCATTTGATCGGCGATTGTGGCCGCGGTGATGCCCATCGGGGCGGCTGCATCATTTAACCGGATGCGCAATTCACGCTTGCCCGGGCGCAGGTCATCCAGCACTGATGTGACGCCCTTATAGGTCCAAATCCAGTCCTGCAACTCAAGGGCCGCGGATTTTAGCGCCACCAGATCATCGCCTTTTAGGCGCATATCAATCGCGATGCCGGCGGGGCCGATGGTGGATTCTGCATACTTCAGACTGATCACATCGGGCATTGGCCCGACCGCATTGCGCCAATGCTCCAAAATGTCGTCAGGGCGGCTGACGCGATCGGCGGATGGCAACAGGTCAACACTGACGGTGGCCACATGGCTGCCCGCTTCAAATGAATCACGGTTCACGCCGTAAAAAACCGAAACATGGCGGATCAACTTGGCCCCGTCCGGTTGCTGCGGTGACATTTCGGCATTGGTTTTTGCCAATCCGACCTCGAGTTGTGCGACAATGTTTTGCGTGNGTGACAGAGGGGTGCCTTGGGGCAGCAGGATGCGCGCGACAATGGTGTCGCCGTCCAGTTCCGGAAAGGCGGTGAATTTCAAAAAACCACCGGTCAGCATTCCGACCGCGACCAGCAGGATCGCGAATGCAGCCCCCGTTGTGACATAGCGCCAGCGGATTGTCAGATCGACCATGGGGCCAATCGCACGGTCGCGCATCCAAGTCATGGTACGCTCGACATAGGCGCGCACGCCCGTCGGCTTATGTTGCATTTCCAACGTGTGCACCAAATGATGCGGCAGGATCAGGAAGGCCTCGATTAGTGACACCAGCAAAACGAACAGCATCACCACCGGCACCACCCGCAGCACTGCGCCCAGATCACCTGACAAAAACGCCAATGAGCCAAAAATCATCGCCGTCGTCGCAAAGGATGCCAACACATTGGGGAACACCTGCATCGCGCCCTCGGTCGCGGCCTCGACCGGACTGCGGCCCTTTTCCCGTAAACGGGCGATATTTTCGGCAATGACAATGGCGTCATCCATCAGCAACCCGATCACGATCAGCAATCCCAGAGTGGTCATCAGATTGAGCGAATATCCGACCATCCACATCAAGGCGACGCCCCCCATGAACGACACCGGCAGCCCCATTGCCACCCAGAACGAAAACCGAAAACCAAAGAACAGCCACAGCACCAGAAACACCAGCGTCAGACCTTGTAGCCCGTTGACGATTACCAGTTGCAAACGGTCCCGCACGACCGAAACCGCATCTGCCGTGATTTCCATTATCACACCAGGGGGGGCCAATTGACGCTCATGGCTCAGAAAATCCTGGATGGCATCCATCGTGCGCAGGGCATCTTGTGATTTGGTTTTGCTGACGTCCAGAACCGCCGCCAGCTTGCCATCAAATATGATCTGGTCATCTTGGGTCGAGAATTGTTCGGCGATTTCAGCGACTTCTCCTAGGCGCACTTGGCCGCCATTGGCGGCGGAGCGGATGATCAGATTGGCCAGTGTGGCGGCGTCACGGCGCTCTTCTGTGACCCTTACAAGCAGGGTTTCATCCGTCGTTTCCAGACTGCCGGACGGNAAATCAAGGCTGCCCGACTGGATGGCGCGGGCCACGTCCGACACGGACAGGCCAAATTTTTGCAACGCGTCTGTGTNCAGACCAACCCGTAATTCACGCGTCGAAAACCCCTTGATATCAATGATCGGAATACCGCCCCAGCGCAGCATACGGGTGCGCAAATCTTCGGCGTAATCCTTTAGATCAGGGCGCGAAACGGGGCCGGTGATGGATACGGAGGCGACAAAATCGGTGATGCCAACCTGTTTGATACGCGGGGTTTCGGCGCGGTCAGGGAAATCGGTGATGGCTTCGATTTCGTTTTTCACATCTGCAACAAAGGCTTGATAATCCTCGCCTTCAAGCATCCGCACAATAGCGCGGGCCGAACCTTCGCGCGCTTCGCAAGACTGGCGATCCAGCCCCGTGATCGAATCCAGCGCATTCTCGATCCGCTCGCAAATTGCTGTCTCCACATCTTCGGGGCGCGCACCGGGGTAGGGCACCGTGACCTCGACACGGCTGGGATCCTTGCCCGGAAATGTTTCGCGCAACAGTTGAGGCCCGAACATCACCCCAAATAGCAACAAAAGGATCATAATCAGGTTTGATATGGTCGGGTGAACGACGAAAAAGCGGATCATTTCGCNGGACCCGCAGCCGCCAGAGCCTCCATCAGATCATTGTCAGGGTGAAGTTGTAGCAACATGCCTTCAATCCTTGGAACAGGTGTGCTGACTACTATTTGCGTGCCAGCCTGCAACCCTTCGGATATCAGGGCAACATCGCCCTGCACCAGTTTTGCCGTCATTGGCTTNCTGATCAGGCGGCTGTTTTCATCGACCGTCATGACATGCCCGTCCCGCAGGGCACTGCGCGGNATAATGACGCCCGAAACCGGANTGGCGGACAGCGTCACCTCGACAAACATGCCTTTGGTCAGGGGCGGTCGGCGGCCCAGTTCAGCGCTGGAATAGGCGCTTTCAACACGCACAATCACCCCGACGGTGCCGGATTTTTGATCAATTGTGTTACTGATCCTGTCCAGTGTGGCGGGCCATTCAACAATTGTTTTCCCCAGCTTCAGGCGAATATTCGCCGTCAGGCCAAGGCCCGACAACACGCCGGTGATCGCGGCAGGGTCCAGCGTGCCGGTCGGGTTAACTGATCCATTTTGCCCAAACAACGAGAGCAAAGCGGCGGCCGGAATTTGCGCTTCGACCTCGGCAGTTTTGATGCCGTCAAATGTTGCCACCGATTTGCCCGCCACCACAAGCTGCCCAACCTCGACCGACGTCGACGCGACCCTTGCTGCAAACGGCAGACGCAATTCTGTGCGTTCCAAGTTCAGCAGGGCGGTGGCCAGAGTGGCCTCATAAACGGCAATTTGCTCGGTCTGNACCAGCTTTTGGGTCGGCAACAAAGCGAGCGAGCTTTGCAGGTTNTGCACCTTTTGACGCTGTGCCAGATGGGCGGATTTGCCCGCATCCCGCGCCGATTGTGACGCGGTTCCAGCGGCATACAGCCGTTCGACCCGATCCAGATCGCTGGTTTTCAGCGCCAAGGCCTCTAATTCGATTGCCAGTGCCGATTTCTGGTTTTCACCCGAAACCGAGATTTCGGCCAGTCGGGCTTGGGCTGCGCGAATATTGGCCTTGGCCTGTGCGATGGCCAAATTGTAGTCGCTGGTCGACAGGCGTAGCAGCACAGCACCCTCGGGCAGGATGTCGCCCTTTTTCAGCATCGGGTTAACGTATTCGGCCGTGCCGCTGACCTGTGGTATAGCCTGATAACTGCGTGCAGGTGTGACCAGCCCAAACCCGATGGCGACAGGGGCCAGCGCTGACTTGTTTGCCGTTATCACCCGAACGGCGGTTGCGCGTTCTTGGGCGTTGATTTGCTCGGGTGCGGGTTTTGTGGCGATGGTGTAGGCGACGAACCCAACCCCCAACAAGATCAGAGGCAAAGTTATCAGCGGCAGTTTGAAACCAGGTTTCATCCGTTATCTCCTGTAGCCGAAAATCCGGCGAGTTGCAGATCTATGAGCCGCGCTCCGTCGGCTGCCAAGATTTCGGGGTTGCGGCTGACCAACATGCGTAAAATAAGGCTCTGGATCACGCCAAAAATCAATGTTGTGGCGTCCGTTGGGGCAAGTGTTGCACGAAACTGGCCGATTTGAATAGCCGCTTTTACCTCGGTCTCGATGGCAACGTGAAACCTTGTCATTGCGGTCTGGATTGCACCCTGCAAGGCCAGATGATCGCCCACAGTATCGCGCATGATCATGAACTCCGGCAATGCGGGGTATTGTTTTACCAATTCCAAATGAACCAGAACAAGATTTTTTAGGCGCGTGACTGGATCCGTACCGGAGGCCTTTGCGTGGTCAGTGTTTTGCGTAATACGCTCCCCCAAGTGACGCGCGATCTCGATTAAAATATCGTCTTTGCTGGGGAAATGCTTGTAAATTGCGGGTTGCGACAGGCCTAGCTGGGCCGCAATCATACCCGTTGTCACTTGGGTTGGCCCCACCTTGAAGGCCAGTTGCAGGGCCGTCTGCCTGATTTCTTCTTTGCGCTGTTCTGCGGGCAGTCGGGTGTTCACGCTTGTCGGCCTGAGCGCCACAGGACTGCGGTGATGACAATCCAGAAAATCGANCGGATACCCAAGGCCCCGACCGTTTGCATCTCGAATGCGCCACCTGCCGCCAGATGACGGGCAAAAAAGGCGGTGGTGATGACGGTTGCCACAGCAATCAGCGCCGACAGCCCCAATGACCAGCCGCGCCCCAGAAAAATGCCGATGCCCGCCAATAGATAAAAGAAACCGGCAGCAAAGTTGAACTGCACCACGAAGGGCACAAAATCCCCAACCGCATCACGGGCGCTTTGGGGCCCAAAAATGACTTGGCCCGATTTGAACAGTGTCAGGGCTGCAAATAATACGGCTACGGTGCCGAGAATTTTTTTCCAGACGGGGGGGGGAGCTTGGGTCATGATGCCTCACACGGTTACAGGTTTCTGGGCCAGTCGGTTGGTTATAGTGGTATAACTAAACGCTGACTTTCGATCCTGCAATCGGAAATTATGTCGCAGCCCTTGCGCGGCTTAACCGAGTTCACCCGCCAATGCACGGCTGATCAGCGCATCCGTTTCACTAACGCCATACAGGGCAATAAAACCACCAAATCGCGGCCCCTGGGAAGCACCTAAAAGCACTTCGTAGAGCGCTTTGAACCAGTCGCGCAACTGTTCGAACCCGTGGTCTTTGCCGACCGAGAAAACCATGCTTTGCAGGGCATCACCATCCGCATCACCTTCCCACGCTTTTAGGCGCGCCTGCAAATCCAGCAGGGCGGCACGCTCGACCTCAGTCGCAGCACGGTAGGTTTTCGCGGGTGCGACAAAGTCGTGGTAATATTTTACGGCATAGCCAGCGGCAGCATCCAGATCAGGATGGGTAAGGGCCGTGGCATCAGGCGCATAGCGGCGAATAAAGCCCCACAGCGTATCCTTGTCCTCGGCCGCAGACACGGAGGCCAAATTCAGCAGCATCGCAAAAGGCACCACCATTTTGCTCTCCGGTGGNTTACCTTCATGCAAATGCCAAACCGGATTGGCCAGTTGCGCCTTCAGGTCTTGCGTCGGATAGGCGCGCAATTGCTGATGATACTCGTCCACTGCCTTGGGGATCACATCAAAATACAACCGCTTTGCAGTTTTCGGCTTTAGATACATGAAATACTGCAACGATTCCGGCGGCGCGTAGGCCAGCCATTCTTCCATCGTTAATCCGTTGCCCTTGGATTTGGANATTTTCTGACCTTCTTCGTCATTGAACAGTTCATAAGACAGGCTGACGGGTGGCCGCGCCCCCAGGGCTGCGCAAATCTTGCTGGATTGGGTTACGGAATCGATCAAATCCTTGCCCGACATCTCGTAATCCACCCCCAGCGCGGCCCATCGCATGCCCCAATCAGGTTTCCATTGCAATTTCACATGGCCACCGGTCACAGGCAGTTCCACACGTTCTCCGTCTGGCTCGGCGTAGGTGATGGTGCCTGCCGAAACGTTGCGCTCCAGTGTGGGCACCTGCAAAACATGGCCGGTTTTTGGCGATACCGGCAGGAACGGTGAATAGGTCGCCTGACGTTCCGCACCCAATGTTGGCAGCATGATGTCCATGATTTTGTCGAACCGCTCAAGCGCTGTCAGCAGAGCCTCATCGAACTTGCCCGACGTGTAATATTCGGTCGACGAGGCAAACTCGTATTCAAAGCCGAAACTGTCCAAAAACGCACAAAGCCGCGCATTGTTATGCTGGGCGAACCCCTCATGGGTGCCGAACGGGTCGCGCACGCGGGTCAGCGGCAGGTGCAAATCTTCGGCCAACAATTCCTGATTAGGTAGGTTGCTCGGCACCTTGCGAAATCCGTCCATGTCATCAGAAAAACAGATCAGACGTGTGGGGATGTCACTCATCGCCTCAAACGCGCGGCGCACCATCGTGGTGCGGGCCACTTCGCCAAAGGTACCGATGTGCGGCAGACCCGAGGGGCCATAGCCGGTTTGAAACAGCACATAGCCTTTTTCCGGTGTCTTGCCGTTCAGCCGCTTCAAGACCCGGCGCGCCTCTTCAAAGGGCCAAGCTTTGGAATTCATCGCAGCGTCACGCAGTTCAGACATGTTTTTCACTTCCTCGGTAGGTTTTGGCTCGGCAGGTTTTTTGGCCAAAATGCCGTTTGTTTGAAACGTCCCTATTGCCCCGCGCGGCCAGCGTCAATATTCTGACGTTGTAGAACCCGCCAGATTTAGGAAATTATAGTGACCGATATCCCCCATTCTTTCACCCCTCAAGACAGTCTTGTGGCTGTGATGATCGCCATTTCGGCCTCGGATGAAGACATCCGCGCCTCGGAATTGCTGAC
>JGI24724J26744_10002430_pt1 | contig 12424 bp, 10 predicted proteins | sample Cruoilmetagenom7_FD_26744 | JGI IMG/M metagenome (IMG submission 26744)
GGGCAATGGAAAGTGCGATAAGAAGAGTAGTGAATTTACGGCTAAAGGGAGCATCAATGTACTGGTTGGAAGAAACCGCAGAGGCTATGTTGCTGCTTCGGCCTTTTTATAAATCTGGCCGATGGGATATGTTAAAAAATATTATCTATTCAACCAGTTATGTTCCGGTCGCATAGAGGGATTATTTTGGAACGCGCCCTGTCAAAGAGTATATCCAAAAAATTAATTCAGGGATTAAACCTGTTGAGAAAACAGAAAGTTTAAATTTGACACAAAGGATAACAGAAACGATTTATCTTGGTCTAAGAACCTCAGACGGGATAAATATAGTTGAGTTTGAAGACAGGTTTAATATAAATTTTGAAAAAGAGTTCAGTGGTATAATAGCTGAATTTAAAGAACAGGGGTTTCTTGAAATAAGAGAAAACAGATGCAGGCTTACTTTAAAGGGCCGGCTGTTTCAAGAGGGGATCGCTTCCGAATTTATATGTCANGATTTTTAAGCTTTTTTAATTGACTTCTAAAAAAANCGGGAATTTAATTACATTGCCTGTGTATTGGGAACCCTGATCAGTATAGTTGCAAAAAACAACAATTAACAAAAACTGCTATTCAATTTATCTGCCAGCCTGTTATCCGCTATTACCATGTTTACATTACATTGTTCTATTATGGATTCAGGCATCTCCCGACACAGGCAGGACTCAGGTTTTTGGACTATAGCACCGCCGCCGGCCATATTGATTGCGCGTATTCCATTGATACCATCATTTCCTGATCCGGTCAGGATTACACCGATAGATCGCTCTTTCATTGTTCTGGCAAGGGACGACATTAAAAAGTTGACAGCGCCTTTTCGTTTGGACAATTTGGATGTTACTATATGAAGAACATTTCCGTTTCCGATAGAATCCAGGCTGACATACTCCGTGCCGGCAGCTATATAACAGATACCTGCCTCAATCTGATCGCCATCAACCGCACGTTTTACATTAAACATACTGTTGGCATCCAGATATCTGGCAAATGCATCTACATACTTCGGTTCGGCATGAATAACGATTATAAATGCCATCGGCAGCTCCGGCCTCAGATAAGGAACTATTTTCAATAAAGACCCATAGCCTCCCTCTGCAGAGCCGACCGCAAAAACATATTTACATTCCTGCCGACCGATTTTTTGAGCTGACTTATTTTTTTTTGATCTGATCAATCTGATAGAATCGATTTCCACTTTTGCTGCCAGGGTAATTTTTTTAATCATGTCCCGATACTGTTCTTCAAGATTTCCCTTCTTTGTCTTGGAAGGTTTGTGGATAAAATCTATTGCTCCGTATTTCAATGCATCAAAGGTTACAGCCGCTCCCTCCCTGGTCAAAGAGCTTACCATGACAGTCGGTCGTGGATATTTAATCATAATATGCTTTAAAGCCGTTAACCCGTCCATAACCGGCATATTTACATCCAGGGTTATAACATCAGGATTAAGGCTGCGTACCATTGCAAGAGCCTCTTTACCATTACCGGCCTCACCCACTACCTTGACAGATTCGCTCTCCTCAAAAACCTGGCATAATACTTTGCGGATAAGTTTTGAGTCATCAACCACCAGTGTTTTGACAGTATTATTCATATCCAAATACCTTTATTTAATTCCAAAAATTAATTTTTTGCATGTTTTTTCAGATATCTTAAAAAAGCCTGATAATCATCTTCATAAACATCGAGAAATTTAACGCCTATCTCATATTCAGACCTGTCAGGCACGATAGTACACCAAATAACTTCAGCAATGACGGACAACGGTGTTTTGGTAACTCCATTAAAAATCATGGAAAATTTTTTTTTATAATTTTGCCAGCCTTTAATTTCCATTTTCAGGTTTAATTTACTTCCGGGTTGATAGGAAGAAAAGCTGGAAAAGCATATACCTCCCCCGCTGATATTTTTTCCACGGCCTTTGGCTACCGGAGCTTGCGGCAGAGGATAAATTATTCTGCTGATCTCAATTCGGGTACTGTTCGGAATTTTTGCAAAATCTCTTTGCTCTTTTTCTGTTTNCTGAATAATCATAATTATTTTACAAAATTTCCCTTAGAAGAACTATAAATTGTCACATAATTAATTTCACAAGGATAGAGCGAGGAGATAATACTAATCGTATATCTCCGACCNATAANGCAGTGAAATTATTTAAGGTGACGGTCTATACAACTACTGAGGCTATGCCATCCGCAAGTTGATTCTCATCAAGTTTCAGATCAACCACCCCGGCAGCGATGGCATTTTGTGTCAAGTTGGGATAAACACAACAATCCGTAGCCTGGGCAATAGTAGTACCACATTTTTTATTAATAGATGCAAAACCTTTTGCACCGTCTTTGCCTGTTCCGTTTAACAAAACTCCAATACTGTTTTGATGAAATATTTTGGCTATGGAGGTGAAAAGATGGTTCAGTGGGTCTTTGGTTTTTCTGAGCACCTTTAAGCTGGGCTTTCCCCGAAAATCTCCTCCCATGCTGACAGCATTTTCATTGGAACTAAGATAACAAACCCCTTGCTCAACAGGCATTCCNTCCCGTGCAACTTTCATCCGCCATGGAACATATTCATTAAATTTGCNGGTAAATGAATCAATTATTTTNGGTGAAATNTCCTGACTGACTATTACTGCCGCAGGCAGCGTCGGCAGAAGTTTTGAAATAAGACGGATAACGGTATTTGGTCCGGCAAGATTTGTGCCTATAGCGATAATATATTCAAGAGGCTGATAATTATATAAAGTCTCAAGACGCTTTGAGTCCCCCCACTTATCGTTTAAACGCACCCTGCGCAAGTTTGCAAGATTAACGGTTTGAGCTACCTTGATCCGATCAATTATCAACTGTTTGACCCTGTCAATATCATTTGAAACAGCGCCGGAAGGCTTTGGTATAAAATCTACAACTCCAAGCCGCAAAGCTTCGAATGTAGCGGCTCCATCGCTGATCAAAGAGCTTAGGGCAACTACCGGAAGGGGAGATTCAATCATTATATGCCGGATTGCGGAAAGCCCGTTCATGACCGGCATGTCTATGTCGAGTGTTATAACATCCGGATGCAGAGTTCTGATTTTTTCAAGAGCTTCCAGGCCATTAACGGCTTCCCCGACAACCTCAATTCCAGGATCCGACTCCAGAATAGCGGTAACCGCCTTTCTCATAAAAGCCGCATCATCCACCACCAGAACTTTTAACCTGTTATCAATATCCATATTGTAAAAAATCCTCTCAAATTAAGTCTCAAACGCAGCTCTGCCAATATACTCCGCAATCTTATCAGGACTCGCCTCATGGTCAGCCAGCCCTTCCTCTTTTATTATCTTCAGTGAATGCGGGAAAATGCATGTGGATAGCTTTTGCAGCACAATTTTTCCAGATTTTTTTCTGATATTACGCAAACCTGTCGAATCCCCCACATCAGCGCCGGAAAGAAGCACCACCAGGATTTGCCCCTGGAATGATTTCGCTACAGAATCTAAAAAAAGATGAAACATGCTGCCTCTTCCTTCGTCAAACAGAGATTGAGTCTCAATATTGATCAAGCCTGTACTATCTTTATTGTTTGCAGCATTATTATACCTGGCAATATGCCTGTTGGAAGACAGATAACAGAGGCCATCAGCGATAAATGAGTTGCTTTTCAATGGCAGTATTTTAAAATTGCTTCTTTGATTAAGGTAATTCGATATCGGTTCAGCAAACTCAACCGGCATATCCTGGAATATTACAAAGCATTTGCTGCTTTTTGCCTGTAAAAGAGGAACCAGCCTTATCAACTCGGCATAGCCTCCCATGCCGGAATTAATTATTACCAGTGAGCTGCAAGTGCTTCCAACCGTCACCGGCTCCCTGCTTTCAATAATCCCAGGCAGCTTGACTCTTTTAAAATTATTAATTTTGGCCATCGCGGCGGTAAATATTTTTTCAACCAGCTCTCCCCTGTGCTTTGACATATCTTCTTTTTTTTTCGGTTTTTTGATAAAGTCAACCGCTCCCAAACNAAAAAAATCAANAATTCTGGCATAAGAATTTTCTCCCAGGCTGCTTACAATCACTACCGGACAGGGCGCTTGAATCATGATATGCTTTAAGGCGGTATCTCCGTCCATAACCGGCATATTTACATCCANGGTAATAATATCCGGTTTTAATTCCTTGATTTTGTTCAGGGCTTCCTCACCATTTTTAGCGGTNCCGGCTATCGTAATTCTTTTATCCGAACTGATTAAATCAGCAAGAATCCTGCGCATCATGGTTGAGTCATCCACTATCAATACTTTTAAACATTCATCTGCGGAAGTTATTCCGGTATTATTTGTTTTTTTATTTTCATCTGCAAGACGGGCAGCCTCTATAAGCAAAAACTGATAATTTTGATCAATGCTGGTTTCAGGAACAGATTTTTCGGAAATGGTTTCAAAACTGCCGCNTTTCCAGGAAAGAATCTTGTAAAAAGCTGCTTCTCCCACAGTNTNCAGACAGGTTGAATGAACAATNCGACCATCTCTGATATAAATAATTCCATATTCAGAGCCATTTTTTACATGGATTGACATATNTGAACAGGCCATGCAGCAAATCTGTATTAAGTCAGTCAAGTCAATATTACTTAATGTCCCTGCAAACCCTTCATTATCAGTGCTTATATNTTTTTTAATGGATTGTGTGTTCTTCATAATTTTCTACTGAAAATTGTTCAAAACTGTTTATCGGNGCGCCGGAATATTTAAGACGCTCTTTTCTTGCAGCNTGTATATCCATTGATATATTAATCAGTTCATAAACATCCAGNATAAGCGAGATACTGCCGTCACCAAGGATCGTAGCGCCTGAAAACCCGCTGTTATCCTGCAGGTAATCTGCCAGCGGTTTTATTACAACCTCTTCCTGACCTAACAGTGCATCTACAACCAATCCCACCTGACGCATACCTGTATTGATGACCACTACAAATTCTTTATCCCTGACCTGGGCAGCAGCATCAAGCCCGAAAAGTTTGGAGAGCCGCAGCAATGACAAAATAGAATCGCGCAACTGGATTACCTCCACACCTTCTATTATTGTAATATNGCTGCTTAAAATCTGCAGNGTTTCTTCTACCGCTGCCAGAGGAATTGTAAAAATATCTTTTCCTACCCTGATCATCAGTGCCTTGATAATAGCGAGTGTTAAAGGAATTTTGATCCGCAGCCGTGATCCGGAACCCGGCTCTGAATCTATCTCGATAGTGCCGTTCAGTTTTTCAATATTCTGTTTCACAACATCCATTCCGACTCCCCTGCCTGATGTTTTGCTTATTTTTTCGGCAGTTGAAAATCCCGGAANCATCAGNATTCCGATCAAATCTTTTACAGTCATTCTTTCAAGTTCCTNGGCAGTAAAGAGANCTTTTTTTAATGCAACCTCCTTGATCAGTTCCGGATTAATACCACGGCCGTCATCGGTAATTTCTACAACCACATGATTGCTTTCATGATATGAGGTNAGTGTTAGCACGCCCTCTTCAGACTTGCCNGCTTTAAGCCGCTCAGACACAGTTTCAATGCCATGATCAACTGCATTCCTGATAATGTGAACTATTGGATCGGCAATTTCCTGAATCACCATTTTGTCAAGTTCAGTCTCTTCGCCTGTAATCTCAAGTCTGACTTTCTTGTTAATATCNTGGACAAGATCCCGCACCAGCCTGGGATAACGATTAAAAAGCTGGGAAATNGGCAGCATTCTTACCTTCATTANTCCTTCCTGTAGTTCATTGGCAACCCGTCCCAGCGTTGCTGTAGCTTCCCCGAGCCTGAAAGTAAGATCTTTGAACCGTTTAAATTCTTTATGATCTACCCCGATATTATCATTCAACTCCTGCTGCAGTTCCTTCATTTCATTAAGAAGCTGTGAAAATCCGGCCCGACTGACAACCAGTTCACCGGCCTGGTTCATNAGGGCATCTATCTTAACGGCATCTACCCGGACACTCTGTTTGATAATTTTTGTNTCCGTGAATTCTCTTTTAGCAGCAGCCTGCTTAACAGATTCGGGTTTAGGTTCTGATTCCGGTTGCAAATCCTGTACAAAATCATCCTGGTCGGCGACCGGTAAATTTTTCTCGGATGCTGCAACATTGTCAACCCTTTGAGCAATAGCTTTAGATACAACGAGGGCTTCTGACAAGGGCGTTAAATATGTTTCTTCATCCACATCAACTGGTGCCGATTCTTTATATTCCAATAATTTTGTTTCAAACTTTTTATTAAAAAATTTCGGTTTGAATTCATCGCCTTCGGACTGTTTTATATTTTTTAATAAAATGAAATTCGGTTCATCAAATAAAGAACAAGCTTCCTCCATTTCTTCCTGCCGGCAATCCTCCTCAGAAATACCGGTAAAAACATCCACTGTTGAATCAACCTGCTCTTCATCCGGCTCTTCATTAAAAAATTCAGGCTCAACCTTTACTTCGCCTGGCATATCTTCCCCTTCCACATTCTCGAATTCAAGCCCTGTTGGAGTATCAACGGGGTTGCCCGGCGGTTTTATTTCAGCCTCTTTTGTTCCAGCTCCTATGGATTCGTGATCCAGGATATCAAAATCAAGGCAAAGTTCATTGTGGCTGGGAAAAAAAGCGGCTATTTGATCTAAATATTTTTTTACGGATTTAAAAAAATCTTCAAATTCGATACCGTCGGTAAGAAACATTTCCTCCTGAAATTTTTCCACCCGAGAGAGCCACTCTTCATAAACATCTACCAGTTTCATAAAATCCATATAATTAGCGGAAGACTTCAAACTCAGGATGGCATTGGTGTATTTTATCAGGAGATCACNGCTGTTATCGGAANCGGGCAATTTTGCGGACAACCCTTTAATAGAAAAGATATTCTCTTTTAAATGCTCAAGGAAAATATCAAAAAGTTCTTCATCATTATCATCCTCATAGGTAACATGCTCTTCAGTTTTTGAATGCATGCCTGTTTCACCATCACCAAACAAAGGATGTGGAGTGATATTGATATCTTTACAAAAAGAATCATCAGCGATATCTGTAAGCTCAACAATTTCATCATCCACTTTCTGACAGGGTTCATCCACGGCATTTACAGGTTCTGTAATTATATCATCTCCAAATGGTTCAGCCGCAAGATCTGTAAGCTCAATAATCTCATCTTCACCTTCATTGGTATAACTTTCATTTTTTTCCAAACTGATATCCCCTGGTCTATCATCTTCAAATTCATCATTATCGGCTGATAAATTTTCAATCCGTTCCATTATATCTGCTATATCGGTTTTTTCTTCTTTGTCATTATTGAGATCTTCTATCAGCACCAGGAGCCGATCTCTTGCGTCCATCAGGGCATTAATAATATTATCATTTAATGTTTTTTTGCCCTGTCTGACCGCTTCAAGCAGGTTTTCAAGTTTATGGGAAAGCAGGGCAGTCTTTTCCGCCCCAATATATTCTGCTGAACCCTTAATGCTGTGCGCTGCCCTGAAAACATCATTAAAACTGCCCTGTTCCTCCGGGTCAGATTCCAGCTTAAGCAGACCAGCCTCCATCTCTTCAAGATGTTCTTCAGATTCGGCAATAAAATCCTGCAGCAACGATAAATCTATCATGATATTCTCCTTTTAAAAAAAATAACCTATATTTTTGCAAATCATATGCATACCAGCCATTATTACAAAAAAAGAGAATAACAGCTTAAGAAATTTTGCATCAATATGTCTTGCAATTGATGGGCCTATAGTTCCACCCAGGATTACTCCGGCAGCCGTAAAAAATGCAATTTCCCACCTGATCTGTCCTTCCCATATATTTATGGAAGTAGCCAGCCAGCCAACTGCTCCTTCAACGACAACAGTAGTTGCAATAGCCCGATGCACTTCTACTTTCAAACAACGTTCCATAACCGGAAGTATTGTTTCAGCAGTGCCGACGGAACTTGCGCCGCTTGATATACCTCCGATAAAAGGGANCCAGGCATAAGGTATAAATTCTTCTATAAGAATATGCGATCCGGTATTTGCTTTGGGTTCTTTCAGAGAAACAAGCANCCACACAGCGCATAGAATTACAACCAGGCCAAAAAACATCTTGGGCCAGGCGGGATTTATAACCTGAATTATATAGAGACCCGTCAGTAGCCCAGGGAAACTGAGTATAATCATTGGGAAAGCTATTTCAAATTCAACCTGTTTTTGTCTAGTATAAAAAATCATGGCAGTTGTCATGCCGAATAACTCCGTAATCATACCCGTACCAACTGCTTCTGGAACACTGAGATCCAGCAGATAGATAAAAATGGGAAAAAAAAGAATGCCCCCCCCGAATCCGGATCCGGTTGCAAGGCTTGCAACAACAATCGCTGCAGGAAACATGAACCAGTAGTGGAACATCAGGCTCCGCCTCCTTCCGCTTCATCCCTGCCGATTACTTTGCCATTATCTAATCTGATATTATAATAATCAAAAGCTTTGACCATGTCCTGCATATCCGNAATATCCTGCCGCACAAAGGCCAACTCCTGTTTTACTTTTTTTGAAAGACCGTTATCCTTNNTGGAATTTACTTCTTCGCAAATATGATCAAGCAGCACAATATCATCGTCGGTATGGTTCCAGACATGCAGGAGAATCTCCTGCAGGTTGGCAGCCAGATCATTAATCAGCTCTCCTATATTTCCTATTTCATCCTGATTTCTTACAGGAACCGTTTCATTTAGATGCCCGTCTGCTATTTTTTTAGCGGCCTTGCCGATCAGATCAAGGGGTTCTATGATATTACGCGTAAAAACAATCATTGTAGCAATAACGCAGATCATCACTATACCCATAATCAGGATCATCCGGTACTGAAGCCTTTTCAGAACATTNCTTACTTTATTAATATCNAAACGATTCTTTTCATGTTCAGAGAGCTGCTGAACAATACTTGCAGTAATCTGGTTATTCAGACGNCTGCTGCCGATTTCATAAAGAAGTTGTGCACCTACAGAAAAGGTAACAAAAACTACCAGGGCAAAATAGATCAGCAGCCTTTTCCGGAGATTGGAGATATTAAAAAACGCTCTTATTTTTCCTGTTCGAAAAATATTTATGCGTTCAGAGCTTCTTTGCTCATGCCCATTCCAATCTTTTGGGTTCTTTAAAATTTTCATAATTTTTATTTAAAATATAGTCTGTCCAGCAAAACGCGCTTTATCCCAGGCTGTCAATAATCGACAGGATCTCTCTGGTTTTGTGCTTATTTACATACCCCATGGCCCCCAGAAGTTCCGCATCTTTTTTATAATTTTTTTCATCCAGATTTGAAAGAAAAACAATGCTGGCATCCTGATCGTACTCAAGAATTTCTCTGGCCGCCGCAAATCCGTCCATTACGCGCATGGTAATATCCATGGTAACCACATCAGGCTTCAAGGATTTATAAGAATTAACACCTTCAGCGCCGTTTTTTGCGTTACCGACAACAGTATGCCCGGCCTTCTCAAGTATTCCGCTAATCATATTACGCATCATAGAGGAATCATCCACTACCAGAATTTTTTTACTCATTGTGGGTCATCCTTAATATCAACAATCATTAATGCAGGGAGGGCACTGTAATCTCTCTCTCGCCTTCGACTTTTGACTTTCAGCCTTCATACTGCCTTCATTGCCGGTTGTTTTGCTTATCGTTTTCAATTTTTTGATTTCATCAACCCGCAAGATTCTGCTGAAATCAAGCAGGATAACAAGTTCTCCCTGTATATCACACACTCCTTCTATGTACTGGCTGTCCATCCCTGCCGTGACAATATCAGGAGGCNGTTCTATTGTACCGGCCTGAATTTTCAAAATTTCAGAAACCGAATCTACAATAAAACCGGTCACACGATTATCAACGTTTACTATTATAATCCTGCTATCCGCTGTTTTTTTATCTTTTGAATCAGGAAGGTTCAGCTTTTTCCGTAACTCTATAACCGGTATTATATTTCCCCTGAGATTGATAACACCTTCAATAAATACAGGAGAATTTGGAAGATTGGTTATNACAGGAGATCTGATAATCTCTTGTACCATCAAGATATCCAGGGCAAACCGGTCTTTACCGATTATAAAACCAACAAGTTGCAGAATNTTATNCTTTTCGGCCTGATTCGAAACCGAAGATAATTGTTGTTTTTTCATATTAATTAATCTCCATTAATTAGTCCGCATACCAGGTAACCGNCCTGGATAACAGCCTGGTCAAAAAGCGTCGCGCTGCCGGACGGTTTTTATTATTAAGCCTCATGTTTGAATATTTTAACCTCTTCAGTAAGGGCACGTGACAGGTGCTGCAGTTCTCCCGTAATATCAACAACGGCTCCGGCTCCTTCAACAGTTTTGGCGGCAACGTCGGCTGATGATTCGGATAGTTCTACAAGATTTTTGGAACGTCCTGCCTGGAGTGATGTCAGTTTTTCCATCTCATCGGATCTATTGATAACATCTTTCATTTCGTCACCGATTCTATGCGTATCGGAAACCATTGCCGCAACAGCCTTGGAGATTTCGGCAATAGCTTCCACATTGGTTTGCCCGCCTTCCATAATTTTTTCCAGGGCAAGCCGGGAATCATCAGTAAGTCTTGTCCCTTCCTTAACACGCGCAACCGAGTCACGAATATGTTTGGTAATCTCCTTGGCTGCTTCAGATGAACGCTGAGCCAGTTTTCCAACCTCATCAGCAACAACCGCAAAACCCTTGCCATGCTCACCGGCACGGGCAGCTTCAATAGCTGCATTAAGCGCAAGAAGATCGGTTTTTTCAGCAATTTCCGTAATAACCGCAATGATTTCCGTAATCTGGTCAGATGACTCCGCGATATTCTGCATACCTTTAACAGTTTCCGCAACAGCGTTGGCACCTTCTTTGGCTGCTTCAAGCACCTGCTGACCATATTCAGTTGATTTTTGTGTTGACTGGTTCATTTTTCCCATGGAATTTACCAGAACATCAACATTCTCGCCAGAGGATGAGGCTGATTCCTTTTGAGCATTGGAAAACTGGGCAACTTCTCCGGCTGTAGTACCCATTTCCTTAATGGTCTCCTGCATGCTCTTTGCTCTTTCCTGCTGCATACCGGCACGTTCCCTGTTGGCGGTTGCCCGTTTTGAAACATCTGCGGCATGTTCTTCAACATTAACAGCGGATTTATCAACAACTTTGAAAGCTGTTTTCAACTGTTCTATAAGGCTGTTGAGCTCATTTGCCATACGCCCGATTTCATCCCTGGATTCCACCGGAACCGTGAGTGTAAAATCACGTTCAGCAGCTATTTTATGCACTATNTCAGATGCGTTAACAATCGGTCTTGCAATAGTACCGGAAACAAAAAACCAGGTAAAAAGCGAAGCTGCAAAAGCAATAATTGTAACAAGTGTCAGAATTAAAGCTCCCTGAGACGCGCTTTCCTCAATATGCCTTGTTCCGGCAAGCACCTCATCTTTATAAGCACCAACGCCGATGACCCAGTCCCATGGCGCAAAATACATTAATTTTGAATTTTTTAAACGCGTTTTGGTTTCACCCTGATTTTTCCATGGATAAGAGATGGAATCTATTTCACCTGGCTTAAGCGCAGTTGCTTTTTTTACCAAATTCTGGATAAAATAATTTCCCGATGCATCTTTTGCATCCCAGATATTCTCACCATCCCGTTTACCATCTTGTGAAATTAAATATTCACCCTTACTGTTCAGGACATATGCATATCCTGTTTTACAGACCTTGATATCAAGAATGTCCTGGCGAAGCTTTTGTGTAGCTTCAATAGGAATTCCTACATATAAAGTGCCAATTATTTGACGCTTGGCGTCATAAATAGGGGTATAAGCAGTAATATACCAGGCGTTTACAACAAAAGCTCTGCCTGTATATGTTTTGCCTGCCAAAACAGTGGCAATAACCGGATTAGGTTTTCCGTCAGGATTAATCTGAGGGATATAAGTTCCGATGGCTCTGGTTCCATCTTTTTTTACTACATTTGTAGCAACTCGAAGCATATCCCCCGATTTATTCATCCTCTGAAAAACTGTACTTGTTATACCATTGCAAAGAGATTGCACCTTGTCGACAATAGGAACATTTTTATCCATCCTGGTTGTCTGGCCAAACCATGTATCACCATTCAACAATGCAGGTAATTTTACCGGAGTTATCTGTTTTGTATACTGGTTCACAGTATCCCAGTAAACCGTCCTGGTGCCGGTTGAAATGCCACCGTTATTGGAAGCAACTTCTTGTGCGACCTTAAGGTAACTCTCCAAAGTTTGCACTAAAAGTTCATGCTGTGTATCAGCTATATCATATACCATTTTAGCCTTATTGTTCAGTTCCTCGAATGAGAGTCTATTACT
>JGI24724J26744_10002431_pt1 | contig 12424 bp, 10 predicted proteins | sample Cruoilmetagenom7_FD_26744 | JGI IMG/M metagenome (IMG submission 26744)
TAGGGCAGATTGGCCACCACACGGATTGGCGGTGTCAAATGCTGTAACACATCCAGTTCCAACGCATCCGCATTGATCACCTTCAGCCGTTCTGGATAAGCNGCTTCGATTTCGGCCAGCGCTGGCAAACATCGCGCATCCTTCTCGACGGCCAAAACGCGTCGCGCCCCCTCGGCCAGCAATCCGCGTGTCAACCCACCCGGCCCCGGGCCAATTTCCAGCACATCACACCCCGTTAAATCCCCAGCTTGGCGGGCAATCTTGGCGGTCAGGTTAAGGTCCAGTAAAAAGTTCTGCCCTAGCGCCTTTTTTGGCTGTAAATCATGCGCCGCAATCACGTCGCGAAGGGGGGGCAAGCTATCAATCATCTGACGCCCCGCGCATCCGTGCCATCCGCTCGGCCATCTTCAGCGCTTCAATCAGACTGGTCGGCTTGGCAATGCCGCGCCCTGCGATGTCGAACGCGGTTCCATGATCCGGTGAGGTGCGAATGAACGGTAACCCCAAGGTCACATTCACACCGCGGTCAAAATCCAACGTTTTGATCGGGATCAGGGCTTGATCATGATACATGCAGATCGCCACATCATATTCGGCGCGTGCGCGTGCATGAAACATGGTGTCAGCAGACATCGGGCCTGCTATGTCCAAACCCTCGCTGCGCAATTGGTCCAGCACGGGCATGATCATTTCGATCTCATCCCGCCCCATCGTTCCGCCTTCACCAGCATGTGGATTTAGCCCCGCCACGGCGATNCGAGGTGCGTGGATGCCAAAATCACGCTTTAACGCGGCATGGGTGATGCGGATATTGTCGGCCAACAGATCAGCCGTCAGCACGGCGGGCACTTGTGATATTGCAATGTGGATCGTCACCGGCACAACACGCAACTGATCAGACGCCAGCATCATCACAACCTGTTTGACCCCGGCCAGATGGGCCAGAAATTCGGTGTGGCCCGGAAAGCCAAAGCCGGCCCCGTCTTGCAAGGCTTTCTTGTGAATGGGTCCTGTGCAGAGCGCCGAGGCCGCACCTGATTGCACCAGATCAACACCGCGCCGGATCACATCAACCACTCCTTGGGCATTCTCGGGCGTTGCGTGCCCCGCTTTTGCGGGGGCAGCAAACCGGTGCGCCAGCAGCGGAACACCATGCCGAGCCGCGTCAGCGGTCTCGGCTGGGTCGGCAATTTCAATTGCCGAGGTCTGACTTGGCAAATGCCGCGCATCGCCGATCAAAAAGAACGGCAATTCCGCACCCAATTCTTGCCAGGCTTTCACGGCCAACTCGGGGCCAACCCCCGCGGGCTCGCCGCAGGTCAGCGCGATCGGGGCAGGGGTCATGGGTAAACGATGGTGGCGTCGGCTTCCAGATCGGCCAAATAGCCGTTCGCGTAGGATTGCAGCCGCTGGTTGACCAGTTGCGCACGCACCTCTTGACGCGATAACACATTTTCGCCCAGTTCTGGCGTGCGCCCACAGAGCATCAAAAACACCAGCGTTTCGCCGTTTGAGCGAGTCAGGTTCGTCGATACTTCGCCGGGGTCCAGCTTGGCCAGCTCGATGGCCACATCCTGTGGCACTTGGGCGAGCGGCAGGGTGTCGATTTGCAGTTGATCCTCCGGCAAGCCTTTGACGATGCCGTATAGGTCATCACAGGTGTCGGCCCGCGCCTTGATGCGCGCCGCTTCTTTCATCGCGGCCTGATTGTGCCCACCCGCGATATAAAGTGCTGCATATTCCAGCGCCAAATCGGTTGGTGCCGTGGTTTGGGTTTCTTCAATGCTATGCATTTGGAACAATGCGATGCCATTGGTGATCTGGATCGGTGCAGTCACTTGTCCCGGGCTGAGGGCGAGAATCTGGCTGCGAATATGCGCCGGCAGGTTCGAAAGCGGCATCCAGTCCAGTCGGCCACCACGGCTACGTGACCCCGAGGCCGAATATCTGCGCGCCTGCGCCGAAAATGCAGCTGTTGAGGTGATTTTGCTGATCTTTTCAGCCCGTAGTTGGCTTTGTGCGGCGGTTTGTGGCGTGTTGGCGGGCAGGATGATCTCGCTGAGCAAAGCCCTTAATCCGCCTTTGTTGCTGCTTTGGGCAATGGCGCGGTCAACTTCGGCCTCGGACACGCTGGCACGTGGCCCGAAACGGGTGCGCACCACTTGGCGCCACACCAGACCAGCTGATACAAAATCGCGGAAAGTTTCGGCCGATACGCCGCCACCGGCCAGCGCTTTGATGAAATCCTCTGCGGTCAGTTCGGCGCGGGCGGCAAATTCTTCCATACCGACCTCGACCTCTTCTTGTGTCGCCGTGATGCCAGCAGCACTTGCCGCCTGGGATTGCAACCGGTCGTTGATCAGGGCTTTGAGCGCCTCTTCAGCCGGATCTCCAGGGGCGCGCAGCAAGGTCAAAAAGCGGGCTCTCTGATCTACCTCATAATTGGTGATCACTTGGTCGTTCACCTTGACGGCGGGGGAAAACTGGTTTTGTGCAGTGATCGGAGTACCAAGGAAAACCAGTGCAGTGACTGCGGTCAGACAAAGGGTAAAAAAGCGCGTCATGGTCATATCCGTTGCATTTCCTAATTATAACTATGGCAACTGCGGGCGCTTCCACGACCCGAGCTGTTAGAACCAAAGCCGGTGAGCGATACATTGAACCCGAAATCGGTCGATGGCGTCAGACTACCCGATGAAGTAAAGCGACGCGAGAGGGAAAGATCAACCCTCACACATTCGTTGCTATATTCCAGCCCGATACCGGCATAGGCCGCACCGCCAGCAATAAAGTCATAGCGCCAATCGGCTTTGCCGGTCCAATTCGGGTCAATCTTGTAGGCGGCGTCCATCGTCCATTCCGACGTATCCAGCGGGCGGCTCTCATAGGGTTCGGCTTCCATCCAGATATAGCTGGAGCCAAGCCCTATTTTTGCGGTTTGCCATGTCAGGCGGGTTTCATTTTTCGCAAAGTGGAAATTGCCGTCAAATATTGCCCGATTGGTCAGTGCCAGATTGTTCGGCAGTTTAAGTTGCACTGCCGTCAACCAGTCCGAAGTGTTGCCGCCAAGGCCAGTGCTGGCGCGAAACTGGCCCGGATTGCCGGAGCGAAAAATCCGCCCGACAGTCACGCCAAGCGACCAACCTTTTGGATCATACCGTGTCCATGTGACGCCAACATTGGCCCGATAGCCACGCTCGTATTGGTCGGCTCCGGGAAAGCGGGATAGGGAAAACAGATTGCCTTCGTCAAACTCGACCAAGCGGCTGTCCTCGTCCGGCACATTGGCCGTGGTTCTATCGCTCCAGACCAGTTGAACCACGGGCTCCAGAACATGGGAAACTCCCGCCCCGGAAGTCTTGACAAAAGGCCAGCGCAGCTCAACCGCAGCGGCAGGGGTGATTTGGTAGCCGTTCAATTCACCCGGCAGCCCTTGCCGAATGCTATAGTAATCCGCGTTCAATTCGCCCAGCACGCTGGCAACCATCCCGTTTCGCAATGTCCATTTGCGCCGCCAGTCCAGCCGCAGGCTGGCACGGGTTAGATCGCGCCCCAGATCACCCGAGATGGTCGAATCACGATAATGGCTATGGCTCTCGAACCGCAGGCTGGCATCCCCGCCAAACAGGGCAGGCTCAAACCGTTGATTATAGGTCAGGTCCCCAACCACAGTTGGCAAGGTGTCGTTGTTTTCGGTCAACCGCAACGAGTGGTAATGCACCAGTTCGACATCAATCAGTTGGTCCCGCCGTGCGCGGCTGATGCTGATTGCGCTGTCCAGCCGATCTTTGGTGGAATAGCCATAATCGAGCAGATAATCCCGATCCGATGTCAGTTCGATATCAAAATTAAGCACGAAGTCGCGTGGCAGATCAAAGCGCCCCTCACCAAAGAAATAACCACGGTTTTGCGCAGAAATCACGTCATCGTTCGAGAGTGCGCTTTCGAACGAGATGTCACCGGTGCGAAAGGCGCGCCGAAAGCCAAGTTCAAAGGTTTTGGTTTTGGTGCCAATATATGGTGTGACAGTGATATCGGCATGGTCCCCCAGTTTGATGAAGTAGGGCAGTTTCAGCCCCCAACCCAGTTTAGAGGAACTTTTCAGGGTGGGTGTCAAAAAACCGGTGGCGCGTTTCAGGGTCGGGTCGGGCAGGCGCAGGCGTGGGATATACATGATCGGCACATTGGCGATCTGCAGCACAGCCCCATCGAAATAGATCTGGCGTTCTTGTTGGTCATGGATGATGCGGCGCGCCCTGATTTGCCACAGTGGCACGGGGTTATTGGCACAGACCTGACAACTGGAGGCTACGGTTTTGTAAAGTTGGGTATAGCGCCCATCAACACGGTAGATTTCTGCCGCAGCCAGCTGCAATTGCTGGTTCAAAACCATCCGCGCCCCGCGTAAAATCCCGTTTTGCAAGCCCTGATCCAACGCGGCGCTGTTGGCGAGGATGATGATTTCATCGCCATCAATCAAAGTGATAGGCCCGTCGATCTGTAAACTGCCACTGGCGCCGGCATAGGTGATGCGGCTGGCTTTGATGCGGGTGGAACCCTGTAGGATTTCTACGTGGCCTTCGGCTGTCAGGGTGTTGTTGCCATCAATCCAGACCTTGTCGGCCACCAGCGTTGCAGGATCCGTTACCTGTGCAGTGGCGGCCAACGGGGCGATGGCAAATGTGCTGATTACAACTAGGGCACATAACAGTAAGCGCATCAGCCATCCTCCAGATGCAAGATCAGCGCCAAGGCCATCAGGATGGCGGCCACCGGCGGGCTCCAAGCAGCGACATAGACTGGTAATTGGCCGTTTTCACCCAGAACCTGTGCGAAGTTACGAATGAAAAACAGCGAAAACCCAATCAGCAATGCAGCCAGCACCATCGGTCCGGTGCCACCAAAACGGGTGTGCCGCATGGTGAATCCTGCCCCGATCAACACCATTGCCACCAAAAATAACGGCAGCGCCAGTTCGGTATGCAACCAGACGCGGTGCTGCAGGGCCGAAAACCCAGCGCGGTCAAGCTGGCTGATAAAAGCCGGTAAATCCCAGATCGCGATTGAGCTGGGGGTGCCAAAACTGTCACGAATTTGCTCGCGGGTCAGATCGCTTGGCACTTGCAGTGTTTCAAAGCTCTGGGCGTCGCGCTCCGGGTTGGCACTGCCCAGCAGCCGCCATTTTTTCACATCCGACAATATCCAGGCACCTTTGGTCAACTCGGCCGAGGCTGCCTGCAATCTGCTCAGAGGGGTGCCACTGACGGTAAAGCTGAAAAAGCTGACATCAACCAGTTTGGTGCCATCAAGGTTGGAGCCATGTGCGCGGATCACGGTTTGGCCGTCTGCATTGCCTTGGCGCAGCCACAACCCTTCTTGCGAAATTGACAAAATGCTCTCGGTGCCGCGGGCATATCTGCTGGCTGTGGCCTCATATTGTTTGGATGTGGCGGCAACGATTGGATTGAAAATCGACACCATAAGCAGGCCCAACACAAGGGCAACGACAACGGGGGCCAACAAATTTTTCATGCCCGAACGCCCCGCCGCCCGCGCCATCACCAGTTCGGAACTGCGCGCCAAACCCAAAAACATCATCAATGTGGCCAAAATCACAATCAATGGCATAATCGGATACATCTGCGCGGGTAGATGCAGCAAGGACAGCTCTATGACTTCGGAAAGCCCAACCTGATCGCTCTTTAGGCGGCGGAATTGTTCAACGACCTCAATCATCATTACAATGCCGGTGAACACGCCGAAAACGATCATCACCGCAAACAGGAACCGGCGGGCAAAATAGCGGTAAAGTATCATGCCGTCCTCCTGTTCTGCCTGCGTTTGGTTTTGAACATCCGCGCCAGCTGCCCAGGTCGTTCCGCCAGCCAGAGCATAGCGGCGCTGATCAGAAAACCGACCACGACAGGCACATAAGCCAGCGGCCAAAGGGCCTCATTTCCGTAAGCATATCTGTTTAAGGAGCTTTCCAGAACCTTGAGTAGAACCAGCAATATGGTGGCGGCCAGAATCTGGCGGGTCACCCCGAAACGGCTAAAACTCCCCACCAGCAAGACCGAAAACCCGAGCAATGCGGTGACAACCGCAAACAAAGGTTGCGCAAACCGGTCATGGCCCACTTTCAGCAATATGGCACGGTGAAATCCGGTTTCATTTTGCAAAGCAGGGGATGCCGACAGCAATTCCAGTGTCGGCAATTCGGACACAGAACGTTTGTTGCTGGGGGGGCTATTTATCAACGCCCCGATATCATAGGAAAAATCCGAAAAACTTGTGGTAGTGAGGCGTGTGTCTTTGGTCCCGAGTGTTTGGGCCATGCCGTCAAACATCACCAGTTTGGGCCCAGTGTCATCGCGCACCAAAAAGGCGTTCTTGGCGGTATAGATCACCTGAAAATCCGGATCCCGCGTGTCCGACATGAAAACATCCAGCAACTCGCCTTTGGGGCTGATTTCACGAATGTAAAAAGTCATCCCGTCTGCGGGGTGCAAAAAAGCGCCTTCAGTTAGAAACTTTGAGGTGACATTCTCGGCGATCTCGGCGTGGCGCTCGGATAGCAGGCGTTGTGAAACCGGCACCAAAACATGGGTTAGCACACTGGTTAACAAAAATACGATCAGCCCGAACATCAGCACGGGGCGCGCCAGCCGAAAGCCACTAAATCCCATGGATTGTACCACGACCAACTCGCTTTCGGAACTCAGGCGGTTGGTGGTATAGACCGAGGCCACAAAGGCGGCAATCGGCAAAACCACGCGAATAACATTGGGCAGCGTCAAGGCGGTGAATTCCAAAAACACCGTGGCGGATTGCCCGTCAGAGATCAGCATATCAAACAGCAATACCGCCTGATTGATCCAATAGACCATGACCAGGATAAGGGCGAAAAAGCCGAAGAATACCATCAGTTGCGACAGTAGGTATCTGTCGAATCTGGCCACGCGTTCTATCCCCCCCGAGATGGTTTTTAGTTACGGCCAACCTAGCCGAAAAAAAGGTGGGGATAAACTGCTATCTGGCGTTTGATTGCATCAGACGATAGGTATGGCAAAACGCCGCCCTTATCCGAACAAACAGGAGTCTCTCATGACCACGCCGCGCCAGATAGAATTCAAAGAAACCGACCTTGATAATGTTGCCGAAATGATGGGGCGCGTTGTGGTGTTTGTGGGCCTCGAGGGGCAGTTGGACCTATGTGCGCGGCGTGTGAATCGCCTGTGTAAGGGCGCGCTGAAACGGTTTGTCGAATCAAAATCTTTCGAGAAAATGAAACCTGCCGAGAGCTGTGATCTGGCCTATCCGGCGGGCTTGAAATGTGATGCGGTGCAGGTGGTCAAGCTGAAACGCCGCCCAAAGGCGGATGAGGCGCGTAAGGCAGGTGCGGCGGTTGCCAAATCGGCGGGGGCTGCGGATCTGCACATTTTGGCGGGCAACTTGGGCCAAGCGGCCGAGGTCTCATTGGGTCTGGCGTTGCGCGGCTATGGTTTTGATATCCACAAAACCAAAGAGCCCGTCAAGATGGGTGGGGCCACCTTCATGGTTACCAAACCCGAAGAAGTGGCGGCCCAGGCAGGCCCAATGGCAGCGGTGGCCGAGGGGGTTTTCTTTACCCGTGATCTGGTGAATGAACCCGCTAATATCCTGACAACAGACGATTTTGCTGCCCGTTTGGCGGCGATGCAAGAACTTGGTCTTGAAGTTGAAATACTCGAGGAAAAGGATTTGGAAAAGCTGGGCATGGGCGCTTTGCTATCGGTCGGCCAAGGCTCCCGCAGCCCATCCAAGGTGGTCGTGATGCAGTGGAATGGTGGCAAAAAGGGCGATGCGCCTTTTGCGTTGGTCGGCAAAGGTGTGGTGTTTGATACGGGTGGCATATCGCTGAAACCCGCGGCTGGTATGGAAGATATGACAATGGATATGGGCGGGGCTGGTGTGGTGGCAGGCGTGATGCGCACGCTGGCGATGCGCAAGGCCAGGGCCAATGTTGTCGGTCTGGTCGGGCTGGTTGAAAACATGCCCGATGGGCAAGCCACACGCCCGGGCGATGTCGTGCGCTCGATGAAGGGCGATACCATCGAGGTGATCAACACGGACGCCGAGGGGCGCTTGGTGCTGGCTGACGTTTTGTGGTATGCCCAAGAGCGGTTTAAACCAACCGGGATGATCAATCTGGCGACCCTGACAGGGGCTGTGATCGTCGGCCTTGGCCATGACAACACGGGCGTGTTTTCCAACGACAACACCCTGTGCAATGCTTTTCTTAAGGCCGCCAAGATTGAGGGCGAGGGCGCGTGGCGCCTGCCGCTGGACGCCAGTTATGACAAGCTGATCGATTCTCGTATTGCCGATATGAAAAACTCGGCCGGCCGCCCGGCCGGGTCCATCACGGCGGCCAAGTTTTTGCAACGCTTCGTGCCTGACACAATGCCGTGGATACATCTGGATATTGCCGGCACGGCACTGTTGAAAACCGAGTCGACTTTGGCGCCCAAAGGCGCGACCGGCTGGGGCGTGATGTCACTGGATCGCCTGATCCGCGACATGCTGGAAACCTAATGGGCGCTGTCTATTTCTACCACCTGACCCGCGCCCCGCTCGAGGCGGTTCTGCCCATGCTGCTGGAGAAATCCGTCGCAGCTGGCTGGCGCGTGATGGTGCGCGGAACAGATGATAACCGTATGAAATGGCTGGATGAACGGCTGTGGCTGGGGCGTGATGACGGGTTTTTACCGCATGGGTTGGCGGGCGGCGCACATGACGCGGCGCAACCCATTTTGCTAACGACAAGCGAGAGTGCCGCCAACAAGCCCACTTGTATTCTGGCCGTTGACGGGGCCGATGTCACAGTGGATCAAGTCACTAACATGGAACGTGTCAGCATCCTGTTTGACGGCAACGACGAGGCCGCGTTGTTTCGCGCACGCGCGCAATGGAAATCACTGACAGATGCGGGATGCTCTGCCCAATACTGGTCCCAAGAAAGCGGCAACTGGGAAAAGAAGGCCGAACGCTAAAAAACGCGCCCCTCTTCTTCTTTTCTAAAATACCTGCCGCGCGCAGCGCATAAAATCTTTTAGCGGCGCAGCACCATTTTGCCGCCACCCAGCTCGATCTTGCTGTAGCGCTGCAAATACGTCATTCCCAATAATGACGTGCCCATCTCGCCGTCATTGACGGAGGCCCCAACCGTCAGGTCCACAATCTCGCCGAGGCGCACATTTTGCAGCCGCACCTGTGCGGTGCGCACTTCGCCATTGGCGGTGTTGGCGATGTTGCCGTAAAACAGGTTTTCAACGTCAATCCCGATCCGCGCAGCGTCTTCCTTTGTCAGCACCACATCCGAGGCCCCAGTATCAATGACAAAATGAACTGTGGTGCCATCAATATCCAGATCCAGATAGTAATGCCCGTCCGGCGCACGCGGCACCTCGACCATAGCCATCCCGTCAATGTAGGATTGGCTGGGCGCAACATTGTCACGGATGTCCGACCACAGCCCGATTGCCGCAATGGCGCCGACAAATATCAGCCCCCAAACAGCAGCCTGTTGCGCGGTTTTGCCTAGGTTTTTGCGATTGTCAACAAAGAACCATCCGGCAATCACACTGCCCAAAAGCACCAGATATATCAGCTGCACAAGGTTGTCAGAATTCATCAGAAATGCCTCTCCATGCTCAACATATAGGCACGCTTAGCCTATACGCCAACCCAGTTGATGGCGGTAATGCCGTCCACCACGAACTGCACCGAAAGGGCGGCCAGCAACATGCCCAGCAGGCGGCTCACCACATTGGTGCCTGTGGTGCCCAAGGCACGTTCAAGCAAACCTGCGGACAAGAAAGCCAGTAAAACAAGCAGCAAAACCGCCATCAAGACCAACATCACCATACCGATCAGCGCCCAGTCGCCCTCCGCTTCTCCAGTCAACAGGATCATCGTTGCGATGGAACCGGGGCCTGCAATCAAAGGCGTCGCCAGAGGAAAGACAGATGGGTCATTTTCGGAATTGGCTTGGCCTTTGCGCCGTTTGCTGCGCCGTTCAAACAGCATATCCAGCGCCGTCAAAAACAACAAAATGCCGCCTGCAATCCGAAAGGCGGGCATCGAGATACCGGCAAAACCCAGCACCGCCTCACCAAACAGGCCGAACAGCACCAACAATATGCCAGCAATGATGGTCGCACGTATGGCAATGCCACGCCTGTGGGTCGCGTCCTCACCTTTTGTCAGGGCCACAAACATGGGTGACAACCCGATCGGGTCGATGATCACAAACAGGGTGATAAAGGAGGTTATGAAAGCGGCTTGGTCCAATTTCTATGCCTATGCCTGTGCCTTTTCCAGCTTTTCCAGCGCTTTCATCCACATATCATCAGCGCGGTCCAAGGCGTTCATCACCTCGGAATACTTGCGCTGCCATGGTTCGGCCCGATTGCCGGCATCTTCGTCATAAAGCGCCGGATCGGCCAGCTTTTTGGCCAGTTTATCGCGCATGTCGTTCAGTTTCTTCACCCGTTCCTCACATTTTCGCACATCGGCGCGCAGGGCAAGCAGTTGATCACGGCTGGCCCGTTTCGGGGCTACTTTGGCTTTTTTGGGTTTGTCTGGCGTGTCTTTTGTAAGCAAATCCTTGCGGTAAGCCTCCAAATCTTCCTGCCAAACCGAAACGCCGCCATCTTTGACCAGCCACAAGCGATCTGCAACCATCGACAGCAAGTGCATATCGTGACTGATCAGGATCACCGCACCGGAATAGGCGGTCAACGCCTCGACCAGCGCCTCGCGGCTCTCGATATCAAGGTGGTTTGTCGGCTCATCCAAAATCAGCAAATGCGGGGCGGGCAGGGTGGCCAGCAACAACGACAGCCGTGCCTTTTGTCCACCGGACAGGCGGCCAACCTCGGTTTCTGCCTGATCCGGCCCCAGACCAAAACCCGCCAAACGCGCCCGAAGACGGGCTTGGCCCTCGGATGGGCGTTCGCGCAGCAAGTGTTGCAGCGGGGTTTCGTCAACATAAAGTTCGTCAACCTGATGCTGGGCAAAGAACCCGATCCGCAGCTTGCGCGATTGAGACATTTTGCCTGACATCGGTTGGAGTCTGTCTGATAACAGCTTGGCAAGGGTGGATTTCCCCTGACCGTTTTTGCCCAGCAGCGCGATCCGGTCGTCTTGGTCAATTCGCAGGTTCAGGTTCTTTAGAACCGCCTTGCCATCATAGCCAACCGAGGCATCCTCAACCGAAATAATCGGTGGTGACAGCTCTTCTGGTTCGGGGAAACTGAACACGGTACGCGCCGCATCTTCTGGCGCACGAATGGTTTCCATCTTTTCCAGCATTTTAACCCGAGACTGGGCTTGCTTGGCTTTTGAGGCCTTGGCCTTGAAGCGATCAACAAAGCTTTGCAAGTGGGCGCGATGCAGTTCTTGTTTCTTGGCCGCGGCGGCCTGCACTTCGCGTTTTGCTGCGCGTTGGCGCACGAACTGGTCGTAAGGGCCAGTATAATAGGTCAGGTTGCGGTTTTCCAAATGCAGAATTGCACCTACTGCACGGTTCAACAATTCGCGGTCGTGTGAGATGATCAGCACGGTGTGAGGGTATTTGACGAGGTAGGCCTCGAGCCACAATGCCCCTTCAAGGTCGAGATAGTTGGTCGGCTCGTCGAGCAACAGGTAATCAGGCTCGCTGAACAGCACAGCGGCCAACGCCACCCGCATCCGCCAACCACCCGAAAAGGCCGAGCAAGGCATCTTTTGTTCGACGCGATCAAACCCAAGCCCCTTGAGGATCGAGGAGGCACGAGCCTCGGCGGAATAGGCGTCAATATCGGCCAAACGGGTATGAATTTCGGCAATCCGGTGCGGGTCGGTGGCGGATTCAGATTCGGCCATTAGCTCGGCGCGCTCGGTGTCGGCGGCCAAAACGGTGTCGATCAACGAGACCTCGTTGCCGGGCACCTCTTGGCTGACGCCACCAATGCGCGCGCGCGAGGGCAGGGTGATGGTGCCCGTTTCCGAGGGCAAATCGCCGCGAATCAGGTTAAAGAGCGTGGTTTTACCCGCACCATTGCGTCCGATCAGGCCCACTTTGTGGCCCGTCGGGATTGTGGCGCTGGCGCCTTCAAACAGGGGGCGGCCCTGAATGGCGAAGTTCAGATCATTGATACGTAACATGTCGCGCGGTTTGACCTATGAATCGTCCAAGGTCAATCACCGCTTTTCATAAGGCTGAACCCGTGTTAGCAGGGCGTCGAAATTATCACGGCTGGGCGATTATGCCCGCCCCATCACAGAAAGAATGACCCATGGCTATTCAGCGCACGTTTTCGATCATCAAACCAGACGCAACCAAACGCAACCTGACAGGCGCAATTGTCGCTAAATTCGAGGCCGCTGGCTTGCGAATTGT
>JGI24724J26744_10002434_pt1 | contig 12413 bp, 13 predicted proteins | sample Cruoilmetagenom7_FD_26744 | JGI IMG/M metagenome (IMG submission 26744)
CGGGTTACTTTGCGCGTATCAGGCTGCCCGCCCCGTGGTCTGTGTAAAGTTCGAGCAAACAGGCGTTTGGTGCGCGCCCATCCAGTATGACCACCCCGCGCACGCCGCCGTTGATCGCGGCCAAAGCGGTTTCGGTTTTCGGGATCATGCCGCCCGCGATGGTGCCGTCTTTGGTGAGGGCGTCAATTTGGTTGGGCGTAAGTTCGGTCAGAACGTCGCCGGATTGGTCCTTTACGCCCTCCACGTCCGTGAGCAACAACAGNCGGTCTGCCTGCAGTGCAGTGGCAATTGCGCCTGCTGCTGTGTCGCCATTGATGTTATATGTTTCGCCATTCCGGCCAGCCCCCAATGGTGCGATGACAGGAATGGTGTCGGCTGCAAACAGGGTGTGCAGAACGGATGGATCCAGCTCGACCGGGGTGCCAACAAAACCCAGATCAGGGTTGGTTTGGTCGCAAATCATCAGGTTGGCGTCTTTGCCTGACAGGCCGACAGCCTTGCCGCCTTGTGCGTTTATTGCCTGTACAATCCGCTTGTTGACGCGGCCGGACAGCACCATTTCCACCACCTCGACGGTGGCGGCATCGGTCACGCGTTTGCCATCGACAAACTCGGATTCAACCCCCAGCTTGCCTAGCATTTCATTGATCATCGGCCCACCGCCATGCACGATAACGGGGTTCACACCCACCTGCTGCATCAGCACGATGTCGCGGGCAAAGCTATCCATGTCGCTGTCATTGCCCATCGCATGNCCGCCAAATTTCACCACAACGGTTGCACCATCATAGCGCTGCAACAGCGGCAATGCGTTTGAAAGGGTACGGGCGGTCGCGATCCGGTCGTGTTTTGTTGCGTCTTGTGTCTTCATGTTCATCATCCTTGTTACACACCCTGTTAATCACTTGCGTTGGCTGTGCCAAGGGCTGTCCAATTGGATTGTGTTTTAGGGGGGATCAACCTAGGGTCTGGGCAAGTTGAAAACGGGGACTGAAATGGCGAAAACCAAGCGGCGCAAGATCATGTTGTTGACAGGCGCAAGCCGTGGCATTGGCCATGCAACGGTGCAATATTTCAGCGCCAAGGGCTGGCGGGTGATCACCTGTTCGCGCTATCCGTTTCCNGATGAATGTCCTTGGGGTGGCGGGCAGGAAAACCATGTGCAGATTGATTTGGCTGATCCACGCAAAACCATCGAAGCTATCGAGGTGATCCGCAGCAAGCTGGACGGGCGGTTGGATGCGCTGGTGAACAATGCCGGAATTTCGCCAAAGGGGCCGAATGGCGAGCGGTTGAACACGATTGACACCGACTTGATGTCATGGGGGCAGGTGTTTCATGTGAATTTCTTTGCCTCGGTTGTTTTGGCGCGCGGGTTAAAGGATGAACTGGCGGCGGCCAAGGGTTCAGTCGTGAATGTGACCTCGATTGCTGGCGCGCGGGTGCATCCATTTGCGGGTGCGGCCTATGCCACGTCCAAGGCTGCGTTGGCGGCGTTGACCCGTGAAATGGCGCATGATTTCGGGCCGATGGGGGTGCGTGTGAATGCTATTGCGCCGGGCGAGGTCGAAACATCTATCCTGAGCGAAGGCACCGACGAAATTGTGAAAAAGCTACCGCTGCGCAGATTGGGGCAACCCAAAGAAGTGGCGTCCGCGATTTATTTCCTGTGCTCGGACGAATCGTCCTATATTTCAGGGACCGAAATCGAGGTGAACGGGGCGCAGCACGTTTGAGCGAGGAAAGCCGTGAGACTTGATGAGCGGCGGGTTAAACCAGATCGGCGATGATGCTACGCAAAATATCAATGCCATCGCCTTTTTCCGACGATGTCAGGATAAGTTCCGGATAGGCGGCGGGGTGTTTGGTGACAGCCTTGCGCACCTGTTCCAAAACCGCAGCGCGGTCCTTGTCTTTGACTTTGTCGGCTTTGGTCAGCACCACTTGAAATGTCACAGCGGCACGATCCAGCAGAGCGAGGATTTCCTCGTCCACCTTTTTCACCCCGTGGCGTGCATCGATTAGAACAAAAGCACGGCGCAGGGTTTGGCGACCGGACAGGTATGATTTCAGCAGCCGTTGCCATTTTTCAACCACAGGGACCGGCGCATTGGCATAACCATAGCCCGGCAAATCGACCAAAAACGGGCCGTTCAGGGTGGTGAAATAGTTGATTTCCTGGGTGCGGCCCGGCGTATTGGAGGCCCGCGCCAAGCCTTTGCGCCCCGTCAGCGCGTTGATCAGCGTTGATTTTCCGACGTTTGAGCGACCAGCAAAGCATACCTCAAGCCGATCCGCTGGTGGTAACCCGTCCATTGCGACCACGCCCTTTAGAAATTCGGTGTTGCCTGCAAACAGTTTGCGACCACGCTCGCGGGCCTCATGTTCAGGTTCTTCAGCAAGGGTAAATTGAATCTGCATCAGAGCACCTCGATTTCGTCGCCTAGATTGATTTGGCCAGAAGTAACCACAACACCGTATACACCGAACTGTTTATGGCTCCAATTGTTTTGCAACGCGCCCAGCGTGTCGGCGTCACGTTTGCCAGTGGTGGGGTTCGCGGTGGTCGCCATGCAACGAACGATGCGCTCTTTGACGTCAAATTCTGCTGCGCCAATGCGGATGCGTTTGCCAACCCAGTCAAATTCTTCCCATGGTTTCAGGCCGTCAAACCACAGGTTTCCACGCCAGCGCAGTGGTGACAGATCGGCACCAAGTGCGGTGCCAACTGCTTGATTACTGGCCCGATTTATCAGGCTGATCGACGGGAAATCAGTGTCGGTCATGCCACGCTCAGCGGCCTTTACAAGACGGGCAGATGCCGTGCGGTCGGTTGGCATAATCGGGCGCACCCAGTTCAGAAAGGTGTCGGATTCTGTGTCGGGGTTGAAGGTGATTTCGGGCCGGTCAGGATGCGTCAGGGTGATGGTGTTATTCCCTTCATGCAGGGCTGCCTTAATCGCCATCAAGGCTGGCACTTTGGCCCCGCGCGAAAAGTTGCTGCAGGGCACCCAATTTGATCCATCCACCTGGGATAATTCGTGCACCACAGCCCACGCACGGTCCCAAGGCATGGTCTCGCCCGCCGTTAGCATGACGGTTTTTAGGGACTCAACCCCGTGTGATTTGATCGGGTGACGCCAGATATAGGTAAGGGGCCTCGTCACTTATCGCCCTTCATCCTGCGATTGAAGCCAGCCTTGATGTTGCCGAACACGTCGGGTTTGGCCCCTTGTGAGCGCATGATCGAATATTGCTGGATAAAGGTGATGGTGTTGTTTGTGATCCAGTAGAGCACCAGACCGGATGCAAAACTGCCCAGCATGAACATGAACACCCATGGCATCCACGCAAAGATCATTGCTTGGGTCGGGTCCGTTGGTGTCGGGTTCAGTTTTTGTTGCAGCCACATAGAGATGCCCAGCAGGATCGGCATCACGCCCAGCGAAACGATTGCCAGCATTGAGCCGGCTTCGGGCGCGGCGAAAGGCAGCAGGCCGAACAGGTTCAAGATAGAGGAAGGGTCTGGGGCTGACAGGTCGCGGATCCATCCGATGAAGGGGGCGTGACGCAACTCCAGCGTGACAAAGATCACCTTGTAGAGCGAAAAGAAGATCGGGATTTGCATCAGGATCGGCAAACAACCCGCGGCGGGGTTGACCTTTTCGGTTTTATAAAGCGCCATCATTTCCTTTTGCATTTTCTGCTTGTCGTCACCGCAGCGCTCTTTCAGTGCTTCCATTTCTGGCTGCAAAGTTTTCATCTTGGCCATCGAGACATAGGATTTATAGGCCAATGGCAGCAGCGCTGCCTTGATGATGATGGTCAGGGCGATGATCGAAAAGCCCATGTTGCCGATATAGCCGTTCAGCGTGTGCAGCAGCCAGAAAATCGGTTTGGTCAGAAAGAAGAACCAACCCCAGTCAATCGAATCCAGAAATCCTGTGATGCCGCCTGACTTTCCGTATTCACGAATGGTTTCCCATTCTTTGGCGCCCGCGAACAAACGGCTTTTCACCGAGATGGTTGCGCCGGGGGCAATGTCCTGAGTCGGCATACGGGCTTCGGTTTGGTAAATGTCATTGCGACGGTCATATTTGACAACCGAGGTGAAATTGGCTTCCGGGACCAGTGTGGTCATCCAGTTTTTGTCGGTGAATCCAACCCAGCCTTCGGTTCCAACAGTGATCAAATCAGCACTTGCGCCTTCGGCCTGAACCACGTTCAAGTCAGGCATGTCGTCGTAGTCGATTTCTTGCAGTTCACCATCTGACATCCGCACAACACCTTCATGCAGGATGAAAAAGCCGACCGTGTCAGGTTCGCCATGACGTGCAACGATCCCGTATGGCTGGGCGCGGTGGGCGATTCCGGATGTATTTTCAACGGATTGGGTGACGGTGAACATGTAATGCTCGTCAACCGCAAAAGTGCGGCGGAATACCAAACCTTTGCTGTTATCCCAGACCAATGTGATCGGGGTTTCAACGGTCAGTGTTGTTCCCGATTCCAACTGCCATAGTGTGGTTGCGCTTGGGACGTCGTCGGCGGCCAGTGATCCGGCGCGAGCCCAGCCGTAAAGGGCGTAGTAAGGTTGGTCTTGGTTGATTGGGCTCAGAAGTGTCACAAGCTCTGAGTCCTCATCCAGAGTTTTGCGATAACTTTTCAGTTTTAGATCATCAAGCCGTCCGCCGAATAGCGTGATCGAGCCGCCCAGTTCAGCAGTGTCGATTTTAACCCGCTCGGCTGTTGCCAAACCCTCAGCTTGTGAATTTGTAGGGACTGCTGGTGTGGCTGTGCCATCTTGGGAGGCGACAGCAGGTGGCGTTGCCGCGCTTGTGCCATCAGTGGTTTGCACCGATTCGGGTGGCAGGGTCAGGTCAACCGGCGGCGGCGGCGGTTGAAACCATACGCTCCATACCAGCATCACGATACCGCTGAGCACTACTGCAAGAATTAGGTTCTTGTTTTGATCGTCCATTGTGGGACACCCTGTCACTGAAATTGTCTCAGTGGTTCAACAGGGCAAGGGCGCAAAGGTCAAGCGGTTTTCCTGTTTTTACAGGGATTTTTGGAAATGAATTCACCCTGCTTTACGACCAATTTGCGGTGGTGCGGTCAATTTATTGCGGTGTTTTTGCATCCACCCCAGCGTATCCTCAAAGGGCATAGGGCGGGCAAGGCCGAAACCTTGAATGTGTCCACAGCCCAGTTGCGCCAACATTGCGTGTTCACCTACGGTTTCCACACCTTCGCCAAGGGTCTCGAGATTCAGTTGTTCCGCCATGGTCAGGATGGCCGTGACCATGCGTTGTTGCTCGGGGTCTGTATCGACCTGCATAATGAAAGAGCGGTCAATTTTAATCCGGCCAACGGAAAACCGGCGGATATTGGCGATTGAGGCGTGACCGGTGCCAAAATCATCTAGGTCAATAGCGCACCCGAGTGAAGCAAGGCCAGCAATGTTGCGGGTGATGATGTCATCACCGGTGCCAGCCACAACGGTTTCCAGCACTTCGACGGCCAAACGGTCGGGGGACAAGTCTAGCCGGTCCAGCTCCCAGCGGATTTTATCAACAAGCTTTGGGTTTTTCAGCTCGGCACCTGAGAAATTGACGCCGACCTTTGGCACCACAAACCCGTTTTCCTGCCATTTTACCATTGATACAAGGGACTGATACAGAATTACCTCGCCCATTCGCTCAAACAATCCGGCCTCCTCAATGGCGGGCAGAAAATCGCAGGGCGCGATCATGCCGCGCACCGGATGATGCCAACGGGCCAGCGCCTCAAAACCGGTAACTTCGCCTGTATCGGTCGACACTTGCGGCTGGAACCATGGCAAGATTTGACCATCCTCCAGCGCAACGCTGACCTCTTCGCGCAAATCATGTTGGGCCTTGGCGCGACGCTGCATTTCCGGGGCATAGCTACGGATCGTGTTCGGCCCGTGGTGCTTTGCATCCATCACGGCCAGTTCGGCGGCTTCCAATAGGGCTTCGCCGGTATTGGATGGGGCGCGGGCTCCAAGACAAAACCCGATAGAGCACGAGATGATAACCGTTGTCGCATCAACGCTGAGCGGCTCGGACACCGCCGATTGCAAGCGGGCGGAAACTTGAATTAACGCTTCCAAATCCGCGCGTTTATCTGGCGCGATCGCAATCGCAAAAGTTGCCCCGTCAATGCGGCAAACAACATCCATGTCCCGCAACGCGGCGCGCATTTTTTCGACTGTTTGGCGCAATATCTGATCACAGGACTTGTGACCCAAGCGAGAGACCAGATCGTTGTAGTCATCCAGTTCAACCACCAATGCGGCAGTGTATTTCCCGCTTTTGGCGCTGGATGCCAAGAATTGATCGAGCGCATTTTCAACCATTTCGCGTTGCCCCAGTTCTGCNGCGCCGGTTTGCACGGCTGTCTGGCGCACAGCCCCGTCTCCAACAAGGGCAATCAANGCCGGCAAAATNAGGGCGAGGACCAACAAAGTGCTTTCNCCACCNAACCAATACCCGCCAAGTGTGATGGCAGGTAAAAACGCCAATGCCTGCGGGCCATTGATAAAGGCACGTAAGCTGGGGCGAGACAGGGCGGTGGACAATCCAGCCATGAGTGGCATCCTTTTGCTGATGTATGGGAGCCATACAAGTTCAGACGGACGCTACCGATATTAGGTCAGCGGATTGTTAATGCAGGTCAGGAATTTGCATCGCATTTTCATCTAATGCCTCGGGATCTCTCATTAGTCCTGCGAAATCAAACAGTTTGGGGTCGAGCAAGTGCGAGGGGCGCGCATTCATCAGGGCGCGAAACATCACTTGGCGACGCCCGGGCGCGTTTTTCTCCCAACCGTCCAGAATCGCTTTGACCTGTTGGCGTTGCAGTCCATCTTGTGACCCACACAGATCACAAGGGATGATCGGATACTGCATGGCCTTGGCGAATTTATCGCAATCGGCCTCAGCGACATGGGCCAGNGGGCGATAGACGAACAGATCNCCTTGCTCGTTCAGCAGCTTTGGCGGCATGGTGGCCAAACGCCCGCCGTGAAACAGGTTCATGAAAAACGTTTCCAGAATGTCGTCGCGGTGGTGNCCCAACACAATGGCGCTACAGCCTTCCTCGCGGGCAACGCGATACAGATTGCCACGGCGCAGGCGCGAACACATGGCGCAAAGGGTGCGTCCCTGCGGGGTTTTATCCATCACGATGGAATATGTGTCTTCATATTCGATCCGGTGCGGCACCTGCATTTCTTTCAGGAATTTCGGCAGCACAGTGGCCGGAAAATTGGGCTGGCCNTGNTCNAGGTTGCAGGCGATCAGTTCAACCGGCAGCAAGCCACGCCATTGTAACTCATGCAAGACCGCCAGCAGGGTNTAGCTGTCTTTGCCGCCCGANAGNCAGACCANCCAGCGTGCATCGCGCTCGACCATGCCATATTGATCAATCGCTTCGCGGGTCTGGCGCACGATCCGCTTGCGCAGTTTCTTGAANTCGGTGGTTGAGGGGGCGCCATGAAACAGTGGGTGGATGTCGTCCATCTGGTCACTCATGTTGGCCCTCTTTGGCGTGATCATGGTTGCAATCGGTGCCCTTGACCGGATCATACCCGCAGCCACCCCACGGGTTACAACTGCCAACCCGTTTGGCGGCCATCCAGCTGCCTTTGATGGCGCCGTGCTTTTCCAGTGCTTCCATTGCGTAAGCGCTGCATGTTGGTTGATAGCGNCAAGAATTGCCAACCCACGGCGAAAACAGCAACCGATAGGTGCGCACAGGCAGCGCGACGATGTGGGCAAGCGGGGTCATTTGGCGGGTCCGTGGATGATGGTTAATGCAAAAGTCAGATCATTGATCAACTCTATATAGTCACGATCAACCGTTGCACCAGCGCGACCGATCAGCACGTAGTCCCAGCCCGCATGCCCCATATCGGGCATGACCTCGCGCACAATGGCCCGAAGACGGCGTTTGGCACGGTTTCGCTTTACCGCATTGCCGACCTTTTTGGAGCAGGTANAGCCAATGCGAATCAGATCGGGATCAGCTTCATCCCGGTTGCGTTTGCGGGCTTGCAAGATAAAGCCCTTGGTCGCCTTGCGCATAGCCTTTGAGGCNCGCAGGAAATCGGCGCGCTTGGACATAGTCTTTAGACACACGGAAACCGCCAATGGCCCGCACGTGGTGTCTGGCGTATTGCCGACCACGGGTGCCTCCGGCGGTTTCATATCGATAAACCTAGATGGCAGCGCTTAGGCGCTGAGTTTGGCGCGGCCTTTGGCACGACGTGCGTTCAGGATGTTGCGGCCAGCTTTGGTTGCCATGCGTGCGCGAAAGCCGTGGCGGCGTTTGCGAACAAGGTTAGATGGTTGAAATGTGCGTTTCATCGCCCGTCTCCGTATCAATTTATGTCAGTGTAGACCTGCACCCGCAAAGGATTCGTAGGCCGTTGGTGTTCAAAGACCGTCGTTTAGGCCGTTGTGTGGGGTAAGTCAATTCAGCATTCACTCCAAAAGTGCAACAATCTCAGCTTTTGACGTGTTGATATGTTTCAATACAGGGCAAAACCCCTGTCTAATGTGAAACATAGCATCACTGGCGATCAATGCGGCGTGATCGGGCTACTTATTTGTTAAATGTTTCCGCATGGTGTGGTCAACGGGGCACATAAAAATCAAAAGGCGTAATGGGCATTATGGCGAACACACCAAAAAGCGGGAAAATGAAGTATTTTCCTCTGGTCACAATCTTGGTTGTAGCAGTGGTCGGCGCATTTACGCTGCGCGATTACCTGTCCTTTGAGGCCTTGCGTGATAATCGCGATTCGTTGATTGCGTTTCGTGACAATAACTACCTGTTGACGGTGCTGTTGTTTGTCGCGGCCTACACGACGGTTGTGACGTTTTCCCTGCCGGGTGCGGCGATTGCTTCGATCACGGGGGGGTTCCTGTTTGCCACCTTCCCCGGATCATTGTTCAACATTGTTGCTGCCACTATGGGGGCCACGTTGATATTCCTCGCGGCCCGTTGGGGGATGGGCGAAAGGTTGGCGGCCAAGATGGAAGCATCGGAGGGGGCGGTGAAAAAGATCAAGGACGGGATCGACGAAAACCAGTGGTCGATGTTGTTTTTGATCCGGTTGGTGCCTGCCGTGCCATTCTTTGTGGCCAATCTGGTGCCTGCGATGGTTGGGGTGCCGCTGCACCGTTTTGTGATTTCGACCTTTCTGGGCATCATTCCGGGTGGTGTGGTTTACACATCGGTCGGCGCTGGGCTGGGGGATGTGTTTGCACGCGGGCAGACCCCGAATTTGGGCATAATATTTGAGCCGCAGATATTGCTGCCCATTCTTGGGCTTTGTGCGCTGGCTGCGTTGCCGATGCTATTGAAACTATCGCGTAAGTAAGGACAGCTCTGATGAAAAATATTAAGACAGATATCTGCATTATTGGGGCTGGCTCGGGTGGTTTGTCGATTGCGGCGGGGGCCGTGCAAATGGGGGCCTCCGTCGTGCTGCTGGAAGGGCACAAGATGGGCGGCGATTGCCTGAACTACGGCTGTGTGCCCTCCAAGGCGCTGCTGGCGGCAGGCAAGATGGGGTTGGCGTTTGGCAAGGCCAAGGACCATGTGCAGGCAGCCATCGACACCATCGCCCCGCATGACAGTATCGAGCGGTTTGAGGGGCTGGGCGTCAATGTGATTACCGAGTTTGGCAGCTTTCTTTCGCCAACGCAGGTGCAGGCAGGCGACAGCATCATCACCGCGCGCCGCTTTGTGATTGCCACCGGATCATCGCCCTTTGTGCCGCCGGTTCCGGGGCTAGATAAGGTGCCCTTTGACACCAACGAGACGATTTTCACCAACCGGACCAAGCCCGGGCATCTGTTGGTGGTTGGTGGCGGTCCGATCGGCATGGAAATGGCGCAGGCGCATCGGCGGTTGGGTTGTGAAGTGACAGTGATTGAGGGCATGAAAGCGCTGGGCAAGGATGACCCTGAAATGGCCGCCATTGTGTTGGAGAATTTGCGCGGCGAGGGGATCGAAATTGCCGAGGATGCGATGGCCGCTGAAATCCGCGGCAAAAAGGGTGCAATTGAAATCGAGACACAGGATGGGCGCATATTTAAGGGCACGCATTTGTTGATGNCGGTTGGACGNAAACCCAACATTGACCGCCTTAATCTGGATGCGGCTGGCATTGAACATCACCGGGGCGGCGTCAAAGTGGGAGCAAACCTGCGCAGCAGCAATCGGCGTGTTTACGCGGTTGGCGATGTGGCCGGTGGGCTGCAATTCACTCATGTGGCGGGGTATCATGCCGGTGTGGTGATCAAATCCATGCTGTTCGGACTGCCGTCCAAAGCCAAAACCAGCCATATCCCCTGGGCGACCTATACCGACCCCGAATTGGCCCAAGTTGGCCTGACCGAGGCCGAGGCCCGCAAAAAATACGTGGGCAAACTGGAGGTGGTCCGTTTCGATTTTTCTGGTAGCGATCGCTTGATCGCCGAGGGTAAAGCCCGGGGTTTGATCAAGCTGATGGTCGTTAAGGGGCGCCCTGTGGGGGCTTCGATTGCGGGGCCGTCAGCGGGCGAGTTGATCGGGTTCTGGGCGATGGCGCTGGCCAACAACATGAAAATGGGGGCGATTGCTGCGACCGTGTTACCTTACCCCACCGTGAGCGAGGTGAACAAACGCGCGGCGGGCGCATATTTCACCCCACGGCTGTTTGAAAGTGCTAACGTCAAACGTGTGGTTGGTTTTGTTCAAAAGTTCTTGCCATAATTCGGCATTGAAAGGACTGAAATGTTTCTAAATTCGCTCTCGGGTCGGTTCTTGATTCTGACGACGGTGTTCGTGATGCTGGCCGAGGTCATGATCTTTGTGCCGTCCGTTGCGCGGTTTCGCGAGGATTACCTGCTGCTGCGGCTGGAAAAAGCGCAGATCGCGTCATTGGCATTGTTGGCCGACGATATGATCGACGATGCACTCGAGATTGAGTTGCTGCAAAACGCGGGCGTTTATAACGTGGTTTTACGCCGTGATGATATGCGCCAATTGATGTTGTCCTCGCCGCTGCCGACGGAAATTTCCGGCACCTATGATCTGCGGAATGGGCAACCTTTCGAATTAATTGGTGATGCGTTGAGACGGCTGTGGGACACCGAAGAACGGGTGATCCGAGTGATGGGCCAACCCGTGCGCAAGGCTGGTCTGTTGATCGAAGTTACGATGAATACAATGCCGCTGCGTGATGCGATGATCGATTATGGGCTGAACATTTTGAAACTGTCAGCGGTGATTTCGGTGATCACGGCCCTTTTGCTGTTTTTGGCTGTGCGCGGGTTCTTGTTAAACCCGATCCACCGCGTGGTGCGTCACATTAAATCCTATGCTGATGCGCCTGAGGATGCGCGCCGGATTATCGAGCCAACCGCCAGCGTGCTGGAACTGCGAGAGGCCGAGGAAGCGCTGCAAACCATGCAAACGCAGCTGACAGGGTCGCTAAAACAAAAGGAACATCTGGCGCAGATGGGCGGAGCTGTGGCCAAGATCAGCCATGACTTACGCAACATCCTGACCACGACGCAATTGCTTGTCGACCGGATGGAAACCAGCGTTGACCCGATGGTGCAGCGGGCCGCGCCAAAACTGGTGAATTCGATCTCGCGGGCGGTCAATCTGTGCGAAAGCACATTGGCTTTTGGCAAGGCAGAAGAGGCAACGCCAGCCTTGAGCCGTGTGGCGCTGGCCGGAATTGTCGAGGATGTGTTCGCGGGCGAACGGCTGGCGGTGGGTCAGGAAGGTGTTGTTTACACTCAGGACATTCCGGCCGATTTGCAATTGCGCGCGGATCCGGAACAGCTCTATCGGGTGATCTCGAACATCGTGCGCAACGGGCGCCAAGCCATTATCGCCACCGGTAAAGGTGGTGAAATTGCGGTGCATGGTCATGACGACGAAGATAACTGGTGGATCAGCATCACCGACACAGGCCCCGGCCTGCCCCCCAAAGCGCGGGAACATCTGTTTACGCCGTTTCAAGGCGGGGTGCGCAAAGGCGGCACGGGGCTTGGCCTGTCAATTGCTGCAGAACTGGTGCGCGGGCATGGTGGACTACTTAAGTTGCGCAGAACTGATGGGGCTGGCACCGAGTTTGAAATCTGTCTGCCCAAAGGCAAAGTTGATATTGATAGCTCTGCGACGAAGTGAATCGCCGGTGTGCTGTTGAACGGGAACGCTAATTTTTGAACAATCTTTGGTAAGAAACCGTATTCAGCCGAAATACTGCTGCATTAGGCCTTGCAAAGCATCGCATTGGGGGCTAAATCGACGACTGGTTAGCACCCGTAGCTCAGCTGGATAGAGTACCTGACTACGAATCAGGGGGTCGCACGTTCGAATCG
>JGI24724J26744_10002435_pt1 | contig 12413 bp, 6 predicted proteins | sample Cruoilmetagenom7_FD_26744 | JGI IMG/M metagenome (IMG submission 26744)
GTTGTGATAGCAGCAGTCAGTGTAGTTTTACCGTGGTCAACGTGACCAATGGTGCCGACGTTTACGTGCGGCTTCGAACGTTCAAATTTTTCTTTAGACATGATATATCCTCAAACTTAAGTTAAAAGCCCGGCCTCGAAAGAACCGGACCAGACCTTACTTATTTAGCGTTACGCTCCGCCATTACTTTTTCAGCAATGTTGTTTGGCGCTTCAGAGTATTTCAGAAACTCCATAGAGTAGGATGCACGACCCTGCGTTTGTGAACGCAAGTCTGTCGCGTAACCGAACATCTCTGACAGTGGCACTTGAGCATTAACTGCTTTCAAGCCACCTGGAGCTTCTTCCATACCATCGATAAGACCGCGGCGACGGTTCAAGTCACCAACGACATCACCCATAGATTCTTCCGGAGTGATAACTTCAACTTTCATTGTTGGCTCTAACAATGCTGGGTTAGCTTGTAATGCACCTTTTTTGAAGGCCATGCTACCAGCAATTTTAAATGCCATTTCAGAAGAGTCGACATCGTGGTAGGAACCGTCATACAGCGTCGCTTTAACACCCAGTACAGGATAGCCAGCCAAGACGCCTTGTTGCATCTGTTCTTGGATACCCTTGTCTACCGCAGGGATGTACTCTTTCGGTACAACACCACCCACAATTTCGTTCACGAATTTGTAAATAACGTCATCGCCGTTATCGTCTTCTTCGATAGTCATCGGTTCAAGTTTAATCCAAACGTGACCAAACTGACCACGACCACCTGATTGACGTACGAATTTGCCTTCGACTTCAACTGACTCACGAATTGCTTCGCGATAAGCAACCTGAGGCTGACCTACGTTACATTCAACCTTGAATTCACGCTTCATACGGTCAACGAGGATATCCAGGTGAAGTTCACCCATACCAGAAATGATTGTCTGGCCAGATTCTTCATCGGTTTTAACACGGAACGATGGATCTTCTGCTGCCAGTTTACCTAAAGCAATACCCATTTTTTCTTGGTCAGCTTTGGTTTTTGGCTCTACTGCAACCGAAATAACCGGTTCAGGGAACTCCATACGCTCAAGTGTGATTTTATGAGCTGGATCACACAGCGTGTCACCAGTAGTAACGTCTTTAAGACCAATCAGTGCGGCGATGTCACCTGCGCGAACTTCTTTGATCTCTTCACGGCTGTTTGAGTGCATCTGTACCATACGGCCAACGCGTTCTTTTTTGTTCTTAACTGGGTTAACAACACCGTCGCCCTGGTTCAATACACCAGAGTAAACGCGAACGAACGTCAAGGTACCAACAAATGGGTCAGTCGCAATTTTAAACGCCAGAGCTGAGAATGGCTCTTCATCAGACGACTTACGTACGCCTTCAGATTCGTCATCCAAAATACCGGTAATAGGCTTAACTTCTGTTGGCGATGGCAAGTATTCAATAACAGCGTCAAGCACTGCCTGAACACCTTTGTTTTTGAACGCAGAACCACAAGAAACCAGACAGAGGTCATTAGCCAGAGTACGAGTACGCAAGCCTTGCTTGATTTCGTCTTCGGTTAACTCACCTTCTTCCAGGTATTTAGTCATCAATTCTTCGTTAGCTTCAGCCGCAGCTTCTACTAATTCAGCGTGATATTTTTCACAGTCATCAACCATTTCAGCTGGGATATCTTCATAAGTGAATGAAGTACCCATGTCTTCTTCGCTCCAGTTGATGAACTTCATTTTAACTAAGTCCACTACGCCGCGGAAGTTGTCTTCTGCGCCTACTGGTAACTGCATCGGAACAGCCTGAGCCGCCAAACGCGTTTTCATTTGGTGAACAACAGATAAGAAGTCTGCGCCTGCACGGTCCATCTTGTTGACGAATACCATGCGCGGTACTTCATATTTGTTTGCCTGACGCCAAACTGTTTCAGTTTGAGGCTGGACACCAGATGATGCACAAAGTACAACAACAGCACCGTCAAGAACACGCAGAGAACGTTCAACTTCGATAGTGAAGTCAACGTGTCCAGGAGTATCGATGATGTTTACACGATGCTCAGGGAACTGCTTGTCCATACCCTGCCAGAAACAGGTGGTAGCTGCCGACGTGATAGTGATACCACGCTCTTGTTCTTGCTCCATCCAGTCCATGGTGGCTGCACCATCGTGCACCTCACCAATTTTGTGAGACAAGCCTGTATAAAACAACACACGTTCAGTTGTGGTTGTTTTACCGGCGTCTACGTGAGCACAGATACCGATATTACGATAGCGCTCAATGGAAGTCTTACGAGCCACAATAAACTCCTTCTAGGTTAACTGTGAATTACCAGCGATAGTGAGCAAACGCTTTGTTTGCTTCTGCCATGCGGTGAACGTCTTCACGTTTCTTCACAGCTGACCCTTTGTTTTCCGATGCATCTAGCATTTCAGCTGCCAGACGCTGCGACATAGATTTTTCACCACGGGTGCGCGCTGCATCAACTAACCAGCGCATAGCCAGTGCGTTACGACGAACTGGACGAACTTCAACCGGAACCTGATACGTAGAACCGCCAACACGACGAGATTTAACCTCGACTGTAGGGCGAACGTTTTCTAATGCTGTATCAAAAACTTCCAGATGATCTTTACCTGACTTGTCTGCCAGGATGTCCAATGCACCGTAAATAATTTTTTCAGCGACTGCTTTCTTGCCGTCAACCATGACGACATTGATAAATTTGGCCAACAATTCNGATCCGAACTTAGGATCTGGAAGGATTTTACGTTGACCTATGACGCGTCTTCTTGGCATCTCAATATTCTCCGATTAATTCAGGGTATTACCCAAAACGTATACGACAGTTTGGCCTTACTAACGGAGAACCGTTAAGATTTAGGCCGCTTCGCGCCGTACTTAGAACGACCTTGNTTACGGTCATTAACACCAGAGCAGTCAAGTGCTCCGCGTACTGTGTGATAACGCACACCTGGCAAGTCTTTTACACGACCGCCACGAATTAGTACGACTGAGTGTTCTTGTAAGTTGTGACCTTCGCCACCGATGTACGAAGAAACTTCGTAACCGTTCGTTAAACGAACACGGCAAACTTTACGCATTGCTGAGTTCGGTTTCTTTGGCGTAGTTGTGTAAACACGGGTACATACACCGCGTTTTTGAGGGCACGCTTCAAGAGCCGGAACGTTGCTTTTCACAACGGGCTTTTGACGGCCTTTACGCACCAGCTGATTAACTGTTGCCATTCATTACTCCTAGTTTAGTTGATGTCGCTTTTTACCACGTGTATAGAGCGTGAAAAATCGCTTTCTTCCGACCACTGAAAGTCGGATCCCGAAAATCGGGAGCGGAAATTCTAATGGTCATATTTTCGCCTGTCAAGGCTATACAAAAGAAGCCGGCACTTTTACAGTACCGGCTTCTGTACACGAACGTTAAAAACGTTCGCTAATTATTCTGCAGAATCATCACCTGCAGAACTATTTCCAGCATTTAAGGCATCCGCAAGTTGTTGCTCTGCCTGCTCTGCAGTCATGGTTGGCTCGATATCAACATTCAGTTCATCCAGTCGACGCTGCATGCGCTCTTTGTGATATGAGTAACCTGTACCCGCAGGAATCAGACGACCAACAATTACGTTTTCTTTCAGTCCACGTAAGCTGTCTTTCTTACCNCCAACTGCTGCTTCGGTAAGAACACGCGTTGTTTCCTGGAACGAAGCCGCTGAAATAAACGATTCAGTCGACAACGATGCCTTGGTAATACCCAACAACTGACGTTCAAACGTTGCTGGTTTCTTACCATCCGCTTCCGCTTTTGCGTTAGCGGCTAACACTTCTGACATTTCAACCATCTCGCCTTCCAGCAAGTTAGTATCGCCAGCACGTAAAATAAGNGCTTTACGCAGCATTTGACGAACAATAGTTTCAATGTGCTTATCGTTAATTTTTACACCTTGCAGGCGATAAACTTCCTGCACTTCATTAACGATATAGTTAGCCACAGCACTAACGCCACGTAGGCGGAGAATATCGTGAGGTGCTTCAGGACCATCGGCGATAACTTCACCTTTAGTCACTTGCTCACCTTCGAACACGTTCAGCTGACGCCACTTCGGAATCATCTCTTCGTGCTGATCGCCACCGTCTGTTGGGGTGATCAATAAACGGCGTTTACCTTTNGTTTCTTTACCGAAGGAAACTGTACCTGTTTTCTCTGCAAGNATTGCTGGTTCTTTTGGCTTACGCGCTTCGAACAAGTCAGCAACTCGTGGCAGACCACCGGTAATATCGCGAGTCTTAGAACCTTCCTGTGGAATACGCGCTAAGGTATCACCAATTCTAACCTCGGAATTATCTTCCAGGTTAATGATAGCGTTACCCGGCAAGAAGTATTGCGCCGGAATGTCAGTACCTGCGATGTTTACGTCGTTGCCTTTAGCATCAACCAACTTAACCATTGGACGCATGTCTTTACCGGCACTGGTACGTTGACCAGTTTCCAGTACAACAATGCTTGAAAGGCCAGTTAGCTCATCCGTTTGACGTGTCATAGTGACGCCATCAATCAAATCAACAAACTTAATGCGACCTTCTACCTCGGTAATGATTGGGTGCGTGTGCGGGTCCCAGTTAGCAACAGTTTCGCCGCCGTCTACTGAGTCGCCTTCACCTTTCTTCAGAACCGCACCGTAAGGTACTTTGTAACGTTCACGCTCACGACCATACTCGTCGATCAGCGTTAGCTCGGTTGAACGTGATGTAATAACGTGTGCTTTATCGCTGTTTACAACCCACTTGGCGTTGTGCAGCTTGATAGAGCCAGGGTTTTTCACCTGAATGTTGTTTTCAGCTGTTGCACGAGATGCCGCACCACCAATGTGGAAGGTACGCATGGTTAACTGTGTACCCGGCTCACCGATTGACTGTGCTGCAATAACACCAACCGCTTCACCCTGGTTAACCATGTGGCCACGAGCCAGGTCACGACCGTAACAGTGCGAACAAACACCAAAGTCTGTATCACAGGTGATAACCGAACGAACTTTAACTTCGTCGATAGAGTTCTCTTCTAACAAGTCACACATTTTCTCATCAAGTAATGTGTTTCTTGGAAGCAACTCTTCTTCGCTGCCAGGCTTCATTACCGGCTCACAAAGTACTCGACCCAGTACACGTTCACGCAATGGCTCTACCACGTCTCCGCCTTCAATCAACGGTTTCATGTAAAGACCTTCGTATGTGCCACAGTCTTCTTCCATGATCACAACGTCTTGCGATACGTCAACCAGACGACGCGTCAGGTAACCTGAGTTCGCTGTCTTCAGTGCCGTATCGGCCAAACCTTTACGCGCACCGTGCGTAGAGATGAAGTACTGAAGTACGTTCAAACCTTCACGGAAGTTAGCCACGATTGGCGTCTCGATGATTGAGCCATCTGGCTTAGCCATCAAACCACGCATACCAGCCAACTGACGAATCTGTGCGGGGCTACCACGAGCGCCTGAATCCGCCATCATAAAGACCGAGTTGAATGACGCTTGCTCTTCGTCTTCACCGTCTTTATTTTTAACGATTTCTTTCGACAGGTTATCCATCATTGCTTTCGAGACTTTCTCGTTAGCAGTTGACCAAATATCGATAACTTTGTTGTATTTCTCACCCGCAGTTACCAGGCCTGACTCGAACTGTTCCTGAATTTCAGCAACTTCATCTTCTGCTGCAGAAACAATTTCTTTCTTCGCTTCAGGGATAACCATGTCATTAATACCGACAGATGCACCTGAGACCATTGCATAATGGAAACCGGTATACATAATTTGGTCAGCAAAAATAACCGTATCTTTCAAACCAAGGTCACGGTATGCCTGGTTCAGCATACGACCAATTGGCTTTTTACCCATAGCCTGGTTGATCAGCTCAAACGGCAGACCTTCTGGCATAATCAGTGACAAAATGGCACGGCCACAGGTGGTATCGCGCAATTCTGTTTTCGTTGTACGGTTACCGTCTTCATCAATGGTGGTATCGGTGATACGCACTTTAACGCGACTGTGTAACTCGACTTGACCCGTACGATAGGCTTTTTCAACCTCGTTCGGATCTTTGAAAATCATGCCTTCGCCTTTACCGTTGATTTTTTCTTTGGTCATGTAATAAAGACCAAGTACAACGTCCTGCGAAGGAACGATGATTGGATCGCCACTTGCTGGTGACAGTACGTTGTTGGTAGACATCATCAACGCACGTGCTTCTAACTGCGCTTCTAGCGTCAGCGGCAAGTGCACAGCCATTTGGTCACCGTCAAAGTCGGCGTTATAAGCCGCACAGACCAATGGGTGCAACTGAATGGCTTTACCTTCAATCAGTACCGGTTCAAACGCCTGGATACCCAAACGGTGAAGTGTCGGTGCACGGTTAAGCAGTACTGGGTGTTCTTTGATGACTTCATCAAGTACGTCCCAAACTTCTGCCGTTTCGCGCTCAACCATTTTCTTCGCTGCTTTAATGGTTGTCGCTAAACCACGACGCTCTAATTTACCGTAGATGAACGGCTTGAACAGTTCCAGAGCCATCTTCTTAGGTAAACCACACTGGTGCAGGCGTAACTTAGGACCAACGGTAATAACCGAACGGCCGGAGTAGTCAACACGTTTACCCAGCAAGTTCTGACGGAAACGACCCTGTTTACCTTTGATCATGTCTGCCAAAGATTTCAGAGGACGCTTGTTAGAACCAGTAATAGCACGACCACGACGACCGTTATCTAACAAGGCATCAACCGCTTCCTGAAGCATACGTTTTTCGTTGCGCACAATAATATCTGGTGCAGCAAGGTCTAATAAACGCTTCAAACGGTTGTTACGGTTAATAACGCGACGGTATAAGTCGTTAAGATCCGATGTCGCAAAACGACCACCATCCAAAGGTACCAACGGACGCAAGTCTGGTGGCAGGATTGGAAGTACTTTTAAGATCATCCACTCAGGCTTATTGCCTGATACCTGGAAAGCCTCTAGTAACTTCAGTCGTTTGCTGATTTTCTTACGTTTAGTTTCTGAATTAGTCTCAGGTAACTCTTCGCGCAACTTCTGAATATCGCCGTCGATATCCACAGCACGTAATAGATCCAGAACAGCTTCTGCACCCATTTTNGCGTCAAATTCATCACCGTGTTCTTCAAGTGCGTCTAAGTATTCGTCTTCTGTCAGAATTTGACCCTGCTCCAGAGACGTTAAGCCACCTTCAGTTACAACGTAAGATTCGAAGTAAAGTACACGCTCGATGTCACGCAGCGTCATATCCAGCATTAAACCAATACGCGAAGGTAATGATTTAAGGAACCAGATATGGGCAACTGGGCTCGCCAGCTCAATGTGACCCATGCGCTCACGGCGTACTTTGGTCAAGGTGACTTCTACGCCACACTTTTCACAAATAACACCACGGTGTTTCAGGCGCTTGTATTTACCACACAAGCACTCATAGTCTTTTACCGGACCAAAAATACGAGCACAGAACAAACCATCACGTTCAGGTTTGAAGGTACGGTAATTAATAGTCTCAGGTTTTTTCACCTCACCNTATGACCAACTACGGATCATATCTGGAGACGAAAGAGCGATGCGAATACCATCAAACTCTTCTGCCTGATTCGTCGGCTTTAAAAGCTTCAGCAAGTCTTTCACGATTTATCTCCTGTCGGAGTTCAACCTACGGGGAGCGCAAGCACTCCCCCAATTTATTCCAGCAACAGCGTCTTAGTTCTGTTCTAGCTCGATATTGATGCCCAGCGAGCGGATTTCTTTCAACAATACGTTGAAGGATTCCGGCATGCCCGCTTCCATCTGCAAGTTGTTGTCGACAATGTTTTTGTACATCTTCGTACGACCGTTCACGTCGTCCGACTTAACTGTCAACATTTCTTGCAAGGTATAAGCCGCACCATATGCTTCCAGTGCCCACACTTCCATCTCACCGAAGCGCTGACCACCGAACTGNGCTTTACCACCCAGTGGTTGTTGAGTAACCAAGCTGTACGAGCCAGTTGAACGTGCGTGCATCTTATCGTCNACCAAGTGGTTCAATTTGAGCATGTACATGTAACCNACAGTTACGTCACGTTCAAATTTATCACCAGTACGACCGTCAAATAACGGAATCTGACCTGATTCAGGTAAGTCTGCCAGCTTCAACAACGCTTTAATCTCTTCTTCCACTGCACCATCAAATACTGGTGTAGCAGTAGGCAGACCCGCTTTCAAGTTACCGGCTAAGCGCATGACTTCATCATCAGAGAACTCACTAATGTCGACTTTCTGGCGACATTCGCCTAAGTCATACACTTGCTGTAAGAAATCACGCAGTTCTTTGATAGCACGCTGCTGTTTCAGCATCTTATCAATCTTGCTACCGATACCGCGCGCAGCCATACCTAAGTGGGTTTCCAGAATCTGACCGATGTTCATCCGCGAAGGTACACCCAACGGGTTCAATACGATATCTACNGGGTTACCTTCATCATCGTGCGGCATGTCTTCCACAGGGATGATAGTTGAGATAACACCTTTGTTACCGTGACGGCCAGCCAGNTTATCACCAGGCTGAATGCTACGACGGACTGCTAAGTAAACTTTAACGATTTTCAGAACACCCGGCGCTAAATCATCGCCTTGAGTGATCTTGCGACGTTTAGTCTCAAACTTAGTGTCGAAGTCATCGCGAATTTGCTGATATTGCTCAGCAATTTGCTCAAGTTGAGCCTGAGCGTCTTCGTTACCTAAGTCTTGAGTTAACCAGCTTGCACGGTCCACACTTGCCAGCTTGGCTTCATCAAAGCCATTACTTAGCAACAGGTTACGAGCACGGTTGTAAATACCTTCTTCAAGAATCTTAAATTCTTCTGTCAGGTCTTTCTTAACCTTAGCCAGCTGCATTTCTTCAATCGCTACCGCACGCTTGTCTTTTTCTACGCCGTCACGAGTGAATACTTGCACGTCAATAACAGTACCGTTAACACCATTTGGAACACGCAGTGAGCTGTCTTTAACATCAGACGCTTTCTCACCGAAGATTGCTCTCAAAAGCTTCTCTTCAGGCGTTAACTGAGTTTCACCTTTAGGCGTTACTTTACCAACCANAATGTCGCCGCCGTTAACTTCTGCACCGACATAAACAACACCGGACTCATCCAGCTTGCCTAATGCAGATTCACCAACGTTTGGTATATCAGAGGTAATTTCCTCAGCACCCAATTTGGTATCACGAGCNACACAGTTTAATTCTTGAATATGGATGGTTGTCATCCGATCTTCTTGCGCTACGCGCTCAGAAATCAGAATCGAATCCTCGAAGTTATAACCATTCCAAGGCATGAAGGCCACGCGCATGTTCTGACCCAGTGCGAGTTCACCTAAGTCAGTTGACGGACCGTCAGCTAAAACGTCACCGCGAGTCACAGGTTCGCCTGGATTCACAGTNGGTTTCTGGTTAATACAAGTGTTCTGGTTAGAACGCGTGTATTTGGTCAGGTTATAAATGTCGATGCCCGCTTCACCCGGAACCATCTCTTCTTCGTTAACCTTAACAACGATACGACTGGCATCTACGTAGTCGACCACACCNCCACGCTTAGCAACAACGGTAACACCGGAGTCAACTGCGATTGTGCGTTCGATACCAGTACCAACTAACGGCTTATCAGCGCGTAAAGTCGGTACAGCCTGACGTTGCATGTTCGAGCCCATCAAAGCTCGGTTAGCATCATCGTGTTCCAGGAACGGAATCATGCTTGCTGCAATAGAAACGATCTGCTGTGGNGCAACATCCATGTACTGGACCTGCTCTTTACTCATCAGCGTAAATTCGTTTTTATGACGGCATGGCACTAAATCTTCTGTCAATTCGCCTTTGTCGTTCAGCCCTACGTTCGCCTGAGCGATAACATAGTTGCCTTCTTCAATAGCCGACAAGTAATTAACATCGTCTGTTACAACACCATTCTCTATACGACGATAAGGCGTTTCTAAAAAGCCATATTCGTTGGTACGCGAGAACGTAGACAGCGAGTTAATCAGACCGATGTTCGGTCCTTCCGGCGTTTCGATTGGGCACAAACGACCATAGTGCGTTGGGTGTACGTCACGAACTTCGAAGCCTGCACGTTCACGAGTCAAACCACCCGGACCTAACGCAGAGATACGACGTTTGTGCGTCACTTCTGACAATGGGTTGTTTTGGTCCATGAATTGCGACAGCTGGCTTGAGCCAAAGAACTCTTTAACNGCGGCACTAATTGGCTTCGCGTTGATAAGATCCTGTGGCATGGTGTTATCTAAATCACCCAGCGACAAGCGTTCTTTTACTGCACGTTCTACACGTACCAAACCAACACGGAATTGGTTTTCTGCCATTTCACCGACTGAACGGATACGGCGGTTACCCAGGTGNTCAATGTCATCAACTTCATCTAAACCGTTACGGATTTCGATGAGCTTTTTCATGACATCAACNATGTCTTCTCTGGATAACGTATTATCACCACTTAAGTCATCACGACCTAAACGACGATTAAACTTCATGCGACCGACTGTTGATAAATCGTAGCGTTCTTCNCTGAAGAACAAGTTATCAAACAGAGTTTCTGCAGCTTCACGCGTTGGTGGCTCGCCCGGGCGCATCATGCGGTAGATTTCAACTAAGGCTTCTAAGCGATTGTTACTTGAATCTACACGCAANGTTTCGCTCATGTATGGACCATGGTCCAAATCATTGACGAACAGCGTTTCAATTTTCTTAATACCAGCTTCGCTAAGCTCAGCGATAAGCTCAAGAGTCAGCACATCGTTAGCATGGCCAACAACTTCGCCGGTTTTCTTGTCGGCATAGTCTTTCGCTAATACTTTTCCAACCATGTATTCAGCCGGCACTTCCATTTCTTTAATACCCAGCTGTTCAAGCTGGCGAATATGGCGTGCGGTGATACGACGGCCTTTTTCGACCAAAACTTCGCCTTCAGCGCCTTTAATGTCAAACTTGGCGGTTTCGCCACGCAGACGCTCAGGCACTAACTGCATCTTCACCTTAGTTTTAAGGATCTCGAAGTAAGTAGTGTCGAAGAACATATCGAGGATTTCTTCAGTGCTGTATTCCAATGCACGAAGAATAATAGACGCCGGTAATTTACGACGACGGTCGATACGTACAAAAACGTTGTCTTTAGGATCAAATTCAAAATCCAACCAAGAGCCACGGTAAGGAATAACACGCGCGTTATACAGGACTTTACCTGACGAGTGAGATTTACCTTTATCGTGATCAAAGAACACACCAGGTGAACGGTGGAGCTGAGAAACGATAACTCGCTCTGTGCCATTGATAACGAANGTTCCGTTTTCTGTCATTAACGGAATTTCGCCCATGTACACTTCTTGTTCTTTAATGTCTTTAACTGTACCGGCAGCTGCTTCTTTATCAAACAGCACCAGACGCAGTTTCACACGCAATGGTGCTGAGTAGGTAATGCCACGGATTTGACATTCTTCAACGTCAAACGCCGGCTCACCCATGTGATAACTGACGTACTGCAGTTCCGCATTACCAGAATAACTGGCAATAGGAAAAACCGAACGAAAAGCCGCTTCCAGACCATTATTGGCTTCTGGATCGACTTCAATAAATTTCTTAAATGAATCAAGCTGCATAGACAGCAAATAAGGAACTTCTAAGACCTGAGGTCGTTTACCGAAATCCTTACGAATACGTTTTTTTTCAGAGTAGGAGTACGCCATGGGGTTCCTCAGCTAGCTGATTGATGACCCTAACCAACGAGTGGTTCGATGGTTAAAAACAGATTAATCTTTTATCTGTCGATCCCGTTGTTATCTTTTTTCGCTTATCTGTATCCAACGTCGGGCAAAATGATACAAGCGATACAGCGCAAAAAGGCTGGTGGTTAATTAACCACCAGCCCAAGGCCTAAAAGGCCATATGTCGTACAAAAGTGAAATTACTTAACTTCAACTTCCGCACCAGCTTCTTCAAGCTGCTTTTTCAGCTCTTCAGCTTCGTCTTTGCTTACACCTTCTTTGACTGCTACTGGTGCAGACTCAACCATAGCTTTAGCTTCTTTCAAGCCAAGGCCAGTTGCGCCGCGAACAGCTTTGATAGCGGCAACTTTGTTAGCGCCAGCTGCTTTCAGCATTACGTCAAATTCAGTTTTCTCTTCAGCTGCTGCTTCGCCGCCTGCTGCTGGAGCAGCTACTGCTACTGCTGCAGATGCGTCAACGCCGAATTTTTCTTCAGCTGCTTCGATCAATTCAACCAGTTCCATTACTGGCATTTCAGCGATCGCGTTTAAGATGTCGTCTTTAGTCAGAGCCATTACTCTAAACTCCTGGGTTGATAATTACAAAAAATGGTTAAAAAA
>JGI24724J26744_10002436_pt1 | contig 12412 bp, 14 predicted proteins | sample Cruoilmetagenom7_FD_26744 | JGI IMG/M metagenome (IMG submission 26744)
CCCGAAAGATGGGTGTGTGCCTGCTGGTTGTAAAAAAAGGGGGGTGCGTGTGGGGGGAAGAACTCCTGAGTTTGCAGCGTGTGCTGCAGTATGGTGGGAGAGGGCCGGGACCGGGAGCCTGCGCGCAGGCTGAGAGGGNGCTTTTGTGCCGACCGGTGGACCTGACCAGGATAATGCCTGCGTAGGGAGTTCCAGCATGACCGTAACAGANGGGCGCGTCACTCAGAGTGCGGGTGCGCGCGATACTGCNCACCAAGCCCCAACGGCGCACAAGGTATATGTCACGGAGGGACGAGAAGACATTTCAGTGCCTTTCCGTGCGGTGCATCTCACACCAACAGAAGGCACGGATTCTTCTCCTGTCTTGTTGTACGACACGAGTGGGCCAGGGGCCGATCCGCACACCGGGCTTCCTCCGCTACGGCTTCCTTGGATTTTGGCGCGTGGCAATGTGGAAGCCGTTGCTGCTCGGCCCTTTTCCGCGCGGGACAATGGACGGGCCGCCCAGGCGCGNGCGAACACTGCTGCTGCTGCTGCGCAAGAGGTTCCTTCGGAGTCTCAGGCAGGTCCGGTTTTGGGGGTGGGNCGCCCAGTTTTGCGGGCGCGTTCCGAAGGCCGTGCCACCCAACTCCACTACGCGCGGCGTGGCGAGACGACGCCGGAAATGGAGTTTGTCGCGGTGCGNGAAGGAGTTGATCCAGAAGTTGTGCGGCGTGCCGTGGCGGCAGGCCGGGCGATTATTCCCGCCAATATGAATCATCCCGAGTCTGANCCAATGATTATTGGCCGGGACTTCCTTGTGAAGGTCAATGCCAATATTGGAAATTCTGCAGTGACTTCTTCGGTCGAGGAAGAAGTCGAAAAGCTCACTTGGGCGGTGCGTTGGGGTGCCGACACGGTGATGGATCTTTCGACTGGTGCCGATATTCACACCACGCGGGAATGGATCTTGCGCAACGCTCCCACACCTATAGGGACAGTTCCTCTCTATCAGGCGTTGGAGAAAACCAATGGGTCGCCTGAGGAATTGACCTGGGAACTTTACCGGGACACCCTGATTGAACAGGCAGAACAAGGGGTTGACTATTTCACTGTGCATGCTGGGGTGCGTTTGCAGTATGTGCCGCTTACGGTAAATCGTGTAACTGGGATTGTGAGTCGGGGTGGTTCGATTATGGCGGCCTGGTGTCTCGCCCACCATAAGGAGAATTTTCTTTACACACACTTTGCAGAGATATGCGAAATTATGGCCGCGTATGATGTGAGCTTTTCGCTTGGTGACGGCTTGCGCCCTGGTTGTATTGCCGACGCGAATGACGCTGCGCAGTTTGGTGAGCTTGAGACCCTGGGAGAACTCACAAAAATTGCTTGGCAGCATGATGTGCAGGTCATGATTGAAGGCCCAGGTCATGTGCCCATGCACAAGATCAAAGAGAATGTCGACTTGCAAGACAAACTCTGCCATTCTGCCCCGTTNTACACGTTGGGACCTCTCACAACCGACGTNGCACCCGGTTATGACCACATCACTTCAGCGATTGGCGCGGCCATGATCGGCATGTGGGGCACCGCCATGCTCTGCTACGTCACCCCGAAGGAGCATCTTGGTCTGCCCAACAAAGAAGACGTAAAACAGGGTATGATCGCGTATAAAATTGCCGCCCACGCTGCTGACCTGGCGAAGGGGCATGCCGGTGCCCAAGTTTGGGATGATGCCCTGTCTCGTGCCCGCTTTGAGTTTCGCTGGGAAGACCAATTCAACTTGTCAATCGATCCCGAAACAGCGCGAGCGTATCATGACGCATCTCTTCCCGCTTCTGCCGCAAAAACGGCCCATTTTTGTTCTATGTGCGGACCGAAATTTTGCTCTATGAAGATCACTCAAGACGTGCGGGCGTATGCAAACGCGCATGGTGTGGCAGACGAAGAAGCGNTTGAGCTGGGAATGCAAGAAAAGGCCGGCGAGTTTGTGGCAGCGGGGAACGAGGTTTTTCTGCCTGTTGACAAGCTGCAAGCAAGGCGGTGATGGTGTTGGATGCCGCTCTTTCTTCGCGCGCGTCCGCTGAAGGTGAGAAGCGAAAAATGCCGCCTTTGCCGCGCCTACACGTTCTCACTCCAGCATTGCATCCTGTGTGCAACTCCTCTGGCGAGCTTTTTGGGTACGGTTCCTTGAGCGAATCTCTGTCCGCGTCTTCGCCTGCCTCTTCGCCTGCGTCTGCGCACAGGTCCAAGTCCTCTGCGTTTTCGGGTGACAAAACGCGAGAGGCAATAGCGGGAGAGGATCCCGGAGAAGCTGCGATAGAGGCAGTACTTTGCGCAGGTGCGCCCTGTCTGCAGCTCCGTTGCAAGCACGGAACAGATGCCGCGCGTTTTGCGCTTGCACACCTGCTACGTCAGCAGTGTGTCGCGCATGAGGCCGTGTTTATTGTGAACGACCGTGTTGATATCGCGATGGCGACAGACGCGCATGGGGTGCATGTAGGGGCGCAAGACTTGCCTGTTGCTGTTGTGCGCCGGCTTGTGGGAGTGGGGCGCCTTGTTGGCGGCACCTGTCGTGATGCTGATACTGCCCGACGCTTGGAAGACAGTGGTGCGGACTATTTGGGTGTCGGACCGGTTTACGCGTCTTTTACGAAGGCAGGCCTCCCGCCTCCGCTCGGTCTCGATGGTCTACAAAAAGTCGCCGCGGCAGTTGATATTCCGGTCATTGGTATTGCAGGCATCACTCCTGCGCGCGTGCCGGAAGTTCTTGCTGCAGGTGCCTATGGTGTGGCAGTAATTGGGGCGGTATTTTCCCCTGTCCCGCGTGCGGGTCGCGAGCCGGACGAAAGTTCCACTGCCGGCACTGTCGAGGCTGTTCCTGATGCACTTGGTCGCCTCGAACAAACAGCGACGGTCACTCGTGCTTTTTTGCATGCTCTTGCGCAGGCACTTGGAGAAAAAAGCAGATGAGTCAGTCGAAGTCTCTGCCGGACCTTCTTGTTGTGGGAGGTGGTGTCATTGGCCTTTCAATAGCCTGGCGTGCCGCGACTTCAGGGTGCAAAGTCACGCTGGTAGATCCTGGCCCTGCTGCACCGAGCGAGCAAGCCGCTTCTTTTTTTGCTGCCGGCATGCTCGCCCCGGTGACGGAGGTCCATTTTGGTGAAGAGGCATTGCTTGACTTGAACCTTGCTTCTTGTGCCCGATGGCCGGCTTTTGCGGCAGAGCTGGAAACTGCAACAGGAGTCTCGACTGGTTACCGTATTTGCGGCACGCTGGTTGTGGCGCGCGACAGCGACGATCATGCTGCTCTCATGCGTTTGCACGAGTACCAGCTCAAGCTTGGTCTTGAGGTGACACGCCTGCGTGGGTCTGCTGCCCGCCGGCTCGAGCCGGCTTTGTCGCCGCGCGTGCGCAGTGCGCTCCTTGTCGCAGGGGATCATCAGGTCGATAATCGCCGGCTTTTGAGGGCGCTCCGCATGGGCTGTGTGCGGGCAGGAGTGATCTTTTGTTGCGCCCGCGTGACCCGTCTTGCACCACCTCGTGTACAGCTTGAGACGGGAGAATGGCTTGGGGCAGATACGGTCGTTCTTGCTGCTGGTGCCTGGTCCGGGAGAGAAGACGGCCTGGCCGCGGGGCTTGATTTTCAGGGGCTACACGAACCGGATGTCCATCCGGTGAAAGGGCAGATACTTCGTTTGCGTGACACTGGCACGCGGCCTCTGCTGACACGAGTGATACGCGGCTTTGACGTGTACCTGGTGCCCCGGGAAAAGGGCGAGATCGTCGTTGGTGCCACGATGGAAGAACAGGGGTTCGATACGACTGTCACAGGAGGTGCCGTGCACGACATGCTGAGAGATGCGCAAGAGTTGGTTCCAGGGATCATGGAAGCAGAACTCGTGGAATGTGGGGCAGGTCTGCGTCCAGTGCACCGCGATAACGCTCCTGTGATCGGATCTCCCCGGAGCGAGGAGCACGATGGATCTCCCCGGAGCGAGGAGCACGATGGATCTCCCCGGAGCGAGGAGCACGATGGATCTCCCGATCTTCTCTTTGCGACAGGCCACGGTCGTAACGGGGTGCTTTTAGCTCCTATTACCGCTGACGTGGTGCTTGAACTCTTGCACGGCGCGTCTTTGCCTGTCCTGGCGCGTGCTTTTCAGCCCGGATTCCAGCCCTGCGTGCAAGTTGGCGGGGATGGGAACGCTGGTTCGACTGGCCCGGAGAACGAAAAAAGACCGGAAAGGCCGCAGCGTCCTGCAGGAGAGGGGAACATCCGGTGACCGCGCAAACCGAGATTTCGCTTGTTGTGAATGGCACGCGTCGTGTGGTCCCAGGGGAGACGACATTGGCGGATCTTGTGGCTGCGTGCACAGATCGCTCAGAAGGAGTGGCAATTGCCGTGAATAGCGCTGTTGTTTCCCGGCAGCAATGGGCGAGAACTCGTCTGGCTGCGGGTGACAAGGTGGAGATTTTGGGCGCACATCAAGGAGGGTGAGTCCAGTCGTCCGAGTCGCCCGAGTTGTCTCTAGTCGTCCCGGGTCGCTGTGCGGGGGACAAGTGCACGAGCATCGAGAATTGTTTTGGGCCTTTGAGGAGAACAAGGTGGTGTGGCAGGTGGGCAGGACGAGCCAAAGGGAATCACAGAGCAGGAGAGAGAGCCGGAGAGTGCAGAGAAAGTCAGAGAGATATGCGCCAGGCTGAGACGAATGAGAGGAAAAATGAAGGGGGTCGAGACCTGCGCAGTGCCGGTGCTGCTGGAGAAGATCCTTTTTTGCTGGCTGGTGAGGTTTTTGCTTCGCGGCTCATTTTGGGAACAGGTGGTGCTGCAAACCATGAGATTCTGGAGGCTGCGCTTCATGCCTCCGGGGCTGAGATGGCAACAGTGGCCTTGCGGCGTGTTGACCCGGCTGCGCGCGGGTCTGTGTGGGATGTGTTAGGGAGAATGGGGGTGCGTGTGCTGCCGAATACCGCGGGCTGTTTCACTGCGCGCGACGCGGTCCTGACTGCGCAGCTTGCGCGTGAAGCGTTTACGACGAACTGGGTGAAACTCGAAGTGATTGGAGATGACCGCACCTGTTGCCCGATGCAGTTGAGTTGCTTGACGCGGCAGAGCAGCTGGTCGAAGACCATTTTATTGTCTTGGCATATACCACTGATGATCCTGTTTTGGCGTGCCGTCTCGCCGATGTGGGCTGTGCGGCTGTCATGCCTCTTGGTGCTCCAATCGGCAGCGGAGCGGGCATTAGGAACCCATATAACCTGGCCATTATTCGGGAAAAGCTCGATATCCCAGTGATTCTTGACGCCGGAGTCGGAACGGCTTCTGATGCTGCTATCGCAATGGAACTGGGGTGCGACGCGGTGTTACTGGCGAGCGCGGTGACGAGGGCGCAAGATCCTGTGTTGATGGCCAGGGCGATGCGCAAAGCTGTGCAGGCGGGCCGTCTTGCCTATCGAGCCGGCCGTATTCCTCGCCGTCTTTATGCAGAAGCATCGTCGAGTTTTGCGGGAGTTGCCGATTTTGATGCGCTGTTCTGAGAGTGTTTAAGGATTTCTCGGCGGTTTTCTGTCTTTTGTTGCTGGACTCTTTCCCATCTTTTTTTGGTGCTTCTTGCAGCGCAAGAAGCACGTGTTCGTCTTGTTGGGAAGTAGGTGGGAAAAGGGAAATACAGGTTTTACGGCATGCCGCGGGAAAGCCTTGTTGAGGAGGACAGCTCCTGGGCCGGCGCGTATTTCTCTGAAGACGACAGAGGGATACAGGTTTTTGTAGGAGAGTAAATGGCAGATACTTCCGGCAAAAAAGACGCGCTTCCCCGCTTGTTGCTTTTCACTGATCGCCGGCAATGCGGAGCAAGAGGGCTTGCGTACACGGTGCAAGCAGCACTCGAAGCAGGTGCTCCTGTTGTGATTTTGCGAGAAAAAGACCTGAGCCAAAGGGAACAAGCCCTTTGGGCAAAGCGTCTTCTTGGCTTGACCGAAGCTGTGGGTGCGCAGTTGCGTGTCGCGTCGAATGTCCCTTTGGCCAGTTCCCTCGGTATTGGGGTGCATTTAGCGGCGTCGGATGCTTTTCCTGACCTTGATCTTCCCCATGTAGGGAGGTCTTGTCACAATGGAGCGGAGTTGACTCGTGCAGAGGCGGAGGGTGTGGATTCTGTGACACTTTCTCCAGTGTTTGCGTCTCTTTCGAAGCCTGGGTATGGTCCGGTGCTCACCCTCAATGGGCTGTCGCATCTTGTTGGCATGTCGGGNTTGGCTGTCTACGCTCTGGGTGGAGTAACGCCGGAGCAGACTGTCGCGGTACGACGCGCTGGTGCGTATGGCGTTGGCACGATGGGGACAGTGATGCGCGCGCCGGACCCTGGGGCTGTTGTGGCTGCTTACTTGCGGGAGCTTCTGTGAAAACTCCTTTCTCTTCTGCTCCGCCTGTGGCATTGACCATTGCGGGTTCTGATTCTGGTGGAGGCGCCGGAATCCAGGCGGATTTACGAGCTTTTGCTGCGAATGGAGTATTTGCCGGAACTGTCATTACTGCGCTGACCGCGCAAAATACTTGTGGAGTGCAAGCTGTGCAAGAGGTTTCTCACGAGTTTGTCGGTCTCCAGCTCGATACAGTCCTGGCTGACTTCTCTGTGCGGGCTGTGAAAACAGGCATGCTTGCGAATCGCGAGACGATCCGGCTTGTGGCTGANCGGGCGGCAGCCGGTGTGCTGCCGAATCTCGTTGTGGACCCTGTGCTTGTTGCCACGAGCGGGGATCTGTTACTTCCTCCCGGCGATGAAGACGTCTATCGAACGGCATTGTTCCCGCATGCAAGAGTTGTGACGCCGAATGTTTCTGAGGCCGCAGCCTTGTTGGGAAGATCACTGGAGACCCATGAGGACGTGTGCAGGGCTGCTCGCTCTCTCGGAGAAGACCAGGCAGAAGGCCCTGAAATGGTCGTTATCACTGGCTCCTGCTGGAGTGGCGGCGGGAAAGAACGCCAAGCTGTTGATCTTGTGTGGCGGCGCGGGGAACTGACCGAACTGCGCGGTCCCTGGTCGGATTCAGTGAACACGCATGGAACGGGTTGTAGTTTTTCGGCGGCGCTTGCGGCGTTTCTTGCCCGGGGCGCGTCTCCGCTCGAAGCAGCTTGGCGTGCCAAGGCATATGTGTCCGCGGGTATTCTTTCTGCGGCAGCTTGGCGAATTGGGAAGGGAAGAGGTCCGATTGACCATTTCCCTAAGAAGGTCTGAAAAAGCAGCTATTTTTGCNGGGTGAGGCGAGAAAATCTTCAGGCGAAATGGTGGGATTGTGAGCTGTACATGGGTCTTNGNGTCTCGTTTGGAGCTGTGGATTCCAGCCTGTTTATAGGCTATTTCCGAGGCTTTGGGGCCGTGCCGGCTTGTGGGGCCTTGTTGGGCTTTCGGATTGTGCCGGTTGCTGGAGCCTGCTCGGGTCTGGGGCCTTGGGNTCGTGCGTGCGGGCGAGCGGAAGGGCTCTGCTTTTTCTGTGAGGTTTTCCCCTGGAGCTCCAGAGAAAGCGCTCCGCGCGAGAAGCGGGTTTTTTTGTGGGCTGTTGGGCAGAGCTGTCTGCCGAACTGGGATTTTCTGGACGCTGTTTTACTGTGCCGTATCCAGTAAAACAGCGTCCAAGTTGATTTTTGTCAGTGACAGGGCCCCGTCACTGACAAAAATGCTTGTCAGCCCTTTTTCGCTTCGAGCGCTTCGATGAGCTGAGGGACGACTCTGTGGACGTCTCCCACGATACCCAAGTCAGCGATCGCGTGAATCGGGGCTTCGGGGTCTTTGTTTATGGCAATAATGCTCTTGGAGTGTTTCATCCCGACCATATGTTGCATTGCGCCACTAATACCCAATGCGATGTAGACGTCAGGTTTTACAGTTTTTCCGGTTTGNCCGACCTGCTTGCTGTAAGGCACCCATCCGGCGTCCACGATGGCACGAGAGGCCCCAGTTGCGGCGCCAATTGTTNCGGCCACTTTTTCTACCAAGCTGTAGTGTTCAGCGCCGCCAAGGCCACGTCCGCCTGATACGACGACAGCGGCCTCTTCGAGTTTTGGTCCTTCAAGCTCCTCTTCGTGGCTTTCGAGTATCTTGGCCTGTCCAGCTGCCCCAGTCTCGGGCATGCTGATCGTCGCTACTTCAGCAGGGCTGCCACCCGAGCTTTCGGCAGTGAAGCTTTTTGGTCGAGTCAAGGCAATTTTCGTTTTGTCGGTGCGAAAGGACGTTTGTACGATCTTGNTTGCTCCGAAAATGGCCGTCTCAAACTGTATGTCGTCGCCTGGGGTGATGCCGACGACGTTTGAGATGATTGGCGCGTCAGTGCGAGCGCTGAAGCGAGCAGCGACATCCCGTCCGTCGTAGCTCGTGGCGAAGATCATAAGATCTCCTGTTTGCACGATTTCGGGGAGGGCCGCTGCCATTATTGCCCCAGGTAGGGCGTCGCCAGTGTCGAGAGCGTGCACNTTCGCAACGCCATACTCGCCGAGAGTTGCAGCGATGGCGTCCGCGTTGCTGCCCGCATAAATGGCTTCGACAGTGTCACCAAGTTCGCGGGCTTTNGTGAGGTTTTCCAGTGTGCTTGTGGCGACAGTGTCGCCTTTGGCCTCTGCATATACAAAGACGGTCATGGCAAATTCTCCGGGTTTTTCCAGTTATGCGGCCTGTTGTGGGCAGGCAGGTCAGTGGTTTCCCTCTGGCAGGGAGNCCAGGCAGACACAGGAAGAAAAACAGGCAAGCCGAGTGCCGGGGGTGGCGAACTCGACCTGTTTTCTTGTGGTCTGTCGACTCAGAGGAAGACGTCAGAGGAAGACGTTACGAAGACGTCAGATGATCTTTTTGTTCTCCAAAAATTCGACGATCTTGAGGTATGACTCGCCGTCATCTTCGATTTTTTCACCAGCGGCCCGCGCAGGAGCGTCTTCAACAGAGAGGATCTCTTGCCCCCAACCTGCAGACACGTCGAGACCAAGGTCGCTCACGCCGATAATGTCGCACGGTTTTTTCTTGGCCGCCATGATCCCCTTAAAACTGGGGTAACGCGGCTCCACAACTCCAGCGGTCACAGAGATCATTGCCGGAAGAGGTGCTTCAATAAGGTCGTAGCCTGCCTCGGTTTGGCGTTGAACAACGACCTTGCCCTCTTGCACTTCGATTTTCTTTGCAAAAGTGACGGAGGGCAGTCCCAGCAATTCGGCGATCGCGGCGGGAACCGTTCCGACATAGCCATCAGTGGATTCGGTCGCGCCAATCACAAGGTCATGGTCGCCTGCGCGCTCTATCGCTTTTGCCAGCACTTTTGCAGTAGTGAGGGCATCGGCGCCGCTCAACGCGTCGTCGGTCACAAGAATGGCTTTTTCGGCACCCATTGCGAGGGCAGTGCGGATGCCGGAGACCTCTTTGTTTGGAGCCATGCTGACGAGCGTGACCTCTCCTCCTCCTGATGTTTCGCGGAGTTGCAGGGCAATCTCGACGCCATAACTGTCGGACTCGTCGAGAATGAGTTTGCAGTTTCGGTCCAGTGTGTAATCGTCCTCAAGCTCTGATGGACCGGCGGGGTCAGGGATCTGTTTTACCAACACAACAATGTTCAACTTACGTTCTCCATTCTGTTATCGCCATGCCTTCGAGCTGGAAGGTCGACGCAAGTTGTCTTTCGGGCACTTCCCCGGCCACCCGTGTAGGTTACCCCGGCTGCCCCGACTCGGACATACCTGTTTGGCGGCCCTATTGAGCTTTNTCATCGACTGCAGTCGATTGTCTTGCACATTTAGCATCGCAGTCAGGGCTGAGACGCCAAAATGGCGCGCCAACGGACCCAGTCTGATGGGTCCTAATTGCTCAGCTTAAAAAGATCGTGAAATTTTTCGCAAACCAGCTTGCGGGAAATATCGACATTCTGCGGGAGAGGCTTGGTATGGGAGCGTGTTGCACGGAAGCCTGTCTGAGCGCCAGGCGTGCAGCGCGACGTTTTGTTCTCCGTTGTTTTTACTTTTTCGCGAAAGGTGTCAGACCGATTTTTCCTGCGTCAAGAGGGGAGGTTTTCCGTTGTGGGGTGTGCTGTCGATAGTAGGGAACTGTGCCCGGGACCCGTTCAAGGGACCCGGTGACATTCACAACAGATTCGGCACTTCCGAGAAAAAGGTAGCCGTTGGGGGAGAGAATGGAGGCGATGTTGTCAAGGACAAGTTTCTTGACCATTGTGTCGAAATAGATGAGCACATAGCGGCAGAACACAATGTCAACTGGACCGATGGAATGGAATGGGTCGAGGAGATTGCGACGTTCAAAGTATATCTNCTCACGCAGGCGCGGGAGTATCTGCCATACCTCGTTTTTGTTTGTAAAATAACGTGCGATTAAGTCCGGGGTGAGTCCACGTTGTATTTCAAATTCTCTATAGACCCCTTGTTCTGCTTTTTTTAATGCTCTTTCTGAGATGTCACTTGCGAGGATCTCGATATTCCAGTTTGTTAATTCAGGAAAATGCTCTGCGATCAGNATGGCGATGGAATATGGTTCTTGCCCACTGGAACAGGCAGCGCTCCAAATGCGCAGTTTCTGGGTGTCTTTCTGTGTGTGAATGACCTCAGGAAGGATCTCNTTTTTGAGTGTATCAAAGGGGATTTTGTCACGGAAAAAAAGGGTTTCGTTTGTGGTAAGAGCATCGCAAATACTCTCCATAATGCGAGAACTTGGATGTATTCGTATTGTGTTNATGAGGTTATTTACTGTCGCGTGGTTCGTGAGTTTCGCAACTGGTGATAGTTTGTCAATAATGAGGTATTCTTGTTCTTCAGAGAGATCTATTCCCGCTATTTGNCGTAGTGTGTTGATGATAAAAGCGAGGTTTTCTCGAGTAATACTTTGCATATTATTGCTGTAAAAAGTGGAGCACTTGCTGGTTAAAGAAGTGCTGCATGGTTGAGTTTTGTGGAGAGAGTGTCCGCATTAAATGGCTTGATAATATAGTCAAAGGCGCCCGCACTCATGGCTTCTTGCATCATTTTTTTGGAGTTTCGCGTTGAGCACATTAACACTTTTATNGATNNATAAGACGGTTTTGACTTGATGAGTTTCAGGGTGGAGATTCCGTTTATGCCAGGCATGTCAATGTCAAGCAGTATGCCATCAGGAATTTTTTTATCCACAATACTTTTTGTAAGATAAGAAAGGGCTTCTTCTCCACTTGTCACCTCATTAACTTCTATATTTTTGCCTTTTAAGAGAAGTCGTACGGCCTTTCGGATGACGGCTGTGTCATCGACAACAAGAAGAGATTTCACGGATGTTTCCTCCCGTTTTTTCCAACAGGTTTCCCGAGGAAGAGCTGGCTGACGATGTGTGACGATTACTTGTTGTTTNTACCGATTTTTTCAACGGAAATACGAAGAACCCTGNTCCCCTGAATATGAGGCCTCTTGTGTTCCGTTTTTCTGCTGTGCTTCTTGAAATCGCCTTTGTTTTTCCCACAGTTTTGCTGTTTTTTCTTGGATCTTCCATCGGTCTTATAAAGAGATGTGTTATCCATTTTGTTGCTTTTCTCGGGAGGGATCTGGGCTGCGCAAGGTCAGAAACGCCGTTTTCTACGCTTTTTTGAGCCGTTAATGGGGTTCATTTCGGGATTTTTTTTAACCTGGTTTGCCGTGTAGCCGAGATGACAGAGATGGGAGAGAACCTGTGTATCTGCTGATTTTTTTACTTGTTTGCCTGCTATAGGAAGTTTTTTAGGGAAAAAGTGGGGCAGGTCCGTGTGATGTACGAGACAAGTTCTGCGAAAACCCGTTTTGTTGATCTTGCCGGCGCGTCGTAGGGGAAAACGCAAGAGTAGAGGAGGCGTTCGTGTTCGAACCTGAAAGCATGCTGGGTACTTTTCTTGTTGAGGCGTATGAAAATCTCGACAAGCTGGACCGAGACTTGCTGTTGTTGGAACAGGACGCAGCAAACCCTCGAGCACTTGCCCAAGTGTTTCGCACTATCCATACGATCAAGGCGTCGAGTGGTTTTTTGGGTTTCGACAAGTTGGGTGGGATTGCTCATGTGGGCGAGAACCTCCTGCACCGTTTGCGGGAAGGGGATCTCGTTTTGGACGAGGCGCGTACCACTGTTTTGCTGCGTACAGGCGACGCGATTCGGGAGATTCTGGAGTGTGTCGAGCAAACAGGCGAAGAAGGAGACGGAAGTTACATCGACCTCGTGCAGGAGATTTGTTTGCTGGGGGGTGAAGACGACGAAGACGAGATTGTAGATGAAGACGAGATTGTGTTCGATCTCGATGAGGTAGTGCTTGATGGTGGGGAGAGTGGACTCGGCGATGCGGAAAATCAGAGGGATACCGAGCCGTTTACTGAAGCGGCAGCTGCGCATCTTGAGGGAGACGTTCTCACAGTACCGCCTGGGTCGGAGGCAGGTGAAGCTGCTTCCCCCCC